>Ga0074044_10004810_pt1 | contig 11117 bp, 10 predicted proteins | sample BogForMeECP23OM1_FD_94443 | JGI IMG/M metagenome (GOLD analysis project Ga0074044, IMG submission 94443) | Bog forest soil microbial communities from Calvert Island, British Columbia, Canada - Bog Forest MetaG ECP23OM1 | ecosystem: Environmental > Terrestrial > Soil > Wetlands ...
AATCGCCGCCCGTCCACGCAAACCGAAACATCAATCATTCTGAATGGAGGACGGAGAATCCGCAGATTGCGCGAGGTCACAGATTTGGAGGTTCGAATCTGCGTTAGTCTGCGAAATCTGCGGATCTCTGTCGCCGGCTAACTGAGGTCGATCACGACAGCCTCGTTGGCGGTCAGGCGCAGCTTGCCGGCTCTGATGCGGCCAGGGTCGCGGGCGAAGTCGCTGCTTAGCACGATCTTCCCGGAAGGCACGCTCACTTCGCGCGAGTCCTCGGCGAAGTTGAGCGCGACCATCGCGCGGCTGCCCGCGGTGTCGCGCGTGAACGCCATGCAATCTTCCGGCGCATCGGCGTCGACGTGAATGTCCCCCGTGGCCAGCGCCGGCGACGCGCGCCGTACGCGGATCGCGCGGCGATAGAACGACAGCATCGAATGCGGGTCGTCCATCTGCTTCGCGACGTTCACCGCGGCGCAGTCGCCCAGCGGAAGCCAGGGCTGCGGCGCGCTCGTGAAGCCGCCGCCGCGCGCGTCCGACCATTGCATAGGAGTGCGACATCCGTCGCGCCCTACGGGGTCGAGCCATCGCGCACGGGGGATATCGACATTCGTCATGCCGATTTCCTCGCCATAGTAGAGGAAGGGCGTTCCGCGTAGCCCGAGCAGCATCACGGCCGCGAGACGCGCACGCGCTTCGCTGTCCGCGCCGTTGCCGTAGCGGGTGATGTGGCGCGGGAAGTCGTGGTTCGAGAGCGTCCAGGTCGGCCACGATGATCGCGGAAGGATGCGCGCGATTTCCTCGACCTGATGGCGAAAGCGGGCCGCATTCCACGGACAGAACACGAACCGGAAATTGAATACCTGCTGCAGTTCGTCGGGCCGCAGATACAGGGCCAGCGATTGATTGTCGCGCGGCCAGGCTTCGCCCACCATCACGCGATCGCCGAACTCGTTCAGCACCCGCCGGAAGCCGCGGATAATTTCGTGGACCTCGGGTTGGTCCGCGTCATAGACGTGATCCTGTTTGAGTTCGATATCGGTTTGGCGGCCCCACACCACCTCGGTCAGCGGTGGGTTGTCGCGGAACTGCGCGTCCTTGATCATTCCGTGCACGACGTCGATTCGGTAGCCACCGGCTCCACGTTGGAGCCAGAAGCGGATCACGTCCTGCATCGCCGCGACGACTTCGGGATTGCGGAAGTTCAGGTCCGGCTGCCCCTCCAGGAAGAGATGCAGATACCATTCGGCGGTCGCGTCGTCCCATTTCCACGCGGGGCCGCCGAACACGCTGACCCAATTGTTGGGCGTGCGATCGGGAGTGCCGGGCTTCCAGATGTACCAATCGCGTTTGGGATTGCCGCGCGATGAACGCGACTCGCGGAACCATCGATGCTGATCCGAAGTGTGATTCGGAACCAGGTCGAGGATTATCTCGATACCGCGGCGGCGCGCCTCGCGGACCAGGCGGTCGAAGGATGCGAGGTCGCCGAGGTCGGGATGGACGTCGCAGTAGTCGCTGACGTCATAGCCCCAATCTTTGAGCGGCGACGGATTGATGGGACTCAGCCAAATCGCATCGATGCCGAGCGATCGGTCGGTGCCGTCGTTGAGATAGTCGAGATGAGCGGTAATTCCGTCGAGATCGCCGATGCCGTCTCCATTCGAGTCGCCGAAACTGCGCGGATAAATCTGATAGAAGACCGCCCGCCGCCACCATTCAGATGCCATCGTTCTAGTTTTCGAAGTCGAGTTCTTTCAGGCGTTTGCGCGCTTCCGCGGCGTCGGCGGCACGAACCATCAGGCGCGCAGGCACGGCCGCTGTCGAACCCAGCATCCGCGATCCCTGCGCGTCGAAGACGAAGCAGTCCAGTCCCGAGCTTTGCAGCAGGTCGTGCGCCATTTCGACTTGAGTCAAATCGATGCTCGCAAACACCTCTTCGAGTTGATCGGGTGCGAATTCGTCTTGATTGGCCATGAAACGCTCTCCGCTTGCCTGCGAATTAGTCGCGCGCGGCGTCCTGGGCGGGAGTGCCGAGGATGCTTCTGAGCCGATTGTAGATGACCGCCGCGGCGCCGGCGACGATTAGTATTGCGATAACCGTGTCGAAGCGATGGAAGTACGGCGCCAGCTCTTCCCAATGTTGCCCAAGCTTCATGCCTGCGAACGCCAGCATCAGGCACCACAGGTACGAACCGATCAGCGTATAGAGGGTGAAAGGCACGATCGGCATGCGTGACACGCCCGCCGGAAACGCGATGAACGTGCGCACTACCGGCAAGAGCCGGCTGAAGAACACAGCAGGCCCACCCCAGCGCTGGAAAAACCAATCCGCGAGTTCGATTTCGTGGGGCGCGATCAGTACCCATCGCCCGTAATGCACAAGAAACCATCGCCCGCCGCTCGCGCCGATGTAGTAGGCCAGGTACGAGCCGAGCAGGCATCCGATCGCGCCGGCGATCGCCACCAGTTGAAGATCGAAGCGGCCGGTGTGAACCAGGTAGCCGGAGAACGGCATTATGATCTCGGAGGGCAGCGGGATGCACGCGCTTTCGATCGCCATCATCAGGATTACGCCTGCGTAACCAAGAGATGAAATGGTCGCGATAATGAATGCTGATACTACGCTCAGGATTTTTTCAGTCATCGTTCACCGAATCGAAGCGAGAAATCAGGCGCGCCAAGAGCGTGCCATGAGATCGTGGTCAAAGCGAGCCTTCGCGATTGCCCGGACGCGCGCGGATGACGTAGACTGCACGCTGGTATTACTGCATATATGTTGACGGCCCGAAAACGGCGCCTGGCCGTGGCAAACACCGGGCGCGATCCTCACTTACCGGGAAGAAGAAGATGGCAAAGAACAGTCTCTCGATTACCGACAATCGCACCGGCAAGAGCTACGAAATTCCCGTCGAAGAAGGCGGCGTGATTCGGGCCGCCGCGCTTCGCGAAATCAAAACCTCAGCCGATGACTTCGGCCTGATGTCTTACGACCCGGCGTTCGTCAACACCGCGTCCTGCCGGAGCAAGATCACTTTCATCGACGGTGACAAAGGCATCTTGCGCTACCGCGGTTATCCGATCGAGGAACTGGCCCAGAAAAGCAACTACCTGGAGACGGCGTATCTGATCGTCAAGGGCGAGCTGCCCGACCCCGGGCACTACGAGCGCTGGGAGCACAACATCAAGATTCACACGATGGTGCATGAGAGCATCAAGCAATTCATGCAGGGCTATCGCTACGACGCGCACCCAATGGGGATGCTGCTCGGAACGGTGGGTGCGCTTTCGACCTTCTATCCCGACGCGGCGGATATTCACAGTCTCGAATCGCGCCGCCTGCAAACGCGCCGCCTGATCGGCAAAATTCCCACGCTCGCCGCGTTCGCGTACCGGCATATCCGGGGACTGCCCTACGTTTATCCCGACAACGAGCTGAGCTACACGGGCAATTTCCTCTCGATGCTTTTCAAGATGACTGAGCCGCAATACAAACCGAATCCCATCCTGGAACGCGCGCTCGACCTGCTCTTCATCCTGCACGCGGACCACGAGCAGAACTGCTCGGCCAACGCGATGCGCGCGGTCGGCAGCTCGCAGCCCGATCCATACGCAGCAGCGGCCGCGGCAGTCGCGGCGCTCTACGGCCCACTCCACGGAGGCGCAAACGAGCAGGCCATCCGCGGGCTGATGGAAATAGGCTCGGTCAAGAATATTCCGGACATGATCAAGCGGGTTAAGAACCGCGAGCGCCGCCTGATGGGCTTTGGGCATCGCGTCTACAAGAACTACGACCCACGCGCCAAGATTCTGAAGAAGCTCGCCTACGAAGTGTTCGAAGTTACCGGAAAGAACCCGCTGATCGACATCGCGGTCGAGCTGGAGCATATCGCGCTCGAAGACGAGTACTTCGTCTCCCACAAGCTCTATCCGAACGTCGACTTTTATTCGGGCATCATCTACCAGGCGATGGGATTCCCGATGACGATGTTCCCGGTGTTGTTCGCGATTCCGCGGACCTCGGGCTGGATGGCGCAGTGGGCGGAGATGGTGCGCGACCCCGAGCAGGCGATCGCGAGGCCGCGCCAGGTCTATATCGGCGAGCAGGTGCGCCATTACACGCCAATCGAGGCGCGCCCGAAGCCCACACAGCGTGAAGACGCCGTCAGCGAGGCGATATAGAAGGGCAGACTCTCGGTGCGGGCCAAGACGCTGCAATCCGAAGTATGGCGGCCTGATACGAGTCCACGTCACCGACCCACGGGCAGAAACGTCCGCCTCACTTATTTTCCCTTTGTCCATTGGACTCAGTCTTGTGATCAAAATTGACGAGATACTGATACTGGCGCCCGCGCGCGTTCGTGCCGACGGGCTCCCTAGCATCACTTGGCGGCCTGCTGCATTTTTAGGCGAACCCAAAAAAGTCGAGTGTTTCCGGGCCTTATTTGGGTTCGTTTTGTAAAAAAGATTTCGCGAGCCAGCGCTGATTCCCTCCGCTCCCTTTGTCGCTCGGTAGAAGCGGGCACCCGCAGCTTCGAGGGGGAGCAACGCGACGGCGGCACGATAAGCGGAGATACATGCCGGGGCCGCCATGTGCGAGAGCGTACGCGCCCCCGCGCATCGCATCAAAGTCTAATAATGTTTAGCAGGCGTTGCCCCTCGCCCCCTGGTTGCGCGAAAGGGTGAGGGTTCTACTGCCGCCCGCTCCGCACACTGCGGCGGGATTCACGCGCGCGCGTCGATCTTCTCCATGATGTGGCGGTATGCGAACGCGAAATATCCGGTCGCAAGCATCACCCCGGGAATAAACCACACCAGCCCGACCCGAAGACCATAGCTAGACGCCGCGGCGTTGTAGATCGTCAGGCCGCCCTGCGGATCGCCGATCGCCGATAGCAGGTACGGATAATTACCGAAGGCGGCCGCAGCGAGCATCGTCAAAATATAGGTGCAGGAGCACAGGAACGCGGCGCCGTCGCGTTTGTTGCGACTGAACGGCATGACTGCGGCCAGGGCCGCCAATGCGACCAGCGGGAAAACGAGGCCCCATGGGCGCGCCGCATAGCGGCGCGAGTAATGCGGCAGAGTCAGCGGGACGATTATCAGCAGTGCGAACGTGAGCAGCGCCACGGCGGCCCAGGCGAGGCTCGCAATCCGGCGGGCGCGGGTTTCGAGATCGCCGCGCGTCTTCATCGCGACCCACAAAGCCCCGTGCATCATCAGCGCCGCGACGCTCGCGATGCCGAGCGTGATAGTGAACCAGTCCAGCACGCCGGCGTTGGGTCCGATGCGGAAATTCGTCCAGAGCGGGAGAAAGAAAACGCCGCCGGCATCGATCGGAACTCCACGTATCACGTTGCCCAGCGCGGCGCCGAAAAAGAGTGCGAGCAGGGCACTGGAGGCGGCGAAAGTGACGTCCCAGAAGGGGGTCCATACGGGGCTGGTGATATGGTTGCGAAACTCGACGGCCGCGCCGCGCAGGATCAGGAGCCACAACACGATCATCAGCGGCAGATAGAAGCCGCTGAACCCCGCCGCGTATGCGGCCGGAAATGCGAAAAAGAGCGTGCCGCCACCGGCCAGCAGCCACACTTCGTTGCCGTCCCATACCGGTCCGATCGACTGCAAGAGCGCGCGCCGCTCCGCGTCGGTTCGCGCGACGAGCAGATGCACGATGCCGACGCCGAAGTCGAAACCGTCGAGCACCGCATAAATCGCAAGCATGACTGCGACTATGCCGAACCAAAGCGTATTCGTAGCCCGCTCCTTCTTTCAGTCCGCCGCGGCGAGCGCGGCTTCGACAGCCTGATGCTCGCTGTCGCCCCCGGGCCCGCGTTGCACTTCGAGATACACCAGGAACAGAAACAACACCGCCAGCACCGCATACAGCCCCATGAATCCCAGCAAGGTGAACAACCCGTTGCCGGCGGAGACTTGCGGTGAACTTCCGGCCGATGTTCGCATGAGCCCATAGACCAGCCACGGCTGGCGGCCCAACTCCGCCGTCATCCAACCTGCCGTGGTGGCGATGTAAGGGAACGGCGCCATGAGCATCAGCGCCCAGAGCATCAGCGGAGTGTCATACAGGCGGCCGCGATAAAGCAGTAAAGCGGCCAGCGCGAAAACCCCGATGAAGATCGTCCCGAGGCCGACCATGATGTGGTAGGTGTAGTAAAGGAGCGGAATGTTGTCGGGCCATTGATCCTGCGGAAATTCCAGCAGCCCGTGCACCTCGGCCTTCCAGCGGCGATAGGTCAGGAAACTCAACACGTCGGGGACCAGAATCGGATTGTCGAGCTTGCGGGCTTCGACATCGGGCTGTCCGATGATCGCGAGCGGCGCGCCGTGCTGGTTTTCGAACAGCCCTTCCATCGCGGCAAGTGTTACCGGCTGATATAGCGCGACATTTCGCCCCTGGCTGTCCCCAGTCGGGAAGATCATCAAGAGTGAAGCGATCAGCCCCGCGATGACGCCGAGCCGCACGAACGTCCGGCCGAAGTCCTCGAATTGATGCATCAGCAGGTAGAACGCACCTAGCGCCGCCATCACCACCGAACCCGTAATTACAGTGGCAGTCATATTGTGCAGGTACTGCCAGATCGCCCATCGGTTCGTGAGCAGCGCCGCCAGGCTCGTCAGCCTGAAAGTCCCGTCGGCATCCAGCGCGTATCCGACCGGATGCTGCATCCAGGCGTTGGTGGCAATGATGAAGAGGCCCGAGAGCCACGAGCCGAGAAATACGAGGAACGCGGAGAGCCAATGCAGGCGCGGACCGAGGCGCTTTTCACCGAAAAGGAAAGCGCCCAGGAAAGTGGACTCCAGAAAGAACGAGAGCACTCCCTCCATCGCGAGGGTCTGTCCGATCACGCCACCGGCGGCCTTCGAGAACGCAGCCCAATTCGTACCGAACTGGAATTCCATGGGAATTCCCGTGACCACACCGATGACGAAATTGATTGCGAAAATTCGGCCCCAGAAGCGCGCGGCGACATCGTAGTGCGCGTCTCCAGTTCGTAGGGCAAGCGTCTTGAGCACCACGATGAGCAGCCCGAGCCCCATCGTGAGTTGCGGGAACAGGTAGTGGAAAGTGACCGTGAACGCGAAATGGATACGGTCAACGGTTAACGCATCCATCGTTGCCCCCGGCGGTGCGCCAAAATGCGCCCGCCCTTTTGAAGCCCCGGCGGCGCCGGTCGCTTCGGCACGGATGCTACCGCGCCGGGCCGGCCGGTGAAACAGTTCGCGGACTCGCGCTGTCAAGCGCGCTCTGAATAGTGCGGCTTCCTCTTTTCCAGAAAGGCTTTCGCGCCTTCCTCTATATACCCGGCGCGTACGCACAGGACCTGGTTGCGATCTTCCATCGCGAGCGCCTGCTCCAGGCCGCCCGCATCGACGCTCGCCCAAACGCACTCTTTGGTAAGCCGCAGGCCCAGCGGCGAAGTCTCCGTCATCTCCTGGGCAAGTTTCGCCGCGGCCGCATCGACTTCAGCATCGGGATGCAGCTCGGAGACAAGTCCGGTCGCCAGCGCGCGCTCGGCGTTGATGAAACGTCCGGTAAGCATCAACTCCGATGCGACCGACATCCCGACCGCGCGCGGCAGATGATAGCTGACGCCCATGTCGCACGCGCTCAACCCGATGCGGATGAAAGCGGCGTTGAAGCGCGCCGAAGCCCCGGCGATTCGTACATCGCAGGCGAGTGCGAGCGCGAAGCCTCCGCCCGCGGCCGGACCGCGAATCGCGCCGATGAACGGTTGCGGCGCGCGGCGCATCGCAACGACCAGATCACTCATCCGCCGCTGGGTTTCGACGGTGCCAGTGGTTGAAGCGCCCAGGCCCGAGCCTCCCCGGTTCTGTTCCTTGAGGTCCAGGCCCGCGCAGAACCCGCGGCCCGCGCCGCGCATGATCACCACCCGGGTTGCTCTGTCGGTCGGCAGCTTGTGGAAATAGTCCTCGAGCTCTTCCACCATCAGCGCGCTAAGCGCGTTGAGGTTGTGCGGACGATTCAGCGTGAGCCACGCGATTGCGCCTTCATTCCTGACTTCGATTGCCTGATATGCCATCGGACCACTCCCCTCGGTCGTTGGGTTCTTGATAGCGCGTTCCGCCCTGTCTGAGTAGGGGCGAAGAAACACAGGCTAAAGCCTGTGCCACTTCAGGAGCATGATTGTCGTTGGTTTTGAGTGGCACAGGCTTCAGCCTGTGTGTCCGGGGTCCTTCTCTCCTGATGATTGGCGCTGGCGTCTCGCCGGCGGACGCGTAGCGTCTCTTTAGTCTTGAATGATGCACGCTTGCGAACATGACCTAACGTGTCAGAATTTCGTTCATGAATTTCAGCGTTCACCTCAACGATGAGTTGGTGGAAAGGCTCAAGCAGACCGCCAGGGAGAGCGGCAGGACGCGCAACGCCCTGATTCGTGAAGCGGTCGGCGAGTGGCTGAAGCGCCGCCGACCCGACAAGTGGCCGGCGGAGGTTGTAAATTTCCGAGGAATTCGCGGAATCAGACGGTTCGAAGACGAACGCAAGAAGCTCAAGCCGCCGCCCGAGCCATTCGATGCGCATTCTTCTTGATGCCCGCGTGCTCAGCGATTTCGCGCGTTCGCGTGGACGCGCCGCGATCCCTCCACTCCGGCAGCCTCCGGTCGGGATGACACAAAATCTCAGCCTATCATTCTGCCATCTTTTTAATGTTCGCCATCGTTGAATGTCGGCGTTCAGCCTGCGCGTGTCGCGTTTGACAATTGCGCGCCGAACCTAATAGCTAACCGACAAACGCAAGACGGAGATAAGTGCGGCGATGCCGACCAAGTACACCGACGTAAAGGGTCACGCGACCTACTATTATTATCACGGCGCGACGACGCTGCCCGATGTGGTCCCGGACCTTTCGCGCGGGCGCAAGGTCGTCCTGGTGCACGGGGCCGGCGGCAACGCTCATCCCTGGCACCATCAGATCGATGCGCTCGGCGCGAAGCACAGCCCCGTCGCCTTCGATCTGCCGGGCCACGGCCGGTCGGCCGGCGTTGAAGGCCTAAGCTCGATTCGCGACTACGCTGACTTTCTGGCCTATTTCATGGACGCGCTCCAGATCAAGTCTGCGGTGATCGCCGGATGGTCGATGGGTGGTGCGATCGCGATGGACTTTGCGCTCCGCTATCCGGCGCGCACTGAAGCGCTGATTTTGGTCGCGACGGCGGCGAAATTCGCGCTCACGGACGAAATTCTCAAACAACTGTGGTCGGTGATGATGGGTCGCGCGCCGCAGGCATTCGTTACCGATGGCTTTGCGCAGAAGACCATCAAGGAAAACTTCAACGTCGTGCGCGAACTGTGGATGGAGCAGATCAAGACCGACCCGCGCGTGCGCTACACGGACGTTCGCGCCTGCAAGGAAGTCGACTTGAGCGGCGCCGTCGGCGCCATTGGGAAACCGGCGCTGATCCTCGCCGGCGCCGAAGACGTGATTACGCCGCCCAAGGATGCGGAGATAATCAACGGCAAAATTGCGGGTTCGCGCCTCGAAGTCGTTGCCGATGCCGGCCACATGATTCCGCTCGAACAGCCCGCGGCCCTCAACAGCGCGATCGACAAATTTCTTGCCGAGCTGAAGCAGGGAGTATCATGAGCCTAAGCCGTAAAGCGTGCGTGGCGGGCGTCTACGAGCATCCGACCCGCTTCGCTCCTGACAAGAACATGTTCCAGATCATGGCGGAGAGCATCCGCGGCGCGCTCGACGATGCCGGCCTGACGATCAAGGACGTCGATGGCTTGTGCACGACCGGAATCGGCATGAGTGGGATGGGCATCATCGGGTTCTGCGACTACCTGAACCTGACGCCCAACTTTGTCGATTCCACCGCGATCGGCGGGTCCTCATTTGTCGCGCATACCGCGCACGCCGCGGCCGCGATAGCGGCGGGGCTCTGCGAAGTATGCGTGGTGTCCTACGGCTCAACCGCAGCGTCATCGCGCTTCGCGATCGGCACTGGAGGGGGTGGGGGCGGCGGCGACCCGTGCGATCAGTTCGAGGCGCCGTTCGGCCCGACCACGGTCGGCGCCTATGCGATGATCGCGCAGCGTCACATGCACGATTACGGGACGACCTCCGAACAGCTCGCGGAAATCGCGGTCACGATGCGCCTGCATGCTTCGATGAATCCGGTGGCCAAGTATCGCGATCCGATCACGGTCGAAGACGTGCTCGCATCGCGGGTCATCTCGTCGCCGCTCCATCTGCTCGATTGCTGCATCATCTCCGACGGCGGCGGCGCGCTGGTCATCACCTCGGCCGAACGCGCCCGCAGCTTGAAGAAAAAGCTGGTCTACATTCTCGGGACCGGCGAGGCGGTGCGCCACGCGGCCCGGGGCAAGCGCGACTTTTTGGACATCGCGGCGGCGCAATCGGGCAAGCTCGCCTTCGAGCGCGCGGGAGTGAAGCACGCCGACATCGACATGGCGATGATCTACGACTCGTTTACGATCACGGTGCTGGCGACACTCGAAAATCTGGGCTTCTGCAAACGGGGCGAGGGTGGGGCGTTTGTGAGCGGCGGGCGGCTGCGCTTCGATGGCGACTTTCCCATCAACACCGATGGCGGCGGGTTGTCATCGAACCATCCCGGTATGCGCGGAATCTTCCTCGTAATCGAAGCGGCGAAGCAGCTTCGTGGCGAATGCGGTCCGCGGCAGGTCAAGGATTGCAAGACCGCCCTCGTGCATGGCACGGGAGGCGCGCTCGGCACGCGTCACTCGGGCGCCACTCTCATCCTGAGCAATCAGTAGGACTTCGAGTCATGGCAGATCAAAAGGAAAAGAAATACGCGAAGCCCCTTCCGCATCTCGACGAGGAAAGCCGTCCATGGTGGGAGGCGCTCAAGCGCCACGAACTCTACGTCCAGAAATGCCGCGAGTGCGGAGACCTGCGGTATCATCCGCGCGCGCAGTGCACGAACTGCCTTTCGCCGCGCACTGAATGGGTGCGATGCGGCGGGAGGGGCAGGGTCTACACCTTCACGACGACGTTCCAGAACCAGGCGGCCGGATTCCGCGAATCGCTGCCCTACATCATGGCGTGGATCGAACTCGATGAGGGCTTGAAAATGCTGACCAATCTGGTGGAATG
>Ga0074044_10004812_pt1 | contig 11114 bp, 7 predicted proteins | sample BogForMeECP23OM1_FD_94443 | JGI IMG/M metagenome (GOLD analysis project Ga0074044, IMG submission 94443) | Bog forest soil microbial communities from Calvert Island, British Columbia, Canada - Bog Forest MetaG ECP23OM1 | ecosystem: Environmental > Terrestrial > Soil > Wetlands ...
GAATGACAAGCTTCCGAAGCTGATCAAGGCGGCCGAGAAGAGCCAGCGAATTACCATTTGCCGTTGCGGGAGGCCTGCGGCAAATTTGGTGCGCACTGTGGAGCCAGAGAAGAAAAAACAGAATTTCGGAACGATGCGGAACAAAATAATCATTCACGATCGAGATTGGTGGAAGTCGCTGACCGTGAAGGAAGTGGATGATTGACGAGAGGAGCGTTCCTGTGTGGGACCGCCTTTAGAAACAATGACCATCGTCATGGCTGCCAAGTTCCCAAATCGAACGGAGGGCGGACGGTTATCTGGAAGCGCTAGCGCACCGGGAAGAGGAATCGGAGGAAGGGGCCGACCCGCTGGGCCCAGGCGGCTTCGTTGTGTTCGGCACCTTCTACGCGCTGGTAGTGGAGGTCACGGTCGGGCTGCCAGCCCTTGCGGATTAAGATATCGCGGAAGCGTTCGACGTCGTCAACAATGCGGGGGCCTTCACGAGTGCCGATGTCCAGCCAAATGCGCGGAAGTGGCTGAACCGGCGCGGCGGCTGCGAACCTAAGGATGACCCGTTCATTCCACCAGACGGAGGGCGACAAGGCGGCAATTTTGCCGAAGATTTGCGGCTGGCGCAGGCCGACGTAGAGCGACACAAGGCCACCTAGAGAAGAGCCTCCAATGCCGGTGTTTTCCGATCCATCGAGGGCCCGATATGCCATGTTTATGAAGGGCCTCACTTCTTCCAGCAGGAATTTCGCGTAACGATTGGCGCTGCCACCCCCGAGTTTTGGCGCCCGTGTGGGCGTGTACTCTCGTATGCGCTGCTTTCCCGCATTATAGATGCCGACAATGATGATCGGTTCGACGCGGCCTTCTTGAATCCATTGATCGGCAGTTTGGCCGATGTGCCAGTCCATGCCAGGAATGAAGGATGTGGCACCATCGAAGAGATTTTGACCGTCATGGAGATAGAGTACGGGAAAATGGCGCTGAGGTTGCGCGCCATAACTGGGCGGGAGATATACGATCAGGTCACGCTGATTGCGCAAGTATCGCGAGGCAAACTGCTCGTGCTTGATCAGATTGGGCGAGCTCACGGAGCGATGATGACCAGGAGATCTTTGGCTTCGACGTGCTGGCCTGGCGTGACCAGCAGCTTGCTGATTTTTCCGGTGATGGGCGCGTAAATATTGGATTGCATCTTCATGGCTTCCAGTGTGAGCAGTTTAGCACCGCGCTCGACGGGATGGTTTAGCTGTACTGCGATGCTGCTGATGAGTCCTGCAGTGGGGGCGCCGACGTGGCCGGGATTGGCGACGTCTGCTTTCGGATGGCTGCGCTCGACCACCCGCAGGGAGCGGTCTCGGACATTGACTTCGCGAGGCTGGCCGTTGAGTTCGAAGAAAAGTGTGCGCGTGCCGTCGGGGTGAGCGTCGCCCGTGGTCAGGAATTTCACGATGAGGGTTTTACCGTCCTCGATGTCCGCAGTGATTTCTTCGGCGGGTTTCAAGCCAAAGAAAAATGCGGGCGTGGGAAGGACGCTGACGTCGGAATAGCTTTGGCGGAAGGCATCGTACTTGGTGAACACTTCGGGGTAAAGCAAGTAGCTGAGGAGCGCGTCACGGTCTACGGCGTGGCCGACTTTATTCTGTAGCTCCGATTGCGCTTCCGCGAAATTTACGGACGGAAGGCTTGCGCCGGGCCTTCCTTTGATTGGATCCTGGCCGCGAAGGATGACGCGCTGCAACTTTTTGGGCCAGCCGCCGGGCGGGACCCCGAGTGTGCCGGAAAACATTTCGACCACCGAGTTCGGGAACGAGACGTCGTGGTGCTCGTCGAGATCGAGCAGACTTTCAGGCTTAATCTCATTCGCCAAGAGAAACAAGGCCATGTCTCCAACAACTTTGCTCGAGGGCGTGACCTTTACGATGTCGCCGAAGAGTTGGTTGACTGTGGCGTAAGTTGCTTCCACTTCGCGCCAGCGATGGCCTAGGCCCATGGCCGCCGCTTGTTCGCGCAAGTTGGTGAATTGGCCGCCGGGAATTTCGTGCTCGTAGAGGCGCGCGGAGCCGGACTTCGGGCCTGAATCGAAGGGCAAGTAGTAGGTGCGGACGACTTCCCAGAAATCGGAGCACTCGTTGAGCGCAGCAATATCGACTTGTGTGTCGCGCGGGGTGTTGGCGAGGGCTTCGACAATGGAATTGAGATTGGGCTGGCTGGTGCCGCCGCTCATGGAGGCGATGGCGGCGTCGGCAACGTCCACTCCGGCATCGGCGGCTTTTAACAGCGAGGAGGAATTGATGCCACTGGTGTCGTGCGTGTGGAAGTGAACAGGGATGCCGATTTCTTCGCGCAAGGCTTTCACGAGGGCAAAGGCTGCGTAGGGACGGCACAGGCCCGCCATGTCCTTGATGGCCAGGAAATGCGCGCCGAGCTTTTCGAGCTGCTTGGCCATCTTTACGTAATAGCTGAGGGAATACTTGGGCCGGCGTTTGTCGAACAGATCGCCGGTGTAGCAAATGGCGGGTTCGCAGACGGCGCCAGTTTCTAGGACGGCGTCGATCGAGACACGCATGTTCTCGATAGAGTTCAGAGAGTCGAAGATGCGGAATATGTCGATGCCCTGTTTGTAGGCTTCGCGGACGAACTCGACAATTACGTTGTCCGGATAGGAAGTGTAGCCGACGGCGTTTGCGCCGCGCAGGAGCATCTGAAAGCAAATATTTGGAACGAGCTGGCGCAATTCGCGGAGCCGCTGCCAGGGATCCTCGTGGAGGAAGCGCATGGAGGTGTCGAATGTGGCGCCGCCCCACATTTCGAGGCTGAATAGATTCGGCAGGCGCTGCGCGACGGCGCTGGCAGTGGTAAGCAGGTCGTTGGTGCGGACGCGCGTGGCCATCAGGGATTGATGAGCGTCGCGGAAGGTGGTGTCTGTGAGGAGCAGCCGCTTTTCTTTTCGGGCCCAGGCGGCGAATTTTTTTGGTCCGAGCTTCTGTAACATCTGGCGCGTACCAGAAGGTGGCGCGAAGCCCGGAATTTTCGGGACCGGGGCTGCTTCCAAGGATTTGGGGATGGCCTTGCCTTTTACTTCGGGGTTGCCGTTGAGAATGACGTCGCCGAGATAGGAAAGCAACTTGGTGGCACGGTCGGCGCGACCAGAGAAGCGGAAGAGTTCGGGAGAGTCGTCGAGGAATGAGGTGGTGACTTCGCTGGCGCGGAAGCGAGGGTGATTCACCACGTTTTCAAGGAACGGAATATTTGTTTTTACCCCGCGGATGCGGAACTCGCGCAGGGCGCGGTCCATGCGCTGACAAGCTTCGGGGAGATTCGTGCCCCAGGCGGTGACCTTGACGAGGAGCGAATCGTAATAGGCAGCGAGGAGCGCGCCGGAATAGGCAGTGCCGCCGTCAAGACGGATGCCGAATCCGGCGGGCGAGCGGTAGGTGGAGATGCGGCCGTAATCGGGAGCAAAATTCTTCTCCGGATCTTCTGTGGTGACCCGGCATTGCAACGCTGCGCCGTACAGAGGGATCTTGTTCTGCTGCGGGAGCGAAAGCGGTTCTTCGTGGAGTTTGTGGCCCTGGGCGACGAGGATTTGCGAGCGGACGATATCGATTCCGGTGACGACTTCGGTGACAGTGTGTTCGACCTGGATGCGCGGGTTGACTTCGATGAAGTACCACTTCTGTGCGTCGACGTCGTAGAGAAATTCGACAGTGCCTGCATTGCGATATTTAGCCTGGCGGGCAATCTTTAGCGCGGCGTCGCAGATTTCTGCGCGGATGTGATCAGGGAGATTCAGCGCGGGCGCGACTTCGACGACTTTCTGGTGGCGTCGCTGGACGGAGCAATCGCGTTCGTAAAGGTGCAGCAGGTTGCCGTGCTCGTCGGCTAGAATCTGGACTTCGATGTGGCGTGCGCGCGGGAGAAATTTCTCGAGGAAGACGGAAGGGTCGCCGAAGGCGGATTTGGCTTCGCCCTGGGCTTCTTCGAGGCGCGCGGCGAGTTGTGAGGAGTCGTGAACCACGCGCATGCCGCGCCCGCCGCCGCCCATGGCGGCTTTGACGATGACGGGAAAACCCATTTCCGTGGCAATTTTTTTCGCTTCGGCGGGTGACTCGACAGGATTTTCGGTGCCGGGCAGGACGTTTACGCCGGCGGCAGCTGCGAGGCGACGTGCGGCGGTTTTGTCTCCAAGCAATTCGAGGAGTTCGGGGGTTGGACCGATGAAAGCGATGCCGGCCTTGGCGCAGGCGCGCGCAAGGGCTGGATTTTCCGAGAGGAAACCGTAACCGGGGTGGATGGCGTCGACTTCGTGTTCCTTGGCGATGGAGATGATCCCGGAGATGTCTAGATAGGCTTCAACGGGGCCTTTGCCGCCGCCGACTTGGTAGGCTTCGTCGGCCTTGAAGCGGTGAAGCGCAAGGCGATCTTCCTGGGAATAAATAGCTACGGTGCGGAGGCCGAGTTCGTTGGCGGCGCGAAAAATGCGGATGGCGATTTCGCTGCGGTTGGCGGCAAGGAGTTTGCGGATGGGGCGATTTTTCTTCATGCGCAGGAGACGGTTCCGTCCTTCAGAGCAATCCAAAATTCTACATGGTTTTGCGGGAAATGCCATGCAGCGGCGATAACTTTGATTCATGGCAGAAGGAAAATTGATCATGGAAGCAATGGAGGAGCTGGAGCGGAAAACAGAAAATGAAATGGAAATTAGAAAATGGCTCTAGTGTTTCAGCATGGGCGAGGCGTAGCGGATGGGAACGCCGAAGTTGGAACCGCCAAAGCCGCGGACTACCGCGAAGGTGACGCCAATGACTCCGCCTTGGCGATTCAGAAGCGGGCCACCGGAGCCGCCTGAAGTGGTCTGAGCGTCGTAGACAATCTTGTCGGTCAACACATCGCCGACGTGTCCTTGAGTAACCAGCGGACGAATCAGCTTTCGCTTCGCCAGTTCAGCAAGAATGAGTTTCGGGTCGCCGCCACTAATTTTCACGATTTCGCGAACGGTGTCGTCGCCGGCGCGCGCAAGAATGGCGTCGATGCCGGTGGCGTAGCCGAAGCTGATCAGGGCATCACCGCTGACGGCCGCTTCCTTTCGGGCGTCCAGTTTCAGGGCGGGACGCTTCAACTCCGACAAGTCTCCGTGGACCACGGCGAGATCGGCTTCGTCTGAAATTTGCGAGATGCCGACAGGAACTCCGTTGTCCTCGCCAGGGAAGTAGGCGGTCATTTCCGCAATCACGGGCTGCAGACCCTGCTTCACGGCATCGCCCAGTTCATTGTTGCCCCACCAGGGCTGCACGACGTGATGATTGGTGAGGATCTTGCCTTCCGAGGCGATGAAGCCGCTGCCGAAGAAATCGGCGCGGACTTCCTGGGCGCGACCTTCGGTGGTGTAAACCGTTTTGCCATCGCTGTCTTTCAGCGGCGAGCCGTCGGCGTTGATGCCACCGTAACGCAGGCGCTTGCCGGAATCCTTTTCGTTGAAAGCCACGGAAACGTGGAGAAGGCAGACGCTCGGCGCGTAATCACGGATGACAGATTCAGCGGCTTGGGAGGTGTTTTCGAGTTTAGAGAGCCGGCCGGTAGCTTCATCCAACTGGTGGCGAAGCTCGGTGACATCGGCGCCGTCGGGAGCGGAAATTTTTTTGCGCAAGTCGGCCGTCTGCTGCCGAAGCTGTTCTTTCTGTTGCATCAGGTCGGCATTGGCGGGATCTTCGCGCAAGCGACGCGCGGACTCCAGAAGCTGCTGTTCGTTCTGGACGTTGTGCTCCAACTGGGAAATTAGCGTATAAGCGCGGCGAGATTCCTGACCGGCTTTGCGCGAAAAGACGAAGAAAATTCCAGCGATGACGAGGGCCAGGCCGAGAAGGGCGCCGACCCCGAATTTGAGGATGCGTTCCAGAGAAAACGCGTCGCGAGTCATTTTTTCGGTCACAGCGAGCGCCTGGAAAGCAGTCTGCGAAACTTGATATGCATTTTCGGAATTACGGAGCCTTCGGCCAAGATCGTCGAGCGTGCGTTTTTGGCGCACCTGCGCGCGCAGGCGGGCCAGCAACTCCTGATCGTCGACAGGATAGGGAAGGACTTCGTCGGCGCCCATTTCAAGATAGCGCACTCTTTGCGCGCAACCGGATCCGCTGAGAATCAAGAATCGCGGTTTGCTTATCTCCGATCCCGCCTGGAGCGAACTGACAAAACCCTGAACCGCAAGGTCCTGGAAGCCGTCGGCGAGGATGACGACCTGACTTGTTTCCGCGGCACGAGCCAGAGGGATGGCTTCTTCCAAGGACTCGGCCAGGGTGACGGGATAACCTGCGCCTTCAAAAAGCAGGCGCAGGGAGTCGCGGAGGGCGGCGGCGAGGGCGACAAGCAGGATGTTATCCGAGGTAGGAGCCAAGCTAAATTCCTCCAACGCCCCACAAAAGCGCTAAGAACCCTTCGCTGGGGAGCGGGAAGTGTACCCCAAAATGATTAGACGCGCATAAGATAGCGGATGGGCACAAAGGAATTTGCGGGATGAAGAGCGAAGACTCGTTGAGTTTCAGTATTTGCGGAGGACGCCGATGACGCGGCCCTGGACTTTTACGTCCGAGGCGGGAAGAACGATGGGAGCCATCTCTGAATTGGCGGGTTGCAGACGGATCTTGCCGGAGCCTTCGCGGTAGAAACGCTTGAGCGTGGCTTCTTCATCGGCCACCAGAGCGACGACGATGTCGCCGGCATTCGCGACCTGGGTCTGCTCGCAGACGACGTAATCGCCGTCCATGATGTGGTCTTCAATCATGGAGTTGCCTTTTACCTGAAGCACAAAGGAATTGCCACCGCGAGCAAAATCGCCGAGGGAGATGGTTTCGCGTTCCTCGACGGCTTCGAGGGGACGGCCGGCAGCGATACGGCCGACGAGCGGAAGTTCCTGCACGCGGCGCTCGATCACCTGCTCTTTCGGGGTTTTGGGTAGCTGCACAATTTCGATGGAGCGGCTCTGATTGTAGCCGCGACGAATGAAGCCCTTCTTTTCGAGCGTGGTGATGTGCTTGTGGACGGTGGCGAGCGAGGTGAGCTTCAAGCCCTTGCCAATTTCTTCAAAGCTGGGGGCGTAGCCGTGGCGGGTCTCAAAGGAAACCAGAAAATCCAGAACTTCCTTCTGCCGTTTGGTCAGGGCCATGGAAGCCTCCCCAGTGTCGCATGCGCTTTCCGCGCTAGATTTAAGAAATAAGGTCCGAGCTCAAGCCTATGTTTGGATGCGAGTTGAGCAAGGCCACTATAGGCGAAAAGAAAGCGAACGTCAAGTGGCGTTTTGGATACGCGCCCAGTCCCCTCGTACTATTCACGCCCTGCGCGGTGTGTTGTCATCGTGTCGCCTATGCCCGAAGCGCGCCCCCGTTCTGCCGCTGTTACCGCTGCTGCGACACTCGCTTTGCTCGGGTGTGGCACGGCATTATTTTTCTGGGGTTCCCTGGTTCTCGACCTGGTGAACAGCCCCGTCGATGAGCAGGGTAGGCACTTTTATCAGGCCCATCCGACATTGTTCCTATCGGTGGCGCTGTTGCCTTCCAGTCTGATCGCCGTGGGGATACGGATTGGGGTAGGACTGTTCCAGTTGCGGCCTTGGGCGCGAGTGGCAGCCATAATTTGGGCGGCAATCTCTTTGTTATTCAGCCTGAGCATTATTGTGTTCCGCCCTTTCGAGACGTTTTTCATCCGCGATCACTTTGTGGCACCCACGGAATCGTTGAAACAGCTGATCGCGATTGCGCTCGTGATTCTGCTGCTGCCGGTCAGCGTCTGGTGGCTATTCCTGTTCCGGATGAAGAGCGTGAAGGCGCAATTTGTAGCGCGAGAAACATCGAGCACAGAATAGTGGCAAGAACGCACTCTCTTCCTGACCCTGTGCTATCCTTTTAAAGTCAGCTCCTGACAGCCCGGCGCGCAACGTCGCTCTGTTCATCCCGTGCTGCCACATTCCAGGGGCCCATTCTCCTCTCTAGACCGGTGAGGAGCTGCCAAACGACGGGGGTCGAGAAAAGCAAGATGTCCACATTGACGGAAACTCCTCTAAGCAAAGCCAAGCGCGAGCTGCTGGAACAAGCGGTCATTCGCTTTGCCGGCGACTCTGGCGACGGCATGCAGGTGACGGGGAGCCAGTTCACGAATACTGTAGCGCTCTACGGAAACGACATTGCCACCTTCCCGGATTATCCGGCAGAGATTCGCGCCCCGGCGGGGACGGTGCCGGGGGTTAGCGGCTTCCAATTGCATTTTTCTTCCAGTGAAATTCACACGCCGGGCGATTCGGTGGACGTGCTGATCGCCATGAATCCGGCGGCGTTGAAGGTAAATATCGCCGACCTGAAGGCCAACGGCATCCTGATCGTGAACTCGAACAGTTTCGAAGAGAGCGACCTTCGCAAAGCGCACCTGACCAGCAATCCGATGGAGGATCACTCCCTCGACAAGTTCCGCGTGTTTCCGGTGGAGTTGCAACGGCTGACGCGCGCGGCCCTGCAACATCTGGGGCTGGACGCGAAGGCGATGGACCGCTGCAAGAACTTCTTCGCGCTGGGGATGTGCTACTGGCTGTACAACCGTTCGATGGAGCCTACGGTTCGGTGGATTGACGAAAAGTTCAAGAAAAAACCGTTGCTGGTGGAAGCGAACAAGTTGGCGCTGAAAGCAGGTTATTCCTACTGCGAAGCCACCGAGGCTTTCCAGATCAGCTATGAGATTCCTCCGGCGCAGTTGAGCCCGGGGCTGTACCGGAACCTGAGCGGCAATCAGGCGTTGGCCATGGGGTTTGTTGCCGCCGCGCAGAAGGCCGGGTTGAAGCTTTTCCTGGGCAGCTATCCGATCACGCCGGCTTCGGATATTTTGCACGAGCTCTCGCAGTACAAGAATTTTGGCGTACTAACGTTCCAGGCGGAGGACGAGATTGCCGCGATCACTTCCGCGATTGGCGCTTCTTACGCGGGATCGCTGGCATTGACGACGACATCGGGTCCGGGCATGGCACTGAAGACGGAAGCGCTGGGACTTGCGGTTGCGACGGAGCTGCCGCTCGTGATTTGCGATATTCAGCGCGGCGGACCTTCCACCGGTTTGCCGACAAAGACCGAACAAGCGGACCTTTTACAAGCGCTATTCGGCCGCAACTCCGAAGCACCGATTCCGGTGCTGGCCGCGGCGACCCCGGGCGATTGCTTCTGGATAGCGGTCGAAGCGTGCCGGATTGCACTCAAGTACATGGTGCCGGTGATCGTTTTGTCGGACGGCTACCTTGCCAACGGCTCGGAGCCTTGGCGGATTCCAAATCTGGACGAGATTCCGGCGTTTCCGGTGAAATTTGCAACTGATCCGGTAGGATTCCAACCGTACAAGCGCAATCCAGATACTTTGGCGCGGCCTTGGGCGGTACCAGGGACTCGCGGACTCGAACACCGCATCGGCGGCCTGGAAAAGCAGGATGTCACCGGCAATATAAACTACGAGCCGCTAAACCACGAGAACATGGTGCGCATCCGCGCGGCCAAGGTGGAAGCGATTGTTCAAGATATTCCGAACGTTCTGCCGAACGGAGATCCCGAGGGCGATTTGCTGATCGTTTCCTGGGGGTCGACGTATGGCGCGATTACGCAAGCCGTGAACGGGCAGCGCGAAAAGGGCCGCAAGATCGGGCATCTGCATTTACGGCACCTCAATCCCCTTCCCGCAAACGTCGGTGACGTGTTGAAGCGCTATAAGAAAGTTCTGGTGCCTGAGTTGAACATGGGACAACTCCTGTGGGTACTGCGCGCGAAGTATCTAGTGAACGCCGTCGGCCTTAACAAGATTCAGGGCCGTCCATTCAAGCAAGCCGAACTCGATCAGAAAATCGAAGAAATGTTGGGACTCTAATGACAACGACTGCTCTTCCACCACTGACGCCACTAACGAAAAAAGATTTTCAGACCGACCAGGAAGTCCGTTGGTGCCCGGGTTGCGGGGATTACGCCATCCTGTCCGCGGTGCAATCTGTGTTCCCGGAGTTGGGGGTTGCGCGGGAAAATTTCGTGGTTGTTTCGGGCATTGGCTGCTCCAGCCGGTTTCCGTATTACATGAACACGTTCGGTTTCCACACGATTCACGGGCGCGCGCCGGCGGTTGCTACAGGGATTAAGGTGGTGCGGCCAGAGCTGGAAGTGTGGATGGTTACCGGGGACGGCGACGCGCTCTCCATCGGCGGCAATCACACGATGCACCTGCTGCGGAGGAACGTCGGTATCAAGGTGATGCTTTTCAACAACCGGATTTACGGGCTGACGAAGGGGCAGTATTCGCCGACTTCGGAGTTTCAAAAGATCACGAAGTCTACGCCATATGGTTCGCCGGACCGGCCGATTAACCCGATTTCGCTGGCGATTGGCGCAGAGGCCACGTTTGTGGCGCGTTCGGTGGACGTCTTCCAGTCGCACCTCAAAGACACGCTGCGGGCGGCAGCTGCGCACCGAGGCACGGCGTTTGTGGAGATTCTGCAGAATTGCAATATTTTCAATGATGGTGCGTGGTTCGGATTGACGGAAAAGGAAGCGCGCAGCGAAAAGGTTCTTCAGCTCGAACATGGCAAGCCGCTGGTGTTCGGCAAGAACCGCGATAAAGGCATTCGCCGCAAGGCGGATGGGGACATTGAGGTGGTGCAGCTCGGAAATGGCATCAGCGAGTCCGACCTGGTGATCCATGATGCGCATCACCCGCGGCCTTCCTACGGCTTCCTGATTGCGCACATGGAAGAGCGGCCGGGATTCCCGACGCCGATCGGTGTTTTACGTGCGTGGGATGCGCTGCCGCGCTTCGAAGACGTGATTAACGACCAGATACAATCTGTGATCGAAAAGAAGGGTCCAGGAGACTTGAACAAGTTGCTGCGAGCTGGGGATACCTGGGAAGTGAAGTAAGTCCCGCGCCGTCGTCTTCAGAAATCATTGTGCCGCTAGAACACTTGTGATTCTCGTGGCGTTTTCCTTTTAAAGCAGGGGCTCTGCTAACATACGTGAAATTGCTGGAGCTTCCATGGCACTCTTACCCCACGCTGCGCTCGCCGAGCTACGCGACACACTGTTAGAAACCTACGCGTGCAATGACGGAATGAACCA
>Ga0074044_10004813_pt1 | contig 11112 bp, 10 predicted proteins | sample BogForMeECP23OM1_FD_94443 | JGI IMG/M metagenome (GOLD analysis project Ga0074044, IMG submission 94443) | Bog forest soil microbial communities from Calvert Island, British Columbia, Canada - Bog Forest MetaG ECP23OM1 | ecosystem: Environmental > Terrestrial > Soil > Wetlands ...
CCGCGCAGCATCCCACCGAGCTGCGCGCGCCAGCGGTCCAGCTTCCATCGAAGATGTGGAGGCAGCGACAACCGGATTCCTTGCGGGAGGTCTCCCGCGCCTCTATAATAGCGGAAATTTCGCTGCGGCCGGGTCAGGAGACTATGGAGAACCTCGAAAACGTTGTCCGCGCACTCGAAGAGGAAGCCCGGAGGGTGCGGGATCTGTTCGAGTCTGAAGTGCTCCCCCAATCCCGGCGCGCTGCCGCAGAATTGCTTCGTACCGCGTCCAAGCGCCTGTCCGAACTCGCCAAGGAACTCGACACAATCGCCGGGCGCGATCGCCCCTCCCCTCACTGATTCCGCGTGATCCATCCTGGCCGAGGCGACGATAGAAGAGCACAGGCTCAGGCCTGTACCGTCCGGCCCTCCATGCGCCGAGGCATCGCGTTCCAAAGCCTCGGATGGACGCTGGCCGCCCTGCTGTTGACCACACCGGCCTGCGCGCCGCATCGCCAGCCTGCACCTGCCCCGGTTCCCTCCGGGGGACCAACTCCCGGAGGCGCGCCGCCTGCGGGACGTCCTCCCGCCCGCACTCCAGGCCCCAGTGCTGCCCCGGTTCCGTCGAACTACATGGAAGAAGGCATCGCATCCTGGTACGGCGTGCCCTATCACGGCCGGCGCGCAGCCAACGGCGATATCTACGACATGTACAAACTGACGGCGGCCCACCGCACCCTGCCGTTCGAAACCGTGGTGCGCGTGACCAACCAGAAAAACGGCAAGCAGGTGGAGGTGCGAATCACGGATCGTGGCCCGTTTGTCGAAGGCCGCATCATTGATCTCTCCCTCGGCGCGGCCCGTGAGCTGGATATGGTGGGTATGGGGATCGCCCCGGTCCGGCTGGTGCTCGTTTCGAGCCCCGGCAATCCCGTGGGAGGGCTCTTTACCGTTCAGGTCGGCGCGTTCCTCTCCCGGGAGAACGCCGAGCGCCTGCGCCGGCAGATGGAGGAGCGCTACTCTTTCGCCTTGATTCAGGAGTACGATGCGCCGCAGGGACTCTTCTATCGCGTGCGCGTGGGGAAACTCGCTTCGGAGGACGCCGCAAAGGCGCTGGCGGACCAACTGCGCGAAAAGGAGCACGTGCAGCCCTTTGTAGTGCGCCTGGACGCGGCGCCGGCACGGTAGCGGCAGCAATCTCAGCATCCGGATTTTCATGATGGAGGCCAGAGATGGAAGATTGCCTGTTCTGCAAGATTGGCGCGAAGAAGATTCCTGCAAAAGTCGTCTACGAGGATGACCTGGTATTCGCCTTTGAAGACATCAACCCACAGGCGCCCACGCATCTCCTGATCTCGCCCCGGAAGCACTTGGTATCGCTGACGGAAGCCACCGACGAGGATGCCTCGATGCTGGGGCACATTCTGCTGGTGGTGGCCAAGCTAGCGCGCGAGCGGCAGTTGCTCGACGGGTACCGCATCATCTTCAACAACGGCCGCGGCGCCGGGCAATCTGTGTTTCACCTGCATGTCCATCTTCTCGGCGGGCGCAGCTTCCGCTGGCCGCCCGGGTAGCCCGTGCAGACTACTCCGTGACCGCCAGCAGCGTCTGGCCTGCGTCAATGACAATGTGGTCCGGCTTCACGGGCGAACTGAATCGGAACGGAGTTTCCTCTCCAGAAGTCACCACCCAGCCGAGAAGAACCGGTTTCCCAGGGCCTTTCGCGCGGTAGAGCGGCACGCGCGCCAGAAATGTTTCGGGCACTCCCTGCTGCCGGAGCACTCCTTGAATGGCGTAACCCTTCGCTCCCGGCGTCGCCTTGTACTCCACCGCATAATGCGGGATTCCGGTGGCGTGCACCCACTGATCGAAGAACCAATCCATCGAGTGCATGGCCTCGAGATCCATCTCCGGCGTCATGATCCGCGCAAGCTCGTGGCGCAGGTCGGCCTCCGATAGGCCGCCAAAACGGTGCTTCTCCAACAAGGAATGGAGCAGTCTCCGGAATCGGGCGTCGGGATCCTTCGCGCCGGATTCCTGCAGCATCATGCGCAGCATGTGCACCACCCAGGTGGCTTTCGCGTAGACCACTCGGCGATAGCCATCCGGCGTGCGTGACGAGTCGAGCCTTTGGCCGAGCGCCAGGGGACCGATCTGGTCCACGGTCTCCGGGCCGTCGGGAAGTTTTGCCAGCAAGTCCCCACGATAGTCTTCCAGCGTCTGCCCCAGCACCCGGCCGGCAGGCCGGTGCGCGTCGAGATAGAGCAGCGCAATGTAATTTGCCAGCCCCTCCATGATCCAATCATCTCGATAACTGGAAAATCCCGCGAGGTTTCCCCACCACTGGTGCGCAAGTTCGTGGAAGGGCATCAAGTCGGAGAATGAGAAGCTGGCTCGCTGCGTGACCCCGGCTCTTTGCTGCGCCTCTTTGGGGACAAAGGTCATGGTGGAAAGGTAGATCAGGCCCGGCCAGCTTTGGCTCAGGGCCGCAGGAAGGGGGGAGACTTCGAGCCGCGCGAACGGGAAAGTTCCGTTCCAATGTTCCATGCTGCTCAGCGCGTCGCCAATGTCCGTGGCGAGCTGTCCGATGACCGCGGGCGGCAGGGGAGGGGGTTCCGGGGTCGAGGAGGCCAGAGTTGCGGCGGTCCGCCAGGCTTCCGCGGTTCGCCGCCAGCCGAGCGGGACGGAAGGAGAAATCATTCCCGGCCGCTGGCGGAATAGTCCGTGGAGGGCCTCCTCGAGTTGCTGGTTGGCATTGACCGTCACATGGACCGGCCCTGCGTCTACACTTGCGCGCGTGTAGCTGCCGAGATTGAAGCCCGCGATAGCGAGAGGGGCATCGGAGGTCCAGTGGCCCACCCGCCACTCGCCTTCCTCGTGCTCTTCCGCTTTCTTGCCCGTGGCCACCAGGTTCAGCTTCCGTGGCCAGCGGAAGGTCAAGTCAAAGGAGCAGAAGTCCGGGGAGTCGCTGGCGCGCGGGTACCAGGCGCCGCGCTCTCCGACGTAGAAAACCTTGTTCCCCGCTGCGGTGATCACGCTGCCGCTGTATTCCAGGTCCCATTGAATTTCCTGGCCTGCTCGGGTCGGCTCGGGAAGCACTACGAAGAACAAATCGTTGCCGCTACTCAGGATTTCCTGCTCGCTCAAATCCTCGTTCTGAAAAAAATCGAGCTGGTGGCCGGAAGCGTCCGTGACGCTCTGCACATGCAGCTCGCGCGAAAGGATGAGCGGCAGGACGCGTTCTCCATCGCGCAGTGCGCGAAGCACAATCCGCGCGCGGCTGCGCAGCCCGAGGTTCTCCTCGATCGTTGTCTCGATGGTGTAGCGCACGGGGGCGGCAATCCCAGGCTGCGCGGGGCCTTCCGAGCGCGGGAACATGGCCCACAGGTCGTAGTAGCGCCCTCCCTCGCGGTATTTCACCTGGCCCAGCAGAACCTGCTCCGCCCGCCGGTCGTCTACAGAGACTTCAAAGACGCCGTGCTGGCTGCTCACCAGCGCCAACTGGAAGAAGGGGAGGGGAGAGGAGGACTCGAGGTCGCGAAGCGTGCGCAGGGAACTTGCAGGATTCAGCGTGCCGACCACAGGGTTCCAGTCAGAGAGAAATGCCGTATCCTCAATGGGCTTGGCTGAGGCAGAGCGGAGGAACGCCTCGATTTCCTCCCCCGTGCCGTCGGTGAACCGCAGATACACCTTGGAAACGGGCGAGTCCAGCAGAGGAGCGCCCAGAAACCTGGAAATGGAGCGCTTTTCCGCGGGATCGCGCGGCGTGGCCAGCAATCTCGCGCTTCCCGAGAAGACAGCGCCGAGCACGCGGCCATGGAAGGGCTCCAGAAGGCCCAGCGTGCCGTCCTCGAAGACGAGCCGCACGGCATCGCGGCGCAGGGCAAACTGCCGCACGTGATACAGGCGCGCGCGATCCACCCGCAGCGCATTCAGCTCGTCGTAGAGCTTGCGCTCCGCCGATCCCGCGATGCGCGATGCCTGGGCCACGGCAACGGCCAGGCAAACGCCGAGGCCGGCACGCAGAATCGCTCGCATGCGCCTGACTGTAGCAATTGGAACCTGGAGGTACAAGCGCACGTGCGCCCCCCGGAATGCTTCTGCTAGAGTTCTACTATGCGCCGGAGGTTCAAGCGAGTTGCCTGGGTGCTGGCCGCAGTTGTTGCCGTCGCGCTGGTCGCCGGGGCGGATACCATCGTCCTGAAAAGCGGCCGGCGCATCCACGCCACAAGCGTCGTGGAAGACGGGGACCACGTCACCTTCGAGACTTCCGCCGGGCATCTGAGCCTCCCCCGTTCCAGCGTGGATCACGTGGAACGCGGCGGCTCGACGGACATGAGCACCGGCGGGGCAGGTGGAGTAGCCGGCGCGACCAGTGAGATTTCCTCGTCCTCGCCTCCCGCATCTCTCGTTGCCACCTCCGACTACGAGGCGCTTGCCAAGGCCGTGCTGGCCGGCGGCTCGATTGACCGCAACTTCATCGCCGAACTGGAGAATCGGGCGCAGGCCGGCGGGAAGACAGCGGCGGAACGCGTGGCCGTGGCGCATCACGTGGCCGCGCAATTCGAGTTGGAGCATGGCGATATCAAAGCGGCGACGTCGCATTACCGCCGCGGGCTCACGTACGCGCCCGAGAATATGGGCCTGCTGCTGAACCTATCCTACCTGCTGCTGCGGCAGAGCGAGTACGGCGGGGCCATCGAAGTCCTCGAGCGCGCCCGCCGCGTGGATCCGCAATCTGCCGCCGTCTCGAAGTTCATGGGCTGGGCCTACTCGGGCCAGAACAAACTCGATCTGGCCATCGTGGAATGGAAGCAGTCGCTGGCCCTCCGGGCCGATCCGGAGGTGGAGAAGGCGCTGGCTAAAGCGCAGCGCGACCAGCAGGAGGAAGCCGGATACCGCGAAGGCCAGAGCATCCATTTTCAGGTCCGCTACAGCGGTGCTGCCGCGCCCCAATCCCTCGTCCGCGACATCCTGCGCACCCTGGAGTCTCACTTTTCGGTCATCGAATCGGTGCTGAACTATACGCCGCCCGAGCCCATCGGCGTGGTCCTGTATACCGAGCAGGCGTTTACGGACATCACGCGCGCGCCCTCCTGGGCCGGAGCGCTGAACGACGGCCGCATCCGCGTTCCCGTGCAGGGCCTGAAAGAGATGAACGCGGAGCTGAGCCGCACGCTGAAACACGAGTTGACGCACAGTTTCATCACCCAGAAGACTCGGGGGCGGTGTCCCACCTGGCTGCAGGAGGGCATGGCGCAGTGGATGGAGGGCGCCAGCGCCGGCGATTCCGCCTCGAGTTTTGTCAGCACCTTCGACCGCACTCACCAAACGATTTCGCTCGGCGCACTGGAAGGTCCCTGGATCAACCTGCCGGGAGACGACGCGCGCATTGCCTATGCCTGGGCGCTTTCAGTTGTGGAATTCATCGTCAAACTGGGCGGGCCGGAAGACATCACGCGCATTCTCGACCAGATTGCCGCAGGAAACGACACGCAAACCGCCGGGAAGAACATTCTCCACATGGATTACCCTGACTTGGAACAAGAGACGCTGAAATACCTGCGCTCGACGTACATCCGCTGAGGCCGGCCGTCCCGGAAGTGGGTGCGGCACAATGCCCGGCCGCGTTTTTGAGCCCGACGCTTGCCCCTCCTATAGGCCTTCCATAGCGGCATAGTTCGGCAGGAGGTGTCCGGCCTCTGAAGAGTAGAACCGGCGTTTCACCTCTCGTGAGCTGTTCCTAGGCCAGGTATTTCGCCAGCGGCTCCCAGTAGTTTGATTTCCAGCCCTCAGCGAGGTGTTGCCCGGCGCCATCGGGGAAGCCGCAGTGGTCAAAGACCAGTCTGGTTCCGGAGCCCTGCTCCATCAGCTCGAATTTCGCAATCGAGTAGACACCCGGCTTCCAGCCGAGCGTACGCCATGCCTGGACGATTCGCTCGTCGGGTAGAAGCTCCACCTGCCGCCCCGAGATATAGCCGCCGAATAGCGAGAAGGCGCCGCCCACTTCTCGGCTGATCTCCGTGGGTGCGGCGCCCGGGGGCATGCCGGACTTCATCGCCGCGCTCAATTGCACTACTTTGTCGAACTGTTTGGTCTCGGTGAGTGCTTCATAGACGCGCTTCCTGCTCGCTGTGAAAACAACTTCCTGGTGAATCGCTTCACCCGTATGGGAAATCACTTCGCTGCCGGCAGACTGCTCCGGTCGAAGACGGCCGCTGGATCCGAATGCGGTTCCGGCGACGCCGAGCACCGAAAACAGGGAAGCCAGGCGCACGGAAAAATCTCTGCGGGTGAACAGGTCGGATTCCATGAAATCATTCTCCCATCTGTAATGTACATGGAGCTCTAGCGTCCCTCAAGCTAGCGCGGTCTTCCCAGTTTGACAACCTTGTCTCCATCAGAGAACGCGGTTCTCCCAGACGGGCTGGGCGCACCAGGCTGAGTGGACACGTTCGTCCGCCCCTGCCACATGGTTGCCGGTACCGGCATTCAGGGATTCGAGGAGGAGAGCTTGAAGGAGCCGAAGAACTTCTGCGTTTCTTCGTCGCTCTGCTCTGCAGGGCGGGCGACCGAAAGCATATACAGCCGCTCGCCGATGAAGAAGAACCTGCCCTCGAGGATTCCGTCGTCGGGGAGCGTGGCCTTGAAGGTCTGCATGTAATGACCATCGGACATCGAGGCCTGAGAGCTCAGTAAGTTTCCGTCGAGACCATGAATGAGGCCGTCGCGGCTTCCGGCCATTGCGATCTGCGCCCCCGTCTCGCTCGATGGCGTATAGCTGAGACTCCAGTAATGGCAGAAGAAGTGGGAGGTGAGGCCCTTCGCGGTCACGAAATGAATGGTGGTCGCAGGCTTGCCGGACTCCGAGGTCGCTTCCTGCTCCTCGAGTTTCGGTTCGCCGGGCAAAAGGATGGTGAAAGTGCCGTCCGGCGCCGAAAACTGGATCCATCCCTCTGGCGCTGGTTTCCAGGCGCGATAACCGAGCCAGGCGGTACCGCAGAGGGCGACGAGTGCTGCGGCGATCGCTGCGAATCGCGACGCCTTTGCCATAGGTGGATTGTAGGCAATCGTGCCGCCGCACGCGGCTCAGCGCGGATTGCAGTTGACGAATCGGGAACCCGGCCCGGTTAGCGCCCGATAAGCTGACCTACCAGGAGTCAACAGCGCGACGGAGCAGGCCGTGCACCGGTGATTCGATTGAGGTTTATCGGAACAAGCCTTGGACGGTGTATTCTTTTGCTCCTTGCGTCCCTCCATGCCGCGAATGAACATCCTTCTAGTCCTGCGTGGTGGGGATCGGCGAACAATCGGCCGTTCCGACCGGGTAGCAGCAATGGTGTGCAAGGATCCGGGACTGTTTCCTGAACTGATTGCAGGCTTATGGTCCAAGGTTCCTCTGATAAGAATGCGGGCAGCCGACGCGGCCGAAAAGGCTACACGGAGCAATCGCAAGCTGCTCCAGCCATACAAGCGAGAGCTGCTGGGATTGATGGCCGAGGCCATCGAACAGGAATTGCGCTGGCACCTGGCGGCCATGGTTCCACGGCTGGAATTGAACGCCAAGGAGCGCCAACGAGCGACGTTTCTGCTGAATGGCTACCTGGACGACCGCAGCTCCATTGTCAAAACCTCCGCGCTTCAGGGACTGGCCGACTTCGCGCAGGATGACCCGCAGATTCGACCGAGCGTGATCGAGGTGCTCCGCGAGGCCACCCGGAACGGAACGCCTGCGATGAAGGCGCGCAGCCGCAAGCTGCTGTCCCGCTTGGAGCGCCTATAGTGTGAGCAACAGCGCGACGAGGAGAGCGGCGCGCTCCGGGAGCGAGCGCGTGCGAATGTGTTCGCCGGGTGTGTGTGCGCCGCCCCCGGCAGCGCCCAGGCCATCGAGCGTGGGCACGCCGAGGGCGGCCGTGAAATTTCCGTCGGAGCCGCCGCCGGTGGACGACTCTTCAAGCTTTAGGCCCATTTCGCGGCCGAGTGCCTGGGCTTGGGCGAACAGGTGCGCGGCCATGCGGCGCTCCATGGGGGGACGATCCAGGCCGCCGGTCACTCGGAGTTTCGCGCCAGGCAGAATGGGACGCAGGGCGTGGAAGCGCGCCTCGATGCGGGGCATATCCGCGGCGCGCACGCAGCGCACGTCCACATCGGCACGGGCGCGCGCGGCGATCACGTTGGTGCGCGTGCCGCCCTCCACCACGTCCGCGTTCACCGTGATTCCCCGGCGCGGATCCGCAAACCCGGCCACGCGGGTGATTTGAAGCGCCAGCTCGTGCACCGCATTGACCCCATCCTGCGGGTTGACGCCGGCGTGCGCGGCGCGGCCCGTGACTTCAAGCCTGAAACCGCCCACTCCTTTGCGCGCCGTCTTCAGTTTTCCGCGCGGGCCTGTGCCGGGTTCGAGCACGAGCACGGCAGCGCTGCGTCGCGCCTCCCGTTCAATGGCCGCGCGAGCAGACTCGCTGCCGATTTCCTCATCTGAGGTCCACAGAAAGACGACGCGGCGGCGCGGGGCGAGACGGGCAGCGCGCAGCGCGTCCATCGCGGCAAGCGCGATCACCAGCCCCGCCTTCATATCCAGCACGCCCGGACCGAAGGCGCGTCCGCGGCTGGCGCGAAAAGGCATGCCCGCCAGCGTGCCGCGTTCGTAGACGGTGTCCATGTGCCCCAACACCAGTATCTGGCCCGGAGGCCCGCCGGGCGCAGGCCGAACTTCGCAGCGCAGTAGGTCGCCACGGTCGTGGGCTCCCGCGGGCCGCACGCGCGCGACTCGCGCGCCGCGCTTTCTCCATTCCCCGGCGAGCAGAGCGACCACGCGATTCACCCCGTTTCTGTCATAGCTCGAGGATTCGATCCGCACGAGCCGGCCCAGGAGTCGCGTCAGGACTTCTTCCCGCGAGCGTAGCCAGCGCAGAAGTCTTCGATGTTCGGCCATGGGCGGGTATTATGCCAGCAACGCGCGGCTCCGGGGTGATGCACCGCCGGGGAAACCGAATGCTCGCGGTAGCATCCAAGAAAAATGTTGCATCCCCCGGAGGGGCGGGGCTCGACATCCGGCCGGGGCGTTTGGCGAATCTCTTGAATCGAAGGGATCCAATGAAGATGGGGAGACAGCTCGCGATTGCATTGGTCCTGATGTGCTGCCTCGCCGGAGTTTCGGCGCGCGCCCAGATCTCCTACCCACTGGCCACGCAGGGTGCGAATCCACAGGTGAATGCGGGTTCCCCACAGGCGTTTTCCGGGAGCATACCGCTGGGAAAGGCTACCGCGGAGCCGCTGGAGTTGTCGCTGAAAGAAGCGATCGAGCGCGGGCTGAAGCAAAACCTGGGCGCGTTGCTCTCAAGCTACGGAGTGGGCGCCGCACGGGGAGACAAGTGGCGTGAGCTTTCCAGCCTCTTGCCAAACTCCCGCGTGGAGCTTTCCGAAACAGCCTCCCAGGCGTCTCTCGCCTCGCTGGGCATCCGCAGCCCCCTTTTCCCCAAGGTCGTCGGACCGTACGGCTACACCAGCCTGCGTGCGTACCTGGAGCAGACGTTTTTCGATTGGGGCCAGATCAACAATGCGCGCTCGGCCGCGGCCAGGTTAGCCGCGGCGAAGTTCAGCTACGAGGACGCGCGGGATATGGTAGTGCTCGCCGTGGGCAACGCCTATCTCCAAACGGTAGCGGGAGCGTCGCGGGTGGATACAGCGGCAGCGCAGCAGGCCACGGCGCAGGCGCTCTACGACCTGGCGCGCGACCAGCTCAAAGCGGGCCTCGCGCCCGCCATTGACGTGCTTCGCGCTCACGTGCAACTGGAAACTCGGCGCCAGCAGGTGATCGTGGCGCGGAACGATTACGAAAAAGACAAACTCCTTCTCGGCCGCGTGATCGGCCTGCCGCCCGGGCAGCAGGTGACGCTGAGCGACAAGGCGCTCTACGAGCCCCTGGCGGGGTGGACTCTCGAACAGGCCCTGGATCGCGCCTATGCCACGCGGCCCGACTACAAGAGCGCCCGCGCCTCGCTCCTCGCGGCACAGCTTGCCCGGCGCGCCGCCGGAGCGGAATATCTGCCCACGCTGGGATTCAGCGGCGACTACGGCGCGGTGGGTGTCACGCCGGCCAACTCGCATGGAGTGTTCGACGCCGGCGTGCTCCTGCGCGTGCCCGTCTTCCAGGGGAACCGCGTCCACGGCGACGTGCTGCTGGCGCAGGCCGCGCTCGACCAGAGCCGCGCTCTCGTGGAGAATCTCCGCGGGCAGGTGGACTACGACGTGCGTGCCGCGTTCTTGGATCTTCACGCGGCCTCGGAACGCGTGGGGGTGGCGCGCATCAATCTCGACTTGGCGAATGAGACCCTGGCGCAGTCGCAGGACAGGTTTCGCGCCGGCGTCACCAACAACGTGGAAGTGGTGCAGGCCCAGGATGCCGTGGCCGCGGCCAATGAGTCCCTGATCTCGAGTCTTTACGCCTACGATCTGGCTAAGATCACGCTGGCTAGGGCGATTGGCAATGCCGAGATCGGCGTGGCGGAATACCTGAAAGGGAAATGACCAATGGCACCGGAAACACCCTACGAACCAGTCAAGGACGCCCTCCACACCGAACCGGCGGTCCTGTCGAGTGAAGCGCCGCCGGCCCCGCCCGCGCGCCGCCTCGCCGCGCCGCCGCCGAAATCCCCAGCGAAATGGGTCGCGGGCATCGTGCTTGTGGTGCTCATCGCCGCGGGTGCCGGGCTGTGGCTCTACTTCCGGCAATACGAATCCACCGACGACGCGCAAATTGACGGCCACGTGCACCCGATCAGCTCGCGCATTTCGGGCTACGTGATCAAGGTCAACGTGGACGACAACCAGTCAGTGCACGCGGGCGACGTGCTCCTGGAAATCGATCCCGCCGATTACGACGTGGCGGTTGCCAAGGCCGAGGCCGAACTGGCCGATGCAGTGGCCTCCGCCGAGGCCCAGGAGATCAACGTGCCGGTCACTTCGATCAGCACCTCCAGTCAGATCCGCGGGGCCGAGGCGGATGTGGAGAACGCGCGTGCCGGGGCCCGCGCCTCGGAGAATCAGGTGGAGATGGTGCGCGCAACCCTGGCGCAGGCGGAAGCCAACGATGTGAAATTCCAGGCCGACCTGGAGCGCTACCGTCAGCTCG
>Ga0074044_10004814_pt1 | contig 11111 bp, 11 predicted proteins | sample BogForMeECP23OM1_FD_94443 | JGI IMG/M metagenome (GOLD analysis project Ga0074044, IMG submission 94443) | Bog forest soil microbial communities from Calvert Island, British Columbia, Canada - Bog Forest MetaG ECP23OM1 | ecosystem: Environmental > Terrestrial > Soil > Wetlands ...
ACTCAAGGATCGTCTCGTGGCCGCCATGGATCACTTCAACCAACACCCAGCCGTTCACACGTGGACCTATAAGCTCGACAAGGCCGCCTGATATGATTCGAACTTCAAAAACGATGATCTAGGCAATCCCTGCCACGTCGTTTATCTTTCCGGCCTCACGGACAAAGCGGGACCAAGGTTTGCAATGAGAACGTTCCGCATCGCGGCAGCTGCGCTTTGCCTTTCGACCATCACCGCATCGACGATCGGCCCGAACATGATCGGGCCGGCGCTGGCCGCCGATCCGTTGGGCACCTGGTATACGGCGGACAACGACAGCCAGGTCCGCATCACCAATTGCGGCGGCGCGCTGTGCGGCGCGCTCATCTGGCTCAAGGTGCCGAACGACCCGGATACCGGCAGACCAAAGACCGACAAGAACAATGCCGACGCCGGCAAGCAGAGCCGGCCGCTGCTCGGCGTGCAAATCGTGCTCGGCATGAAACCGAGCGGCACGCCCGATCAATGGTCCGGCGATGTCTACAACTCCCAGGACGGCAAAACTTATAGCGGTTCGTTCACCATGACCGGACCGAACACCGCCGCACTCAAAGGCTGCGTGCTCGGCGGGCTCATTTGCAAGGCGCAGACCTGGACGCGGGCGAATTGACGCTCAGTTGGGACCGTCACCGCGCGCGCTGGCCGAACAGCACCGCGCGCACCTTCGGATCACGCGTGTCGACCGCGGAAGCCGCCTCGACGCGGATGGCGAAGGCGCGCTTGACGGCCGGCCGCGCGCGGATCGTTTCGAACCAGCGCTTGAGGTGCGGAAACTGCGCGAGGTCCTGGCCCTGCCGCTCGGCGAGGCGGACCCAGCCGACGCAGGCGATGTCGGCAATCGAATAGTTTTTGGCCAAAAATTCGCGTTTCGCAAGGCGTGTGTCCATGACGCCATAGAGCCGATTGACCTCGTCGGTGTAGCGCGCGAGCGCGTAGGCAAGCGGCTGCGGCGCGTAACGGCGAAAGTGGATGGCCTGGCCCGCCATCGGGCCGAGCCCGCCGATCTGCCAGAATAGCCACTCCTCGACCGCGACGCGGGAGCGCTCGTCGCACGGATAGAATTTTTCGGTCTTGCGGCCGAGATATTGCAGAATGGCGCCCGACTCGAACACGGCGATCGGCCGCCCGCCCGGGCCGCACGGATCGACGATCGCCGGAATGCGGTTGTTCGGGGAGATCGCCAGAAAACGCGGCGCGAACTGCTCGCCCTTGGCAATGTCGACGGGATGCACGACGTAGGGCAGGCCGCACTCTTCGAGCATGATCGAAATCTTCCAGCCGTTCGGCGTCGGCCAATAGTACAGATCGATCGGCTTCGCGCGGCGCCGGGATTCTGATTTCGCCATCCTTTGCTTCGCTGCGATCCTGCGCGTCACTTGCGATCACGTCACTTGCGATTTCGACGGCGCGCGCAACATGCCAAGAAAAACGGCGCCGCGGAATTGCTCCGCGACGCCGCTGAAAGCTTCGAGAGGACACCGCCAACAAACCGAGGGCGTCGGCGAGATGCCTGAGGATTTAGTCCGCTGGCGACCCGCCAGCGCGAGGTCCGGATTGTCCGTCCCTCATCTTCACCACCGCGCACTTTGCCAATGAGCGCATTGCATACGATCGTGAAGCTCAAACCTCCGTCTCGCCGACGCCCCCCGTCGGTCACCTGAGCCGGCCGGTCTCGGGAGATCATCGATCCACCCTCGACATCAGCCGGCCCGTGTGACGCGATCTTCGACACATGCGATGCCGAAGACCGATCGCGGCGTTGACTACTTCTTCTTCCGACGCTTCGTTGTCTTCTTCGGAGCTTTCTTCGCCGCTGCTTTCGTCTTTCGCTTCTTCGCCATTGCTGCCCTCCTAGCTTGAGTGGATGGCGACATCGGTGCAGTGCAGTCGCGAATCGACGTGCACTGCCATCCGATTACTACAGCAGAAAAAAAATAACAGTGACTCCACTTAATTTTGTGTGTAAGTCCCGCGCCCCGCCTGCGCACTCGACGCGCATCGCGATCGCCGGCAACACGCCGCGCCGAAAATTTTTTCGCGCGAGCGACGGCGCGTTCGAAATTCGGCGTAACGCAGAAGTGCCGATGTAATGCGGGTTTTTTGCGACATTCGATTTTCTGTTTTGCAATCGGCAAACGCGCGAGCGTCGTCGTTCATGCGCATTTTCGCAAGCTCGGCGACGCCAACGCGGCCGGATTTAGCCCGCGAAAAAAATTTGCGCCGGATGCCTTCGCGGAGCGCCTTGACGGGCCCGTCGCGGCGCAAAACGCGCGAATCAGTGTCAACCGATTCGCGGAAACGGCATGTTCGGCGACCGCGCGCGGCGCCTCGCGGCGTCGCCGCGAGAGAGATTCTCGCTTGCGATTCGACTTGCCAGGCGAGTGCGCGGTGGCTTCGGGCGCGCGTGCAGCGGTGTCGGCGAACCGTTGCGCTCAGATGCCGAGCCGCTTCTTCAGGAGATCGTTGACCGCCTGCGGATTGGCCTTGCCGCCCGACGCCTTCATCACCTGACCGACGAACCAGTCGATCGCCTTCGGATTTTTCCTGGCATCGGCAACCTTGTCCGGACTGGCCGCGATAACGGTGTCGACCAGCTTTTCGATTTCGCTGACGTCGCTTACCTGCTCTAGCCCGAGCTTGTGCGCGAGCATCCGCACGTCGTCCCGGCTAGACACACGCCCGCTCTGCGGACCGGCAGTGTTTGCCTGCCATACACCAGAATAGAGAGTCTTGGCGTTAGTGCTTGAAACGCTATTATTGGCGAGCAATTCGACGATCGCAGCATTTACACCCGGGGGTATTGGGCTCTCGTCGAGGGTCCGTTTTTCCTTATTCAGACGCCCCATGTGTTCGTTTATCAACCAATTCGCCAACGCTTTTGGAGACAGTTTTGGCGCGACTTTTAACTCATTCTCAAACTGTTCAGCCAGCTTCTTTTCTGCCACCAACACATCGGCTTGATCGGCCGACAACGCATCGGCTTGATAGGCCGACTGCCCATATTCCCGTATAAAACGGGACTTCTTCTCGTCCGGCAGCTCAGGCAGGTTTTTGCGCAAATCCTCCACGAGCGAAGGCGAAAGTTCGAGCGGCAGCAAATCCGGATCGGGAAAGTAGCGGTAGTCGTGCGCCTCCTCCTTGGTGCGCATCGACCGCGTCTCGCCCTTGTCCGGATCGAACAGCCGCGTTTCCTGCTCGATTTTTCCACCGTCCTCGATGATCGCGATCTGCCGTCGCGCCTCATGCTCGATGGCCTGGCCGATAAAGCGGATCGAGTTGACGTTCTTGATCTCGCAGCGCGTGCCGAGCGCCGCGGCCGGCTTGCGCACCGAAACGTTCACGTCGGCGCGCAGATTGCCCTTCTCCATGTCGCCGTCGCAGGTACCGAGGTAGCGCAGGATGGAACGCAGCTTGGTGAGGAAAGCCTTGGCCTCGTCGGCCGAGCGCAGGTCGGGCTTCGACACGATCTCCATCAGCGCCACGCCCGAGCGATTGAGGTCGACGAGAGACATCGCGTGATGCTTGTCGTGGATCGACTTGCCGGCGTCCTGCTCGAGATGCAGCCGTTCGATGCCGACGCGCACCGTGTCGCCGTCCGGCATGTCGACGACAACTTCGCCCTCCCCCACGATCGGCGATTTATATTGGCTGATCTGGTAACCCTGCGGCAGATCCGGATAAAAATAATTTTTCCGGTCGAACACGGATTTGAGATTAATCCGTGCCTTGAGCCCGAGCCCGGTGCGCACCGCCTGGCGCACGCATTCCGCGTTGATCACCGGCAGCATTCCCGGCATGGCGGCGTCGACCAGCGAGACATGCGAGTTCGGCTCGCCGCCGAATTCCGTCGAGGCGCCGGAGAACAATTTGGCCCGCGAGGTCACCTGGGCATGGACCTCCATGCCGATGACCACTTCCCAGTCGCCGGTCGCGCCCTTGATCAGCTTCGATTTCCGAGCCGGTGCATCCATCGTGCATTCAAGCCGTGCAGGCCGTGTCCGTTCCGGGTCCGGTTACGCGCTTCCCACGCTTGCGGCAAGCCCCGTCCCGGCCGCTCATGGCGACCTGAAACATCCACATCGACGATCCCCCGCCAAGCTCCAACCGCCATACTGCGACGGCCTCACGCAGGTGCTTGTGCCCACCGCAGCCGCTACGCGCGCCACGCCGCTGCCGCGACACGCATGAGCCGGCGCATCCGTTCTGCTAGCATCGTCGGCACACAATGCCGGCGCCGGCGGTGATCGGCCATCGCATTGGCCGTAGGGAAGAGCAAAACCGGGAGCGCGAAACATGGATGCCACGACGGAGCAGGAAAGCCTGGCAGCGGAGCTGACGGCGCCGCGCGCGCGCATCGGTCTGATCATCCCTTCGGTCAATCGCATGACCGAGCCGCAATTCAATCATTACGCGCCGGAGGGCTTAGGCATTATGTCGGCAGCGAGCGGAGGGGAAACGCCATGAGGATTCAGTTTGGACGCATCGTCGCCGTCGCGGCATGCCTTCTGTTCGCATCTTCGGCCTTTGCGCAGACTTATCCGTCACGACAAATCCGCCTCGTCGTTCCCTACGCGGCAGGAGGGCCGGCCGATCTGCTCGGCCGCGTCATCGCCGACGAGATGAGCAAGGATTTCGGCCAGCCGGTGTTTGTCGACAATCGCCCTGGAGCAAACACCATCATCGGCGCCGAACTGGTGGCGAAGGCCGACCCCGACGGCTACACGCTGTTGATGGCGATCGACGGCACCCTGGTGATGAACCCGTTCCTCTACAACAAGCTGTCCTACGACCCGTTCAAGGATTTTGCGCCGGTGTCGCTGATCGCAAAGGTGCCTACGGTCATCGAGGCCAATAACAGTGTAACCGCCAACACGGTGAATGAGCTCATCGACCAGGAAAAGGCCAAACCCGGCAGCTTGCTGATGGGCTACAGCACGCCGACCTCGCAAGTGACCGCCGAACTGTTCAATATGCGGGCCGGCATCAAACTGACGCTGGTGCCCTATCGCGGCGGCACGACGCAGGTCACCGGGCTCCTTGGCAGCGAAATCCAGCTTGGCATGGAAAGCGTGAACGTGGCGCTGCCGTTTGCGCGCGCCGGCAAGCTGAAGATCATCGCACTCACCGACAGCGAGCGCATCTCGCTGGCGCCGGAAATTCCGACCGTCGCGGAGACCTTGCCCGGCTTCGACCTCGGCATCTGGCAGAGTATCGTGGCGCCCGCAAAAACGCCGCCGGAGATCGTGAACAAGCTCAATGATGAAATCGTCGCGGTCTTGAACCGCGACAGCGTACGCAACAAGCTCACCACCGCAGGAGTCGAGCCGGCGACCAGCAAATCGCCCCAAGACTTTGCCGAATTCATCCGCGCGCAGGCGGCGACTCGCAAAAAGGTGATTCAGGCGGTCGGGCTGAAGCTCGATTGAGGGCGCTTTCGTTCCCCTTTGCCTCGTGAGGGAGGTGGGGGAGTCGCTAGAAAAAACACAGCCGTCCTTTACCCACTTGCATGGGATAGTTGAGCTCCTTCGCCGTTCGAAATTCAAGAATTATGCACCAGCAAGAAATGAGCCTGTAGCAGGGCTTGATTGCATTTTCCGCCTTTCGGCATCTGCGCCGGAGAGTGAACGCCATACCCCCAAAAGCTGCCGCGCTGTCACGCGACGGGCGCGGCAGAGACGGGCCAACAGCGGAAGTTAAGCCTGGCGCCGACGCTTGATCATTGGCCCTTTCGCGATTCGTAGAACCGGATCAATTTCACCACATCGGCTCCTTCAATTCGCCCTAAGGGACCGTCGCTGTAACTGGAGACGATAATCTTGTTGTCCATCCCAACTATAAATTCTGACGGTTGAATGATGTTACGCCGATCTTCCCACCAAGCCCCGAGCGTATTGGCAATATCGCGGGTGACCCCATAACCAATTGGAAAAGAGACCTCGCCCGCAACTTCCCGCGCCTTGTCGATGGGATCGACGCTCGCGGCAACGACCTTGGCGCCCAGAGCGTCAAGCTCCCCCTTTACAGCGTTGAAGCCGACCAACTGCCGGCGACAATAGGGTCACCAATGACCGCGATAAAACAAGAAGATTCGATACTTGGCGTCGAGACCGTTCGGCAGGTCCAGGGTTCTGCCATCGACTAGATTGATCGTCACCTTCGGGAAGGTATCGCCGATACCGAGCTTTTCCGACATTCCGTCCACTCCGATGAAAGACGGGTAAAGAGGCTGCGCCGAACGATAAAAGCGCCCATGAATTTTGCAGCAAAATCACGTCGAGCGCAACAGTTCGAGCGGCAGTGAAAAATCCCCGTGAGGACAATGAGGACTAAGCCTCGCCAGAGAGTGAGCGTGTCGCAGGCCAGCGTCACGAACGCTCAGCGAATGTCTGCTGTGGGCGAGCTTGTCGGCGGCAACCAGCAGGGGGGAGAATGCATTGCCGCGATCATGGTCAGCTGCGTAGCCGACGCGAACAGAAACCCCTTCACGCAGCCGCCGCGCATTGACAGCCGCTTTGACCTTCGCCGGCGCGTATTTACCGGAAAAGCGCGCGTTGGGGCGCGGTGCTCAAGAGCGGCATCGCCGACAAGATTTTAGAGTGATTGAACGCGCGCGCCGGCGATCCGGCGCGACGCTTACTTCCCTTCGCGCCAGATGCCGAGCGCTTGCTGCGCCGGGCGGTCGGAGATCGAGAACAGCACCGATTGCATCGCCGCGGTGTGGTGGTAGCGCTGCCACGGCGGCACCACGAAGATGTCGTTCGGGCCCCATTCGAGCACCTTGCCGTCGACATCGGTGGTGCCTTGGCCTTCGGTGCAGACGAAGATCGTGCCGTCGGTCGCGCGATAGGGCTCGCCCCTAAAACCCTTCGGCAGCATGGCGAGCCACGCACCCATGGTCGGCAGCACCGAGCCGCCGGTGACCGGATTGGCGTAGCGCACCCGCGCGCCGTGGCGCTTGTCGATGTCGCCCGCCCGCATCATGCGCTCGACGATCGGGCGGGTCCGTGCGTAGGTGTAATTGATGACCGGGGTGCGGTTCATGGCCGGCGTGCCGTCGGGCAGCACGCCGGAGCCGTAGAAGGAGAGCGAGTCACCGTCGCGCCGCGTGGTCTCCTGGGTCGGCGCGTCGAAGCTCTCGGCGAAGGAGGTTTCGAAGAAGTTGACGGCCGGGAGATCGAGCACGTCGAGCCACAGCATCGGCTTTTTCGAAGGATTGCCGTGATCGTGCGGCGCCCAGTTCGCGGTGATGACAAAATCGCCGGGCGACATGAAGGCCTTTTCGCCCTCGACCGCCGTATAGGCGCCCTCGCCGTCGAGCACGAAGCGGATGGCCGCCGAGACGTGGCGGTGCGCGGGCGCGATCTCCCCCGGCAGGATCATCTGGATGCCGGCGAACAGCGTGTTTGTCGCGCGGGATTCGCCGTGCAAAGCCGGGTTTTCCAGGATCAGCACGCGGCGCTTGGCCTCCTCGGTGGTGATCAGACCGCCGGATTCCATGACCAGCGATTTCACGTCGTCAAAGTGCCAGACGACCGGCACACAGCGCGACATCGGTTCCTTGGTGACGACCGAGTTCATCACCTTCCACAACGGCGCCATGTCGTGCTTGGCGATGCGCTGGTAATAAGCCTCCCGGACCGCCTCGATATTGTGCTTGGGGCCGGGTTTGCCGTCCGTCGACTTCTTCGCGGTCGCGACCGCCATGGCGTCCTCCATAGAACTCGAAAGCCGGGTGCTGCGTCGGAATATAGTCAATGCCTCCGCTGGCGGAAATAGCGCGTGAACGGGAGAACTACGGGCCTACCATGCCGGCCCGGAACGTACAGGCGTACCAGCGCCGCAAGCGAAAGTCGGCTATTTGGGCGGTGCGGAAGTCAACATAGACTCGTGGCCGAGGTCCCCCGACGCGATTGACCCGTTTGAGACATCGCGGCCTCGCGAATAATAGTTCTGAGGAGTCCCCGAGCATCACTGCGGGCCAGGCGAGGCGATAAAATGATTTGGCCGCAACGCCCGCAGCCGTTTAAGGAATTGCTGCGCCGGCGAGGTGAGTGTGGCGTCCCTGATGCGCACGACCGAGAATGTCCTGCGAACTCGCCATGGCACGAATGGAATGGTCACCAGTGTGCCGTTGGCGAGTTCCTCGCTCAACGCAAGCTTGCTGAAAGCCGCGATCCCATGACCACGACGCACTGCAATCTTAATCGCCTCCCAGGCCGGCAATGCAAGCCGACGCCTTGGCACGATGCCAAGATCGGCCAGCGCATCATCGGCAATCATGCGTGTCGCAGAGCCCTCTTCTCGCGAGATCCAGGTCAGCGCTTCGAGTTCATCGCGTGATAATTGTCGGCCCGCGAAACTCGGCGGACCGACGATGACAATCTCGTCCTCAATCAGGGGCTCGGATTCGATCTCGGGTGCAGCCACAAAGCCACCGGTCACGCCGATCTCGGCGTGGTGCGAGCGCACGCCGTTGATCACTTGCGCAGAGGTCGCGAGCTGAAAGTGCACGCGAACACCCGGATGCGCCTCTTGGAAGGTGGCGACGATCTCGGGCAGCACGTAAGTGCCGGGCGTGCCGGCGGCCACGATCGAGAGCGCCCCCGACATCGGCTCTTTCAAGGATGCAAGCCCGTGGACCGCTTGTCGAAGCAGCGCCTCCGAGCGCAGCACATGGGCGGCGAGGAACTCTCCGGCCGCCGTCAACGCGCGCGAGCGCCGTTCGATCAGCTTCACCCCAAGCTGCTGCTCCAAGTCGGCTATGTGTTTCGACACGGCAGGTTGACTGATGCGGAGTTCGTCGGCAGCCCCGGAAAAAGAGCCCCGGCGCACAAAACCGGCAAAAGCACGAAGGCGCGCTCCTAATTGCATAACTCCACTTTATACCAAACGACAATAATATGTATTTTTCTTCTGGCAGTGGCGGTCCCAACATATCCAGCGGCATCGGCAGTCAGCCGCCGGGCGGCGACGGTTGCTCCCGGAGCTGGAACGCCAAGTGGAGACAAACATGCGAAGCACCGGCTCAAAAACGCTTCGGCTGCCAATACCATGTACCCTGTTGCGCCTGGCCTTCGTGGCGATATTCGCCGCACTGTCGAGTTCTGGGGCCTCATCGCAAAGCGGGCGGACAGTCAGAGTCGTCGTCCCGGTGCCGCCAGGAGGCGCCGGTGACATTCTGGCGCGCAATCTCGCCGCACAGATCGGCAAGACCGAGAGCGCGTCCGTGGTCATCGAGAATCGTCCTGGAGCAGGCACGGTGATCGGGACGGAAACCGTTGCCCGCGCGGCGCCTGATGGGAACACGCTGCTGCTGAATGCGCCCTACATCCTCATCAACGCGCAGCTGCGAAAAGTAAATTACGATCCTCTGACAAGTTTCGAGCCGATCTGCTACCTCGTCAGCTCGCCGGGCGTGTTCGTCGTCAACAGCGCATCGTCCTATCGAACGCTCAACGATCTGATCGATGCTGCCCGCGCAAAACCCGGCGAATTAACGCTCGCGAGCGTGGGCCCCGGTACGGCGCAACACATCGGCATCGAGATGCTCAAACGCGCGGCCAACGTCAATTTGACGTACGTCCCCTATGCCGGCGGTGCGCCGGCGATCAACGACCTTTTAGGCGGACACGTAACTGCGGTGTTTGCGGAATACGCGCCCTTGGCGGGCAATCTGAAGGCTGGAACGCTGCGTGCGATCGCAACAAGCGCGAGAGAGCGGATCGAACAGTTGCCAAATCTGCCGACGGTCGCGGAATCCGGTTATCACGACTACGAAGTCGATTTGTGGTGGGGACTGTTTGCGCCAGCGAGAACGCCGAAAGAAACGCTGTCCCAATTGACCCGTTTGTTCACCGACGCGTTGTGGGCGCCGGAGGTCAAAGCAAAGCTCGCCGCGGAGGGGTTTTCTCCAGTGGGCACATGCGGCGCGGATTTCGGTACACTCCTTCGCAAGCAGTACGACGAATACGGGCGCGTCATTCGCGAGGCGAATATCAAGGTTGATTGAGACGGCCGACCACGTTCCGAAGTGCTCTGCCTTTTTGGAGCGCTATGTGATTGTGGGCAACCATCAAGATAAGCCTCAAGTGCCTCATAGATCCTCGTCGAAGCTTGAGCAAATCGGCGGAACATGCGAACAATTTTCGTTTCAGCACTGACGCTAATCGTCGTTCAAGTCTTCGGTGCCGCTTGGGGACAATCCAACAGCGACTCAGAAATTGCACCACAGGGAAGACTGCGTGTGGCCCTGATTGGTGCTAATCCGGTTCTCGTCACGCGGAGCCCAGATGGGACAATTGGCGGTGTTTCCGTTGATCTGGGCAAGTTTATCGCAGAGAAGCTCGGGGTTCCGTTTGTACCGGTCGTATATGCCGATCCTGATGCCTATACGCGCAGCTTTGGTACGGGGGAATGGGACATTGCAATTGGGCCGAGGCGGGGGACTGAGATTGTCGCTTACACACCGGACTTCATGTTCGTGGACAACTTGTACGTTGCCGCGCCCGGGCGGGAGTTCGGCGATGTCAGCCAAGTCGATCGACCGGGCATCAAAGTCGCGGTTGCGCAAAATGGTGCGCCCGATACCTTCCTGACCAAGACACTTAAATCCGCGGAAATCGTGCGCGTCCCCGGTCGGCTTGACGCCGCAATCGAAGTACTGCGGACTGGAAGGGCCGATGTTTATGGATCGAACGGTCAGTTCGTCTATGACGTAGTCCAGGGCCTACGTGGTGCGAAAATCGTCCCCGGTGCATTTACCACCGTTCACATGGCTGTTGCGTTCTCGAAATCCTTGTCGCTGATAGGCCAGGAAAGGCTTGCGCAAATTGTATGTGAGGCAAAGGCAAGCGGCCTCGTACAAAAATCCATCGAGCGGGCAGAGCTAAAGGGTGTCCGCGCCGCATCGGATTAATCCAGCGGGCATGTTTTCGACTGGGAAAGGATAGGCTAGTCGCCTGATTCAGTCAGATTGAAGGGTATAGATGCTTGAGTTTAATGCGAGCGTCTTTGGTGGTGAAGTGCCAGTCGGATTTGGTGTGGTAGGCATTGCGGTCATGCTGCCAGGCGGC
>Ga0074044_10004815_pt1 | contig 11111 bp, 8 predicted proteins | sample BogForMeECP23OM1_FD_94443 | JGI IMG/M metagenome (GOLD analysis project Ga0074044, IMG submission 94443) | Bog forest soil microbial communities from Calvert Island, British Columbia, Canada - Bog Forest MetaG ECP23OM1 | ecosystem: Environmental > Terrestrial > Soil > Wetlands ...
AGGAGGCGCGCAACCGCGCCGATTTGCGCATCGGCGCTCTCGGCTCCGGGTCGGATTATGGCGCGTTCCTGCAGCACGCCGGCATAGCGTCTCTCGACATTGGCTATGGGGGTGAGGACGGCGGCGGCATCTATCATTCGATTTACGATGATTTTTACTGGTACACGCATTTCAGCGACGTGGATTTCGCGTACGGACGCGCCCTGGCGCAGACCGGCGGCACGACGGTGATGCGCCTTGCGGATGCGGATGTCCTGCCCTTCGAGTTCACCGATTTCGCGGAGACCATGGAGACCTACGTCAAACAGCTCAAGAATCTTCTGAAAGAGAAGCAGGAGGAGATTGGCGAGCGCAATAGGGAGATCGAGGAGGGCGTGTTCCAAGCCGTCAATGATCCGCGCCGCCCCACGGTGGCCCCAAAAATGGAGAGTGTGCCTCCGTTCCTGAATTTCGCGCCGCTGGACAACGCCGTGACGGAACTGGCGAAGAGCGCCGAAGCATACAAGAAGGCGTACGAACAGGCGAGCGCCAGGGCTGATTTCGGCAAGTCGGGTGCCGCGGAGCTGAATCGCTTGCTGGCACAAAACGAACAACAGCTTACGCGCGAGGAGGGGCTCCCCGGGCGGCCGTGGTTCAAGCACGAAATCTACGCGCCTGGGCAGTACACTGGCTACGAAGCCAAAACTTTGCCGGTTGTGCGCGAGGCGCTGGAACTGAAGCGCTGGAAGCAAGCCGAAGAGGCGATCGTGGTCGTCTCCAAGGTGCTGCAAGGAGAGGCGGAGTATGTTTCCGCGGTGGCCGCAAAATTGTCCGCCATGCATTAGAATAAGCAGACCGAGGGAAGCGCCTTGCGGCGTTCCCCGGCATTTCGTATCGCAGGAGCCCGCACATTCCTTCCTACAACCTTGCGATTGTCGGCTTCGGCCATGTGGGCCGCGCCCTGCTGCGACAATTGATCTCCAAAGAAACCGACTTGCGCCGGAAATACGACGTGCGCTGGCGGCTGACCGGCATTGCCTCGCGGCGCATCGGCTGGATCGCCGAGCCGGACGGCTTGAACCCGATCGCCGCGCTGAGCAACCACTTTCCGAATCACGCGCAACCCGCGCGCAACGTGCGGGAATGGCTGGAGCGCGCGAAAGCGGATGTGCTGTTTGAGGCGAGCTCTCTTAATGCGGAAACGGGGCAGCCCGCCATTGACCATGTGACAGCAGCGCTGGAAACGGGCGCCCATGCCATCATCGCCAACAAAGGGCCACTGGTCCATGCCTACGCGGAACTCACGGCACTCGCGAGAGAGAAAGGCCGGAAGTTTCTGTTTGAGTCCACGGTGATGGACGGCGTGCCCATTTTCTCGCTATTTCCGCTCGGGCTTCCGGCGACAGACCTGCGCGGGTTTTCCGGTGTGCTCAACTCTACGAGCAACGTGGTGCTCACGGAAATCGAGAAGGGAAGATCGTTCGACGAGGGAGTGAGTCGCGCGCAGACTTTGGGTATCGCGGAAATCGATCCCGCGCAGGACGTGGACGGCTGGGACGCCGCGGTCAAAGTCGCGGCGCTTGCCACGGTGCTGATGGGCGTGCCGACGCGCGTTGAGCAAGTCCAGCGCATGGGTATCCGCGAATTGAGCGAGGAAAAGATTCGTTCTGTACGCGCGGCGGGCATGCGCTACAAGCTGGTCTGCCGGGCAGAGCGCCGGGGTGACGGTGTGGATTGCCGTGTGAGCCCTGAGCTGCTGCTGCTTTCGGATCCGATGGCAGGGCTGGAAGGCACGAGTTCCGCGATTCGTTTCGACCTGGACGTATTTGGTTTGTCGCTTGTGGAGCACAACCCCAGCGTGGATGCGACGGGTTACGGGCTGTTGGCCGATTTTCTGCGCGCGGCACAGCCGTAGCTTACGCTAGCCTGCGCATGTGCCATCCGGCGCGGGAGTGGAGAAAACGCTGCCAGGCTAACACGCCGCGATGTCTCTGTGAGAAACTACACATCTTGAAGACGGAATTACTTCCGAGAATAAAGCAGGAACCATGAGCACACCTGGAATTCATCCCACAACACCCGCGGCCCTGGACACAAACTGGGTTCGCGCGCAATTCCCCTCGCTGCAAACGCAGGTGAATGGCCAGCCTGCCGCCTTTTTGGACGGGCCGGCAGGCACCCAGGCGCCTACTCAGGTGATGCACGCGATTCAGAATTATCTGATGAGCGCCAATGCGAATACGGGCGGCGCTTTCCTTACCAGTTGCCGCAGCGACGAGATGATTGCCAATACGCGCGCGGCCATGGCGGATTTCTTTCATTGCGATAAAGACGAGGTGGTGTTCGGGCAGAACATGACCACCATTACGTTTGCTGTTTCGCGGGCCATCGCGCGCGAACTCAAGCCCGGCGATGAAGTCCTGCTGACCACGCTCGATCACGATGCCAACTTTTCGCCCTGGAAGGCGCTGGAAGAGAAAGGAATTGTCATCCGGCAGGCGGATATCCGCGAAGCGGACTGCACGCTCGATCTGGAGGATTTGAGGCGCAAGCTGAATGAGAAGACGAAGGTTGTTGCCGTGGGTTACGCTTCCAACGCCGTGGGCACGATCAATCCCGTGGCAGAGATCACGAAGCTGGCGCATGCCGCCGGAGCGCTTGTATATGTCGATGCGGTGCACTACGCGCCGCACGGCTTGATTGACGTCAAGTCGCTTGACTGCGATTTTCTGGTTTGCTCGCCCTACAAATTCTTTGGCCCGCATATGGGCACGCTCTACGGCAAGCGCGAACACCTGCAGCACTTTCGCCCGTACAAGGTGCGGCCGTGCACCGAGGAGGTGCCGGAACGCTGGGAATCGGGGACGCAGGTTCATGAATTGATTGCCGGGATCGGCGCGGCTGTGGAGTACCTTGAGGGTATTGGGCGGCACAGCGATCCAGGCGTGAAAACGCGGCGCGAAGCCCTGACATCGGCGTATCGCGCCACAAGGGCTCACGAGACGCGCCTGGTCTGGCGGCTGATTGATGGGTTGCAATCCATTCCCGGCGTGCGTATCTACGGGATCACGGAACCGCAGCGATCGGCGGAACGTTGCTCGACGCTTTCACTGCGCATCGGGAATCACCATCCCACGGCCATTGCCACTTATCTGGGGGAACGCGGGATTTTCACGTGGGATGGCAACTACTACGCGCTGAATCTGACGGAACGTTTGGGAGTTGAGTCACTCGGCGGAATGCTACGCATCGGCCTGGTGCATTACAACACGATGGAAGAAGTGGAACGGCTGCTGACGGCGCTACGCGAGTTTGCTGGAGGGCAATCGTGAGGAGAAATAGAAGGGTCAAAGTAGTGGTTGCCGATTGCTCTGAGCGTAAACGCCTAGGGAAAGCCTTTTTGGCGGTTTGTGAGAAATTTAGAACAGAACTAGGTCGAACAGTGAAAAAGCTTTCTCGAGGTAGCAAGTTTGTGCCGGACGTCACCAAGATTCAGGACATTAGGGATAGACTCGAGCGAGCTCACAAGTTGTTCGGTGATCACATCGACAAGCATGGATGCTGGCAAGTGAAACAATCGCCTCTGAAGAGCGGGGCCAAGCGTAAGCGACGCGGGGCATGATACCGAAGCGATAGGATCGCCTGTCCAGCCACCGCGCTTGACGGAGAGCGATAAGTCAAACCGCACGTCACGTCTAAAGGATCTGGGCGCGGCAAGGACTGATTACTGGCACTCCGGACAATTTGTTTTGTTCAGCTTGTACTGACAGCAGCAAGAAAAGCCGTGTATGCTGTCAGGTTATGATCAAACGACCAAAACCCGTTGTACTTACCGTTCTAGATGGATGGGGCTACCGAGCCGAAACGAAGGGCAACGCCATCGCTCTGGCGCGCAAACCCACGTATGACGAACTCCTGCGCAAATTCCCGAATACCTTGATTCAGACGTCCGGGCCTTCCGTGGGACTCCCCGAAGGCCAGATGGGGAATAGCGAAGTCGGGCACATGAATATGGGCGCGGGGCGCATCGTGCACATGGATATCACGCGCATCGACCTGCTCATCGCCAACAAGCAGCTCGATCAAGTGCCGCTATTCCAGCAAGCCATGGAGCGCGGGCGCCAGCGCCAGTTGCATTTCCTCGGGCTGCTGAGCGACGGCGGGGTGCACTCGCACATCAACCACCTGTTTGCGCTGCTGGAGATGGCCAGGCAGTGGAAGGTGGAGAAGGTTTTTGTGCACTGCTTCATGGACGGCCGCGACACTCCGCCGAACAGCGGGCGGGATTACGTCCGCCAGTTGCAGCAGAAAATGCGCGAGCTGGGCGTAGGCGAAATCGCCACGGTGGTCGGCCGCTATTACGCCATGGACCGCGATAACCGCTGGGAACGCGTCGAATTGGCTTATCGCGCGCTGGCTCACGGCGAGGCGGAGACGAAGAGCAGCGATCCCGTTGCGGCGCTGCAGCACAGCTATGAGCAGGGTGTAACCGACGAATTCGTGAAGCCCGTGGTGATTACGCGCGGCGAGGGGCCTTCGGCTCCTGCAGTTGGCCCGATTCACGATGACGACGCGGTGATTTTCTACAATTTCCGCGCGGATCGTGCACGGCAAATGACCTTTGCGCTGGAAGCGCCGAATTTTGACAAGTTCGCCGACCCCAAACGCCCGAAGAATCTCTTTTTTGTGGGCATGACCAAGTACGACAAGAAATGGGAGTGGCTGAAGTGCGTGATTATGCCTGAAAAACTGGAGCACATCCTGGCGCAGGTGTTTCAGGATCTGCAATACAAGAATCTGCGGTGCGCGGAGACGGAAAAATACGCGCACGTGACGTATTTCTTCAATGGCGGGGTGGAAAAACCGTTCAATGGAGAGGAACGCATCCTGGTTCCTTCGCCCAAGGTCGCGACGTATGACTTGAAGCCGGAAATGTCCGCGGAAGGCATCACCAACACGGTGGTGAACGCCATCGAGAAGGGCGAATTCGACGCCATCATCATGAACTATGCCAATGCGGATATGGTGGGGCATTCCGGCAAGCTGGAAGCCGCGATCAAAGCCGTGGAGGCCGTCGATGCCGGGCTGGGCCGCATCTATCAGACGCTCAAGCCGCGCGGCGGTGCGTGGATTATCACGGCGGATCACGGCAACGCGGAAACCATGATCGATCCGGTCACCGGCGGGCCGCACACCTACCACACAACAAATCCTGTTCCGTTCATTTACGTCAGCGAAGATGAGCGCCTGAACGTATCTCCCGGCGGCGCCCTGCGTGACATTGCGCCCACTCTACTGGGGATTCTGGGTGATTCCGTGCCCTCGGACATGACCGGGCGCGACCTGCGCGTGAAGCCGAAGGTTTAGGCTAGACCACCGATCGGCGAGGAGCGCTTCAGTAGGGGCGTAAAATTAAAACGCGGGAAGAGGTGATTGTTTCGATTTCTGTTCGGAGCTAGAGAAGAGTTGAGATCCTTCGAGCCGATCAGAATCGGCTCTCAGGATGACAGGTTGCTCCGTTGTTCGGATGAAGCGCGAATTTGTATCTTGTGAAAGATGCAGGTTAGCGGCTCAGTCGCCGACGCCGCCCTTGGGCGCCTGGTAACCTTCGCGGGCGTAGATCACAACCTTTTGTTTCTTACCCTTTTGGTCGGTGACCGTTAGCGGGCTGCCATCTGGCGCCACCAGTTCGACCTTGACCTTGCGGTATTTTCCATCGGCAGCGTGGTTTGCCGGCGAGTAGGTGATGCTGTATTGATGCCGCAGGAATTCCGCCAACGCGCGCATATCGGTTGGGATTTCGCCGTCGAACTGCGGAAACCAGGACATACCGCCGGTCATCTGCGAGAAAGTCTTCAACTGGTTTTGGGCCTGAAGATAGGTCAATTCTCTGGACCCGCCCAACCTTTGATGCATCTCCAGATAGTTCTCAAGGGGTTTGGCCACGCCCACCGCGAAAATGGTGACGTCGGTCTGGCGCAGTTGTTTGATGGTCTGATCCAGGTTGTGTTTGGAAAAAGTATCGGTGCCGCTCGCCAAGACCAGCACGGACTTCTTTCCCTTCACATCTTTCAGCCGGTCGACGGTGTCGAGCAGGGCATCGAACAGATTTGATTCGCTGAAGCCGGGGAACATGAGGTGGTAGACGGCGGCGCGAACCTCGTCTTTGTTTTGCGTGAAGTCCACTTCCAGGCGGTGATTCATGTCGAAGGTCACCAGAGCGACCCAATCCTGCGGCTTGAGATTCGGGAACAGCGCATCCGCCCAATACTTGGCCTGATAGGCAAACCACCCATGCGCGACGTTGCTCCACTCCAGCAAAACGACCATGGTGATCGGGGCATCGCCGGCACCAAAGTTGGTAATGGTTTGCGGCACGCCGTCTTCCAGGACGCGGAAATTCTCCTTTTTCAGGCCGGTAATGATGTCCCCGCTTGAGTTCGTGGCGACCACGTCCAGCGTCACGACGGGCACTTCGAGGGAGATCGTCACGCCGCCTTCCTGCGGCTTTTGCTGAGGCGCAGCCGGTCTTGGCGCGGGCGCCGGGTTTGTCTGGGGAGGTGAAGCGCCCTGAGGCCCCTCGGGCGCTTGTGCCGCCAGGCCGGTGCCGAGCAATAGCATCGTGGTGGTGACTGCCGCCAACCTGCCCATCGTTGAGTTCCAACTCATCATGCCTAACCCCCTGGCCATCTCTCTTAAGATGCGCCTGATCCACCTGGCGTCGTTTCCTCCGTACGCCCCATCAACGGTGCAATTTAGGCAACGCCCCGCGATGCCCCGTCGGAGCCGTGTGTTCCGCATGTTAGTATGTTTTTTACTTGTTGCCTAACAGATTCAAACTGGGGGTGTTTTCGTGAGTAGGAAGCGAGTCAGCTTGTGCATTCTCGTTGGGTTAGCCCTGCTCGCGGGCCATGGTGGCGTTCTTCGCGCGCAAATCAAACAAGGGCCGCCTCCCTTCGGCATACCCACGCCGCCTCCCTTGGTGGGGGACACCTCCGCGCTGGCGCGCGAGGCGCAGGATTGGCTCGTGGAGCTGGTCAAGATCAACACGACCAACCCGCCCGGCAATGAACAGGCCGTCGCGCAGTACCTTGCCGGCATCCTGACCAAGGAAGGCATCACACCGGAAATTCTGGACGTTGCGCCCGGGCGCAGCGCGTTGGTGGCGCGGCTGCGCAGCAGCGCGGTCGCCGAGCCATCCAAGGCATTCCTGCTCGTCGCCCACATGGATGTCGTGGGCGTGGACCGCAGCAAGTGGTCGGTCGACCCTTTTGGCGGCATCATCAAGGACGGCTACCTGTATGGGCGCGGCTCTATCGATGACAAGGGCATGCTGGCGGCAAATCTGGCAGCGTTTCTTGCGCTGAAGCGTTCCAACGTTCGGCTGAATCGCGACGTCATTTTCCTGGCCACAACCGATGAGGAGCAGTTCGGCGATGCCAGCATGAAAACGCTCATCGCCAAGTACTGGGACAAATTCGCCGCGGGTTATGCCATTAACGAAGGCGGGAACGTGGTCGTGATAGACGGCAAGGTACAGCATGTGTCCGTACAAGCCGACGAAAAAGTGCCCGTGAATGTGACCGTGATTGCAAAGGGCACGGCCGGACACGCCTCGATACCTACAAAAGACAATGCCGTGGTGCATCTGGCCGCGGCGGTGGACAAGATCAGCGGTTACACGGCGCCGGTTCACCTTACCTCGATCACGCGGCGCTACTTTGAAGGACTCGCCGCTCTCGAGGACGAGGATATCGGCAAATGGATGCGTGTGATGGATACGCCCGATCGTGGCGAGCACGCCCAGCGCGTTCTCTCCGACGCCAGCCCGCTCTGGAATTCCATGATGCGCGATTCGATTGCGCCAACGATGCTGCAAGCCGGCGTGCGCGACAATGTCATCCCCTCGGAAGCCCGCGCGAACCTCAATATACGTCTGCTGCCAGGCGATACGATCAGCACGCTGCTGGATGAGCTCACCAAACTGGTGAACGATCCCCTGGTGCACTTCGAGGTTGAGCCTGATGCCGGCCTTGCGGCACCCAATTCCTCGATTGAGACCGAACTCTACGCCACGATTACCAAAGTGTGCGCGCGGGAATTCGGCGGTGCCCCAGTTTTGCCGTTCATGTCAACGGGAGCAACCGATTCGGCACAACTCCGTCTCCATAGCGTGCAAGCCTATGGCCTCCGGCCTTTCCCCCTGACCGAGGAGGATGATCGCCGCATGCACGGCGACGACGAACGCCTCCCCTTGGCTGCCTTTGCGACAGGTGTGGATCTGCTGACGCGCATCGTCGCGGAGTTTTGCGTCATCAAGTAGCCATATTTCTGATATATACATTAGGGGAGAGGAAAGCATGAATCCCCGCCATTCCAAGATTGTGTGCACCATCGGCCCGGCCACGCGGTCTCCCCGCATGATCCGCAAACTGCTGCTGGCGGGCATGGACGTCGCGCGGCTGAATTTTTCGCACGGGACGCCCGCCGAGCATGCGCAGAGCTTTGCGATGTTGCGCGAGGCCGCGGCCGCGTTCGAGAGACCCCTCGCCATTCTGGCAGACCTCCAGGGCCCCAAAATCCGGACGGGAGCGCTGGCGGGTGGCGGCACGGTCACACTGCGCGCGGGGCAGCAATTCGTCATCACCGCGGCAAAGATTCTTGGGGATTCCACGCGGGTCAGCACGATTTTTCGCCCCTTGCCGCGAGAAGTGAAATGCGGCGACCGCATCCTGCTTTGCGACGGGCTCATCGAATTGCGCGTGGAAAGAGTACGCCGGCAGGAAGTCATCTGCCAGGTGGTCAATGGCGGGGTGCTGGGCGAACATAAAGGCATCAATCTTCCCGGGGTGAAGTTGCGCGTCCCGGCCTTGACGGAGAAGGACCGCAAGGACCTGCGTTTTGCGCTGGCCCATGGCGCGGACTACATCGCGATCAGCTTCGTCCGCCGGCCCGAGGATGTGCTGCTGGCGAAGTCGCTGATTCGCCGGGCGAGAAAAGACACGCCGGTAATTGCCAAGCTGGAAAAGCCCGAAGCCATCGAAAACCTGGAAGCGATTCTGCGCGCCTCCGAAGGTGTGATGGTGGCGCGCGGCGATCTGGGCGTGGAGATGAGCCCCGAGCGCGTTCCCGTGGTGCAGAAAAACATCATCGCGCGAGCGCGCGAATTCCGGCGTCCGGTGATCACCGCCACGCAGATGCTGGAATCCATGACCGAGAATCCCCGGCCAACCCGCGCGGAGGCTTCCGACGTGGCCAATGCCATTTTCGACGGCTCGGACGCCGTGATGCTCTCTGCCGAAACGGCCAGCGGAAAGTACCCGGTGGAAGCTGTACAGATGATGGCGCGGATCATCGAAGAGGCCGAAGCGAGTATCCATGAGTATCCGCGGCCCGTGCCGCAGGAGCGCCTGAAAGTGCCGGAAACCGTGGCGGAACTGGTGTGCCATGCCTCGCGCGAACTGCACATGAAGCTGATCGCGGTGTTCACGCACAGCGGTTTTACAGCGCGGCTGGTATCGCGCTACCGGCCACTGGTGCCCATCATGGCGTTCACTCCGGTAGCGAATACGCGGCGGCGCATGGCGCTGTTGTGGGGGGTAACGTCGCGGCACATCTCCGATATCAAGAAGATCGATGGATTGGCGGCGATTGCCGAGAAGCGCCTGCTGGAAGAGCGGCTGGTACGCAAGGGCGATGTGATTGGCATCGTTGCGGGCACACCGATGGGCATCCGCGGCACGACGAATTTCATGAAGTTCCACGTCATCGGTGGGCCGAGCTAAGGCGAAGTAAGAAGAGAAGGCCGGAAACGAAGCTGTGCCAGCGCCCCGCGGTCACGCTATTCCTTGACTCGAATTTCTCGCGAGATATAGTTTTGCCCGGTGTTTAGACCCAACAACACAGTGTCATCCTGAGGGGCGCGCCGTTTGCGCCCCGAAGGATGACAGTTCTCTATTGAAATTGACAACGAATAAACTGAGGCTCGTCAGTAAGCCCGGCCAAAGCCGGGTTCAATTCACCCAGTGATCGGGACGCGAGGGAGGCTCCTCGCGATGCTTCTTCATGTACACCTGGAAGCGCTTGCGATTGCGACGATACTGCCAGTCGGCCACTTCGTTGCGCACACGGTAGAGGAAAGAGCCTCGGCGGAGGTACAGCCAGCCCACCAGCATGCCGCCCAAATGGCAGAGATGGGCGACGCCGTCTCCTCCTGACCCCAAGGTGCCGAAGAACTCGATGGCGGCGCTGACCGCGACAAACGGCCGCATCGGAATCATGATGGGAAGAGGGAAGATCCAAATCCGGCGGTCGGGAAACAAAATGGCGTTGGCGATGAGGATGCCGAAAATTGCGCCGGATGCGCCTATCGTGGGGACGTCACTAGGCCGATGTCCCCAGAGCATGGGGAACACTTTAACCAGAACGGTAATCACTCCGGCGCCGATTCCGCAGAGAAAAAAGTAGTTCAAGAAGCGGTTCCTACCCCAGACCATCTCGAGTTCACGCCCAAACATCCAGAGAAACAGCATGTTGAGAAGAAGGTGGAAGAGGCCGCCGTGAAGGAAGATGTAAGTTACCGGTTGCCAGATGCGCAGGGCGGGAAATGGTCCGAGCGGGACGAGTCCGAAATGGTAGTTAATCCAAAGGGTGGCGTCGCGGCCAATCAAAATAGCCGCCAGGGTTTGCACAAGAAAAACAGCCGAACACGCAATAATCAGATACTTGACGCCAGGAGTGATGAAACTGCGCCAGTCGAAACGGATTCGCGGCGCGCCGAACGTCGTGCCCATGACAGCAGTGTAAGGCGAGTGACTGCCGCGCGTCAAAAGGAGCTGTTTTTGGGTACTGCGTCAGTTTCCGGGAACCGTGTCAATCGGGAGTTGGCGGGCCCGTCGAAGAATGGTTGTTTCCACGCTAGCGAATCCAGCCCGGCAGTCCGCCCGCACGTCGAAATTCGTCGTGGAGATCGCTTAGCGCCTGCTTATCTTCTTTAATCGTGAGCTTCATCGCATCGATCTGCTGGAGTAGATCCATGAATGTGTCGGAGTATACCTGTTCGGTATCTTCATCTACTGAGTATTGCTGGACGCGTTCGAGTTCCAGTTGGCTCTGGAGGACGGGGAGCGCCT
>Ga0074044_10004816_pt1 | contig 11110 bp, 7 predicted proteins | sample BogForMeECP23OM1_FD_94443 | JGI IMG/M metagenome (GOLD analysis project Ga0074044, IMG submission 94443) | Bog forest soil microbial communities from Calvert Island, British Columbia, Canada - Bog Forest MetaG ECP23OM1 | ecosystem: Environmental > Terrestrial > Soil > Wetlands ...
TGTCCTGTTCGGCGGCGGAGCGGCCATCCTGACCCCGACCGACATCCAAGTCCTGAACAATCACTTCTGGAAGCCGTGGCAATGGATGCAGGGTAATACGCCTTTCGTCGGCGGCCCCAATGGCAATCCCTTCATCGTGAAGAATCACCTCGAACTGAAAAATGCAGGCCGTGTACGGGTCGAGGGGAATCGAATGTAAAAGTGTTGGGGAGGCTTCAGCCAAACCGGTCACGGTATCGTACTCACCCCAAAAAATCAGCACGAGCCCAGCGGCCAGAACGTTTGCCCGCTGTGTCAGGTGACCGACGTCACCGTCCGCTTTTCGCATGTCTCGCATGGCGGCGGCGGAATCCAGATGGCTACGGCCCTCGGCGACAGCGGCCGAGACGGCGGAGCCCAGGCGCTGGCGGGCACCCGCTGGAGCATACATGACGTGGTTCTCGACGACCTCAGCTCAAAATACATTGGCGGCGGTGAAGCCTTTGAGATCGGAAACACCTGGCCCAAGAACGCGCTCAACACAATCACCATCAACCACATCACCGCGTTCCCGGATCCCAACGGCCACATGATCGTCACCGGGAACCTGATGCAGAATGCTTCCATGTATGGATTAGTCTTCACCAACAACATGATCATGACGGGCAGGTACCCGGTGTGGAACACGGAAGGCGGCTCCAGCAGCTGCGCTTATCAGGATGTGCCGATCATCAGCATCGCTACCTGTTTCACCACTTACACATTCGCCAACAACGCCCTGGTTGCGACTCCAACGGCCTTTCCGCCGTCGAGCTATCCGGCGAACAACATGTTCCCGCTAACCGTCGATAGTGTCCAGTTTGTCAACTTCAACAATGGGAATGGCGGAAACTACGAACTGCAGGCGAACAGCCCTTACAAGAACATGGGCACGGACGGTAAGGATCTCGGCGCCGACATTGTCGTGCTTAACGAGGAACTGGCGAACGTCGAGTAACCCAACAACAGATTTTTACCTTCCCCAATTGAGGTCCGCGGGCCACCGCGGACCTTCTTTTCTTGCTCGGCCCATCAAGACTCACCCGAGAATTTGACTGATTCGGTCGTGCTATCATGCATCGATCCCGGTAGACTGTGAAGGGAAAACCCTCTCCGCGGTGACTGCCGGGACATGTGCGGGGCGGAGATAACAGGAGAAACACAACATGGCTCCGCTTCCTTTGCGATCCTCTCAATCAGTTCGCGTAGTGAATAGCGTGGGGCCGATTCGTTCTCATTGGTTGAAAAGATTTCATTTTTCCTGGCTGGTCTTCGCCTTGGTCGTCGGGTCCACGCTGCCGTCGCTGGCAGGTTCGCCTCCCACAAGTGAAAATGCCTATTGCAGTAAGGGCAACGCTGCGCAGTTTGGCGCCAAGGACGGTGTCGCCGAACTTCCACAGGCCTGTTACTACACCGGGCTCGACGGAACCCCGTCGCCGGGAAAACAGATTCGCGTCGCCGCCAAGTCCGATCTGGCCGCCGCCATCGAAGGCGCCAAGTGCGGAGACACGCTGCTTCTTCCCGCCGGAGCCTCCTTCGATGTGACCCTGCTGCCTTCGAAAAAATGCGACGACCAGCACTACATCACGGTGCGCACCGACACGCCCGACTCCAAGCTTCCTCCTGAAGGCACGCGCATCTCTCCGGCATGGGGTGGAGTAGCCAGCCTTCCCGGGCGTCCGCCGTTTGCGCAGCCCGCTGGTGGACCAGCCAAGCTGTTGGCGACCCTGGTGGTGCGACGTCCCTCGGGCGCGGCAGTGGGAGATCACGTCCGCTTCATCGGCATTGAGTGGACTACTCCTCCGGGTGTCGAAATCGGACGGATCGTTACTGCCGAACATGGAGACCACGTCATCTTCGATCGCAACTGGGTCCACCCCGCCGATGGCACCGAAGTTGGCCACGGCATTGGAATGCTCGATGGCGCGCATATGGTTGGCGTCATCAACTCTTACATCAACGGCATGTATTGCATCTCGCACGCCGGGAAATGTACCGATGCCACCGCCGTCGGGGGCGGCAAGGGCGACGAACCGATCTTCACCCTCAAGATCTACAACAATTTCCTGGAGTCCGCGGGTGAAAACGTTCTTTTCGGCGGCAGTGCCGCTACGCAGACTCCAACCGACCTCGAGATACGCCGCAATCATCTGTTCCGCCCAATGATCTGGAAAGAGGGTGAACCCGGCTACACGCCGACTTCGGGAAACGCCTTCATCGTCAAGAACAATTTTGAGCTCAAGAGCGCGGTCCGGGTTTTGTTCGAGGGCAACCTTCTCGAAAACACGTGGGGCGGTTTCAGCCAGACCGGATATTCCATGTTGCTCACTCCCAGGAACCAGCAGGGCCAGTGCCCGGTATGCCGGGTCAACGACGTCACCATCCGATTTAACCGAGTTCGAAACGTAGCCGGAGTCCTGGAGATAGCGAACGCAGGCTCGAGGACAGGCGAATCGCATGGTGGAGAAACTGGCGCTTCTCCCGCCGACGGCGGCCGCTACAGCATTCACGACCTCTTCGCCGACAATCTGCACGACAGCGATTTCAAGGGCGGAGGCGCATTCATGATTCTGGTCTCATGGAAGCCGCCGGTGCATGACATCCAGATCGATCACGTAACCGCGTTTGTCACCGGCGGTCTGCTCTCGGTGTTGAACCCCGGGGCAAAGCTGGTGAACTTCACATTAACCAACAGCGTGTTGTCCATCGGAGATCGGCGGCAACCGATCGCTTCGGCCGGTGGAGGGCGAGAAAGTTGCGCGTCCAAGAGTCAGCGGCTAGGCTCGCAAGCTGTGCTGGAAGAATGCTTTGACCCCTACAGATTCGACCACAACTTGATCGTCGGCGGACGCGGCGATTTTCCCAAAGGGAACATCGCCGTTGGATCTCCGGAAGCCGCCGGCATTCGCGACCTCAAAGACGCCGTCAGCAAAAACCCACGGCTATGCCACGCCAAGGGCACGGGATGTTCGAAGGTCTCCCCTGGGGCGGGCGCGGGCTCCGATGGGCGCGACTTAGGGGCCGACATTGATGCAGTCGAAGCGGCGATTGCCGGAGTGGAATAGATCTCGCCGATTTCTGCGACTGAATTCAGGATGGCTATGGCGCATGCCTGACTGGCCCGTGAGAAGTCAGTGCGCTGGCCGTTTTCCGAGCAGTTTGCGAACGGTCTGGTCCACTTTCGAAGGCGCGCTGCGAAGCAGGGAGCGAGCGGTAGCGCCGAGACTTTCCTTCAAATCGTGACGGCGAAAAAGGGTAAGGTCGAGGCGGTAGCGAAGAGTCGGAACAACCGTGCCTCCGAAGCGCACCAGAAATTCGTGGGTCCCGCCCAGTGAATGTCGCCGGAGCCCCTGAGCGCACGCCCACTGGATTCCTCTCCACTGCAACAGATCATTCGGTTTCAGATTCATGAACTGATCTAAGGAACTGTTCGCGGCGGACTCAAATAATCCGCCGGGAAAGAATCGGAAGATATTAATGGCAATCACCTGACCTTCGAACGACGCCAGGAACAGACGCCGATTGCTCCGCATACGCATAGTTTTCTCGAAGGACTCAAAACTCCAGTCTCCATGCACTTCTTTCCGGTCGGTCCCGCGCCAAGCCGAATACACTCGGTGAGCGTCAACAATATCCTGGGCGGTGGACGCTTCGCGCACCTCCACGCCATGCTTCTCGGCGTAACGAATGTTCCTGCGCCGGTCCTTGCTGAATTGCTTAAACAGGGCGTCTGCGCCCAAAGTGAGGTCGAGCACGACGCTGCCTTGCAATTCGCGGCGGCGGAAACCGTGCGCCGAGAAAGGCGCCAGTTCCAGCGAGGACCAAGTGTAAACGCTCACCAGGTCTGCGTCCTCGGTCTCGACCAATAGCCCCTGAGCCAGCGATTCGAGCGTCATCGCCGTATTCGTGCCATCCACACATATCTGCGGGCGCGAGCCGAGTCCCGATTTGAGCTCTTTGCCCAGGTGAAATCCGCTTAGGACTCCCCGGACTCGATCGTCCTCGAGGGCAAGAACGGCGAAGGGCCTAGTGCCCTGGCGAAGAGGATCAAGGAAATACTCGGGAGATTCATAGTGGGAGGCAACTTCCACGCGAGTCAGGCAGTCACGCCAGGCTCGCTCCACATCAGGCGGGGGAAACTCATGGAGGATTAGAAATCGTCGCACTTGGGCAGAGGACTGTTCAGTCACCGTCTCCGCTACTGAAGAGTCCGTATGTCTTTCCATTTGATCGACGGTTTGCGGTGAAGGCTGATTATGTTCGATGGTTATTGCCCTGTCAATCCGCGGATAGTTTCAGTTGTAGCGCGGGCATCGATAGCATGAAGGGGCAATTGCGTTCGGGCACGAGCGGTCTGATTATTGCCGTCGGGGATGGCGACGTTCGCGGAGGACCCGGCAACCGAGTACTCCACGAAGGTGACATTCTTGAACCCCGCCGAACTGGCGGTGACCCTCACGGTAGCGACAGTAGTGGGCAACTGTAGAATCGTATTCGCCAAACCATTCGCGCCGGTGACCGCGGAGGCGGGATTGGGAACACCACCATTGTTGGCCGTGAAGGTGACGGTGATACCAGAAACGCCGTTCTTGTAGGCGTCCTGAGCCTGGACGACGAGCGGGTTGGCGAGGTTGGAACCTTCGATCCCGGTCTGTTTCGATCCGCCGTACGCAATGATTTTTATCGGAGCGGCCGGCGTCGCAGTAGCAGTGGTGGTGGCGTTGCCAAAACCGCTCCCGGAAATCGTCAGCGTGTAGGTGCCAGTCTTTTTCGGGACGGTGTAGGTGGTCATGACATTGCCGTTCGAGTCGGTAACCGCGGATGCGGGATTAAATGAACCGCCCTTGCCACCATCGCTGAAGTTGACGGTGGCGCCGACGTCGGGCGCTCCGGTATAGGGGTCATAGGCTTGTACTGCTATGGGAGTAGGTAGCGCGGACGCAACGATGGCAGTCTGGTTGTTGCCCGCAGTAATCGCAACGACGTGAAACAGACCGTAGGCTTCGAGACTATTTGCGGTGGCGACATAGACCTTGCCTGCGACCACGGTCTGGGTTGCAAAATGGCCGGTTTCCGGCAGCTTGTCGCGTCCCCCGGCGGCCTGTGCCGAGGTGTAGAGCAGTTGCATGGAAACCGCGTTAAAGGCGAGGAGTGTCGGTTCGGTGTGACCGGTGATAGCCCACAAAATTCCGTTGCCGTTTTCGGGGTTGGAGGAGATGGAGGGCGAGTGACCGCCCGTGTATTCTCCGGAAGTCTGCGCGGTAGGCACGCCTGCGGGATTGCCGAGGATTCCGTTGAATAGCTGATAAGACAACAACGGGGAGGCATTGGGCGCGAAGTAAACCGTGTTATTCCAGTAGGCGGGAGAAGCCGTAATTCTGTCCTGACCGGACCACGGGGCCACAGTGAGTTCCTGAATGATCTGACTATCCGACCCGGTAGAGTAGTGCCCCATGTTATCGCGATCGAGAACATAGACGATACCCACCTTGCCGCCGCCGATGACTTCGTGGGGATAGGGGCCGGGTTGATCAGGGAGGACGACAGCTCCAGCGGAACTCACGTCAAGATCGTTGGAGTCGAGGAAAGCCACGTTCCACGGGGTGAAGTAATCGGCAGTTTCGTATTGGCTATATTTGTAGTCATCATAATCAGTGACATCAGTGAGGCTGGGAGAAATCTTGACGATGCTGTTGCAGTAGGTTTGGCCACCGCTGGGGACATCGAAGCCGTGGGCGCCAGCTTCGGCGGTGGACACGAAGAGGTTGCCAGCTTCATCAGCGGCGAGGCCGTTACCCGTCTGCCAGATGGAAGTAATTCCGTAGTCTGGCGAGGTGTTGTAGACCGCGACTTGGGTCAGCGTGGCCTCGTCATAGGAAATCACCCAGCCGCTGTTGTTGCCATTACATAAGTTCGAGCCGAAGCCGATATACAGGACATTGTTGAGCAACAACAGGCCGGGGCGGTTTTTCTGGTAAAGGCTGTTGAACGGCATGACGGTTCCCGCATTGCTGAGGCTCTGGGCCTGGATCAGCACGGGACTGCCCGGTTGCTCGTTGCCGGTGGTGATGTCGAGGGCGTGGATATGGTGACGGACGGTGGTGCCGAGCAGAGTCTTGGCCACCAGATACATCGTGCCAGCGGGGGCGGTCGGGGTGGGGGTGGTATCGATAACCGGAGTTCCGGGTATGCCTTCCTGGTTGAAACCAACACTGGTGCCGCAGGGGAGATATTTTCCGCTGGCCGTCGTGCCACCGTTGAGCATGCTGGCATACCAGAGCTGAGCGCCGGTGTCGGCGTCAATGGCGTACACCGAATCCGCTTGCGTGACCACGTAGACAACGTTGTGGGTACCTTGGCCGGGAATGTTCACGTTGGGTATGTAGAGAGGCTGTGCCATCACGACGTAGTCGACGGGAGTGCTGAAGAGATGGCCAAATCCTGTCTTGTTGACGTTGGTGGGAGTGAGCAGGGTTTCATTGGTATTGGCGCCGCTGCGCGTGCTATCACCGCGACTGGTCCACATGGATGGCTGCGCGAAAGCAGACGACAGCAAAGCCATGCCGACGACAAGGACAGTCAGACATAGGCTGCGTGCAGACGTCGAACTGCGAATCGAATTGAACCTGGAACGCTCAAGGACCCGGGAAAACGCACCGGAAGCTGTGTTCTCAACGTCGTGTGACAAAAAACGGCGCATGGTGTTTCGTTCCTCCAAAGGCGAAAAGCGAGGCATTTCCTACCTGTTAAATAGCACTTGGAATACCGGGGAGAGGGCTTACAGCAAAACAGGGTAATAATCAATAAATGTGCCGGTTAGGCGAAGACGTTATACCCCTGCCGCACAGAAACCGCAAGGACGCTTTCTGGGTAGCCGCAAATTCTTGCACATCCTGCGCTTTTTGTTTCCTTAGAGTTATCCCCCGCCGAAGCCGCGTTTTTGCAAGGCTGCCCCCTGGGGATTGTGCCTTGCGGGATCGTCCCTTGACTCCGGGCGGCTGTTACCTGAGAGTGAGGCAGGCCATTCTGATTCGTAAGCCCTCCACAGACCGCTGTTAACATGGTCTTTGTTCGGGCGGCGGAGAGGCAATCATCCGGGTGAAGCGAAGTGATCGCAATTTTGCCGATCATCACGCGCGCCGCAACGTAATTGCCACCATCCCTCATGCTGAAATATGAAAAAAGACGCATCCTGAAAAACGTCGGTTCGAGTTGGTCCGCGCTCGGCATCAATGTGGCGGTCGGCATTTTCCTGTCGCCGTTCATCCTGCATCGCCTGGGTGACACTGCTTTCGGAATCTGGGTGCTGATCTTCTCCGTGACCGGCTATTACGGCCTGTTCGATCTCGGCATCCGCTCCTCCATTATTCGCTACGTTTCCAAGTATACGGCGACCGACGATCGCGAAAAGCTCGCGCAGTTCGTCAACACCGCGCTGTTCAGCTACACCGTCATCGGCTTGGCAAGCATGACCTTGACCGCTCTGCTGAGTTCGTCCGTGGAACATGTGTTCAAGATCCCGCCCGGAATGCATTCGCAGGCGCGTCTGCTGCTCTTAATGGTCGGCGCCTCAGTCAGTCTTGGTTTTCCGCTGGGCGTCTTCGGAGGCATGCTCGAAGGTTTGAGCCGCTTTTACATTCTGAACTGGACCAGCATCGGCGCGACCCTCGCCCGCGCGGCCTTGATCGTATATTTCCTGAACCGCGGGTACGGTCTGCTGACCGTCGCCCTGATTACTATTCTCTTGCCGATTTTTTCATCGATTCTTCGCGGCATCATCGTATTTCGCTTGTGCCCCGTGCCGCTTGGCCTTAAGCACGTAGACCGCGCCGCCTTCCGCCAAATCGTCAATTACGGCGGCACCACCTTCATCGTGATGATCGCCGGGCGACTGCGCTTCCGCACCGACGAACTGGTGCTCGGGACCATGATGTCCGCGGTGGCCGTCACCTGGTTCAATATCGGCGGGCGCATCGTCGACTACGCGGGTGATTTCGTGGCCGCTCTCGCCCAAGTCTTCGTTCCTATGTCGAGCCAGTCCGAGGCCACCGGCGATCTCGATCGTGTGCGCAAGATTTATATTGCCGGCAACCGCGTATGCGCGTTTCTGTTTCTTCCCATCGCCGCCATCCTGATCCTTTGGGGCAAGCACATCATCCGCATATGGGTGGGCGCCCGCTACGTGCCCCATAGCTATCCGGTGCTGGTGGTGCTGGTCATTCCTTACGTATTCATGATGTCGCAGGCCGCGTCCGGGCGAATTTTGTTCGGCATGGGTAAACATCGCACCTGGGCGGCCATTACCGTGATCGAGGGTATCGCCAACCTGATCCTCAGCATTGCACTCGTCCCCGCACTCGGAATTGTCGGCGACGCCCTCGGAACCGCTATCCCGCTCAGCTTCACTTATCTCGTGTTTCTGCCGCGCCACTTGAGGAAGCAGATCGGAGTTCCCGTCGGAACCTTTCTGCGGCAGGCCTACACCCTGCCGATTCTGTTGACGCTTCCGCTGGTCGCGGCGCTTTGGCTGGCCAACCGATTCTTCTATCCTCGCAACCTGATCCAGTTGCTGCTGGAAACGCTGGCGGTGAGCTCGATCTACGCGGCCGGGCTGCTCTGGGCCTACCGCACCAACCGCGCGTTTCATGTTGCTGAGATTGCGGGATTGACGCGGCCGCTTCCGCCCGGGCAACCAGCGCAGGAAGCCATCGTTTCGGTCGAGTACCAGAATGAGCAGTAGGGTCGAAAGTCGCGTGCGATAAAATAATGCGTGACTACTGGTTTTAATGATTTGAGAAGGGCTCCCGGCCCGCTCTTCAGCCGGAAGGGTCCCTTCTTTGTTAAGGGTGGCACAGAGGGGGCTTGGGGATGAGCGCGCTGTACGTTGTAGGTGGATCTGTGCGGAGCAGTTTCTTTAAGCAAATTCCCGAGTGGAACTCCTGCAAAAAGGCCCTGATCGTGAAGGTGCACCCTCAAGCCAAGACTTCTGAAGTACTCGTGGAGTACGATTCGCCCGAAGACGCGGTCCCCGCCGACTCGCCCTCAATCTTGTTCAAGTCAGCGACGGTGGCGGACGACCGGCTGTACGTTTGTACTCCGACAGAAGTGCTGGTTTATAAACTGCCCGTCTTCGAGCTTCTGCATTACGTATCGCTTCCCTGCTTCAACGATCTCCACCACGTGTGCCCGAGCGCGGAAGGCAATATTTTGGTCGCCGATACGGGCCTTGATCTGGTGGTGGAAGTCACGCACCAGGGAAAGCTGCTGCGCGAATGGAGCGTCATTGGGGAAGATACCTGGAAACGATTTTCGCGCGACGTCGATTATCGCAAGGTACCCGAAACCAAGCCGCATACGTCTCATCCCAATCACGTGTTTCAGTTGGGCGATGAGATTTGGGTCACGCGCTTCGAGCAAAGAGATGCGATCAGCCTGACTCGTCCCGGAAGACGCATCGATATCGGGGTACAAAGGCCGCACGACGGCCACGTAGTCGGCGACTGGATTTACTTCACTACCGTTGACGGACATCTGGTGGTGGCGAACCGCCATTCTCTACAGGTGGAGGAAGTCTTCGACTTGAACCTCATCGACAACGAGCAACAACTGGTGCTCGGTTGGTGCCGAGGTGTCGCCGTGATGGAGAAGGAGAAAGTCTGGGTCGGGTTCACTCGCATTCGCTCCACGCGATTCAAGGAAAACCTCATCTGGGCCAAGCAGGGATTCGAAACTCGCAAGAAATCTACCCACATCGCCCTTTACGATTTAGCGATCAAGAAATGTCTCGACGAAATCGACGTGGAACCACATGGGGTGGACGTTCTGTTCAGTGTCCACAATGCTGATGCCGCAGCCAAGCGGGCACGGGAAAGCGCCCTGGCGAAGCCCGTGGGGGCTCAGGCCTCGCGGGACAGCGCGGTATGAGCTTTCGCAAGGCAGCCAAGAATTCCGCGAAGAAGGTATTCGTGGCGACTGGAGCGCTTCGCTTCGCCCACATGCTGGCCGCACCCGCTGCCGTCATTCTGCGTTATCACTCTATCCAGGATCGGCCCGAACAATTTGCAGACACCATCGGATGCGATTCCATTCACGCCACCTCCATCTTCGAGCGGCACATGGAGTTGGTGGCGAAGCGATTTAGCGCGGTAAGTATGGACGACATCGCACTCTTTCTGAAAGGTGATAAGACTCTGCCGCGAAGAGCCGTGGCGATTACTTTCGACGATGGGTACAAAGATAACTTTCGCCTCGCCGCTCCCATTCTCAACCGCTTTGGCATCCCCGGGACATTCTATGTTCTAGTCGATGCCGTGGACCGGTCGAAGGCACCCTGGTATTGTGTGCTACGCCACGCATTCCGGACTGCGCAAAATCCGAAGTGGACGGATCCCGCTACCGGCAAGGTTCACGATTTGACGGGGTCGCAAGCGCGCGAAGAGGCCTTTCTGAACGCCGCTGGGATCTGCGCGAAATCGAGCGCCTCGACGCGCGAAGAGGTGGTACAAAACGCGACTCGTTGTCTTGAACCTGAGCCGTTTCCTCTGGAGAGCGACTTGATGATGACCTGGGACGAGGCGCGAACGCTGGTGAACTCGGGTCACACCGTGGGCTCGCATACCATGACGCATCCGAACGTGGCGCAGGTTTCCCCAGGCGAGGCGCGCAGTGAGCTGACCGATTCCAAGCTCAAGCTGGAAAAAGAACTGGGGGAAACGGTGAAGCATTTTTCCTATCCCCATCCAGCTCTCAACCCACAGTGGAATGAATCAACATTGAAAATTACCGAGGAGCTTGGCTACGCGACCGCCGTGACGACCAACATCGGAGCGGTACGAGCCGACTCCCGTCCGCTGGCGATTCCCCGAACTTATATTCCTCGCGAGGAATCGGAGTTCCTGTGGCATATCGAACGAACATTGGTGTTCCGCTCGGGTGCGGCACCCGAGAATCATCCGGGTGCATGAGCGAGAAATGACGCAAGGCACCCTCAGCCCCGAATTACGATTGGCAGAATCGGCGGATCTCGCCAGGGTCGCATCGTTCCTGATTCCACTGGGGGGCGAGTTGTTTGGGGAAAGATTTCCAGACGGAA
>Ga0074044_10004818_pt1 | contig 11107 bp, 12 predicted proteins | sample BogForMeECP23OM1_FD_94443 | JGI IMG/M metagenome (GOLD analysis project Ga0074044, IMG submission 94443) | Bog forest soil microbial communities from Calvert Island, British Columbia, Canada - Bog Forest MetaG ECP23OM1 | ecosystem: Environmental > Terrestrial > Soil > Wetlands ...
AAACCACCAGGCGCAGGTTGGCTTCGGCCATGTGCGTCTTGGCCTGGTGCGCGCGATCGGCGGCTTTCTTCAACTGCTCGAAGGTCTTATAGAAGCCCTCATGGGGCTGGCGCACGAACTGCTCGAGGGCGCGGACCTTGGTGTGTTCGCTATGGAGCGCCGCCTGTTGGTCGGCGCACTTGCGCCGCGCGTCCAGTTCTTCGATGTGCCGCAGGCTACTCTTGAACTTCTCGTGCACGTTCCCCGCTACCAGGATCATGTCCTCCAGCACCCGTTGCTTGTAGAAGAACTTCGGGAACATGTCCTGGAGCTTTCGGTCCAGCTTCTGGAGTTTGGCGTAGTGCTTTTGTCGGAGGCCCTGAGTTGTGGCCTTCTGCCAAACGATGTATTTATCGTCCACCTTGGCATCGAGCACCTGAACCTTCTTGATCAGGCCCCGCAGTTCCCGCAGATGAGCTTCGCGGTTGGCTACCTTCTTGTCCACCACCACGCGGTCGAAACGTTCCTTGGGCGGCTCGGAAAGGAGCTTCTCGGCGATGGCAATGTGCTCCTTGGCCGCAAACCCGAGGTCATAGACCAGCCGCTTGATGTCGGATTCGGCTTCCTCGATGCGCTTGCAGATCTCGACTTCCTGCTCCCGGGTGAGCAGTGGCACTTTGCCCATCTGATTCATGTACATCCGCACCGGGTCGTCCAGAACCTCCAGCCGGCTGTCCTCCTCCTCCTCCTGTTCGGCGGGCTTGGCCCGCTCCACCTCGGCGTGGTCCACTATCTCGACATCCAGATTGCGCAGCTTCGTGTACAGTTCGTCGAGGTCCTCTGGCGACAGCCCGTCCGGTAGAATGTCGTTGATGTCGTCGTAGGTGACATGGCCGTGCTCGTGGGCCAAGTGGAGCAACGTCTTGATGGTTTCGGTCAAATCCACCGCGGGGGAGGACTTGCCGGCGGCCGGGGCCCCATGGCTGCTGGCGTACGCCGCCTTCGCCTGGGAAGCAGTGTGAGCATTGGACGCGCCGTTGGCGGGCTCCGGCGCGCCTAACTTATTGTGGCCGCCGGCCTTATGTGAGATGACAAAACGGCGGTGCTGCCGGTGCGCTTTAGCAGACGCGGGCCGCTCCACGGGCTGGGCTCGATGCCCAGCTCGATCAGCCGAGTTGCTCTCTTTACGATTCAGCATAAATTATCAGACGCGCGTAAGCTCTTTTAGTTCAGATATTTCCGCAGGCCGCCTCAGGACGGCATCTCATCATTGGCACAGCTACTCTGACTGCCTGCTGAGGCGTTCGAAGACCGCAAACACCAGAAGACTTACACGCTAGTCCAAAACACTCTATTCTACGAAAAGATCAACTGCGCGACAGTGGGTCGCGCGCGCGGTCTTTGCGCCAGCAAGCCAAGCCCGAGGCAACCAGAAGTGGATAGTCTCGCAAACCAGGGGACCAATGTGCAAGCAGAAAAGGAAACTATTTTTTCAGTGCTTTCCGGCGCCTGGCTTCTTGAAGAAGAAGGTCGCGATCTTCCTGGCGAGTGTCGTGGCAATCTCCTCGTCCGTGTTGGTCAGGATGATGACCGCGAGGTTTTCGTCCGGGAACCGCTGGATCGAAGCCGAGAAGCCGGAAGTCGAGCCGCCGTGGCCGATGTCCCTGTGTCCCTCCACCGTATCCAGAAACCACCCGAAGCCGTATTTAGTCGCTTTGCCATCGGTCAATTTGGCCGGCGTCCACATCTGCTCTTTGCTGTCGGCGTTCAGGAGGCGTTCGCCGTCCAATGACGCGCTCCATTTGGCCAGGTCGCCCACCGTGGTGGCGATGGCCCCGGCGGAAAACACATCCGTCAGATCGTGGTCCCGGTTAATCCACACATGGTTCGTTTGCTCGTAGCCCGCGGCACGATTGGGAATGATCAGGCTCGGCAGGCGGTTCGTCGTCGCGTGCATCCCCAGCGGTTGAAAGATCCGCCGGCTCATGAAATCCCAATACTCCATTCCGCTAACATTCTCGATGATGTAGCCCAGGAGATTGAAGCCAGTATTGCAATATTTCCAGGATTCACCTGGCTGAAACTCCATCGGCTGCGCACCGATGGCCTGGATGAACTGTGGCTGGGTCAAATGCCTCCACAACTGGAAGCCTGCCAGCCCGGTGTAGTTCTTGATGCCGGAAGTGTGCGTCAGCAGGTGCCGGATCGTGACCTTTCCCCACGCCTCGGGCGTGTCTTTTAAATACTTGCTGATTCGGTCGTCCACGGAGAGCCTGCCATCCTGCGCCAGCAGCATGATGCCCGCCGTCGTGAATTGTTTGGTGATCGAGCCGACCTCGAAGACCGTCTCCGGTCTCGCCGCCACATTCAGTTCGAGGTTGGCCAGGCCATAGGCGGCCGTCTTCACTACCCTGCCGTCCTGGATGATCTTCAAGGCGACGCCCGGGATGCGGTGCTGCTCCATTTGGCTCTTGATGTACTTGTCCACGCCGTCGGCCTGGGCGAGCTGGGTGGCAAGCAGAACAAACGCAGATGAGGCGCCGGCCAAAGTGGATTGCTTCATGGCCGTATCCTAGGCCGGCTCGTCGGCCTGAGGCCACAGCAAACCAGCGGGTGGATGCCTTCCCGCCGCGTGAGGCAACCCGACCGCCCCTGTCAAAACAGTTAACATGAGCGGTAAGTGGAAATGGCGCGCTGAATCCTCAATCCCGGGGGCTGTTTATGTCGAACTATTCTTACGTCGCGGTTGATCCGCAGGGAATGGAATCGCGGGGCACGCTCGACGTGTCCGATCAGAGCGAGGCCTTGCGGCGGATCAAAGAAATGGGTTTATTCCCCACCAAAGTGCTGGCGGCCGACAAACCCCGCCATCCTTTGGCCGCCACGCAGCCGCGCCCAGGAGCAGCCCGCCGGAGATGGAACCTGTCAATTCCGACGTGGGGTGGGGGCATAAGGGCTGTGACTCTCGCGGTCTTTACCCGCCAATTGGCAACCCTGATCGAGGCCGGCATGCCCTTGCTCCGGGGATTGAGGACTTTGGAGGAGCAGGCGGAAAGCTGTGCGCTGCAACGCGTCATCCAGGCGCTCTCGCTCGTAATCGAGAATGGGAGTTCCTTTGCCGAGGCCCTGGCTCTCCATCCCCGGATCTTCAACCCTCTCTACATCAACATGGTCAAGGCCGGCGAGATTGGCGGCGCGCTGGACGTGACCTTGCGGCGGTTGGCGGACTTCATGGAAAAGGCGCAGAAGATCAAAGGCAAAGTCAAAGCCGCCATGTATTACCCCTGCGCCGTTTTATGCGTCGCAACCCTCATTCTCACCCTGCTCATGACCTATGTGGTGCCGCGCTTCAAGGACGTGCTTGAGGGATTGCTCGGAGGAGGGCGGATGCCGCCCTTCACGATTTTCGTCTTGCGCCTCAGCGAGTTGGTGAAGCACAACATCTTCCTCGTCCTTGTAGCCGCTGTCTCGCTGAGTATCGGCTTCCTGTGTGCCCTGCGGACCGGCTGGGGCCGCTGGTCTTTCGACCGGTTCAAACTGGCGATGCCTGTGCTGGGACCGATCTTTCGGAAAGTCGCCATCTCCCGCTTCAGCCGCACGCTCGGAACGCTGCTCAGCAGCGGTGTGCCGATTCTCCAAGCACTGACAATCGTGAAAGAAACCGCCGGCAATGTCATCGTCGGAGGAGTCATCTCGGAGGTGCACCAGCAGGTCAAGGAAGGCGACCCCATTGCCCCGGCCCTGAAGGCCTCGGGGGTGTTCCCGGCGATGGTCGCCGGCATGGTGGATGTCGGCGAGCAGACCGGCGCGCTGCCGGAGATGCTCCTGAAGATCGCCGACACCTATGACGACGAAGTGGATAACTCCGTCAATGCGATGACCTCCCTGCTCGAGCCCATCATGATTGTCTTTCTCGCGGTCATTGTCGGCGGCATTGTGGTGGCCTTGTTCCTGCCCCTGGTCTCCTTCACCACCCAAGCCGACCCCTTTGGGCAAAACGACCGGGCAGACAATTAGACCCCGCGTTACTCCCGCATCTTGCTGTCTATGATGATCGTCACCGGGCCGTCGTTGGTCAGGCTCACCAGCATGTGCGCCCCGAACTCACCGGTCTGGATCGGTTTGCCCAAATCCTGCGCCAGCCGGCCGGCGACTTGCTCATATAGCGGCACGGCGATCTCCGGCCGGGCCGAGCGGCTGTAGGAAGGCCGGTTTCCTTTCCTCGTGCTGGCGAACAGGGTGAATTGGCTGATCAGCAGGATGCCGCCGCCGGCCTCCTGGATCGAGCGGTTCATTACCCCGTCGTCATCATCAAACACCCGCAGCCGGACAATCTTCCCGCTCAGCCATTCTATGTCCTCCGCCGTATCGGCGTCCTCGACCGCCAGCAGCACTACCAAGCCGTTTTTGATGGCGCCCTTTACGATGCCGTCAACGCTCACCTTGGCTTCGGCGACTCGTTGAATGACGGCGCGCATCAATGAGATTGCTTCGGCAGACAACCCAGCTTGGCGAAGGCGACGGTGTAGGCCAGCACCCCGACCATCAGCAGCCACGGTTGTCCCTTGACCGTTAACAGAATGCCCCAGCCTATCACGAGCCCAATAACCAGATACGCCACAATCGCCAGCACAAACTTCATGCACCGATCTTACTGCGGTTCCGGTTCCGCGCAAGCGGCGGCTCCCCACTTTGGTGGTGACCGACAGCGCAGCGGATGGTATGCAAGGCTCGCACCGTCCGAACTTATGACCGAACGACGCTGGCTGCGCATTATACCCATCGCGCTCGTCATGTACACGATATCATACGTGGACCGGACGAACATCTCGCTGGCGCTCGACCCCACCATCTCCTCGATGATGAAGGACCTGTTCATGGACGACAGGATGAAAGGAGAGGCGGCGGGCATCTTCTTCTTCGGCTACGTGCTGCTGCAAATCCCAGGCGGCTATTGGGCGACGCGATGGAGCGCGCGCAAGGTCATCAGTCTGTGCCTGGTTTCCTGGGGCCTCTGTGCCATCGGCTGCGGCCTCGCGCGCGGTTTCAGGCAATTCGAGGTGATGCGCTTTCTGCTGGGCGTTGCCGAGAGCGGGGTGTTTCCGGCGACCCTGGTGCTGCTGGCAAATTGGTTCCCGCGCAGCGAGCGCGCTCGGGCCAACGCCTACTGGACACTCTGCCAACCGCTGGCCGTCGCCGCCTCCGCCCCCTTTACCGGGTGGCTGTTGGGAGCCTATGGCTGGCAGAAGATGCTGGTTCTGGAGGGAGCGCTGCCCTTCCTCTGGTTGCCCTTGTGGTGGTTCTGCATCTGCGACCATCCGCGCCAGGCGAACTGGATTTCCGCCGAAGAGCGGGAGTTCCTGGAAACCACCCTGCATCGGGAAGCGGCTAAACTGGACCCCCCCCAGGCCGTCTCCCTCTGGGGCCGGTTTCGCGAGCGCACCGTCTGGGTGCTCACGGCAATGTACTTCCTCCAGAACTGCGCCGCCTACGGGTGCATGACCTTTTTCACGAGCAGCTTGAAGGGCAGGGGATTCACCGGGTTGCAGTATGGCATCCTGTTTGGCATTCCCTATGCCCTGACCGCGCTGATCATGGTGCTCAACTCCTGGCATTCGGATCACACCGGCGAGCGCCGCGGGCATGTGGCCCTCGTCTATGTCATGAGCGGCACCAGCCTGTTGTTGAGTGTGGGGCTGCAAGGGCATTTCTGGCCTTCCTACGTCTTGCTGTGCCTGGCCATCCCGGGGCCGTTCGCGGCCATGGGGCCGTTCTGGTCCATCCCAAGTGAGACCCTGCCCCGAGGCGCTGCCGGGCCGGTGATTGGGTTGGTCAATGCCTTTGGCAATCTGGGCGGGTCGGCCGGACCGTATATCGCAGGCTGGCTCAAGCAGGAATACCAGAGCCTGCCCGTCGCCTTCGACGTCCTGGGCGTGGGATTGCTCCTTGGGGCCGCGCTGGCTTTTCTGCTCCCGAAGACAGCCTGCCAACGCCCGCCCGATCCAACCATGCAAGCGAGTTGAGCCCCCGGCTTGACCGGAGTGCCTGCATCGTCCTTACTGAGCGCATGTCAATAGTCCGCTCGTCCTCGCGATCTCAAGCGCCATGAAAGCCCTGGTTCTCAAGGCATACAAACAGTTCGCCTACGAAGACGTGCCCGACCCGGAGCCTGGTCCGGATGAAGTGCTCGTTGCCGTCAAGGCCTGCGGCATTTGTGGCAGCGACGTGCACGGCATGGATGGGAGCACCGGCCGCCGCCGCCCCCCGATCATCATGGGACACGAGGCGGCGGGAGTCATTTCCCGGAACGGCAGCCATGTGACCGGGTGGGCGGCGGGTGATCGAGTCACATTCGACTCGACCATCTACTGCGGCCAGTGCGCGTTTTGCCGGCGTGGCATGATCAACCTGTGTGATCGGAGGCGGGTGCTGGGCGTCTCCTGCGAAGATTACCGCCAGAACGGAGCGTTTGCCGAATTGGTGGCCGTGCCCCACCACATCCTCTATCGGCTGCCCGATGGCTTGGCCTTTGAACATGCCGCCCTCGTCGAGCCTTTCGCTATCGCCCTGCACGCCATTCGCCGCGCGCCGCCAACCCTGAATGATACCGTCGTGGTTGTGGGCGCTGGGATGATCGGTCTGGCGCTGGTGCAGTCCCTAAGCCAGACCGGCTGCGGACGGCTCATCGTGGTGGACATCGCGGGCGATAGACTTGCCTTGGCGGCAAAGTGCGGCGCGACGAACCTCATCAATTCCTCAGCCGAAGATGTCCGTGGGGCGATCCTCCGTCTCACGCAAGGGTTGGGAGCCGACCTTGCCTTTGAGGCCGTAGGCTTGGTCGCCACTGTGGACCTGACCCTGGCCTGCCTGCGCAAGGGCGGCACGGCGACCCTCGTCGGCAACGTCACACCGAAGACCGAGTTCCCGCTGCAGAGCGTAGTAACGCGCGAGTTGGCTATATATGGCTCTTGCGCCTCGCAAGGGGAGTATCCGGCCTGCCTGGATATGCTGGCGCGCGGTGCCCTGCGCGCCGCATCCCTGATTAGCGCCACCGCTCCGTTGGCCGAAGGCACAGCATGGTTCGACCGTTTGTATCGGAAGGAGCCGGGCTTACTTAAGGTCGTGCTGAACCCGTGATCCCTGATGCGTGAAACGTGAAAAGTAAAGTGCTGCAATAACGAGAAGGAGGACTACGATGAACGAGAACCCGTTTGATCTCACCGGCAAAGTTGCCATGGTCACCGGTACCAGCCGCGGCCTGGGCCAGTATTTCGGCCGCGCGCTGGCACGGGCGGGGGCGGACCTGGTGATTACCAGTCGCGAACCCGCCACGCTGGCTCCGTTCCAGGCCGAAATCGAGGCTCTTGGCCGCCGCGCATTACCGCTGCCGTTGGATGTGCGAAGTCTCGACAGCATCCGAGCCATGGCCGAGGCCGCCGTAACGCACTACGGGAAGGTTGATGTCCTGGTCAACAACGCCGGCTGCAATGTGCGCAAACCCGCGCTCGAAGTCACTTGGGACGATTGGAACCTCGTCCTGGACACCAATTTGCGCGGGACCTTCTTCGTGTCGCAAACGGTGGCGCGGCACATGATTCCCCGGCGCTACGGCCGCATCATCAACATCGGCTCCGTCACCTGTGTCGCCGGCTATGCCGGGCTCGGACCCTACGGCGCCAGCCGGGGCGGGGTCAAGCAGCTCACGATGAGTCTGGCCGACGATTGGGGCGTCCACGGCATCACGGTGAATTGCTTGGCCCCAGGCTGGTTCAAGACCAAGCAAAACGCCGTCATGTACGAAGACCAGGAATGGGTCCAATACCTTTGCGATCGCATCCCGCTCAAGCGTCCCGGCCAGCCACAGGACCTGGAAGGGGCGGTGGTGTTTCTGGCCTCCGATGCCAGCGCCTACGTCACCGGCCAAACCTTGCTGGTGGACGGCGGCATCTCCACCGGAGCAACGCGCGCCTTGCCGAAGAAAGGGCGTTGAGAGGGCGCACCGGTGGACGGATGAGCAGAGCGGTTACTGCTGCCAACCTCTGCTGGTAGGCGCCGCGATCATCGGTAGCCACGGCGGTGAGCGGGTAGTCGCCTTGCGAGGCATTGCTCCAGACCAGCTCCCAATAGCCGGTAGGAAGGAAAACTATGATCGGCGGCTGAATCGGTCCCGGCGGCAGCGGCAAAGGCTCGGTGCGAGCGTGGTAGCCCGTCCCGAGGTCGTTCGTGCCGGCAAAGAACTCGACGTTGGTGACAGTGGTGACAGGACCACCCAGGTCCGTGGCAAAGGCAAGAACCGGGATGTTCACCGGCGCCCGGAACATGGAGTTGTTGGCCGGGCTGGTGATGCGGACGATGGGCCGGAAGTTGGGCGGCGGCGGTGGCGGACCGGGGTTGACCGCAATATTGACGAGGGCAGAGAGGGTGGTGGCGCCGCCGTTGTCGGTGGCCTTGGCGGTGAGGACATGTGGGCCAACCGCGGCGTTACTCCAGACCAGCACGAACGGCCGGTAAGGCGGCATCGGCAGTAGCGGCGGCTCTGGGCCAATCACGGGCGGCGGGATCGAGGCTTGGTTGCTGATGACGCCCAGGCTGACATCGTCGGCAAAGAACTCCACGCTCGTGACAAAGCCGTCCACGTCCTGGGCGCACGCAAGAATCGGTATATTCACCGGTGTATAGAAAACAGCCCCGTCCGTCGGATAAACGCGCATGCTCCCCTGGATGCGTGACTTTGACGCATCCGCCCCGTGTTGGCTAGGTGTCAGATAGCTGTCGGATGGGTTACGGATAGCTACCGCCTAGGCACTCGGTAGCTGTACGCCAGAGATTCGCCAGCCTGGGCTTCCACAAACCACAGTCCACCTAAATTGTCAGGCTGTCATCCAGCCCTGGCCGGGCCGCCCGCCTCACACAGCGCCCCTGCCGAGGGGAGCGAGCTTCTTGTGGCTAAAGCTGCTTGTGCGATCCGTCGCAGAAGGGCGGATTCTTCGTGTGTTTGCACTGGCACCAGGCCACTGTCTTGGCCTCGCTAATCTCAACCTCCAGCGGCGTGAACTCCGTTCCTTTGTGGGAACCATCGCAAAAAGGCTGCGTCGCGGATTTCCCGCAGGCGCACCAATAATAGGTTCCCGCTTCGGCCAATTGGACCGCCGGGAATCTTTGGGCGATGACTGGAGTCTTCATAGGCAGTCTAAGGATGTTTTCTCCTTTCCAATTTCTCGCTGCCGCCGCTACGGGCGTCCGGGACGGAGTGCGGCGCCGTGAAATCTGACCATGTGGAAGTGCATGCGGCTGGGTTCAACCGGGTGCCCGCAGATTGAGCAGGGCACAGCGCCGACCGAGTCTGCTAGCAGTTGCTCCAGCGATGGTTCAGTTCTTCGGTTTCCGGCACCTCCCGCCCTATGCCCAGCCCTTTCACCTTTCGGCCCTTTCCGGCCCGGCGACGGCCTCCCGTGAGTCTTTGAATTGAAAGCGCCGCCCCGCCGTTTACTCATCAGCGTACCTCGCCTTCAACATCGCGGAGAAACGGGCCGCTTTCTCTTTGCGGCGCCGCTTGGCGCTGGGCTTCTCAAAGCGCCGCCGCAGCCGGAACTGCTGCAAGGTCTGCTCGCGGTCCAGCTTCTTCTTGAGCCGGCGGATGGCCTTCTCCACCGGTTCGCCTTTTTTCAGTCTAATCTCGGTCATAAATTAAAAATCGTTCTCCGCCCGCTCTCTCCCGCCGGCGCCTTCGCGTGCGAAGATCAGAGCCTGCGTCCACCGGCTTCCAAAGCCCCAGTGAAAACCGCCGCTATTCACCTGTGGGGCAGACCTCCGGTCTGCCGGTGCGCGGAGCCTCCGGCCCCGTGAGGCTGGATTCTGCGCCTTTGCCGCGTGGTTGGCAAGACTTGATCTTGACCGCGTGCATCCCGCACCGGTTCTCTCCCCGGATAGCAGTGTTGACAAAGGCCTGGGGCAACCGTATGAACTGCGAGTGAGATGACAGCGTGCCAGATCGAGTTTCCACTGACGGTGGCGGTGGCGGTGGCGGTGGCGGTGTGCGCGTGGTGCAGACCGCGCGCTTTGGGCGCTGGCCTGGGAGCATTGTCCCACGGGATTTGCCCGCGTCATCTGCGAAAGATGAAGCTGGAGCTGCAGCGGACCGCGGGCGCGGCTCCGGAACGCTTGCCTCGTCGGCGCAAAATCAAGAGCCCGTCGGCAGGGGAGGGCATGTTCCTGCCTTTGTATGCTTTCTCGGCGCCGTGTGGTGGTTGAGGTGCGGTATTCCACAAAGAACCGCACAACCGCACCAAGGCGCGGGGGTTTAACCGCCCGCGAATATGAGGCGGAAGTTTGGCTGGCCCAGGATGTGGGCAACTTCCAACCGCCAGCCGTAGCGCCGGCTTCCTGCGAATTCAGCGGCAATGGACAAAGCCCTTTGGTAACTTCTGGTCAGGGATATGCGTCGGTGAACGCATTCGCCGGCGCCATTTCGCTGTTCAGGTGACACCGCGCACGGCACGTCCCGCGGCGGTGAGATTCGCCAGCCGCATTTCGGAGTACTTGCGTGAGAAGATCGTCCCGTGTTCTGACTGACAGGAAGCGAGTCAAGCTTGGCTTTTGCGGTGCCCATCCGACACCGCCTCGCGCGGCTGGGCGGGGAACCGCCCCGGCAAGGCAGAGCGGGGGAAATCGCCGCCTGTGAATTGGGCAGCAAGACTCCTGCCGGGGCGGACGGTCAGGACTTTGGCGATGGCGACTGCGACCGAGCCACCTTTCATGGATCTGCCGACGATAGCAGCTTGCGGATCGCCGCCATCAGCACACCTTCGACCTCGGGCGCGACGTTGGAAGAGTTCGGACCTGTTTCGTAGCCGCCTTGGGTGTAGGCGACCGCAGTGCCAATGTACCATGGCGCGTAATCCCCGTATGCCGCCAACGCGACGAACAGGTCGGGTCGCATGGCCTTGGCGGCCAGTTGGTATTCGACAAATAGCTCGCCGGGCAGATGCAGGATGCGCGACCGACCCAGTCTCAAGCATTGCACGTCAAGTTGATGCCCTGCTTGGCACCGGCGCAACCAGGCGAGTCGGGAGGGGCCACCTGCCGCTACGAACGCCTCGACCCGCTCCTTCAGGTCTGCTTCCAGCTT
>Ga0074044_10004819_pt1 | contig 11102 bp, 8 predicted proteins | sample BogForMeECP23OM1_FD_94443 | JGI IMG/M metagenome (GOLD analysis project Ga0074044, IMG submission 94443) | Bog forest soil microbial communities from Calvert Island, British Columbia, Canada - Bog Forest MetaG ECP23OM1 | ecosystem: Environmental > Terrestrial > Soil > Wetlands ...
CTATAGTGGTTGTTCCAGGCAACGATTAACGTACAAATATTGCAAAATCAATGAAGGCAGGACTGACGGCCGGGGTCCAGAGGCGTGTCGCGCGTCTGGTCGTGGGGATCGGCCTCCGCCATCGGCTCGAGTTGCTGGCGGCAAGACAGGCACGCCACCGCTCGATCGTCGAGCCCGAGCGCATGGCGCGCTGGCAGCTCGAGGCCTTCAACGAGATCTGGCGCCGCGCCACGGAGCGGTACCGTTTCTACGCCGATTGGAGGCGCCGGCACGGCTTGCCGGGCCGGCTGGAGGATATTGCAGAGCTCGCCAAGTTTCCCGTTCTCAGGAAATCCGACATTGAAACGAGCTTCCCGATCATCGCCGAGGATGCGGCACCGTGCCGCTTCGTCAGCACCGGAGGGAGCACCGGCCCGTCCCAGCTCTTTCCGCGCGGCAGCGGAGACGATGCGCTGCTCTATTCGAACATGTATCTCGGCCGCTCCTGGGCCGGCATCCGGCCCGGCGACGACATTGTCCTCATCTGGGGCCACGAGCATCTTTACGGCTTCGGGGCGAAAGGCCGGCTCGTCAAGACCAAGCGGCAAATCATGGACTGGCTCATCGGGACGCGCCGGCTCAACGTCTATCGGCTGGACGAGGAGTCGGTCGCCGCGTATTTCGAGGCCATCCGCGCGCGTCCCGGCGTCGTCGTGATCGGCTATGTCTCCGCCCTTCGGAAGCTCCTGGATTTCGTCGAACGCTCCGGCGTCGCCGGCAGCGAGGCGCACATCCGTGCCGTGGTTTTCTGCGCCGAAACGGTGCGGCCGGCGGACCTCAGGCGCGCCCAAACGCTGTTGGGCGCAACCCCGCTGATCGAATACGGCATGGCGGAGACCGGGGCGATCGCCTATTCGCGTCCCGACAGCAGCGCGCCGACGTTTTTTTGGGACGCTGTCCATTGCCATTTGACCGGCGAGCGAGAGCTCGTGGTCACGACGCTCCAGCCGCTCTCTTTTCCGCTGATCAACTTCGGCACCGAGGACCGGGTCGAGCCGCTTGACGCTGCGCCCGCACTGCCGTTTCGCTGTGCGCGCATCGTCGGCCGCACGCGCGACGTCCTCGCACTCAGGCTGCGAAGCGGTCGGGTCGCGGAGGTCCACAGCGACTTGATCGAGGAGTGCTTGGATCTCGTCCCGCACATCCGCTCCTACTTCATCCATCAGAAGGGCGAGACCATCGACATTGCGGTCAAGATGGCTTCGGAGCAAGAGCTCGCCGAGGTTCGCAGCCGCTTCCTTCGCGAAATCGCCCGGCGTTTTGCCGATCTCGATGCGGCGACGATCACATTCTCGCTGCTGAAAGACGAGCCCAAAACCATTGCCGGCAAGCGCAAGATCGTGTTGCGCGAATAGAAGCCTCAGCGGCGTCTTGCCGGCGAGCCGCATAAACCCACAAAGAGCCTGATGATTTCTTTATCGGCTTTTGATTGATTAGACGGTGTCAACAAGTCCTGTCGCGAGGGTCAGCTTGACACTTTCGACGCCTTGAGGCCATTCTCACCATCGGGATGGCGACGATCCGGCCGTCTCGCCCCTTAGAAGTGGCGCCGCAGCGGTGGTCCAAGAATCCAAAAACATGTCGCGCTTACCGCCCGCCGTGGTCCTTGGCATCGAAGAGATCTCGGCCGGCCTGACGGTCGTTCGCGAGCTCGGCGAGCACGGCGTTCCGGTGTACGGCATCGCGCACTGGCAGAGCGCAGCACTTCACTCGCGCTGGTTGACCCGCGGCTATCTGCATCCCGGACTGGACAAAGCACTCGTCGAGCTGATCAACCGCATCGCCGAGACCACGGGAGCTTCCTTCCTGGTCGCCGTCAACGAGTTGGATGCGGTTTTCGCGCGCCGCGCCGCGGATGCAGGAGAGCTGCGTGGCCTGCGGCCGCTCGTCGCGCCATTGGACAAGCTCCAGCTGGTGAATGACAAAGCGGCGACGTACAGGATCGCCCAGGAGGTCGGCATTGCGGTCCCGTGGACATGGCAGCCGCAGAGCACGGATGAAATTGCCGATCCTCCGGCCGGGCTCAGCTTCCCCTGCATCCTGAAATTCGCGGACCCGTACAAGGCGGCGCCGCTGCTCGCCCGACACGGCCTGGTTCTCAGCAAAGTTCAATATTGTTACGACAAACAGCAATTGGACCGTTTCCTGCTCGGCTACGCGCGCGCGGGCTGCTATCCCATGGTGCAGTCGTACAGTGCGGGGCGTGGCCTGTGTGACATGCTCTTCATGCATCGAGGCGAGGCCGTTCTGCGCTTCCGCCATCTTCGTATGACCGAATGGCCGCCCGCGGGAGGCATCGTGGCGATATGCCAGAGCCTGCCGATCGATGAGGACGACACGCTCTTTGCAAAATCGGAAGCGCTCTTGAGACGTATCGGCTGGGAAGGTGCCGCCCAGGTAGAGTATCGTCATGACCCCGCCACGGGCCGCACCGTGCTCATGGAGGTCAACGGCCGTTTCTGGAGCGGCCAGGCGCTTGCCTACCACGCCGGTGCGCCCTTTGCTTGGTTGACGTACGCCGTACTCGGTTTGGAGAAGCCCGTGACCGTCCCGCCCTACAAGGTCGATCTGGTGTGCCTTTCCGCGGCAACGGAGATGCGTCGCCTACTGAGCCTGCTCTTCCGCCGGAACAAGCTGCAAAACCCCGAATCGAAGTTCAACAGATGGGCGGAGGTCGCGCGCTTTCTGCGCTACCTCCTCGACCCGCGGACGCGGTTCTACCTGTTCTCGTGGAAGGATCCGATGCCCTTCCTCGCCGACACCGCATTGAAAATCAGGCGCGCCGCCGCTCTGTTGGTCAGGATAGCTGTGCGCCGTCCCGGCGAGGATGCCAAGCCGCGCGCGGCGGCGGATTGATCCGATGCCGCTCCACGGAAAGCATCGGCGCACGCGCCCGATCAATGCCTCGGAAGCGGAGGCGAAAGCCCGGTCGCTCTCGATCCGTCTTGCCAATACGGTCGCGTAGGCGCATCATGGTGTACCGAAATCGGGTCATCTTGCGGATGTCATGTTGATGCCTATCAAGCCGTTACCCGTAGCAGGCATCGGTCGCGATTCCAACGCGGAAATTCAGCGTCAGTTTTACGCAAAGACTTCGAATTCATACGACGAACAGCAGACCGACGAAGACGATTATGCTTTTGCACTTCGGTATCTGACCGCCGTGCTGGACTTTTTTGAAATCAAATCGATCCTAGACGTCGGCGCGGGAACAGGGAGGGTCGAGCGCCACATGAAGGCGGCCCGGCCGGATATAGCGGTGGTTGGGATCGAGCCTGTCAAGGAGCTCAGGGAGGTCGGATATCGGCGGGGCCTCACGCAAGACGAGCTGCAGGAAGGCAACGGACTAGCCATCAAATATGGGGCCGGCGAATTCGACCTCTGCTGCGAATTCGGCGTCTTGCATCATACCAGGTACCCGCACATCGTCGTCGACGAAATGCTGAGAGTGGCAAGAAAAGGCATTTTCATTGTCGATTACAACAATTTCGGTTGCGGCTCGTTTCTATCCCGTTCCCTGAAGCAGCTCATCAACGCCGCCGGCATGTGGAAGGCGGCGGTTTTCATAAAGACGCGCGGAAAGGGTTACGACCTCAGCGATGACGATGGCCTTTCATATTCTTATTCAGTGTTCAACAACTATGCGCAGATCGCAAAGAAATGTCGCGTTTATGTTTTGAATCTTTCGGGTTCTGGCATAAACCCATATCGGACGGCGGGCCAAGTTGCGCTGCTTGGGATCAAGCAACGTTCGGAGTGATGGCTTGCTTCAGGACGTGGCGAAGGCGATCGAGCGAAATCCGCCGGTTTCGCCGCTCGGCACCTCGCTCGATCCCAAATCCTTTCAGGTGTTCGTGACGCAGCGGCTCGACCATGCCGCCTAGTCGGAGCCCAGTATTTCCCTGAGCCGCCTCGTGACAAAGGAGATATCGCCCGCCGAGGGCGTGAAGAGGGCCAAGAGCGTCACGCCGAGCTGGCGGCGTACCGCGATCATGAGTGCGGCGCAGGCGATCGTCTGCGCCAGCGCGAGGGATAGCGCTGCACCGAGGATGCCGAATGTCGGGACGAGGATGATGACGCCAGCCACGTTCGCGCAGAGTGCTATGCCCTCCGCCCGCACGATCGTGAGCGGCCGGCCCACCGCCTTGAACGTCTGGGCAAGCAGGTATTTGCACGCCGCCGGCGCGATGCCGGCGCCAAAAATCTGCACCGCCCCGGACGCCGGAAGATAGGCCTTGCCGTAGATCAGCGTGATCAACCACGGGGCGACCAGCACAAGAACGAGGCCGCCCGAGACGGCGAGCGCAAGCGCAAGCCTCAAATAGCGGCCCAAGGTCTCGGCGCGCGCCGCATCGTTCTCCGCCGCGGCGACCTTCGGGAAAGCGAGCGATCCGAGGAGCGTTACCAGCCCGCTCGCGCTCCCATAGACCGCGACCGCGACCAGGTAGTGGCCGAAATCGGCGGTGGGAAGCCATAGGGTGATCACGATCTGATCCACGCGATAGTTGGCAAGCGTGAGCAGGTCCGCGATTTGGATCCGGAACCCGTAGCCGAGCATCCTTTTCATGACGCCGACATCGGGCTTCATGCTGAACTGGCCGAGCCTGCGCAGCAAGACGGCACCGGTCACGAACACGGCAAGGTTGGCCAGGAGCATAGCCGCGGCGAACGCGGCCACAGTGGCTTCATCCGTAAGCCAAAGCACGACGGCGATCGCCGCATAGGTCAAGGACATGAGGGCGCGCAGCAGATTCCACAGGTCGAACCGCCGGTGAGCCTGGCAGGCGCTCACCACGTATCCGCTGGCGTAGCCGAGAGGAATGAAGAGGAGGTAGAAGACGGTAATGCGACGCACCTCGGGGCTCGCGTTGACGTCTACGTAGGAGAGCGCCACGAAACCCGCGGCCATGAGGGCAAGACTTAGCGCGGCCCCGATCCCGAAGGCCGATCCGATGACCCGCGGCGCCGCCGCGCGCCCGCTCGCAGTGAAGAAAATGATCGCGTCATTGATCGAGAAGGCTCCAAGCGCGGCGATCAGCCCCGGATAAAGCATCACCTGGCCGAGCTCGCCGCGACCTACCGGCAACAAGAGACGCGCCGCGAGCACGCCGCCGACGAAATTGGCGAGAAGGATGATGACCTGCGCAAAGTAAGAGGTGAAGATGTCCTTCATCGCCTTCCCGAACTCGAAGCGGGTCTTGTGCACGCCCCGACGCTTGCCTTCACCATACAGGACTCGCGGCGAAAAATCGCCTCGCCAGCCGCGATGCCGGCGGCGGCGCTGCCGCGCGGCAACGTGCGATCCTTGGCGCGTCGGCCGGCTCAGGCCGGCTCAGCGAGGGCTTCCTCGGCCGCGCGCACGACCTCGGGCGGCGTGATCGACAAGATGCAGACCTGGCCGTCACGCAGACACCGCGTCAGGTCGCAGTCCGCGCAAGTGCCGGCGGGATAGATCACCCGATGGCCTTGCCCCTGCGGGAACCACACGCCGGGAGGATTGCGGCCGCTGAATACGGCGATCACCCGCGTGCCGACGGCGGCTGCGAGATGCATGGGACCGCTGTCGTGCCCCATGAAGAGGCGGGCCCGGCTCAGCACCGCTGCGCTTTCTCGTGGTGCCAACCGCCCGGAAAGATCGAGCCGGGGCCCCGGCCAGGCGGCGGCGATGGCCTGAGCGCGCGCGGCCTCCTCGCGCGAGCCCACGGTCAGCAGGCCGAGCGAGCCGTGGCGGCGGCCGAGCTCGGCGAGTGCTGCAAACCAGTTCGACTCGCCCCAGTCGTTGACCGCGAACTTGGTGCCGATCGCGAGCGCCAGAAAGGCGCCCGTACCGGGCCAGCCGGCGAGGGCCGACTCGGCTGCCGCCTGCTCTCGCGGAGTGAGCAGCAAATCCCAACTCGACGCTTGCGCCAATGCCGCATCGCCGAGCGAGGCCAAGCAGCGCGCGAGCCGCGAGGCCTCCGCCTCCCACAAGCCGTCCGGCAAAGCCTTATGTGTGGCAAGGACGCGCGAAAGCGGCGCGCCGACGATCCGCCGAATGCCGCAAAGGCGGAAGAAGACGAGATCGCGCCACACCGCGACGCGGCCGCGCGGCTCGGCGAGATAGACGAGAAGATCGGGGCGCCAGCGCGCGATCTCGGCGCGCAGCGCGAGGAGTGCGCCCGGATCGCGCAGGCCCACCGGGTAGTGAAAGGCGCCGTGGACGAGGCCGCTCTCCTCGAGCACGCTCATGAGGGGTGCCGCCTTGCCCGCGACGGGAAAATTCGTGAGCACGCGGCGCTCGGCCGCAGGAAAGCGACGGGCAATGAGATGGAAGCAGGGGAGGGCTACGACCGTGTCTCCCAGGCTGCCCAGACGGTAAACGAGAACGCGCTCGACGCGGGCCATGTCACTCCCATTCGGCAGCTCCTTCATATCATAGCCAGCCGCCGAGGGTCACGAAGCGGGCGCCGGCGCGCGCGGGAGCTTGGGCGCGGCGGATGTGTGGTATGGTGCGCCGATGCGCATTCTCCACGTCATCGCCTCCCTGGCGCCCGAGAGCGGCGGGCCCGCCAAGGCCTGCTTCGAGATGGCGCGCGCGGTCGCGCGGCGCGGGCACCGGGTCGCGATCTTCGCGACGGACCACGGCGGTCCAGCCGGCGAGGCGGGGGGCCGGAGCGTGCGCGACGGCGTCGAGATACGCGCTTTCCCGCGCCAGTTCCCCAAGTTCTTCGCGACCTCGTGGCCGTTGGCGCAAGCGCTCTTGGTCGAAGTCGGCGGCGTGGACGTGGTTCATCTCCATTCCCTCTACCACTTTCACAATTGGGCGGCGGCGCGCGCCTGCCGGCGCCATGGCGTGCCTTATATCCTGCGCCCCCACGGCACCCTCGACCCCTACCAGTTCCGGCAGCATCGGCTGCGCAAGTATGTCATGGAGGCCTTGTTTCAGAATTCCGTGACCCGCCGCGCGGCGGCGATCCACTATACGGCCGAGGACGAGATGCGCATCTCGACCCCTTACGCATTGGGCGCGCCGGGTGCCGTGGTGCCGCTCGGCCTCGACCTCGAGGAGTATCGGGAATTGCCGGCCAAGGGCAGCTTCCGCGCCGCCCATCCCGAGGTCGGCGCGCGTCCCATCATCCTCTTCCTGGGCCGGCTCCATCGCAAGAAGGGGCTGGACGTGCTGGCGCGCGCTTTCGCCCAATGCGTGCGGCGCGGCACGGACGCGCACCTCGTCGTCGCCGGCCCGGACGGCGGCATGGCGGGGCCGATCCGACGCATCCTCGAGGGGGAGGGCGTCGCCGACCGCGCCACCTTGACCGGCATGGTCCAGGGCGAGGAGAAGTTGGCGCTCCTCGCCGACGCGGATCTCTTCGTGCTGCCCTCCTGGAGCGAGAATTTCGGGCTCGCCATCGCCGAGGCGCTCGTGGCGGGCGTGCCGGTGCTGATCTCCGAGCACGTCAACATCTGGCGCGAGATCGAGGCGGCAGGCTGCGGCCGGGTGGAACCGGTCGACGCCGCGCGTGTTGCGGCGGGCATGGCGGAGATGCTGCGCGAGCCCGCCACGCTTCGCGCGATGGGCGAGCGCGGCAAGCGCCTGATCGCCGAGCGCTTCGTCTGGCCGCGCATCGGCGCCGCCCTCGAGCAACTCTACGCGAGCGTGGCCGAGCGGCGTTTCTCCGGCCTGATGCTCAGCGCCGCCGCGAGACGATGAAGTCGCCGAGCACGAGCATGTCCATCTCCGTGCGCAGGAAGCAATCGATCGCCTCCTCGGGCCGGCAGACCACGGGCTCGTTCTCGTTGAAGGAGGTGTTCAGCAGGATCGGCACGCCCGTCATGGCGCCGAAGGTGGCGATGAGCCTGTGATAGCGCGGGTTCGTCTCGGCGCGCACCGTCTGCAGCCGGCCGGAGCCGTCGACGTGGGTGACCGCCGGGATGAGCGGGCGGCGCTCGGCGCGGATCTGGAACACCTGCATCATGAACGGCACGTCGTCATCGGTCTCGAACCAGTCTTTGACCGCCTCGCGCAGGATGGCCGGCGCGAAGGGGCGGAAGGACTCGCGGCGCTTGATCTTGGCATTCAGGATGTCCTTCATGTCGCCGCGCCGCGGGTCGCACAGGATCGAGCGGTTGCCGAGCGCACGCGGGCCCCACTCCATGCGTCCGTGGAACCAGCCGACCACCTTGCCCTCCGCGATCGCCTGAGCGCTCTCGCGGCAAAGCTGGGACTCGCTCTCGGCCGCAGCCACGAGGCAGCCCTTGGCGATGAGCTCCGCCTCGCGCGCGAGGAGGGCCTGGGAGAGGGCCGCATGATCGAAGTGCGGGCCCCAAAAGGCGTGGTCCATGACGAAGCGGGGGCTCTTGTCCTCGAGGCCGGCCAAGGCGACGAGGGCCGCACCGATGGCGCCGCCTGCGTCGCCGGCGGCGGCCTGGATATAGACGTGCTTGAACGGGGTCTCGCGGTAGAGCCGGCCGTTCGCCACCGAGTTGAAGCCGCAGCCGCCCGCGATCGCGATGGCGTCGGTCTTGTGGCGCGCGTGGAGCTTGCGATAGAGGTGGAAGACCGCCTCCTCGAACATCGCCTGCACCGAGCGCGCGATGTCCTGGTGGCGCTTCTCGATGGGAGCGCTCGGCTCGCGCGCGGGGCCGAAGAGCTCGACGAGCGCCGGGGTGTAGAGCAGGCCGACCTCCGGGACGCCGCCCTGCCATTCGTACGCGATGTTCTCGTTGTGGTGCCGGAAATAGTCGAGCCCGAGGCGAAAGCTGCCGTCATCCTGAAGTATCACGAGCTTTCTCATCTCGGCCGCGAAGCGGGGCTCGCCGTAGGGTGCCAGGCCCATCACCTTGTACTCGTCGCCGTAATGGGGAAAGCCGAGGTACTGGGTCATCGCCTCGTAGAAGATGCCGAGCGAGTGCGGGAAGCGCACGCGCCCCTCGACGGAAAGGCGGTTTCCCCGCCCCACTCCCCAGGCGGCACTGGAGAAATCGCCGAAACCGTCGACCGAGACCACGACCGCATCCCTGAAGGGCGAGACGAGGTAGGCCGAGGCGAGATGCGCCAGATGATGCTCGACGTGGTGCACCTTCGCGGCCAAGGGCTCGGCGGGAAAGGCTTTCGCGAAGGCGGCCCCGATGCCCGCCCACTCGCGCGCGTTCTTCAGGCGCGAGAGGATGAGCCCCAGGCTCGGACGCTTGATGAGGCTGTAGCCGAGCTTGTGCCAGAGGTTGGCGCGCGGGTCGCGGTTGATCGCCACATGCTCGACTTGGGCGAGCTTGACGCCGGCCTCGGCGAGACAGTAGCGGATCGCCTCGCTGGGAAAGCCGGCCCAATGCTTGACGCGGCGAAAGCGCTCCTCCTCGGCCGCGGCGACGAGCTTGCCGTCGCGGAAGAGGCAGGCCGCGCTGTCGCCATGGTAGGCATTCAGGCCCAACACGAGCGTCATGGGGGCCTCAGCCGGATGCCGAGCGCAAGGTGCCGAAGATCATGCGTGCGCGTCCCTATCGCCGTCATGGTGAGGACTGCGGGTAAAATATAGAGGTCGGCTGCGGCGGGCAACGCTTGCCCGTCCTCTGCCGGGGCGGCGGCGATGCTTGTCGCGGCAAGGGAGCGCCTCTATCGTGAGCGCCGCGGCAATGGGGCGGGCTCGGAGAGCCGATGCGCATCCTCGTCCACGACTACTCGGGCCACGCCTTTCCGGTGCAGCTGAGCCGCGCGCTCGCGCGCCGGGGTCACGAGGTGCTCCACCTCTATGCCGCCTTCTTCCAGTCGCCCAAGGGCAAGCTGGAGCTTGGCCCCGATGACCCCGCGACGCTTTTGATCGAGGGGCTCGAGCTCGGCGAGCCCTTCGCGAAATACCGCTTCTTGATGCGCCGCGCCCAGGAGCAGGCCTATGGCGCGCTGCTGGCCGGCCGCGTCGCGGCGTTTCGGCCCGAGCTCGTGCTGTGCGGGCAGACCCCCCTCGATCCGCTGCGGAATTTTCAGCTCTGGTGCCGCAAGCACCGCATTCCCTTCGTCTTCTGGATACAGGACATCTACAGCCTCGCCATCGATCGCTTCTTCCGCGCCAAGCTCGGACCGCTCGGCGCCCCGATCGGCGCCTACTATCGCAAGCTCGAGCGCCGCATCGCGCGGGCGAGCGATGCGATCGTGATGATCACCGAGGACTTCCGGCCCGTGCTCGCGGGCTGGGGCGTGGGAGCCGAGCGTCTCTTCGTCATCGAGAACTGGGCGCCCATCGAGGAGCTGCCGGCGGCACCGCGGCGGAACCCGTGGTCGCGCGAGGAGGGGCTCGACGACAAGCTCGTGCTGCTCTATGCGGGGACCCTCGGCCTCAAGCACAATCCGGGACTGCTCGCAGCCCTCGCGGAGCGCTTCCGCGCCGAGCGGCGCATCGCCGTCGTCGTCGTCTCCGAGGGGCTCGGCGCGGAATGGCTCGCGGCGCAGAAGCAGGCGCTCGGGCTCGACAATCTCCGCCTGCTGCCGTTTCAGCCTTATGCGCGGCTGCCCGAGGTGACGGCCACGGGCGACGTGCTCGTGGCCATCCTCGAGCCCGACGCGGGCGTCTTCTCGGTGCCGAGCAAGGTGCTCAGCTATTTCTGCGCCGGGCGCGCGCTGCTTGCCGCCATTCCCGCGGCCAACCTCGCCGCCCGCGTCATCGTGCGCGAGGAGGCGGGTCTGGTGTGCGATCCGCGCGACGAGGCGGGCTTTGTTGGCGCGGCCGAGCGGCTCATCGCCGACGCCTCGCTGCGCAACCGGATGGGCAAGAACGCCCTGGACTATGCCCGCAAGACCTTCGATATTGACGGCGTCGTCGCGAGTTTCGAAGCCGCGTTCGCGCGCGCAGAGGCAAGGGTGCCTCTGCCATGATTGAGGACGTCTCCTCGGCCACGCCCGAGACCGCATGATGGACCGCTCCGCCCTGCTCGCCCGGGCGCCCGCGCTCGCCAAGGCGCATGTGCTCTGCCTTGGCGACGTGATCCTCGACCGCTACGTCTACGGTACTGTCGAGCGCGTCTCCCCCGAGGCCCCGATCCCGATCCTGCGCATCGAGCGCGAGCGCACCATGCCCGGCGGTGCCGGCAACGTC
>Ga0074044_10004820_pt1 | contig 11101 bp, 7 predicted proteins | sample BogForMeECP23OM1_FD_94443 | JGI IMG/M metagenome (GOLD analysis project Ga0074044, IMG submission 94443) | Bog forest soil microbial communities from Calvert Island, British Columbia, Canada - Bog Forest MetaG ECP23OM1 | ecosystem: Environmental > Terrestrial > Soil > Wetlands ...
CTCCTGCTATCGCTTTCCATAGCGTCATCCTCCGGCACCCGCCGCCAAGCGGGTGTGAGTTGGGCACAACTCGCCGGATCATGACGCTTTTCTACTTTTCCACCAACTGCACGACACTACCTCAGCATTTTTCGAGCGACTGGAGACACCAGCGCACGAAACTCAAAGTTTTTGTGGGTTTAGCGTTCTTGGTCCGGGAAGGCTCATCGAGCCGGAGACTTTCCTTGATTTTTGCGTTTCCACCAGTGCGGACTGCCGCAGCAAAAATAAGCGATAAGGTCCAGCCGACCCAGGTCCAGCCGAACCGCTTCGTTTGTAGTGGCAGGGTTCGGACACTGGCAATCTGTCTGTCCGCTGCGTCGCCCGTCTCAGCTGCTTTCTTACGCTTTTCGAATTTGCGTCAAGAAAGTGAGACATCCTCTGACGAGGGTGCCGACTGGGCGGCGGCTTCTGCGCCGGCTCTGGCGGAGGCCCACCAGTTAGGAGGTGCGCTGAATCCAGAGACGCTTGCGCTATACGATGTGGACTACACTTCTGGATTCAGGTCTTCGGCGAAAGCGTCGCCTCGATGAGAGCACTCTCTGCTGCGCTCGGAGTACCGGATGTCCTCCTGCTGTTCGTAGCGGTGCACGAGATTTTGAAAGTAACGGACATCTCTCCGGGCAGGAGAGATCAAACTTAGTTTCGCGAACCAGCCACTTTTGCTATTGAGAGCGGGGCAGTTCGATGTCGGTAGTTTTTCTCGCGGTCGCGATTTATCTGTATTTGTCTTTCCTCGGCTGGGGTTTGACCGGTATCGCACTCCCTGGAACTCTTAGTCAATATCGAGCATGGTTCGCTCCTTGGATCGGAATGATGCTCGCGGCGGTGCTGGGAGTTCGGCTGAGTCGCCTGGGAATGGGAGCCGCCGCTGCGATCTATCCGATTACAGTCGTAGGCGCCGGGTTTGGAATTTGGAGTGCCCTCCTGAAACCTCGATCGCTTCCAAGGCGCGGCATTCCGGCCAGCGCCCTCGTGTTTGCATGCCTGGCCACGCTTCTTTTGGCCCTATATCCGCTACTTTATCTGCACAATGGCGCGACGACGGTGTCTCTTTTCAATAGTGATCCAGCGTATTACGCGGCGACTGCTCGTTTTCTCGAGGCTGGAAGCATTCGCCGCCCTCCGGTATGGGACTCGAGTCACCCGCTAGCTTATTTAGTCGACTGCGCGCTGGTCCCGAAGGTGCGTCCCGGAACGTTTCTACTAATCAGTCTTCTCGCCGGGCTCTTCCACGTGCAGGCGTATGAGATTTTCACTGTTCTGCTCGCCGTTGTCCTAGCGGTGACACCACCGATGGTCGGAATCTTTGTCAGGGTTGTAAGCGGAAGTCGGTTCGCCGCTCTTCTAGCCATGTTGATGAGCGCGCTAAGCGTAAATCAACTTTACTTTTTCTATAACGGCTTTGCGGGTCAAGTCTTTGGTCAGGGTTGTCTGATTATCGCGTTCACTCTTTCGTGGAAAGCAGAAGCTGACCAGAAACACTGGTCGTCCTATGCGTTTGTGCTGGGCCTGGCAGTGTGCGCGATGCTCGAGCTATATCAGGAGGATGTACCGCTCTTTCTGATCCCCTGTAGTGTTTACTTTGTACTACAATTGCTGATCGCGCAGACGCCCAGGTGGCGTCTAGTTTGCCGATATGCCCTTCCCGTTGCGATCGTGTTTGCCCTTGATCCGTTTGCCTTGTGGTACTGTTTGGTCTGGCTGTGGAGCATCCGCGCCGTGGTAGCGGGTTGGTCGATGCCGCGCTGGGCACTCCCTACGGACATCATCGGGCTGACCAATGTTTATGTGCCGGGTGCGGGCGAGCGCATCGCTGCGGTAGCCAGTGTACCAGTGGGCGGTCTTGCTTTATGGGGATTTATGCATTGGCGCAATCCGCGTTTGACTCTTTCAGTAACATCAGTCGTATTAGCGCTACTCCTCTATGAATATGGAAGTCGACATTTCTCATATGGTTATCACAAGTTTGCAGCTAGTCTTTCGTTCCTGCTAGTTGGCGCTTTCGCGACTGGGATTGCGCGGCTTGTGAAAGATCGCTCCGGTATTTTGGTGCGTCGTTATGCAGCCGGTGCAGCACTTACTCTCGTTGCAGCTGGATGCTTCCTCACAGCCATACCGCTCATAGAGCGAATGAGGCTCGAGCAACTGTCCGTGAGCCCCGACCTGGTGGAACTAACAGCCATTAAGCAGTTGGCAGGAAACCACTCAATCCGCCTCATTGAAGACCGATGCTGGCAACAGACGTGGGCGGTATATTTTCTCGACTCCGTTCCCACTCTATTGAACAAGCCCAGCGTCTACTTTCAGATGGAAATGCGCCCGCCCGCAGTTTCGGACGCTTTTACCCTGGTTGCTAAATCGCATCATGGGCACGGTTCCACTACCGAGTACTTTGGCCTGTCAGAGCAGACGGCCCCTTCTGCAGACCAAGTGGTCCTGGTTCCTGGTTCCACCGGCCCTTCGTTGGCGGTGTTGGCACCCGACCTTGAACAGAGACGTGTTCTTTGGCAGAACAGCACGTACTTCCTTCTTGGTCCTGGACCTCAGCAGCAGTGGCTACGTCTTAGTAGCCAGACTGCTGACAGATGGATTACGAGTAAAGGTCTAGCACTCGACGTACCCGGAGAATGGGTTCGGCTTCGACCCACAATTCAGTTGAGCGGGCGCACCATTCGCTTCGAACACCTCGGTGGTAAGCCAAGCGTGAACGCGAAACTGCACTTAGAAGGGCAGCCACCGAAGGAAGTCCATGCAACGATCGAGGCATCTGCAGATCACTATGTAATTCGAATCGAGCTCAATCCGGCAGACCTGCGCTCCGATGGGGAGGTTCACTTAGAAATCTCATTCGACAAGTTAATCATGATGCCTGAGGAAGTTCGTCTTATTCCGTAAGCGTTCATGATCCAAAACCCGAAAAGCGAGCCAGCGATAAGTTGAGTTTGCTGTCTCTTGAGTGGTCCTCTCGAGAGGCAGGAGGAGGCCAGGAACGCTTCGCGATCGATGCTTTCACTTGCTTAGGTCAACGAGGAACACTGAGACGCCGGTTGAGGCGTAGTTCGAACTACCGCAGCAGTTTTTCCAGCGACAAAGACGCCAGTGCGCGAGCCTCGACCTTTTTGCGACCTTAGCATACTTTTTGGTCCGGAAGCTCTCAATCGAGCCAGCGACTTTCATGTTTTTTCGGGCCTTCCAACAGTGCGGACAGCAGAAGCCAAAAAAAGCGATAAGGTTCAGTCGGACCCGTTCGTTCGAAGTGGCGGCGTTCGGGCGCTCGCGGTCTGTCTCTTCGCGGTGTTGCTTGTCACGGGCGCTTTCTTACGCTTTTCCAACTTGGGTCAAGAAAGTGAGATGTCCTCTGATGAGGGCGCGGATTGGGCGGCCGCTTCCGCACCCACTCTGGCGGAAGTCCAGCGCCTCGGAGTTGCACTGAACCCAGGAAAACTTGCGCTCTACGATATGGCCCTACACTTTTGGATTCAAGCCTTCGGCGAAAGCGTCACCTCGATGAGGGCACTTTCCGCAGCGCTCGGACTACTGGACCTGCTCCTGCTGTTTGCCGCGGTGCGCGAGATGTTCGGAGGCTGGTCAGCGGTTCCCAATGCGCGCGCTCCCACTAATCCCAATGCGGTAGCGCTAGTTGGAGCTCTCATCATGGCTTTGAACGTGACCATGGTAAAGTATTCGCGCGAAATCCGAATGTATCCGCTTGTGCTTGCTTTGATATTGCTCCAGGTGTGGTGGTTTTTCCGTGTGGTCCGGCAAACCCATATCGAAGACTACGCCAACCTTGCCCTGCTGACCGCCCTCGCTCTCGCGGCCAATTTCACGGCTGGACTGGTCTTCGCCGCCGAAGGCGCGTGGCTGTTGCCGAGCCTGCTTGGACTGCCTCGAGGATCGTTCGTGGCGCAGCGCCGGGCCTGGCTGATTGTCGCCACGCTCGCTGGGGGCTGCGCCACGTTCTTACTTCCTCTGGTTTACGCGAGTGCTCGGCTGGTCGATCTTGTCAAACAAGGAAATTACGCCTTCATCCAACCGACCACCATGTGGGGCGTGGTCCAGATACTGTGGGACGCGAGCGGAAGACTTACTTTCCTGCTGATCGTTCCGCTTGCGGTATACGGTTCGCAGCGCGGATGGCGTCGAGCACCGTATGCGGTCAGTTTCTTGCTCTCATGGTTTTGCGTGCCAATTATATTGGCGATATTTGTGTCGTACGTTCTAAGTCCGTTTTTGGTGGAACGTTATGTACTTTCGTCCTTTCTGCCCCTGTTTGTTCTTGCGGGGCTCGGCATTTTGGAGCTCCGCCGCCCCACCACGACGTTTGGTGCATTAGCGCTGCTGGCAACGCTCGAGCTCGTTGACGTTCACTATTACGATCGGAGCAAATCCGATTACCAGTGGGGGGTCCAGTGGCGCGAAGCTGTCGCCGCCGCCGCTGCCACAGGTTCATCAGTAGGAGTGGAACCGCCCATAGCCCACCACGTGGTTCAATACTACCTTCGGAACTCGTCGTTGCCACCGCAAACCTATCAAAATAATTTCGTCGGCGGGCGCGATGCAGATGTTCTGATCGTGGCAGACCAAATACCCATCTGCGAACCACGCGAGGCGGCGATGCTGTTTTCGGAATACTCAAAAACGGTGGCACGCTTTAATTGGGTTGCTGTAGTAAGGCGATAAACCAATTGACTCAAAGGAACGCTTCCGAACCGCTGGTCTTGGGAGTTCCGTTGCGGCTGAGGTACTCGGGACCAGGTGTAGGAGTGACCCGGTAGCCTATGGCACATCGCCGAAGCTGGTCGCGAACCCTGACACCAGATAGTTTATCACCGGTGTCTCTTTTCGTTTGGCGGCGAGGTGTCGCGGGTTAAGAGATCTCGATCCCGATCAAACCGTTCGTGAAGCCTGTCATAGGAAAGCGCAACATGGCAATGTCTGAAGCCGACCCAATCAACAAATTGCTCGATGCAGGTGGCGCACACGCCTCGGCACTGGATGAGCCCGGGCGGCAAGCACTCAGCTACCAAGGGCTGCGCGCACTGAGAGATCGGCGAGGCGCAAGTCGTGGCAAGGCGCTCGGGGCTGCGTTGAGAATGCGGTGATATGGCCCCTTTCGAGCTAGCTGGTCGAATTCTGCCGTACCCCACTGGAAAGAGAGCTGTCTCCCGAGCAAGATGGGATTGAAGGCAAATGCGATTGAAGAAGTTGAGCACAGAAACTGCACAAGAACGCATCGAACTGAGCGTAGTTATCCCTTGCCTGAACGAAGCAGACACAATAGCTGGCTGCGTGAGCAAGGCACAGCGAGCGATACGCAAGAACGGCATTGTCGGTGAAATTATCGTCGCGGACAACGGTAGCACCGATGAGTCTGCTGCCATCGCGAAGCGCATGGGTGTGAGAGTCGTTCCAGTTGCAACGAGAGGCTATGGAAGCGCGCTGATGGGAGGAATCGCTTCAGCCCGAGGCAGATTTGTCATCATGGGTGATGCTGACGGCAGCTACGATTTCGAGCAAATTCCTCGCTTTCTAGATAAGCTGCGCGAAGGTTATGACCTGGTGCAGGGGTGCCGGCTGCCTGCGGGCGGCGGTACGGTTCTGTCGGGGGCAATGCCATTCTTGCATCGATGGGGGGGGAATCCGTTGTTTTCGCTGATAACGCGACGATGGTTCCACGCGCCTATCCACGACGTTTATTGCGGCATGCGCGCCTTCCGTCGCGACGCGTACGAACGTTTGGATCAGCAATGCACAGGGATGGAGTTCGCGACTGAGATGATCGTGAAGGCCAGCCTCTTCGGTTTGAAGATCGCTGAAGTTCCGATCACACTACACCGGGACGGGCGCTCGCAACACACGCGCCATGTTAAGACCTTCAGCGATGGGTGGCGCACCCTGCGCTTTCTTCTGATCTACAGTCCACGCTGGCTGTTCTTCATTCCGGGCGCGGTACTCATCTTGCTCGGATTGCTTGGCTACGGGCTGGCTCTGCCGGGTGCCACGCTTCTGGGCCTGGGGCTCGACGTCCATACTCTGTTGTACGCCAGCCTGAGCATTTTGTGCGGTTATCAGGCAATTCTATTTTCGATATTTACCAAGATGTTCGCGATAGGCGACGGGCTGATGCCCGAAGACCCGCAGTTCGATCGGTTGTTTGACTTTGTGAATCTCGAACGAGGACTCGTTGTCGCCGTGATCGCCTTTCTGATTGGGATCGGACTATTGCTGGCGGCTGTAAACCAGTGGCGCCTAGCCGATTTTGGTAACCTAAACTACGCGGTCACGATGCGCTGGGCGATCCCTGGCGTGATGCTTACCGGATTGGGCTTTCAAACCATACTGTCGAGTTTCTTTATCAGCATCCTCGGATTGCGACGACGGATCATGGATGAACCTCATTCGAGATAAACGTTGTGCGATCTACACAGGGAGTCAGAACCGCTTGGGTGTGCTCCCTATAGGCCGCGGACCGGGCGCCTTGATCGGAGGTACTGGAGAAACGTGCGCTTGACTGCAATTGCGCTGCCGACGGCGCTAGTCAACCGGTCGATTATGTCAACGTCGGAGAGAAAGTAAATCTGGGCCGGAATGTCGGCGGTTGATCGTCACTGATATGGCCCTTGCTGTGTTTCGGAATTTTCAGCAGGTGCAAGACCTTTTCACGCGACAACGAAGGATCTGGAAGCAGCGGCCCGCAGCAAGAATCGTCAGCGCGCTGGCTCCAGCTGAACCGACAACAGAGCGACGCCGCGGCCGCGAGTATCCGCATATACGCTGCCGGCAACGGCAGCGGCAATGCCGATCAATCGTCGCCGGGTGAGGGCGCGAGCGGAGCGAGATGGGCGGCGACGCGACCTATAAATCGACTATCGGTTCGAGGCGCGGGCAGAGAACGCGGCATGGCCCAACAGTTCCAGCGCACCGCGTCTAATGTGCCTATGAGCATTTCGGTGGCGCCGTGGAAGCGCTTGCATCGTCTTTTATTTCCATTCCTGCTTGCCGTCCTGCTGGTGCCGAGCGTCGCGTGGGTAATCATGGATTTGAGCGTTTGGCCTTGGGATCAAGCTTGGTACGGCGAGGTCTCCGTGGATTTGTATTACGTGCTGCGAACGGAGCCGCTTAAATGGCTGTCCGCGATGATTGCCGCTTTCGGGTCGAAGCCACCGGCCATTGCTTATTCAGGGCAATTCGCCGTTCCACTCGCCCGCTTCTTTGGAAGGGTCGAGCCCGCGCTTCTGATGACCGTCCTTGCTTGCCAGGCTGGAAGCCTTTGGTTCGTTTGGGATATAGGTCAGCGTTTATGCCAGGAGCGCAGAATCGTGTCGGCTGCCGGAACGCTTGCTTTAGGGAGTGCGCCGCTATTCGTTGGCATCGGGCATCAGTACTTAGCAGAAGCGCCGCAGACATTGGCGGTGTCTTGGATTTACTGGCTGGCGCTTGCGAGTCCGAACATGCGAAGGCCCCGGCTGCTGAGCGGCCTGATGGCAGCCGTGGCCCTTGGAATGCTGGCCAAGACAACGACTCCGCTGTACTGCCTATTTGCAGGTTTAATCGCTCTGTGCGTGCTGTTACGCTCCGGCGTGCCTGTGCCTCTCTCGCGCACCGCGCGCTGGCTGGACGGTGCGCTGCTGGTCGTGGCGGGCGCACTGCTGGCACTCACGGTTGCGTGGTACTGGAAGAATTTCGTTCCCGCGTTACAGCACGCCCGCATTTCCGCCAGCAGTGAAATCGCGATGGCGTACGGCAGGCGCGGGACGCTATCGACCAAGTTATGCTTCTGGCTCGGGCAATCTAGCAATGCCCTTCTTGCCGACGGAACGATTCTTCTATGCGTGGCCGCCACTGTCCTGCTCAGGGTTTTCCAGAGACCGTCGAACGACTTGCTGAAAATGAGGCCCTTGTCCCCCACTGGGAAGCTTGTCGCTGCAGCTGCAGTCCTGCAAGTCGCTGCAGTCCTCGTTGTGTTCTCCTTCCAGGACAACGAGGAAACCCGATACCTCGTGCCAATGCTGCCGCTGATCGCCATCTTGGTGATGTGGCTCTTGGCCGCCGTAGGAACCTCGACGCTGGCATGGAGTTTATCCGCAGCGCTACTTGTCCAGGCGATGATCGTGAATGCCAAGGCGAGTGGCTTGGGCATGGGCAAGTGGGTTGATAGCGTTTGGCTACATCCGATCCATCGCGATGCTCGGGATTACGCGCGAATTTCCGCGATTGTGGCTCTTACGTGCCCGCAAACTACGGCCAACCACTATGCGATCATTGGGGTGGAATATCCCTCGTTAAACGCTAACTCCGCGGCTTTTTTTACAGCGAAGCAGCGGGTGGACAAGGGTTGGCGTTGCTACTACACCTCGTTGGGGTATGCAGAGAGCAACCCGGAGCGTGCTTATCGTCGATTGTTCGATACGAACGCGACTTTCCTGGTGACAGAGTCGGAGGACGACCAAGTAAAACCTGCTGATGCCTTCAATGCTGTCTCTCTTCCGGTCCTGCGGCGCGTGATGACCTCGCCAGACTTCGCGATCGTGCAGCCACCGATCGACGGTGTCTTGATTTTTCGCAGAAAGCAGTGAAGCTTACTTTCGCCTACCGGAAGTATCCTGCGCCTGTTGCCAATGCGTTCTGGCAAGAATAGGGCAGCAGCCTATTGGCATCGAGCGTGGAATACCCAGAGTTTGACAAGAACATCGAACCAGGAAGTTACGAAACGTGATCTACAACAAATCTCGATCGAGTGTGGGGGCCCGAGAACCGAGCACGCAGCTCTCTGAACTGAAACGCAGGCCCTCAGAGCCAAATAGGCGGACACGACGAGCATCTTGCAGAGAGAGCTCGAGCGGCTCTGGAACTCTCGGTCATGGCGGCTCCCTGGACCGGCGCGCAACTTCATCCGCTTCCTCCGTTGCCAAGGCAAAGAGGCTCATCGCTCTGAAGAGCAAAAACCTCAGACAGTGGTAACCATCCGTCAGTCGCTGTCCTGGGAGCTGACCGCACCGTTGCGCCTAGTCCATTGGGCGTTGGCTCGGCTCCTCCGAAGCGCCCGCAATGGTGCAGAAGGATGCGACTTGAGTCCTCTGTTTGACACCGATTGGTATCTGTCGAAGAATCCAGATGTCGCCGCTGCCGGGGTCAATCCGCTCGCGCACTACCTCGCTCACGGAGCCTCTGAAGGGCGCGACCCAAACCCGTTGTTTGACTCCGATTGGTACCTGTCGACGAATCCAGATGTCGCCGCTGCCGGGGTCAATCCGCTCGCGCACTACGTCTCTCACGGAGCCTCTGAAGGGCGCGACCCAGACCCGTTGTTTGACTCCGATTGGTACCTGTCGACAAATCCAGACGTCGTCGCTTCTGGGGTCAATCCGCTCGCGCACTACCTCGCTCAGGGAGCGTCTCAGGGGCGCGACCCAAACCCGTTGTTTGACTCCGATTGGTACCTGTCGACGAATCCAGACGTCGCCGCCGCCGGGGTCAATCCGCTCGCGCACTACCTCGCTCACGGAGCCTCAGAGAGACGCGATCCAAGCCCGTTGTTCGACGCATTGGAATACCTGGGCCTCGCAACAAACCAGGAAGGCGCGCAGCCAATGATGAATCCGCTGACTGATTACCTAGCCAAGAAGGCGAACAACAGTTACTCGCGTCGCATTAGTCACCGAGCGTCGGCCATCAAGACTGCGGCCGGCGCCGTCCGCCATATCGGCGCGCTCGATCCGGAGTTACTGGTTTCGATCGCTCCGTCTAAAGTAGCGCAACTGCGTATTCTGAACGGGCATGCCAAGGGCCGAGCATACGCCGGATGGCGCCGTCTTTTTCGATCGCTCGACAGAACATACGATAGAATGATTTTTGTGCCTTCGTTCCCGCCTGGCGGCGCAGAGGTTGTTGCAGTGAACGCGCTAAAAGTGGCGCATCAGAAACACGGCAGCGATTCGACCCTCTTCGTCGTGACTGACCATAATGATATGTCTGCCAAGGATTGGCTTCCTCCGGGCACGCACTTCCGCGTCCTTTCTGAATTGGTTCCGACACTTACCTTGGAGGAACGCGTCGAAATCGTCACCGCGCTAGTCTATCATCTCCAACCGAAAGCTATTCTCACCATACAAAGCGCGTCCGTTTGGGAGGCAATCGCGCTGCGGGGGGCTGCTCTTTCAAACGTCACCAATTGTTACGGATTTTTGTTTTCACGGGGGGTTCAGTCCGACGGACGTGTATTGGGGCATGCCGACCGATACCTTAGAGCATGTCTACCTCATCTGAGGCGAGTCTATTTTGACAGCAGGTCTTTTGAACAACGGCTGTTACGCGATTATGGCATTCCGCCGAGCCTGCGAACACGGTTCTCAGTGATATACCAGCCCCCGCGTGAGGAACTCGCATCTCGAGTACGTGGCGCCGGAATCCGCGAGGCTCGCCCCTCTCGCGTACTCTGGGCCGGACGAATCGCACCTGAAAAAAATCTGGCACTCGTCGCGGAAGTGGTACGTCGGCTTCCGGAAGTGGACTTCGACATTTACGGTGCCGGCGATCAGCAATACGTGCGTGAGTTGTCAAAACAGTTTCCTAGCAATGCGAGCTTTAAGGGTTCCTACCTTAGCTTCAGCGACATCCCGTTCGAACGGTACACGGCGTTTCTTTACACGACTCTCTACGACGGTTTGCCTAACGTCTTAATTGAAGTGGGCCGGGCCAAACTACCCATGGTAGCACCGAACGTGGGTGGAATCGGTGAACTTATAGATGCTGAAACAGGCTGGCTAATAAAAGACACCACCGATCCAACAGAGTACGTATTGGCCCTAGAGATGATAGAGGCGGAGCTCTCGGAGATAACGCGGCGAACGGGAAACATGTCCAAAAAGGTAGCAGATCGACACTCGTGGGATGCCTATGTGCAGTCGATCTCTGCTCCCCCCTCGTTCTTGGACTAGACAAATGCTAACACCTGATATCACGGTTATAGTGAATCTACACTCCGAGGGCATGCTGGCGCATGCCGCGTTTCTGAGCGTGGCGCACGCGAAGTCACAGGCTGAGAAGCGGGGGCTGC
>Ga0074044_10004821_pt1 | contig 11101 bp, 9 predicted proteins | sample BogForMeECP23OM1_FD_94443 | JGI IMG/M metagenome (GOLD analysis project Ga0074044, IMG submission 94443) | Bog forest soil microbial communities from Calvert Island, British Columbia, Canada - Bog Forest MetaG ECP23OM1 | ecosystem: Environmental > Terrestrial > Soil > Wetlands ...
ATGACGGATTCTCAAAAAAACAAGAAAGCACGGGCCCTTGCGACGTACTCGATCCTGACGCGCGCGGTCCACACGCTGGACGCCATGCTGGACCGGCAGTGCGAAACGCTGGGACTAAGTCCGAGCCAATATCGCGTCATGGAACACTTGCTGTTCCACGGCCCGATGGCCACCGGAGAGCTAGCCGCAAGAATAATGTTCGGCGACAGCACGATCAGCGTCGTAGTCAAGAATTTGGAGCGAGCGGGGCTTTTGGTTCGCTGTGCGGATGAAACCGACGGGCGCAAGGCGATCGTCCATCTGACGCCCGAGGGAAAGAAACTGGTCCAGAATATACTCCCGAAGCGCGCGAAAGTCCTGCGGGCCAAGATGTGCGTGCTCGGCAAACGCGAGCAGGAGAATCTGGGCCGCCTGTGTATGAAGCTAGCGGAGGGCGACGTGGTTAAATTCATGCTGGAGATGATGATGGAGGATCGAGACGACGAAGACGATTGAGAGTTCAGAGTCGAAAGTTGAAGGTAAGGCCCCCCAGGCTCGCTGAGGTGAGCATCTTTCGGCTGCGCTCCCTTCCTGCGTCAGGGCAAGCAGGACACGTTCGGTCGCCAAGGCGACCTCAGTGCAAGCAAGTGGGGCACCCGAGAAATCAGGAGTCGCTGTGCAGGTGTGAAGCGGGACAGTTGAGAGCTAAGAGTCAGGCATCTATGGGATGGCTGCCAGTGAACGCACGATTTCCCGAGCTCGAAACAAAACGAATGCAGAAGTGGCGCAGAGCAGGACGCCCGTCCCGATGGTGGTCGACGCCACAAGCGCATTCGAACTAAACAAAATCAAGCAGAGGGTGCACCAGAGCGTCATCGCAGTCCCGTGAGCGTAGTAGACCGGCACCCGAAAAATCTTCGCGAGAGGCAGAAAATGGAGCCCAACCACGATGGCGATTGAAACGGTCCCGAGGTCCGGACGATGGAGGGCGTGAGCAATTGCAGCGACAATTACGATGGCCGTGAATTCCGGAACAAGGACGACGATAAATTTTCGGTTCGTGCTTTGGGTCACCGAGCTGGACGATGAAGAGTGCTTTTGGCGCAGAAACCTGCCCTCCCAGACGAAGTAAATGGAATATCCCAGGAGAAGGATTATGACGATATCGAAAAGGATCACAACGGGAAGCGTGAATGCATGGACCACCCCGAGGCCCCAGCCCAGCCAGCCTGAGCCGAACATCGCCATCACGAGCCCTCCTCGACCGAGGCCGAGAACAGTTTGTGCTTGAAGAGAAGTATCCACTTGGCGTCACCCCAGCCCCCCAATTCCGCTGGCGTGCAATCATGCCACTTATGGATGTGCGGAGAAAAGGAGGAGGGAGGATTACATGCTGGGAGAGAAGCTGTACAGCTTTGGTTACTGGCTCGCAATTTACTACTGGCTGCTGTATCGCTGCTCGCGGAAAGGGTCGCCGTACATGTTGTAGCCGTTTTCTTCCCAGAAGCCGGGGGCATCATGGACCATGAATTCGATGCCGCGGACCCATTTCACGCTTTTCCAGGCGTAGAGGTGCGGGACGACGAGGCGCACGGGATACCCGTGATCGGCGGGGAGCGGTTCGCCATTGTGTTTGAGAGCGAAGAGCGTGGTCGGGCGCATCAGGTCGTCGAGCGGGACATTCGAAGTGAAGCCCGCCTCGGCGTGGACCATAACGTATTTCGCTTCCGGCTTCACCGCGGCTAGCTTCATCACTTCCGTGAACGGAACGCCTTCCCAGCGCACGTCGAAGCGGCTCCAGCGCGTGACGCAATGCATATCCGCGGTGACTTCCTTCATCGGCAGGTGGCTGAATTCGTCCCAAGTGAGACGAACGGGCTTCTCGATGAGGCCGGTGATGCGGAAGTCCCACGTCTGTGGGTCGAAGCGCGGCACATCGCCGACATGAAGCACGGGCCACTTCAGCGTGGCCGATTGGCCGGGAGGCAGACGAGCGGCATCGCGCATCGCGCGTTCGAGTTGTTTGCGATCCGAGCCTTCGCCAAAAATCATCGCGGATTCCCTTCCAAGGACATCGATGGAAGAAATATTGTACACCGCCCGTTCTGGTTCACGGTGCTTCCGCATTAGAGAGGCAGAAGAAAAGATGCCAGCACGCGAAGGTGCCGGTCCGGCATCGCGATGCCAAGCATCGGAACCGGGCATGGCATGCCATGCCCCTACGAAGACGATTTGCGTGCGAGGATGCTGGAGCGACGGCGGCGCGCAGGACACATACCGGAAATTCGTGTGCTATGATTGGCGATTCGGGCGGAGCACAAAACCACAGCAGGGAGAACCCATTGTCAGCTCGCATCCTCAACGGCAACGCAATTCGAGATCAAATCTACGCGGAGTTGCAGGCGGAAATTGCCTCGCTTGCGGCGGCGGGAATCAAGCCGGGGCTTGCGGCCGTGCGGGTGGGCGACGATCCCGCGTCGAGGCTTTACGTGAACAGCAAGATCGCCGCGTGCGAAAAGCTGGGCCTCGGGAGCTTCCACATCACGCCGCCCGCTTCGACCACCACCGAAGAGCTGCTCGCCATCGTGAATGAGCTGAACAATCGCGAGGATGTGGACGGCATTCTGGTGCAGATGCCGCTGCCGAAACAGATCGACTCGAAGAAAATTCTGGACGCGGTGATTCCGGCGAAAGATGTGGACGGCTTTAATCCGGTGAACGTCGGGCGTCTGGTGGCAGGACGGCCCGCGCTGGTGGCGTGCACGCCCGCGGGCGTGATGGAAATTCTCCGGCGCAGCAATATTCCGATCGAGGGCGCAAACGCCGTCGTGATCGGCCGCAGCGACATCGTGGGCAAGCCGATGGCGCTGCTTCTGGTGCACGCCAACGCGACGGTGACGATCTGCCACTCGAAGAGCAAGGATTTGCCGGGGATCGCGCGGCGCGCGGACATCATCGTGGCGGCCATCGGGCGCGCCGCGATGGTCACGCCGGATTACGTCAGGCCGGGGGCGACCGTGATCGACGTGGGACAGATCGTCGTCAAGGACGCTGCTGAGGCGGAGCGGATCTTCGCGAAGTTTCCGGCGAAGCTTGAATCGTTTCGCGCGAAAGGCTCCATCCTTGCGGGTGACGTTCACCCGGAGGTCGTGGAGGTTGCTGGCGCGTACACTCCGGTGCCGGGAGGCGTCGGGCCGCTGACGATCGCCATGCTGATGAGCAATACGGTCAAAGCCGCCCGCATGCGGCGCGGAGCGCGCGCGCCGGCCGCATCGTCTCGCCCCTGATGCTGCGCGTCGGGCTCACTGGCGGGATTGCCTCGGGAAAATCCACAGTGGCAACCCTCCTGCGCGACCGCGATTACCAGGTGCTCGACGCGGACTCTCTCACCCACGAGCTTCTCGAACCCGGACAGGATGCGTACAAGGAAGTTGTGCGCGAATTCGGCGAGGAGATTCTTGCGCCGGGCGGAGCCGTGAACCGCAAGAAGCTTGGCGCGATCGTATTTTCCGATGCGAAAAAGCGGGCGCGCCTGAATCAAATCATTCACCCTCGAATTCAGGAAATCTTCGCAAAATGGTTTGCGGCGCTCGACCGCCCCGGCGGGCCGGGTTTGGCCTTTGAGGATGCGGCGCTGATCCTGGAGTCGGGCGCCAAAAAGAATCTCGATAAGGTGGTCGTGTGCTGGTGCCGCCCCGAGCAGCAGCTGGAACGATTGCAGGAGCGCGGGCTTTCGGCGGAAGACGCAAAGCGCCGGATCGCGGCGCAAATGCCGATCGACGAAAAACGCAGGCTGGCCGATGAAGTGATCGATTGCTCGCGTTCGCTTGAGGAAACCGAGCAGCAGGTTGAGGTGGTGCTCGCCAAATTGATACAGACCGCCGCGTTGCCGCGAAACAATTAGCGGTTCTTCTTCGTTTCATCATGTGAAGAAGAGTTGAGGCGCAAGTGGAGTGTGCCAGTTCGAGACCAGCAAAGGCGAATGATCCAGACAGATCGCGCCAGCGCGGCAATGATCGGCGCTAGACGACCGAAACGAATGGACGGCCGCTTGCCAAGCATCTTCGCCGGGCGCCCGCCGCGGCGGACTGCGCCCCTGCGAAGCATGGTGAAGCGTTGAGATGGGAGTGGGGCGACGACCGAATCCAAAATGGCTGTTGTAACCGATATCGAGGCAGTAGAATCTTTGGTTCACGCTGAGGAAGCCGGCCCGCCTGGAGGCGGCCGCTACGAAGGCGGGAAGCTGCGATGACACAGGGAAAACACCCGCGACGGGCGATCCGGCTGCTGGCAGTTGGGCTGATCGTAGGGCTCGGCGCGTATTGGATCGGATCGCGATATGGGCAGCACGTCTCGTCGTCGGTGAGCGCGCTGCCCGTCGCGGGAACCGACAACAGTCTCGATCCCACCGAGGCGGAAAACGTCCGCATCTACAAGGAGGCGTCGCCGGCGGTGGCGAACATCATCACGCGCACGGTGCAATACGATTTCTTTTACAATGCGGTGCCGGTAGAAGGCGCGGGCTCGGGGTTCGTGATCGATACCGCGGGCCACATCCTCACGAACTATCACGTGATCCAGGGCGCGCAGACGATTGAGGTAACGCTCGGCGACCAGTCGCGCTACCAAGCGAAAAAGATCGGCGCGGACACACGCAACGATATCGCGCTGATTCAAATCGATCCCGGCACGCGCAAGCTTGCTGTGTTGCCACTAGGCGACTCGCGAAATCTACAAGTGGGCCAGCGCGTGCTTGCAATCGGAAATCCCTTCGGTTTTCAGAGCACGCTTACTACGGGGGTCGTCAGCTCGCTCGGCCGCACCGTGCAGACGAGCGACAATACCTTCATCGACGAAGCGATTCAGACCGACGCCGCCATCAACCAGGGAAATTCCGGCGGCCCGCTGCTGAATACGCACGGCGAAGTAATCGGAATCAATAGCGCGATCTACACGGCGAATGGGAACACGGCCATGGGACTAGGCTTTGCGATTCCGATAAATACTGCGCGTCGCGTGGCGCAGGATTTGATTACGCAAGGCCGCGTGCGGCGCGCAACTCTGGGCGCCGAAGGCCGGCCGCTCTGGCCGGGATTGGCGGAAGCGCTGCATCTGAGCGTGCAGCAAGGAATTCTGATCGAGCGAGTCGATCCCGGAGGCCCCGCCGCTCGAGCGGGAATTCGCGGCGGCAACCGTACAGTCGTCGCCGGTCTGCAGGAATTGAACATCGGCGGCGATGTGCTGATCGCATTCAATGGGAAAGAAGTCACCAGCCAGATGGACCTCAACCTTCTGCTGAATCGGGCGTGGCCCGGCGATACCGTCACCCTGACGATCGTCCGGGACGGCATGAAGATGGACGTGCCGGTGAAACTCGGCGAGGGCTGAAACGTTCTCCTTGCTTCCCTGCCCGCGCGGTCTAGATTTTTTCGCGCCATTCGGCGCGGAGACGGTCGCGCTCGTCTTCGGTGAGATCAAACCACGATTCGGCCAGGTCGCGGACGCGCTCGAGTGCAGCCTGCATTTCGGCTTGCTTCGATTTCATCGTTTCGCTATCCGCGTCCGTGGGGACGCGAACGGGGGATGGTACGAACATCACGGCCCTCGAAAATGGGAATGGGAGCCGAAACAGATCCCACGATTTCTTAAAAGTGTGCCCGCGCTGAACGGCGATGTGAAAGACGAAAATCGGCCGGCCCGTTCGGCGCGCGAGAATGATGGGGCCGGGCTTGGCGACGTAGCGCGGGCCGCGCGGCCCGTCGATCGTGAACGCGACGTGGCGGCCTGCGTCGAGATAGCGCGCCATCGCCGCCAAACCTTCCATGCCGCCACGTGACGAACTTCCCTGCGCCGTGCCGAAGCCCAGGCGCTCGATTACGCGGCGGGTCCACTGGCCGTCGAAATTGACTGTATTCAGGACGACGATGCCGCGGTTACGCCAAATCCAGACCGCAGGAAAAATGCACCGGTGCCAAAAGGCGCCGATTCCCGGCTCACCCGAGCTGCCAATCTGAATGGCATTGTGCGTTCCGAGAACTTCCGTGCGCAGCGTGGGGCCGACCAGCCGGATGAACCAGTACACGGCCCACGCGATGACGGGAATTTGCATCCGCCGCCAGCGCGAAAGACGCGGCAGCGGAATAGCCGGTTGGAATTCCGCGTTCGTGACGGCGTGCGGCGCACCGGATTTCGAGGCGTTCTCCACTGCTGTATAGTATAGGCGCTCCCGATGCGCCCCCAATTCCAATTCGCGTTCATGGCCATGGCGGTAGAGGATTCGGAAAATGGCAATGAAGAGTGCTCTCAGGCCGCTTCCCGACAGAACCCGTCGGGACACAACCCTTCGGCATTCCTCAGGGCGAGAAGGCGCGAAAGCCGCATTGGGGAAAAACTCCTTATGCCGGAGCTCCCTCAGCTCCGTTCGGGAGAAGTTCAGCTCCGACCCCCTAAGAAAAGATTCTCTTTTTCCGCAAACTCTATGTTCGCGAGCGCGCGTGGCGTGCTAGGTGGTTTTTTGTTCGGAATGCTCGTGCTGTGCCCGGCAATCGCGCGCGCTCAGGATGCGCCGAGCGGAGCGGTTGGGCAAGTCGAGGGCAAAGATATTTCCGTCGACGGGGGGACGGCGGCGCGTGGCGGGACGGCAACAGCCCCGAGTATTTATGTTTCGAATGGCAGCGTCGTGACCGTCCACGCGGGCAAGGCGCGGATGATTCTGTTCGCGGGAGGCGAAGTCGAGATCTGCGGGCCGGCCAAGTTTACGGTGCTGCTCTCCGGAAACGCGATCACGCTGGCGCTTAATTTTGGCCGCTTGCGCGTGGAGCTGCCGGCGGAGACGACACTGCGCGTTTTCACGCCGACGATCATCGGCACGCCGATCGACATCAGCGGCGGCTTGCGTGACGTCACCGTCGGCTTGAACCTCGACGACTCGCTCTGCGTGCTGACAACGAGCGGCGCGATCCAGCTCGAACATCAGTTCACGGGAGAAAAGCTGATCGTGCCGCAAGCCGGAGAGTTTTTCTTGAATTCCGGTAAACTGCTGCCGGTCGCGGCCGCTCCCGGAAGCTGCCAGTGCCTGGCGGACGAACCAAGCACGCTCCCGCCTCCGCCTGCAGCAATATCCGAGTTTGCAGTCGCCGCACCCGCTTCACCGGCCCCGAAAATAACCGAACACAGCGCACAGGCAGCAGCGGAGCAGCCCAAGCCGAGCATTGAATACAGCGTTCTTGCCCATGCAAACGAAGCGCATCCCGTCACCCCGTCCGCGAAGGACGCTGCGCTTGCTGACCCGGCGTCTTCGATGCCGATGTATGCCGCAGTTGTGCCGGTGCTGACGTTCTCGGCAGACTCACCTGCTCCGCCGCCGGGCCCGTCGCAGGATATGATTCTGCTGATTCGTGAAGCACGAGTCTCGCCGGAGTGGGAATTTTCAGGCCGGGTGGAGCCCCCGGAATTCGCGCAGGCCATGCAGCACTCGCTAGGTGAAAGCGCTTCCGCGGCTAACGCAGAATCGCCAGCGGCGCCAGCGGCGGGGGAAACAGCAAAGAAGAAAAACGGCGGACTCTGGGCGGCGGTGAAGAGAGTGTTCGGCCGAGGCGAGACGAAAAACTAGGCTGGCGGCAAGGTGAGGAGAGACTCGTCGCCCGGTAAAGGCGCTGAACGGGCTGCGTCATGCCAAGGATGTTTGCCGGGCGTCCGCCGCGGCGGACTGCGCGCCTACGAAAACCGTCTCGCGCGGCATTGCAAGCTGGATTGGCAGCGCGGCACACCGAAGAGAGATCCTTCGGCCGCAGGAACAGACCGTCGTACGAGAGTCAGCGCTTCGGACTAGGAGAGATCCTTCGGCTGGCAACAAACCAAACCGCCAGCCTCAGGATGACGATGCTCATCGGATTGAGGAAACACACGTTCGGAGGGCAACACACCAAAACGCCCTCCTCAGTGTGACAATCCTAATCGGATTGTCACATTCCTTCGTAATTCGGGCCGCCGCCGCCTTCGGGCGGGACCCACCGGATGATCTGGTAGGGATCGGCGATGTCGCAGGTCTTGCAGTGGACGCAATTGGCGGCGTTGATTTTCAATTTCGGCTCGCCTTTTTCCATAACCATTTCATAGACCGCGGCGGGGCAGAAATACTGGCACGGATTTCCGAATTCGCGAACGCAGCGATCGCCGCAGATATTCGGCTCGAGCACGATGAGATGGGAGGGCTGATCTTCCTCGTGTCGAGTGCCGGAGTGATAGACGTCGGTAAGGCGGTCGAATGTGAACTTGCCGTCGCCCTTGAACCGCGTGGATTGATCAACGAGAGTCCGGTCGCGATGGAGATTCGTGTACTCCTCGTAGCCGGGTTCCGCGCGCATCGGATCGATCAAGCCGCGCCCGCCGCTGATGAATTGAAAGCCCGCCTGCACGAGCCCTTTCCACAAGCCGCCATGAAACGCCTGATGGAAATTCCTGACGGCCCAGAGTTCTTTCTTGATCCAGCTCTGCTCGATTTTCTGCTGGTAGGCGGAAAGTTTTGCGGCTGAAGTGTCGTCCGCGCAAAGCGCATCGTAGATCGTCTCGGCTGCGAGCATGCCGCTCTTGATCGCGGTATGGATGCCTTTGAGACGCTGCGAATTCAAAAGACTCCCCGAATCGCCGATGATCAGGCCGCCGTCGAATTGATTGCCCGGCATCGAGTACCAGCCACCGTAGGGGAGCGTCTTCGCGCCGTAGCGGACGAGCTTGCCGTCTTCGAGAATTCTTTTGACGAACGGATGCGTCTTGAATTTCTGAAAGGCCTCGTGCGGATCGAAAAGCGGATTGTGATATTCCAACCCGACGACCATGCCAAGCGAAACGCGATTGTCGCGCAGGCCGTAAATCCATCCGCCGCCATAAAGGTCCGAGGTGAGCGGCCAGCCCAGAGTGTGCGCCACGTAGCCGGTGTCAATTCGGCCGGGCTGGACGTCCCATAGCTCCTTGATGCCGATGCCGTACACCTGAGGGTTGAGGCCGTCGAGTTTCAGGCGGGTGACGAGATCTTTCGTGAGCGAGCCACGCGGGCCTTCGGCGAGCACGGTGACTTTCGCGCGAAGCTCGTAACCGGGCGTGAAGTTGTCCTTCGGCTTGCCGTTCTTGTCCACTCCTTTGTCCTCGGTGAGGACGCCGGCGATTCCATTTTTCTCGTAGAGAAGTTCCCTGCCCGCGAATTGCGTGAAAAGGTTGATGCCTTTTTTCTCGACGAGGCCGCCGAGCCATTTGACGAGCTTATTGAGCGAAATGATGTAGTTGCCGTGATTCCGCAGCGGCGGCGGAGTGATTACAAGTTTGTAGGAGCTGCTTCCCGTGAGGTAGTAGGCGGCATCGCCGGTGACGGGGGTATCGAGCGGCGCAGTTTTCTCGAAGTCGGGGACAAGTTCGCGAAGCGCGCGCGGGTCCATGATCGCGCCGGAGAGCTGGTGAGCGCCGATTTCACGAGCCTTTTCGAGGACGTAGATATTCTCGGCCGAAAGCGCCGGAGATTTGTTCGCGGCGGTGTGCTGCTCGATCAGGTTCGCCAGGTGCAACGCGCAGGAAAGTCCTGCCGGGCCCGCGCCGACGATGAGAACGTCCGCATCGAGTCTTTCGCGGTCAACAGTCATAAGAAAGTCAGCACCTCGGACTAAGAGAGATCCCTCGGCTCCCGTTGGTCGCTCGGGATGACGATCCTCGTCGGATCGTCAGCTTTTCGCGGTCAATAGTCATAAGAAAGCCAGCACCTCGGACCAAGAGAGATCCCTCGGCTCCCGTTGGTCGCTCGGGATGACGATCCTCGTCGGATCCTCACTTTTTCGCATTCGATGGTCACCGGGGAATCCTAGCAGAAGCCGAGCAACTCACTGCATAGGAGTTTTGCGTCTTGACGACGACATCGCTCCGATCGAGGGGGGCCGAAAAAGCGGATGCTGAGGCGCAGGCGACTCGCTCACCGATTCATTGTGACAGTCCTGAAAGTGTCACAACGTTATTCCTCGTGAGGCCACGGCTCTTCTAGTCTGCACCCATCGAAAACGTCGGAGGTGCAGCATGAAAGGATTCGCAGCGTTCTGCCTGCTGTTGGCCATTTCAATGCCGGCAGGTGCAGTGGAAGACGGCCAAGTGATGTATGTGGGCGGCACGATTCCTGTTCTGAAAGAGGGCGTGCTCGGCCGGCTGAATACGACGTACGAAACGTCTCTTGCGTTTGAGTCTGCCGGAGCCACGCTGAAAATCCCGTACGCGAAGATCGAGTCGTTCGAATATTCCCATGAAGTTGCAAGGCATTTGGGAGTTTTGCCGGCGATTGGCGTCGGGCTGGTGAAGCGGCGGCAGAGCAGGCATTTCTTCCGCATCACCTATCGCGACGAGGCAGATGCTTCGCAGGTGGCCATTTTCGAAGTGCCGAAGCAGATGCCGCGCACTCTGCTCGCTGTACTTCAGACTCGCGCTCCGCAAGGATGCAGGCCGCAGCAATGCAGAGCGCCGTGAGACGAAAGAGTCCTCGCCTAAGAAAGCAGACGCTAAAGCGTGCGTCTCACGCCGTGAACATTTCGAGCGAATTGTGAAGTCACTTCGAAGGAGAAGACGAATTCTGGGCCGCTTCCTGCATCGCCTTTGCAAGTTCCGGGTGCTCCGAAAGGACTTCCATCATCGACTCGCGTCCCGCTTCCTCACCCCGGTGCATGCCCTCGGTTTGCAGTTCGACCGTCAACTTGGGGAGTATGGTGAGCGTTTTCTGCCCGAGAGGCGTCTGATAAAACTGTATCAAGCCCTTGATATCATCGTCTGACAGGTACTTGTCGTAGGCAACGGCAGCCATGTCGAGAAACTGCTGGATATTGAGTTTGGAGTGGAATCTCTCAAAGAAGAGATCGATCAGTTTGTCGCGATAATCACCGGGCGGGAAAGACTTGAGTAAACTGGGCCTTATGTTGGATTCCATGGAACTCATGGTCTCGGCCATGAGCGTCTTCATCCCTGTGACATCCAGCAGGCGCTGGATGTCGGCCGCCTTGACAGGATCGATCACCGTTTGAGCGGCGGGAGCAACTGCCGAATCAGGCTTAGGCGCGGCCTGGTCCTGGGCAGCGTGCGCAGGTACACCCAGGACAAG
>Ga0074044_10004822_pt1 | contig 11101 bp, 7 predicted proteins | sample BogForMeECP23OM1_FD_94443 | JGI IMG/M metagenome (GOLD analysis project Ga0074044, IMG submission 94443) | Bog forest soil microbial communities from Calvert Island, British Columbia, Canada - Bog Forest MetaG ECP23OM1 | ecosystem: Environmental > Terrestrial > Soil > Wetlands ...
AGAGATCTGATGTACTCCAAGGCCCTCTCCTCCGGCACGCTCGAGGATTGGGTCAAGTTTCATGACAAATACCACCAGTATTCATACAACCGTTCGGACGACCCCGCGGTCCGCACCAAGGTCGAGTACGCGGACAAGGAGATTGAGCGCATCATGTACGCGCAGATTGTTGCCGGCTCCACCCTCAAGGTCTGCGAGGACTACCTCAGCCGCTTCAGGGACGGCCTGCACGCCCAGCAGGTCCGCGTCGCCATGGAGCCCCTGCTGTTCGAATCCGCCAGGAAAGAAAATTCCATCGAGGCGTACGAGAAATATCTGGGCGCCTATCCGCAGGGCGCTTTCGTCGAACAGGCGCGCACCGCGTTGGACCCGCTTCTGTTCGCTTGGGCATCGAAGGAGGATTGGCATACGTCCTACGAGAAGTATCTCCGCTTCTGTTCAGCCTGTCCCAACGCTGAGAAGGCGCAGCAGCGGATTGCCTTTCTCAAGGCCAACCCGGCCGTTCCCAGCGTGGATTTTCCCCGGGAACTGGCCGCGTCTTCTCGCTGGGAGTGGGATACGACGTTTAAGGAGACCGGCGGAAAGACCGGATACAAGGTCGATGGCTCCGGGTCCATCTTTACCGCCAAGGGAGACGAGTACATCACGCAAGGCCGGTTCAAGATTTCACGCGGCGAGGTGAAGGTTTCTCCGGGAGGCAGCTCAAAAGATAATTATTGGGTGAGCAGTGCTGACGGTACCTTCTGCGATGGCAATGCCGTCTTTCAATGGTCCGGCGAGGATGCCGGTGGCAAACGCATTCAACTCGATGTGAAAGTTCATCTCAAGTGCCCCGCGAAGCAGTAATTCGAATTTCGAGCTTCGAATTCCTCCCCCTCCTCAGTTCAGCGTCCGCAGCAGCGCGCTCGCCCCATTCCACAGAATCTGCACCCCGATGCACACCAGCAAAAACGACGACAGCCTCATCACCACTCCCATCGCCGCCTCTCCCAGCATCCGCCCGATCCGCTCCGCAAAGCCGTAGCACAACCACACGCTCGCCGCGATCAGCACCGAACCCACCACTGCCGCCACCAGCGCGTACTGCGGCCCTCCCTCGTGGTGCGGCCGGTTCGCCCCCAGCGTTATCGCCACCGAAATCGACCCCGGCCCTACCGTCAGCGGCAGCGTCAGCGGATAAAACGCCTGTTGCAGAATGTCCTTCGGCCGCGCCGCTCGTTGCGCCGTAGTTTTCTCCTCGCCGTCCGCCTTCCAGTTCAGCATCGTCCATCCCGTCGAGATCACCACCAGCCCGCCTCCCACCTGCACCACCGGCAGCGAGATCCCGAAAAACGACAGGATGTGCGTCCCCACCAGTAACGACGCAATCAGCAGCAGAAAGCAGTTCAGCGCCACCCGCCGCGCCAGCGCCCCGCGTTCCGCCGACGTGTACTCCCGCGTCAGGCTCAGAAATATCGGCGTATCCCCCAGCGGGTTCACGATCGGAAACAGCGCGCCGAAAATCAGCATCGTGCTCTTCACCACTTCATTCACTGGCCGCCTCCTGCCGCCCCCTGTGCGAGTATACCCGAGCCTCCCGTCTCTTCCCCGTATGGCAAACACCCGGCGAAACCTGCCTCCCATCGCCACCGTGTAATCCTTCCATCCTCCCGGGGAATTTATCCACAAGCCCGCGAATATCTCACTTCGGCGGACCTCCATAAGCCCTGTATTGCCAGATAGTTAGAACAATCCCCCATGCGGCGCTTGCCGTGCTACAGAGTGAGTCAGGGCTCCTTCTCAAATCTCCCGTCTGCAGCGCCTGACGGGGGACCTCCAGCAGGTAGCCCAAAGGAAGTCCGATTCCGCGGCGGCCGTCGCCCAGGGCCAGCTCGGTGGCCTCCCAGATTGACGGCGCGCCAGGGGGTAGAACAATGGCGGCAGCCCACCAGCCCGTGGACGCAGATTTTTCCAGTGGTGGCAACTGGCTCTCGCTCGTTCGCGATCAAGGCTACAGGCTCTTTGCCGCGGGAAACGGCCGGGCCGTAATCGTCGAACGCCTTCCTCACCAGCCCGGCACGGCAAATCAACGCCACGAGCATCCGGGTCCCCGCAGTTTTGACGCCCGCTATGGCCTCAACCAGGATTCACAGAACCTCCAGAAAAACTTCGTCCTGCTCACGGAAGTCTCCCGGTCCTCCGAAGCTCAGCGGCCACGTGCGGCTCTCACCGGTGCTCCCCGCGGCCTTCGTTCCTCGCCTTGGAACGCCGTCCGCTCCATTCAGCCCGTCAACCGGCTGGAATCCTATGTGTCCAAGGAAGCCGGCAATCTGCTCTTCTTTCTCGTTCGCGGCGCGAAGACCCGAACTTCGCTCGCCCCGAGCGGCCTCGAACGCCTCGATGCTTCGGCGGTACATATTGCTAAAACCCTTGGCCTGAGCGAGCGCGATCTCGATGCCCTGCGTGTTGCCGGTCTCGCCCGCGAGTCCACCGGAGAAACCCCCTCCATCGATTCCGGGGAAGGGAACGAGCCTGCCTGCTGCAAGTTCCCCGAGTGCGGAAGTGCGCCTGCCGCTTCTCTCGAGGGCCAGAGCTATTGCAAGGAACACTTCATCTCCACCTCCTACGAGCGCTTGGACTCCTGTTCCGACCAGCTCAGCCGTCGCCCCGTTGCCTACGAACTTTCCGACCGCTTGCGTTCCTTCCTGACCGCCTGCATCCACCAGGCCAACGCCCTCACGCGCGCCCCGTTCAATCAGGATCCCCTGGAACGCGCGCGCCTCCTCGACATTCGTTACACCGCCATGGACCTGTGCAGCCGCCTTCGCCGCAGCCCGCGCCTCGCCGATTCACGGCCCGTCCGCCTGCTCTGCGAAACTCCGGGCCATCCCTGGCAGGAAGTGCAGTGCACGTCTCTGATCAGCCGCTTCGGCGCCATGCTCGAGTGCAATAACCTCGTCCGCCCGGATGATTGGCTCTGGGTCGAACGCCTCGACACCGGCACGCGCGTGCGCGCCCGCCTGGCCTGGCGCGAAACCGGCAAATCCGGCTCTTTCTCCGTCGGCCTCGAATTCCTCGACTCCGAAAATTTCTGGGGCCTCACCTGGCCGGATCCCGCTCCATCTCGCGCTGACGGAGGAAGGGCGCCATCTCTCTTCGCCTGACCCGTAAGACAGGCATTCTTGCCTGTCTTCTTCAGCGGATCGATCTGCAACCGATCGAGTAGCCAGCGACAGTGCCTCCTTGCTGGTCGCCAGTTCCGCGCGGCGCATCAGTGAACTCGTCTTCCCTGTCTGCCCTCCTGACATTCCTCAGCAGCCCTCTTTTCCCACCCGCGCCTACTCTGCGAGCGCGTGAGCCTGTCGTCCCCCATTTTCCTCTCGGGCAACCGCGGAGCCACGGTTATACTGTGGCCAGGAGCTTTTCGGCAGGTGCACCGCGCAGCTTGCCAGCGCATGTGGCTCCGCTCCATCTCCTCAATCCCGCCGCGAGGGACGCGTCACGGATGGAACGGCAGCCGCCGCGCTGCCGCCAAGGAGTACGCCGATGGCCACAGACAAGCAGGCATTGATCGAGCAGTTGAAGTTTGAGATTGAGCTGATGGAAAAAGGGGGATACTACCCCTCCGTTCGCGATCCCCGCCATACCCCGGAGATCTTTCGCGAGTCCATCAGTTGCCTGAACGTGGGGCTGGAAGAAAAAGAGCATCCCTGCGCGAGCTGCTTCCTGAGCGAGTTTGCCCCGCCCGATCTGCGCTACACGGCGGGCGACCTCTGCCACATGATCCCGCTGAACGAAAAAGGCGACACCATCGAGTCGCTCAAGGCCGCCGGCGATCCCTACAAGCTCCAGCTCATCGTCCTCAACTGGTTAAAAAAAACCGTCGCGCAGTTAGAGCAGGAGATCGCCTCCGGCAAGTAGGCGTCGCAACCCCACACGGCGCTCAAGGAAGCTTGGGAACAGCCTGGCAGAGTCCCGCTCGATGAACGCGCTACTCGGAAACTGGCCCGTTTTCTGCGCGGTCCGCTCTCTTGACAACCCGCAGCACGGGCGGTATATCTGTTTCCGGCCTCGCGCGAATCATTTTTCCGCTTTCTTTGGTAAGATTCGCAGCGCTGGGTAGGGGCGGACCCAGGTGTCAGCCCTCTTACGGAGGTCCCGCGTCCTGGCAGTTGGGTTTCAAGCGGCGTCCATGACCACAGAGAACCAGGGCCAACCAACAGACAGCAAGACACCAGCGGCGGGCGCTCCGGCGGCCGCCGCAAAGCCTCCCGCTCCCCCGAAAGCCGACAAAAAAGTAGCCGATAAGCCCGTGGACATCCGCCGCCGCATCATCTGGGCCTGCGTCTGGGGCTATCTGGGCGTCAATTTCCTCATGTTCCTCCGGTTTTTCTTCCCTCGCGTCCTCTTCGAGCCCTCCACCGTCTTTTCCATTGGCTATCCCTCCGACTTCGCCCTCGGCGTGGACACCAAGTTCCAGAAGGACTTTCGCATCTGGGTCGTGCGCAATACCGAGCGCCTCTTTGTCATCTACGCGCGCTGCACCCATCTCGGCTGCACCCCCGACTGGAAGCCCAGCGAAAACAAATTCAAATGCCCCTGCCACGGCAGCGGCTACGACAGCGAGGGCGTCAATTTCGAAGGCCCGGCTCCACGGCCCATGGACCGCGCGCACATCGCCGTGGACGCCACCGGCCGCATCATCGTGGATACCAGCCGTCTCTACGTCCGCGACCTCAAGGCCGGCCGCGACGAATTCAATAGCGACGGTGCCTTCTTGAACGTGTAGTAAGACAGACATTCTTGTCTGTCTTCCGGAAGTGTTCGGGTAGCAGTGTTCGGGTAGCCACGGTCAGCGCAGTTCTGACCGTGGGATTTCCAAGTGGCGTATCGAGCAACCCCGTAGGGGCGGACCCGCAAAGCGTGTCCGCCTTCCGTGAGATCAGAGGTTAGCTGATGCCAGACGAAACAAAGGGTAACGGCGGCAACGGAGCCAAATCCACAGGCCTCCTGGACAAGGTCCAGGACGAAGTCCGCACCATCAAGCAGCTGTTCACGGAAAAAGCCAAAGCCGACCTCGAATCCCTCAAAGACCCCGAAAAAACCCAGGCCTACCGTTCCATCTTTCGCTTCAAGCACGACGACACCCCGCGCAACCGCGCGCTCAGCGTCCTCTCCAACGTCTTTTTCCATCTCCATCCCGCCAAAGTAAATCGCGACGCCGTCCGCTACTCCTACACCTGGGGCATGGGCGGTATCACCTTCTACCTTTTCATCGTCCTCACCTTCACCGGCGTCCTTCTGATGTTCTACTACCACCCCACCAAGATTCAGGCCTATCGCGACATCCTGTATCTCCACCACGACGTGCCCTTCGGCCAGCTCCTCCGCAACATGCATCGCTGGGCCGCGCACCTCATGATCATGACCGTCTGGCTGCACACCTTCCGCGTCTTTCTCTCCGGCTCCTACAAAAAGCCGCGCGAGTTCAACTGGTGCGTCGGCGTTCTCCTCATGGTCCTGACCCTGCTCCTCTCCTTCACCGGCTACCTGCTCCCCGACGACCAGTTGGGCTTCTGGGCCGTCACCGTGGGAACCAACATGGCCCGCGCCACTCCCTTGTTAGGACACGAAGGCCCCTTCGGCCGCCAGCTCGGCATGACGCCGTTCAACGACGTCCGCTTCGCCCTGCTCGGCGGCTCCATCGTGGACGCCAACGCGCTCCTCCGCGCCTACATTTGGCATTGCATCGCCATTCCGCTCATGGCTTCCATTTTCATGGGCGTCCATTTCTGGCGTGTCCGAAAAGACGGCGGCATCTCCGGCCCGGCCCCGGTCATGCTCGAATCCGAAATCAAGGACGCCAAGGGTCCCAAGCCGGTAATCATGCAGCCCAGCGGCATGAGGTAAGACAGACATTCCTGTCTGTCTTCTCCTCTGGAACTGGTCGTCGAAGTAGAGGGTAAAAGATAATGAATTCATCGAGGGACGACTGATCATGGGCCTGGACTGGGGCCAAATCTGGGAAATCGTTTCCACGCCGGACAACGTTCCGATCGTGGCCATGCTCTTCCTCGTCCCCTTTTACACCTGGTATTGGTGGCGCCAGGCCAAGAAGACCGACGAGCTCATCTCCCAGCTCGAAGCCGATCCCCAGCTCGCCAAAACCTCGCACCGCAAAATCTTCCCCTGGAAGACCGGCTGGGACCGCGAAGTCCACACCTGGCCCTACCTGATGCGCATCGAGTTCCTCGCCGCGTTGATCGTCACCGTCATCCTCATGATCTGGTCCATCACCCTCAACGCCCCGCTCGAGGAGCCTTCGAACCCCAACCTCACCATGAACCCGGCGAAGGCGCCGTGGTATTTCCTCGGCCTCCAGGAAATGCTCGTCTATTTCGACCCCTGGATCGCCGGCGTCGTCATGCCCACGCTCATCATCGTCGGCATGATGATGATTCCGTACTTCGACGAGAACCCGCTCGGCAACGGCTACTACACCTACAAGCAGCGCAAATTCGCCATCTGGACCTACATGATCGGCTTCCTCGGCATGTGGCTCCTGATGATCACCATCGGCACGCTCATCCGCGGCCCCGGCTGGCAGTGGTTCTGGCCCGGCCAGACCTGGGACCACAACCGCCTCATTTTCGAGGTCAACCGCGACTTGCACACGCTCATCGGCCTCCAGAACGTCTGGGCCGTCGGCATTTTCGGTCTCGTCGTTGTGGGCGGCTATTTCGTCGTTATGGGCTACGCGGCGCACAAACTGTGCATGGCCACTGCGTTCACGCGCCGCATTTACGCGCGCATGTCGCTCGTGCAGTCCACGATTTTGCAGGGCTTGCTGGTCCTCATGGTCAGCCTGCCCATCAAAATCCTCCTGCGCCAGCTCCTGCGCATCAAGTACGTTTGGGTCACCCCGTGGTTCAACATCTGAGGTAGCACAGACAATCCTGTCTGTGCTCCTCGATCGAAGCCCGGGCGTTACCAGATTGGTCGGGAATCGAATGTGTGAGGCAGTCGGATCGGCCTTTCAACCGGTCCCTGCCGAAGGCAGCAGTGAGTCGAGTAGGGGCGCACCCGTTCTTACGTGTGCGCCCTCCTAGGCAGCGCCCGGGGGGGGAAAGCAGTGCCGGAACCTGAATCCGATGATCCAATCCTGAAGCAGTCGTACGCGACGCCCTTACTCGTCACCGTACTTCTGCTCATGCTCACCGTCGCCTGGTCCATGTACCAGGAGATGTTCGGCCTTCGTCCCTGGCGCTCCTATCAGGAACGCTTCATCAAGGTCTACAGCAAGTACCTCAAAGACGCGGAAAAACCCCAGCGCGCCAAAGAAGACGCCATCCGCAACTCCGCCGAGTTCAAGCAGCTCAGCGCCGCAGCCGATGCCGCCCAGAAAGAAGCCGAACCCCGCCTCGCCGAGCTCCGCAAGCAGATGGCCTTCGTGGACCGCCGCACCGCCGCGCTTCAGGACACCTTTGTCACCGAACGCGCCCGCGTCACCGCTCTCGTCTATCACGCCGAGACGGCGCAATCCGCCGGGTCCCGCAAGAGCCGCGAAGAAGACGTCGAGGAAGCGCGCAAGGCCCCGCACAAGCTCGAACTTCCCACCGCCAATGGCGGCACCGAAACCGTCACCTACACCTATCCCCAGCTCGAAGCCGAATTCACCGGTCTCAAGGCCCAGAAAGCCGCCCTCGTCAACGAGCAGGGAGGCATCGTCAATCGCATCCGCGACCTCCGCAAGCTCGCCCAGGACTACTTCAACGACCACATGGAAGGCCTCACCGAGACGCAGCTCTCCGGCCTTCTCTCCGGCGCCGAAAAATTCGACCCTGAAATCGTCCAGATCAACGTCGCCGGCGCCGGCCTCGTGGACCGCTGCCAGTCCTGCCACATCGCCATGGACCCCAAGGTCGTCCCCTCGAATGTCTCTCTCACCAAGACGGACCTCGGGTTTGCCAAGAGTAAAGACGCGCCGTTTACCACCCACCCGCGCCCCGAGCTCCTCCAGATTCACGATCCCGAAAAATTCGGCTGCTCCCCCTGCCACGGCGGCAACGGTCGTGCCACCAACAGCATCGAGAACGGCCATGGACAGTACGAGCACTGGCTCTGGCCCCTCCATCCGCGCGAAAACATTGAAGCCGGCTGCCAGTCCTGCCACGCTGCCGACATGGTCCTCGATCACGGCCCGGTGATCAGCGAAGGCAAGGAACTCTTCCGCCGCAAGGGCTGCGTCGGCTGCCACAAGTACGAAGGCTTCGACAATCAGGACGAGCAGCTCCTCGCCTCGCGCCAGTCCATCCGCTCCCTAGAGCAGCAAAAGCACGAGCTCGAGCTGGACGTCCCGCGCATCAATCACGAGGCCGACCAGGCCGCCGACAACGCCACCGCGCAGAAGCTCTACCAGAAAGCCACCGACGAGCGCGTAACCACCAGCAACATGGACGCGGAAATCGAGCAGCTCCAGCGCCGCGCCGCCAACCTCATGCGCGAGGAAAAGAAAATCGGCCCCTCCCTCAAGGAAGCCCGCATGAAGCTCCGCAAGGAGTGGATCCCCTACTGGCTCGCCAACACCCACACCTTCCGCTCCACCACCAAGATGCCCCAGTTCCGCTTCAAGCCCGGTGAGATGGAAGCCATCTCCGCTTTCGTCTGGCAGAACGCGCTCCCCGGCCCTGCTCCCGACCATCAAGCCTCCGGCGACGCCGCCAGGGGCAAGGCCGCGCTCGAATCCCGCGGCTGCCTCGGCTGCCACTCCATCGGGGAAGGGGACAAATCCCTCGGCGCTCAGTTTGCCGCCAACCTCTCCCGCGTCGGCGAAAAGGAAAATTACGACTACCTGGTCCGCTGGATCCACAACCCCCGCCAGCGCACCCGCCCCTACGACCCCGTCGCCAAAGTGGACCTCGCCCCGGAGGACTACTCCAAGGCCGGCAAGCCCTTTGTCTTCGACCTCGACCACTCACGTTCACCCGACGGCAAACACGAACTCCAGGTCCAGCTCCCCACCGTCATGCCCAGCCTCCGCCTCTCCATTGAAGAATCGCGCGACATCGCCACCTACCTCATGGCTCAGAAGCGCGCCGACGCCACCTATCCCGCCGCGCCGTTCATGGACGACCCGAAGCTGAAAGACAAAGGCCTCGCGCTCGTCCGCAACTACGGCTGCGCCGGCTGCCACGAAATTTCCGGCCTCGAAGAAGAAGCCCGCATCGGCACGGAGCTCACCACCGAAGGCTCCAAGCCCATCGAGCGCCTCGATTTCGCCCTGCTCACCGAAGACGCCAAGCAGGGCATTCTCCCCGATGGCAAAAAGTCTCCCACGGGCAGTTGGTACGACCAGAAAGGCTTCTTCGAGCAGAAGCTGCAGAAGACCAATATCTTCGACCAGAATCGCATGGAGCCGCAGTTGAAGATGCCCCAGCCCGTCCTCGGCGATTTCGACCGCACCGCCCTGGTCACCTTCCTCCTCGGCAGCGTCGACCTCACTCTCCCCAACGACTACATCTACAAGCCCGGCGACGCCCGCCACGACATCCAGGAAGGCTGGTGGATCGTTTCCAAGTACAACTGCATGGGCTGCCATGTGGTCCACGTCGGCCAGAAGAGCGGACTCATGTCCCTCCCGCAATATCAGGGTGACAATAAGGACAAGCTCCCGCCCCAGCTCATCGGCGAGGGCGCCCGCGTCAATCCCCGCTGGCTCGAGCACTTCCTCCAGAATCCCGCGCTCGACCCGGTCAATACGGACCGCGACGGCGTTCGCAGCTACCTCGCCGTCCGCATGCCCACCTTCAGCTTCTCCGACGGCGAAGTTCAGAAGCTCGTCCGGTTCTTCTCCGCCATGGCATCACAGTCGCTTCCTTACATGCCGCCGAAGCTCGAGCCGCTCACCGAGCAGGAAAAGCAGATGGCGCGCCAGCTCTTCACTCATCCCGCCGCGCCCTGCCTCAAGTGCCACGCCACCGGCGTCCCGGCCCACGACGCTATCGCCACGGCCCCCAATTTCCTGCTCGCCCCGGAACGCCTCAAGCCCAACTGGACCTATCGCTGGATGCTCGATCCCTCGCGCATCGCTCCGGGCACGGCCATGCCCTCCGGCCTCTTCAAACGCGACGGCGACCACTGGGTATTCAACGGGCCGCTGCCCGATTCCTTCCACGGCTACACCAAGGACCAGGCCGACCTGCTCGTCCGTTACCTGTTCCAGATCACTGCGGAGGAGCAGCGCGCTCTGGTCGGCCGCACCCCCTCCGGCGGAGGGAAACCAGCAGGCCAATGAGCGACCTCTCCGTAGGGGCGGACGCGCGAAGCGTGTCCGCCCGCCGACGAGCAACCCGTACCGCCGCACGGTCATTCCCAATCCGCCGGAACTGGCTGCACGACCTGCTTTTTTCACCACGCTTTGCTAATCTAGTGTCTGAATCCCAACGACGCTTTTAAGCGAAGGAGAGAGAGAATGACAATTCGTTCGCACTACCTGATTGCCGGGCTGGCCGCTGTGCTGGCCCTCGCTGCCTGCAGCAAAAAGGAAGAAGCCCCGGCGCAGCAGGCCGCGGCCCCCGCTCCTGCGGCGGCTCCGGTGGATGCCGCGTCCGCGGCCACCATTACTGGATCGGTCAAATTCGATGGCGCGCCCCCCAAAGAGGCCCGTTTGAAGACCGACTCGGACCCCTATTGCGCCAAGATGCATGCTTCCGCTCCCCTGACTGCGGAAGAAGTCGTCGCCGGAAAGGACGGCGCGCTCGCCAACGTCGTTGTCTACGTCAAGACGGGCCTGGAAAACCGCTCGTTTCCCACGCCCACCCAAACCGTCGAGCTCATTCAGAACGGCTGCCAGTACAAACCCCACGTCATCGCCCTGATGGTCAATCAGCCCATGAGCATCGTGAATGGCGACCAGACCACGCACAACATCCATCCCACTCCCACCAACAATCGCGACTGGAACAAATCGCAGGCCCCGGGTGCCGAAAAAATCACCGATTCTTTCGCCCGCGAGGAAATCGCCATCCCCGTCAAATGCAACGTTCACGGCTGGATGAAGGCCTACATCGCCGTGCTCAAGACTCCCTACTTCCAGGTGACCTCCACCGACGGCACGTTCGAG
>Ga0074044_10004824_pt1 | contig 11100 bp, 9 predicted proteins | sample BogForMeECP23OM1_FD_94443 | JGI IMG/M metagenome (GOLD analysis project Ga0074044, IMG submission 94443) | Bog forest soil microbial communities from Calvert Island, British Columbia, Canada - Bog Forest MetaG ECP23OM1 | ecosystem: Environmental > Terrestrial > Soil > Wetlands ...
GAAACCGCGGCGGCAAAATTGCTCGGCGAGCGGTCCGGCCAAACCGCGGCGGCTCTCTGAACCAACCGGAAAAGGAGAGCGCCTTGCAACCCAAACGCGGCGTGCTGCTCACCATATTCGCGGCGCTGTTTGCGCTCGGGGCGATTCAGGATGCGCTCAAGCCATTTCATCTCGAGGGCCCGACGACGGGCCTGGTCTTCCTGGGCACGCGGCTCAGCGGCGCTGCCAACCTCGTGATGAGCATCGCGCTGGCGATTTTTCTGCTCAGCTACGCGGCGGGCGTTTGGCGGATGCGCAAGTATGCGTTGACGCTCAGCTTCGTCTATGGCGTTTACGTGATCATCAATATCGTCGTGTTCAGCATTAAGTACGCCGGCCAGGACAACGGTCCGGTGGTGTTTCTAATCATATTCACGGTGCTCGCGATCGCTATTCCGTGGGGCTCCGCGGTAATTCTGTGGCGTCGCCGCGCGGAACTGACATAGGCGAGCGAATCCGAATTTCTTCAAGGGTACCCTGGTCGAAACCGCGCCGGCGAAATTGCCCGGCGCGCGATCCGGCCAAACCGCCGTGGCTCGCTGAACGAACCGGAAAAGGAGATCCTTTTGCAAGAAACCAAACGCGGCGTGCTGCTCACGATCTTCGCCGTCCTGTTTGCGCTCGGCGCGATTCAGGACGCGCTCAAGCCATTTCGTCCAACGACGAACCTGGTCTTCCTGGGCACCCGGCTAACCGGCACCGCCAACATCGTGATGAGCGTCGTGGTGGCGATTTTCCTGATCAGCTATGCGGCCGGCGTCTGGCATATGAGCAAGTACGCGCTGCCGCTCAGCTTCATCTACGGCGTCTACGTGGTTATCAATATCATTGGGTACAGCGTCAGGTACGCCGCCCATGACAAGATCCCGGTGTGGCTTTTCGTCGTATTCGCAGTGTTCGCTATCGCGATTCCGTGGGGCTCCGCTGTGATTCTGTGGCAGCGCCGCGCGGAACTCATGTAGTGATCTCGGTGGTCCATGTTCTGGCGATTCTGCACCCGTCTCGAATGTGAAACAGATGAGCAACTCTCCGCGCGCCTGATGCCTCCCTTACGCTACGAAACTCACGCCGAATGGCTCGAGCCCGATGAGCTGGGCGGATTCGCCTCCGGCACCGTCGGCCTCATTCGCACGCGGCGCTACCATGCGTTGTTGCTGGCGGCGACGATGCCTCCTTCGGGCCGCATGGTCCTGGTCAACGGAATCGAGGCGTGGGTGGAAACGCCCGAGGGTACCTTCGCGATTTCCTCGCAGCGCTACGCGCCGGACGTGATTCATCCTGACGGTGCGACTCGAATCGAGGATTTTTCCCCTGCCCCGTGGCCACACTGGATCTTCGCACTGCCCGGCGGTACGCAAATCGAGTTCGGCGTAATCGTGCAGCCCGGCCGCGCATCTGCGGCGCTCTATTGGTGGATGCGCTCGGGGAAGGCGGCGACGCTCAAGGTTCGGCCGCTCATTTCGGGCCGCGACTATCATTCGCTGCATCATGAAAACCCGGCGTTCAATTTCGCCACCGGGAAAGACGGCCGCCACGTCACGATCCAGCCCTACCACGGGGTCCCGGCCATTATCTTCGAATCGAACGGCGCCTACTCGGACGCACCCGAGTGGTACCGGAATTTTCTTTACACCGAGGAGCAGGCACGCGGGCTGGATTGCGTTGAAGATCTCGCATCGCCGGGAATCTTTGAATGGGACCTCGCGCGTGCCGACGCCACCCTCGCGATCAGCAGCGAGGGCCATGACAAGGGAGCGAGCATCGCAGCGATCTATGAAGCCGAGGCGCGGCGCCGCGCGGCCCTTCCCTCGCGGCTCGAAGCAGCCGCCGGCGCGTACGTCGCGCAGCGGGGCAACGGCAAGACGATCCTCGCCGGCTATCCGTGGTTTACCGACTGGGGGCGCGACACCTTCATTTCGGTGCGCGGTCTCTGCATCGCGCGCAAGCGAATCGAGGAGGCGACGTCTATCCTGCTCGAATGGGCGGGCCGCGTGTCGAACGGGATGCTGCCGAACCGCTTTCCCGACCACGGCGACGAGCCGGAGTACAATTCGGTCGACGCTTCCCTCTGGTACGTTGTCGCGGTCAACGACCTTCTTTTCGCCGGCGCCCGGGAAATCACCGACGGCGAGCAGCGCATATTCGAAAGAGCGATCGATGCGATCCTCGAGGGCTACGTGCGCGGCACCCGCTACAACATCCATCTCGATTCCGACGGGCTCATCGCCGCCGGGACCCCGGGCGTCCAACTCACCTGGATGGACGCCAAGGTGGGAGATTGGGTCGTCACCCCGCGCATCGGCAAGCCGGTTGAAATTCAGGCGTTGTGGCTCAATGCGCTCGCGATCGCGGCTCCGCGCAGCACGCGCTGGGCGGAACTCTATGCCAAAGGCCGCGCTTCATTCGAAACCCGCTTCTGGGACGAAGCGCGTGGCTACCTGAGCGATGTAGTCGATTGCGACCACGTGGCAGGCCGCGTCGACAATTCCTTTCGCCCCAACCAGATATTCGCAGTGGGCGGATTGCCGTTCGCACTCATCCACGGCGATCGCGCGCGCCGGGTAGTCGATCAAGTCGAAGCCCGCCTGCTCACTCCGCTTGGCCTGCGCTCGCTGGCGCCGGGCGAACCCGGCTACGTCCCGCACTATCAGGGCGGCGTGCGCGATCGCGACAGTGCCTATCACAATGGAACCGCGTGGCCGTGGCTGATAGGCCCATTCGTCGAGGCGTGGGTGCGCGTGCGCGGCTCCACCCTCGATGCGAAGCGTGAGGCGAGCGTGCGATTCCTTGGGCCGCTGCTGAAACATCTCGACGAGGCCGGCCTCGGTCATTTGCCCGAAATAGCGGACGGCGATCCGCCGCACGCCCCGCGCGGATGCTTGTTTCAGGCCTGGTCGGTCGGTGAAGCGTTACGGTTGGTCAACATGCTAAGGTAGGCCTCGATGCACGACTCTGCTGCGTCCTGTAGCTCAAGAGGAGAAACGTCGATGGAGGAACAAAAACGCGTCGTTCCGACCAAGCTCGCTCACTTCGTGCTGCGTTCCAATCATTTCGAAGCGACCAAGCAATGGTACCTGACCGTGCTCCAGGCACGCATTCAGTTCGCCAACGACTTCCTCGCGTTCCTGACCTACGACGACGAACATCATCGGCTCGCGTTGGCCAATATGCCCAATCTGCCCGACAACGGCGGATCCACGGCGGGACTCGATCACGTCGCGTTCACCTACGCATCGCTGGGAGATCTTGTCTACACGTATAAACGGCTCAAAGCCGCGGGAATTTTGCCGGTCTGGTGCGTGAACCACGGCCTGACTACCTCGATGTACTACAAAGATCCCGACGGCAATCGCGTCGAAATGCAAGTCGACAACTTTCCAACCGTCGAGGAGCTGAACGCCTGGTTCCATTCCGGCGAGTTCAAGAAAAATCCAATTGGGACCAACTACGACCCCGATCGCCTCGTCGAGAAATTCGAGGGCGGCACGCCGGTCGAAGAACTGATTCAGCCCGGCGCGATCTGAAGCTCAGGAAAAGTCACCACTTTTCTGTTACCGTGCCTGCGACCGTGATGGCTGCCAACGCCGTCGCGCAATGTTCGTGGGCCCGAAGTTGCCGAAAATCCTGCTCGCATTAGCACGCGCCTGGCTGATCGCCGCGATCTTTTCTGCGCCGGCCGTTCGTGCGCTTGCCTATGAACCTTCAACTGCGGAAACCGTCAACGAGTTGCCCGCCCCGTCTTCGGACGCCACGCTGGGTTACTTCGCGCAGCCGCAGTACATCGGGAATGCGTACTGCTACGCCTGCCATCTCGACATCGCGAACCAATTTGCCAAAACCAAAATGGGGCGGCGCTTTCTGCTCGATCCCCAGTCCGACCTGGAACGCCGGGGTTGCGAAGGATGCCATGGGCCGGGCAGTAATCACGCGATTCTCGGCGGCGGCGCCGGAGTCGGCACGCTGATCGAGTTCCGGATCGATCGCGGCCAATCGATCGAAGCGGCCAACCGTGCCTGCCTGACTTGCCACAACGACATGTTCTGGCACGCGAAGACTCACGGTGCGCAGGAACTCGCCTGCTTCGATTGCCATCTCGTGATGGAGCGGATGAGCCCCAGCGCGCAGCTCATGCCGCTCTATGTGAAGCCGTGGAACCATGCGGAGACCTGGGGCGGCGCGGCCGTCGCGGGAATCTTTACGGGCTTGTTCACCGGAATAGCGATGCGCCGGCGCGGAAAGCGAGCCCGATGAGCGCGCTGGACTTCGCCCGCGGCCCGGGGCTGCATTGGGCGCTCGCGGTCCTGGTGTTCGGCCTGTTCTGGCGCGCGATAAATCTGCTATTGCGGCGCGGCGATCGCGATCTCTATTGGACGCGCAAGGCATTCCACCTCCCGACCCTGCGATGGCAGTTCGACAGCTACGTAATGCACGCGGGCCTGGCGATCGTCGTGTTCGGCTTCTCGGCGCACATCCTGCTCATCCGCGAACTCATCGGGGCCGGATGGCCTGCGCTGCCGATTGGAATCGTTCTATTCGCCGGCGTGGTCACTCTATCCGCGATGGTGGCGGTGTTGATCCGTCGCATCGCATCGCCGGAGCCGAGCGCTTTCTCGGCGTTCGACGACTACTTCAGTTGGACGGTGGTGTTCGCCGCCGTCGCGACCGGAATGATCGCCTATCCGCACGTCGGCGGCGGCGCACTGGTCGCTCCATATCGCGCGCTCCTGACCGCGCATCTGCTGTGCGTGGAATTGCTCATGGTATGGCTGCCATTCGGAAAGCTCGGCCACGTCGCGATAATGCCTCTGGGCCGCGCCGCCGTGCGATTGATGAGCGTAGCGCGCGTTCTTTTCATGAATTGAAAAAACCGTGGCGCGGGCGTCCCTGCCCGTGGATCGAGACTGTCGATAAAGCCTGGTCTTCTCCCCCCGGGAGAAGGTGGCGCGTTGCGCGCCGGATGAGGGTCGGTAGATTCATCGTGAATATTCGTCAGGAAGCGACCGGCCCTCACCCGTCTCGCTTCGCGAGCCACCCTCTCCCGGAGGGCGAGGGGTCGCTTTCGCGTGAAAATCGACAGTCTCGATCGACGGACGGGAACGAAGTTCCGTCCCACCGTTTTCGAAATGCGCCTCGCCCGCTCTTTTGCGGGAGAGGTCGTGTGGCGCGGCCCTTGTCCTTTTCTGCAAGGGCCGTGACGCGAGGGTGAGGGTGCTGACTCGGCTTATCTATGAGTTTTCCTCCGCCGCTGCCAGATCCTTCAACGGAAGCAGCACCGCATACGAAGCGAGCGCGGTGGTGAGCGCATATACGATCGCCCATCGATAACTGCCCGTATGATCGATAATCACTCCCGCCAGCGGCGGCCCCAGCAGCGCGCCCAGACCGCTGCTCGTGTACAGCAAGCCCATCATCGTGCCCAGCCGCCCTACTCCGAACAACTCCGCGATCACCGCCGGCGACAGCGCGACGAACCCCCCGTAGCCCACGCCCAGTACCAGCGCGAAAACCACCAGCATCGCGTACGAGCTGCCAACCAGCCACACCGCGAAGCTCAGCGCCAGGACGAGGTAACACGTCTTCATCAGGAAAATGACGCCTGCGCGATCTGCCAGCGTACCAAGCCCGAGCCTGCCGGCCACGCTCGCGCCGCCGATTACTCCGACCAGCGCGGCGCTGGCAACCTCACTCGCGCCGTGGTCATGCGCGAACGCCGGCAGATACACGAACGGCACGAACAGCGCCATCGAGGAAAGAAACGAATTCAAGTACAGCAGGCCGAACGCGGGCGTGCGAATCGCCTCGCGCACTTTGATTTGGCTCGGCACCACGTGAACGGGCGGACGCTCCGAGACGGCGGCGCATCCGAGCAGGATTATCGCCCCCGCGATGCCGAATACGATGTCCGTGTTCCGCCATCCCAGCCGCGTGATCAGCGCGGCTGCAAGCGGCGCCACCGCCACCGTGCCGCATCCGATTCCGGCCACCGCGATTCCCATCGCGGTATTGCGACGCTTGAGGAACCATCCGCCCACCACCGCGATCATCGGCACATATGCGGTCGCGATGCCGACGCCGACGCCAAGACTGTAGGTGAGGTAGCCGACCCACAGGCGATCGATGAACGCGGTGAGAATCAGCCCCGTGCCCATCACGATCGCGCCCACCGCAACCACGATGCGCGGGCCGAAGCGATCCGCCAGATGGCCCGCCACCGAACCGAGCATCGCCCATACGAACACGGTCAGCGAGAAAACGATCGACGTCTGGCTCCGCGCCGAGCCGAACTCCGCCGCCATCGGCTTGAAGAACGCGCCGAAGCTGTACGCGATTCCGTACGTGGCGAACATCGCGACGAAGGCCGCCGCGGTCATCCGCCATGCGCGCGGCGAATCGAAAAGCTCCAGCGCGCGAGCGTCCTCGTCGCTGAGCAGCGTGGCCGGGCGCGTAATTTCCATGCGTTCGAGCAAACTCGCCCAGAAGCCCGCGTTATGCAAGCCTCCCGCGGCGGCTCGAAATAAAATGCCTGCCCCGCTGGAAAGCGCGGCCTCTGCCCTGACTGCGCCTCCACAGGCAGGCCTTACGTGCGATAGTCGCGCGCCTTTCCAGAGCCATCCGGCGCCATTGCGAATTTCGGCGCGAGGCACACCTCAGCTAGGATGATGCCGTGACAACCGAAGCCGTCCGCCGGAGCCGATACGGGCCGTTGCTGATATGCCTGCTGCTGCTCTCCGTCGTCGTGCCGCTTTTCGAAGGAACTCCGCTCGGTGTGACGGTGATGGACATCGTGTCGGTTGCGATACTGCTGTCCGGAGTATGGGCCGCCAGCCGTCGTCGGCGCGATCTCTACATCCTGATCGTGCTGGTCGCAATCACCGAGGCCGTCAGGTTGGTTTCATTCTTCGGGAGCGAACTGTACGGCGCTATCGCCTCGACCGCCGTCGGGATCGTGTTCCTGGCCTACATTACCGTGCTCATCCTCCGCGATGTCCTGAAAGCTAGTCAGGTCAGTCTCGACACCATCGGCGGCGCGGTCTGCGGCTACCTGATGATTGGGATTACCTGGGGCACGACTTACTTCCTGATCGATCTGATTCGTCCGGAATCTTTCAACTTCCCGGCGCACCTCCAGCCGAGGGCCGAGGTTGTCGCCCAGCAGGCCCATTACCTGCAGCTCGTCTATTACAGCATCGTCACGCTCACCACGGTGGGGTACGGCGACATAAGCGCGACCGCGCCGGTGGCACGCAACCTCTCAGCACTGGAAGCGATGGTCGGCCAATTCTATATCGCGATCCTGGTCGCGCGTCTGGTAGCTCTGGAAATCATGCAATCGCGCCGCTCCGATTGAGCTGATTCACCAACGGAACGAACGCGCTGACGACGCTGAACACAGGCTAAAGCCTGTGCCACCCGGCGACGGCTAGGAAACGATCAACGGCAATTCGCGCAGGCCGCGGGTGATGAATGATCCGCGATACGACAGCGCGGCCGACGGATCGGCAAGCGCTATCGTCGCGAATCGCTCGACGATTGCTTTGAACGCGATGCGCGCCTCGAGCCGCGCCAGCGGCGCGCCGAGGCAGAAGTGGATACCCTCGCCGAACGCCACGTGATCGTTGGGGCTGCGCGCGATGTCGAATCGATCCGGCTGCGGAAATTGCGCGGGGTCGCGATTTGCCGCACCGAACATCACCGTCACCATCGTGCCCAAATCTATTCGCGTGCCGCCCACCTCGGCGTCCCGTGTCGCGAAGCGCATCAGCGTTTGCACGGGGCTGTCATAGCGCAGCATCTCCTCCACCGCGGACGGGATCAGCGCGGGATCGCTTCGCAGCCGTTCGTACTGCTCGGGATTGCGCGCGAGCGCGAGCAGGCCGTTGCCGATCAGATTGGTAGTCGTCTCGTTACCGGCCACCAGCAGGAGCACCACGAAAGCCAGCAGTTCCTCGGTGTTGAGTGCCTCGGATGTGTCGTGCGCCACGACCAGCGCGCTGATTAGATCCTCGCCGGGCTCGATGCGGCGCCGTTCGATTTCGTGCGCCAGATATTCGCGCAATCTCGCCACCGCCTCGATCACCGCGGGTGGAGACGCCCCTTCTGCGTCAACCGCGACGTTCGATGCGACCGCGTCGGACCATTTTCTGAAGCGGGCGCGATGCTCGATCGGTATGCCCAGCATCTCCGCGATAATCACGACCGGCAATTGATCGGCGAGCGCGCTCATCGCCTCCAACCTGCCCCCTTCGACGTGCTCATCGAGCAGTTGGTGCGCAATTTCCTCGATACGCGGAGCCAGCTCCCCGATTCGGCGCGGGCTGAAGTCGCGCGCGACGAGCCGGCGCAGCCGCGTATGCACCGGCGGATCGGAGAAAGGCATCGTCGGCGCACCGCCGAAGGGATCGGCGTACTGCGGGGGCATTTGCGGAAGCACACTGGAGAAGCGCGCATGATCGCGCGTCACCGCGACAACATCGGCATAGCGCGCGATCATTATCACCGGGACTCCCGGCGCTACCGGTCGCGGCGGCCCGGCAAGCAGCCGCGCGTAATGCGGATAAGGGTCGGCATGAAACGACGGGTCGAAGGGGCTGTATGCGATTTCGTCGGCCATAAGAGGCATTCAATCGCGTCGCATCCGCAGCCGCAACGCAGCAAATGAACGGCATCGGCGCCTGATTCATACTCTGTTCCGCCGTGAATTTCCGTGATCGTGCTTGAATCGTCGCGATTGGCGATGTTACGCCTGTCGCGTGACCTTGAAGATCAGGAGGATGAAGGCGTGGCGATAGCGGCGGTGATTTGGGATTTCGGTGGCGTTTTTACCACCTCTCCGTTCGAGGCTTTCAACCGCTTCGAGTTACAGCGGGGCCTGCCCAAAGACCTAATCCGAACCATCAACGCCTCCAATCCCGATTCCAACGCGTGGGCGCTTTTCGAGCGCGGAAAAATCGACCACCGCGCTTTTGATTCGAAATTCCTGGAGGAGTCGACCGCGCTCGGTCATCCGGTGCGCGGAGCCGAAATTCTGCCCCTGCTCTCCGGCGAGGTGCGGCCGCGGATGGTCGCGGCGCTGCTCACCTGCAAGCGGCGCTTCAAGGTCGGTTGTATCACCAACAACATGCCGGTGGGTCACGGCGCGGGCATGGCCGCGAGCGCCGCCGGCGCGTCACGCGCCGGCGATATCATGCAGCACTTCGACGTGATCATCGAAAGCTCCAAAACCGGGCTGCGCAAACCCGACCCGCGAATTTATCTGCTGATGTGCGAGCGGCTCGGCGTGGACGCGACCGCCTGCATCTACCTCGACGACCTGGGCGTCAATTGCAAGCCGGCCGCGCAACTAGGCATGGCGGCAATCAAGGTAGTGACCGAAGTCCAGGCGCTAGCCGACCTCGAAAGCGCAACCGGCCTGACCTTTTTATAGGTGGCGCGGGCGTCCCCCTGTGGATCGAGACTGTCGACAAACAACAAAGTCCTTCGCCCCCCGGGAGAAGGTGGCGCGTTGCGCGCCGGATGAGGGTCGGCGGATTCATCACGAATAATTGGTGGAAATGCGAGGGTCCCTCACCCGCCGCGCAATTTGCCAGGGCATTCGCGCGGCACCCTCTCCCGGTTTGCGCCCACGGCCAAGCCGCGGACGCGGGAGAGGGACGAAAATCGACCGTCTCGATCGATACGCGGAATTTTTCTCCGCCACCATACTTTGGGAAGCAGGCAATTGCGCAAGGGCCGTCACGAGGAACTCGCACGCCAGCGGCGATCGAGTCCGTGCTCCGATGCGATGCAACCACCATCGGATTTTGCACGAACTCGCCTAGGCAAGTAGGTTATCCCCATGAGCACGACCGCAATTCGCGCATTCATCGATCCCTTGTGGGAACAATCGATTATTCCGGCCTTGATCGAGTACGGCAAAATCCCCAACAAGTCCGTCGCCTTCGATCCCGACTGGGCCGCGCACGGCCACATGGAGCGCGCCGTCGACCTGCTCTCCAAATGGGCGAAGGTTCATGCGGTCCCCGGCATGAAGCTCGATATCGTGCGGCTCGAGGGACGCACTCCTCTCATCATCATCGATGTCCCCGGCGCTTCCGACGATTGCGTCTTGCTGTACGGCCATCTGGACAAACAACCCGAGATGGCCGGATGGCGCGAAGGGCTGGACCCATGGACCCCCGTGCGCGAGGGCGACCTGCTCTACGGACGCGGCATCGCCGATGACGGCTACTCCACCTTCGCCTGCATAGCCGCGCTCGGCGCGCTGCATTCGGCGAACATCCCGCACGCGCGATGCGTGATCGTTATCGAAGCCTGCGAGGAAAGCGGGAGCTTCGACCTGCCCCACTATATCGAGCGGCTCGCCGATCGTATCGGCAAGCCCAGCCTGGTGATCGCTCTGGACTCGGGTTGTGAAACCTACCACCAGCTATGGTCGACGACTTCGCTGCGCGGACTCGCGGGCGGCACGCTGCGAGTCGAGATGCTGACCGAGGGCATCCATTCCGGCGCCAGCGGTGCGGTGGCCGACACGTTTCGTATCGCGCGCCAGTTGCTTAGCCGGGTAGAGAACCCGGAGACCGGAGAGGTGAGCGACCCCGCATTCAACGTGACCGTTCCACCGGCGCGTCTGAGCCAGATTTCCGCGGCCTCCAAGGTGCGCGAGCGGTATGCGGAAAGTTTCCCCCTGACCGCGGGCGCACGCGCCGTCTCGAACGATCCGGTCGAGTTGATCCTGGGCAGCACCTGGCGTCCCGCCCTCACCGTGATTGGCGCGGAAGGACTCCCGCCCGCTGCCAACGCCGGCAACGTGCTGCGGCCGATGACGGCGCTCAATTTATCGCTGCGGCTACCGCCGACCTGCGATGCGCCCCGAGCGACGCAGAGACTCAAGTCGATGCTGGAAGAAAATCCGCCGTACGGCGCCAAGGTTTCATTCCAAGCCGACTGGGCGGCCAGCGGATGGGATGCGCCCGAGCTCGCGCCGTGGCTCGAGAAATCACTGGACCAGGCTTCCAGCGCCTTCTTCGGCAAACCGGCGGCCTACATGGGTCTGGGCGGCAC
>Ga0074044_10004825_pt1 | contig 11097 bp, 7 predicted proteins | sample BogForMeECP23OM1_FD_94443 | JGI IMG/M metagenome (GOLD analysis project Ga0074044, IMG submission 94443) | Bog forest soil microbial communities from Calvert Island, British Columbia, Canada - Bog Forest MetaG ECP23OM1 | ecosystem: Environmental > Terrestrial > Soil > Wetlands ...
ATGGTCGAGCTCGCGCGCGACCTCGGTGAGCAAGGGAGTGGGATCCTTGAACTCCCCCGTGCGCAGGCGTTCGAGTTCGCGCACCGCAACCAGCGAATGCCGGTCCACGGTGTAGATGTGGTAGAGGTCGTGCAGAACGCGCGCGTAGAGGTTGCCGAACTCGGGGATTATCGCGCCCAGCACGCCCGACAGATGCATCGCCTCGAGCGTCTCGGCGACCCGCTGGCGCGCCGCCAGGATCGTCATCAGGGCTTCGGCGACGCGCGGGTCTTTGCGCATCTGGTCGTCAATCAATTCAACATTGTCGCGCACCAACTGGTACGCGCTGCCCGAAAGGCTCACGTCCTGCGCCTGGCAGTCGGCGTAGATCGTGATCAGGTTGAGCGGAGCGCGTTTGAAAAAATCGGGCGCGGCGATACTCAGCAGATTGCCCTGAACGATTACGCCGGGGCGAATCTTGCGGGTCGGCGTGCGGCGAAAAAACCGCCCGCCGGAGGTATTCTCGGTGACCCGCGCGATCAAGCCCTCGGCAAAGCGATGGACCGTTGACGCGTGCTGGTAGTACGCGCGCATCAAAGCGGAACCGGCGGCCTGTCCCGCCTCGGGCTTGAAGCCCAGCAGCGGCTCGATTCGTTCCTGCATCTCGAAGGTGATCTGATCGAAGTGGCGGCCGGTCAAAAAATGCAGAGAATTGCGCACCCGCCAGAGAAAGTCGCGCGCCTCGATCACTTCGGCCGCTTCGGGCTCGGTGATGACGGCCTTTTGCACCAGCTCTTCGAGCGAATGGACCTTGTACTTGACCTTGGCCAGCCACATCGCGGTGTGAAGATCGCGCAGGCCGCCTTCGCCCTCCTTGATCTGAGGCTCGAGCAGGTAGATCGAATCGCCGTACTGGGCGTGGCGTTCGCGGCTCTCCTCGAGCTTGGTGGCGAAGAACCGGTCCTGGTTGCGATTGAGGACCTCGGCGACGAGCAGCTTGTCGAGATCGGCATACAGCTTCTCGTCGCCGCACAGCAGGCGCGCGTCGAGGATCGCGGTTTTTTCCTTCAGGTCCTCGTTCGCGAGCCGCACGCATTCCTTGGCCGTGCGAACCCCATGTCCGACCGCGAGCCCCGCGTCCCAAAGCGCGTGCAAGATTAACTCGGTGACAATTTCGGCGTACGGACCGCGTTTGTAGTCGCGCAGAAACAACAGATCGACGTCGGATTGCGGATTGAGTTCGCCGCGTCCGTAACCGCCGCGCGCGACCACCGTAATTTTCTGGTTGAGCCTGGGGAATCGCCGGTCGTGTTCCGCGTCGGCATAGTGAAACAGCGCTCGCAGAAGATCGTCCATCGCCGCCGTCATCGCGGCCACGATCTCGCTGCCGCTCGCGCCGGCGAAGTGGCGCTCGGCGAGCTCGGCGCGGACCGATTCGAGATAAGTGCGGGCATTGGCGCCCGGGGTCTTGCTCGCGACGAATTGCGCGAGCAGGGCCTCCTGGCCGCGCGGCGAACGCGCGGGAGTTGGCGCAGACCCGGCGCGATTCGCGCCCGTGACGAGGCTCATAGATTTCCCACCGCCAGATCGGCGTTGAAGTAGTGCGCTACTGCCGTGGCGATCGCGCCGGCCAGCACCTCCTGGTATTGCGCCGACTCCAGCCGGGCCGCTTCGCCGGCGTTCGACATGAAGCCGCATTCGACCAGCACGGCCGGCATATGCGCGCCGACCAGCACGTAAAATGGTCCCATCTTCGCTCCCAGCGCGTGCACGTTCAGTCCCAGTCCGGCATCGAGATCGGCGACCGTCTGCGCGTCGATCATCCTCGCCAGCGAGGCCGCTTCCGACGCCTTATAGTTCTGGCGCAAGTCGGTCAGGATGTAGTTTAAGTTGGACGCGTCGGGTGCGCCATAGCCGTCGGCGCCGGCGTTTTCCATCCGCGCCAGCCGAATCGTCGCGCGATCGGTGGTGTTGTTCAGGTAATAGACTTCGATTCCCGTGGTGTTGACGTCCGGGCTCGAATTGAGGTGGATTGAAACGAAGAGGTCCGCAGCGGCGCGATTCGCAATTCGGGTGCGCTCGGCGAGGCTGATGAAAACGTCGCTCGAGCGCGTGAGTTCGGCGCGGATGCCGCGGGCTTCCAGAGCGGCCTTCAGGCGCGCCGCGATCCGCAGGGCGAGGTCCTTTTCCATCGCGCCCGCCGACGATTGCGTGCCGGGATCGTACCCGCCGTGACCGGGATCGATCATCACCAGGAAGCGACCCGGCTGACGATTGTCTTCATTCGCATTGGCCGGCGCGATTGATTTGTCCGCCGGCGCAAATGAGACGGTGCGCGCGACGGACGGCGCGGGGCGGCGCGGGGCGTCGCTTTCGTTGCGAGCAATCATCGGCGCCGCGATATTTGGATCCGCGCCGTCGGCCGCGACCCGCAGTACTATTTCATTGCGGTTTCGCAGCCGCGCGATCGCATAGTCGGCCTTGCCGATTACCTCGACGACGATTCGCGACCTGCCGCCGGGCGACTCGATCGTGCGCACGCTCGCCAGCGGCGCAGTTTCATAGCCGAACAGCGGGCGTGGAGGGATCGCGATACGTGTGCGCGCCAGCTCGATCCACAGTTCGCTGCCATGCGTGCTGAGATCGAGCCGTGGAGCGGGTCCGCTGAAGCCGAAATGGATTTCGACAGTCGGGCCGCGATGCTCGATTCGCGCGGAGGTCAGGACTGCCGCAGAAGGACTCGCGCATACCGGGGCAACCATCGCGCCAATCGCCGCCGCCGCGACCGCAACCGCCATCATTCTCCGCACCGCGCAACCTCCTGCCCAGCCTCCAAGAATAGCCGCCGGCCGGAGCGATCGCCACGCCCCAGTTAGCGACCCGCGAGCCCTTTAGCAGGGAACCTGCGAGTACTCAGGGTAAACTCCGTCCGCATCTTCGTTTTAATACTGGGTGCAGGGGTCACCCCTGCTTTCACGCGAAACATTTTTATCGAAGACCCCAGCAGTACAGCGCCATTTCTGACCACTTTTGAGAAAATTGACTGCCATTGCGCGACGCCTGATCCGGGATTCTTCGCTTCGCTCTGAATGACACAAAGAAAGACCCTTTCCCCTCACGCCCTCTCAACAGGTACAGAGATCTTTTTCTCCGCCATGCGGCCGAGAGCGAAAGACCGTCCACGGGATTTCGCGATTCACACCGCGCCGTCGCCGCAGCGACCGCCCCGCGCGCAGCGGTTAGAGTCACTCCTGCTGCTTGAGGCGCGCGGCCAGGCGCGCGAGTGCGTTCAGCGCGTCCATCGGCGTCATCCGCTCGACGTCGAGCGCGCGGAGTTCATCGATGACGCGTTCGTCTCGTGGCGAGAACAAGCCGAGCTGAGGCGCGGGCGTTGTGGCCCGGCGATCGCGGGCAATTCGCGGCATCCCGGCCTCATCCAGTTCGCCCTGCTCGAGGTTGGCGAGAATTTCGCGCGCGCGGCTGATAATCGAATCCGGCAATCCCGCCAGGCGCGCCACCTCGATACCGTAACTTCGCGACGACGGCTGCTCGATGACGCGGCGCAGGAAAATCACCTCGGCGCCCCATTCGCGCACCGCCATGCTCAGGTTCTTGACCCGCGGCCGCTCGCGCGCGAGGTCGGTGAGTTCGTGGAAGTGCGTGGCGAACAGCACCTTGGCGCGGGTCTGATCGTGCAGGTATTCGGCCACCGCCCACGCGATCGCAAGACCGTCAAAGGTGCTGGTGCCGCGGCCGACTTCGTCGAGCAGCAGCAGGCTGCGCTCCGAGAGCCCCTTGAGCAGGCGCGCCGTCTCGCTCATCTCGACCATGAAGGTGGACTCGCCGCGGCGAAGTTCGTCGCGCGCGCCGATGCGCGTCAACACGCGATCGATAAGCCCGATGGCCGCCTCGGCGGCGGGAACGAAGCTGCCGATTTGCGCCATGATCGCAATCAGCGCGACCTGGCGAAGATAGGTCGATTTGCCGGCCATGTTGGGGCCGGTGATCAGCAGGATTTGGCGCGTGTCGGGCTCCGCGTCGAGGTCGTTGGGCACGAACTCGCCCGGCCGCATGCCGGCTTCGAGCACCGGATGGCGTCCGTCGCGCACGCGAATCCGAAGGCCGGTGTTGATCGCGGGACGCACGTAGCCGCGGCGCCGCGCAACTTTCGCCAGCGACACGATCGCGTCGAATTCGCCGACGGCGCGGGCGGTTTCGAGTATCGTGGCGGCGTGCGACTGCAGGTCGCGGAGCAGCCTGGTGAAGATCTGGAGTTCGAGTTCCTTGAGCGCCGATTCCGCGGTCAGGATTTTGCGCTCGAGCTCCTTCAGCGCGGGCGTGGTAAAGCGTTCGGCGCTGACCAGCGTTTGCTTGCGCTCATAGTCGGCGGGCACCCGCTCCAGATTGGGCTTGGTGACCTCGATGTAGTAGCCGAAGATGTTGTTGTAGCGCACCTTGAGCGACGCAATCGCGGTGCGCTCGCGCTCGGTGGCCTCCAACTTCGCGATCACGCCGCGCGCGCCGGACGCGAGGCTCCGCAACTCGTCAACCTCGCCGCTCAGACCGGGGCGAATCACGTTGCCATCGCGAGGATTGACGGGAGGCTCATCGGCAAGCGTCGCGGCGATTTGCGACACCAGCGCGGGCATCGGCGAGATCCGCGCGGCTTGCTCGCGGACAAGAGGGCTCTTAAGCGCGCCCATGGCTTGTTTGAGCAGGTCCACCGCGCCCAGCGCGTCGCCAAGACGGATACAATCGCGCGGCGACGCGCGCATCGCGCCGATACGTCCCGCGAGCCGCTCCAGGTCGCCGATTCGCTTCAAGGATTCCGCGAGCCGGCCGCCCAGGTCGGCATCGAACAGCTCTTCGACGCCGTCGTGGCGCGCGCGGATCGCGTCAAGCGAGAGGAGCGGATAGGTGATCCAGTTGGCCAGCGTGCGCGCGCCGACGGCGGTCAGCGTCTCGTCGAGAATCGACAGCAGCGAGCCCTTGCGCGCGCCGTCAGTTGAGGCGACGAGTTCGAGATGACGCCGGGTGGTCTCGTCCACCAGCATGTACTCGGTGATGCTGTAAAGACGGGGCGCCTGGAGATGCGCCAGGTCGCGGCCGAAGGTGTCTTCGACGTAAAGCAGCGCGATCCCCGCGGCGCGGACGATCGATTCGTGGAGGTCCGCGGCGGCGTCCGCGAACCGATGCGAGAATGCCGCAGTCGCCCGCTCGGCGTTGAACGATTGTCGGTCGAGCGTCGTCAACGGGCAGTTCAAATCTTTCAGCAATGCGCCCAAGTCGGCGCCGTCTCCGGCGACCACTATTTCGCGCGGCGCGATTCGCGCGATTTCCTCGCGCAGCGCCAGGGCCTCGCGAGCCTGGGTGGCGAGAAATTCCCCGGTCGAGACGTCGAGCGCCGCCAGCGCGAAGCCGTCGCCTTCGGCGCGCGTGACTGCGACCAGGTAACTCTTCTCGGCGGCCGTCAGCACCATCTCCTCGCCGACGGTTCCGGGCGTGATCACGCGTACGATTTGCCGCGGCATCAGCTTGGGAGACCTGGCGTCGGGCGTTCCCTGCTCGCAGATGGCGACCTTGTGGCCGGCCTTCAGCAGCTTGGCGATGTAGGGTTCCGCGGAATGGTAGGGCACGCCGCACAGTGGCACGCCGTCCTTGTTGCGCGAGGTGAGCTGAATGTCGAGCACCTGCGCGCCGACTTCGGCGTCCTCGAAGAACATCTCGTAAAAGTCTCCGAGGCGGAAAAACAGGATCGCGTCGGGAACGCGCTGCTTGACGCTCAGGTACTGGGCGATGAGGGGTGTTTGCTTGACTGCCACTGATGCGATTGCGGCTCACAATAGCCGTGGCGCGCGAAATGGGCAAAACAGCGTGCGTCGCATATCCGGCGCGGACGCAATAGCAAGGGGCATGCAGCGGCCTGCACTTCGCGCACTACAATCTTGTGCGGATTCACAACACGCTGCGCTGTACGCCCGCGATGGCAGTTGGCGTGACGGATCGGCTATGGTCGATTGAAGAATTGATCGGAGCGGCGACAGGAGAGGAATATGCCCAGCAATCCGCTTGATGCAAATAAGACCTGTGTCCGGCGTCAGTTCGAGGAGCTTTGGAACAATGGTCAGCTTGATGCGGTGGACGATTTCTTTGCCACGGACTTCATGAATTTCGGCCAGCAACTTCAGGATGGTCGTGCGATGGTGAAGCGCATCGTCAGCGTCTGGCGCACAGCGTTCCCTGACTTGCACTTTACGGTGGATTCGATGGTGGCGGAAGGCGACTTGGTTATGTGCGAAGCGTCTTTTCAGGGAACGCATTTGGGGGAGCTTCAACTCATTCCGCCCTTAAAGGGACCGAGTTTGCCCGCGAACGGCAGAGCGTTCAAAGTTAAGCACATTCACCGCTTTCGCCTGAGAGATGGAAAAATTGTAGAGCACTTTGCCGTGCGGGACGATCTAGGCATGTTCCAGCAACTCGGTCACCTCAGTGCTCTCAGCGGTTAGCCGTTCAAATTAGATCGCTACCCAGCGGCCTTTCGCTTTGCCGAATGGGTGTCGATTTACTAGAGTTCGAGTGTTAATCAGGCTCTATACCGCTCGCGATGTTCCATTGCTGCGGCACTTTTCGCAGCCGGCGCATGGCGACGAATAACCGACAGGAGATTAGGGAAAATGGCATCAGTGTCAGCGTCATTGGAATCAGCAACCCGCGGCGCCAAATCGAGCGCAGCGCTTGAGTTCCTCAAGAGCTCGCCCAAGAAACTTCTTATCAACGGTAAATGGGTGCCGTCGAAGTCCGGCAAAACTTTCGAGACCCTCAACCCCGCCAACGAGCAGGTCCTGGCGCTGGTCGCCGAGGGCGACAACGCCGACGTGGACGAGGCTGTCAAGTGCGCGCGCAAAGCCTACGAGGAGGGCAAGTGGCCGACCCTCAGCCCGCACGCGCGCACCCACTTCCTGCTGAAGATCGCGGCGCTGATCGACCAGCCGACGAGCTTGCCGAGCTTGAGACGCTCGACAACGGCAAGCCGCTGTTCGAGTCCAGGAACATCGACATTCCCGGCGCCGCCGAGACCTTCCGCTACTACGCGGGCTTCGCCACCAAGATTTACGGCGAAACCAACCCGTCCGATCCCACGACGTTCAACTTCACGCTGCGCGAGCCGGTCGGCGTCTGCGGACAGATCATTCCATGGAATTTCCCGCTGCTGATGGCGTCGTGGAAGATTGCGCCGGCGCTCGCATGCGGCAACGTCGTCATCCTGAAGCCCGCCGAACAGACTCCGCTGACCGCGATTCGCCTCGGCGAGCTTATCTGCGAGGCCGGCCTGCCCGAGGGCGTCGTGCAAATCGTCACCGGCTTCGGCCCCGGCGCCGGCAGCTCGATCGCCGAGCATCCCGATATCGACAAGGTCGCCTTCACCGGCTCGACCGAAGTCGGCAAATTGATCCTGCAGGCCTCCAGCGGCAACTTGAAGCGGGTATCGCTCGAGCTTGGCGGCAAGCCGCCCAACATCATCTTCCCTGATGCTGACATGCCGTCAGCGGTGTTCGGCTCGGCCCTGGGCATCTTCATGAACCAGGGGCAGGTCTGCTGCGCCGGCTCGCGCGTGTTCGTGCAGGAGAGCGTGTACGAACAGTTCACCGATTCGCTGTCGCAGATGGCGAAAGGGCTCACGCTCGGCAACCCGCTGGACCCGAACACCCGCATGGGTCCGCTGGTTTCTAAAGAGCAGCACGATCGCGTCAAGGGATATTTGAAGGCCGGCAAAGCGGAGGGCGCAAAGGCCAAGACCGGCGGCGAGCCGGGCAAACAGGAAGCCGGCTACTTCATCGAGCCGACGGTTTTCACCGGCGTGAACAACCAGATGAAGATCGCGCGCGAGGAGATTTTTGGACCGGTCGCCTCGGCGATTCCGTTCAAGGACGAGTCCGACGTCGTCTTTCAGGGCAACGACACCAGCTACGGGTTGGCGGCCGCCGTCTGGACCAAGGACATCAACCGCGCCCTCACGGTCGCGCGCAAGCTCAAAGCCGGCACCGTCTGGATCAACACCTACGGCATGATCGACCCGATGTCTCCGTTCGGTGGCTACAAGCAGTCGGGCTTCGGCCGCGAGCTGGGCAAGTACGCGATCGATCTGTACACGCAGATCAAGTCGGTTTACGCCAAGATCGGGTAGTCGAAAAGCAAGTTCGAATGGCCGGACAAGGGCGTCCAACCGGGCGCCCTTGTTTATTCCGCTACCCGGCGGACTTCCACTCCTCGAAAGTAAAAAAATTACTCTTTCGATCCGTCATCATGTTTCGTTTTACCCGTCGATTCCCTATTATTGACGCAGTGAGCCAGAGGTTTGGGGTCGAGCCGCAGTAAAGAGATTGCGGCCGGCGCACGTCGTAAGGGCGTGAGGAGGGGCCGTCCTGCGAGAGACGGCAGTACGTTGGGTGGTGCGAAATCGGCGTCGCCGGGAGTCCGGCGGCGCGGCGGGGTTCACCGATGGCGTCCGAGAACAACGATGACCCGATCGAGGCGATGATCTCGTCGCGAGGGCCTCGTCGCATTCATCAGGCAGCCGTCCCCGCAAATCCAGTCGCGACACCTGCCGAACAACCGGCTGCCGAAGAGGCAGTTCCGCCAGAAAAGCCCGGGTCCGAACCGCGCGAGCCGGAATCTCCGCCGCTGCGCCCGCCGAAGCAGGCGGCGCTCGAAGGCCGCCTCGAAGTTCGTCCGATAGGCACTGCGATGGGTTTGCGCGAGCTTGCCACGCTGCACAAGCGGACCTGGAAGCTGCTGAACGTGCAGGAAAAGCGCGTGCACGTACTGCTATGGCCGCTCGCTATCCATTTTGGCCTTTACGCGGTGAGTCCGGTCAACGAACGGCGGCGTCCGCCGCTGATTGGCGCATTTTGGGCGCGATGCCTGGCTGACGCGCCGCTGACGCTCGGCCATCTGTATCCGCCGCACTTGTTCAAGGGGTTGCTGGCGTCGGAAGTGTTCGAGTTCGGCGGGATGGTGATTGACCCGAACTACCAGGGCAAGGGTCTGGTCAAGCTGATCTCGGACACCGCGCGATTGTTTGTCTTTTCGCGCCGTCCCAAGCTGCTGATCACCAATCCGGTCGAGCCGCTTTACGAGATGTACAAACAGCTCGGGCTCAAGACTGTGGGCCGCGAGCCGGTGGAGCATCCGCACGCATTCAACGTGCGGGTCTGGCTGATGTACGGCAAATTCGACGAGCTGTCCAGGCCGTACTTCATGTAGGATTTTACTACAGAACTACGGCTTGACTTTCCGCTCCGCCTTGCCGCCGCCGCCCATCAGCGCTCCCGCGCTCTCCATGATCCGCGTGCCGACGCTCAGCAGCGCGTCGGTAACGCCCGGAAACAGCGAGCCGAGTTTCTCCGCGACTGCGGCCCCGGGAGGAACGTCCACCTCCGTCAAGCCGAACGCGGCCGCGGCCAGCACCGCCCACGTCACCCATCGCGCCGGCATCGCCATCATGGCCGATACGCCTTTGAGCGAATCGTGCTTGAGCGCGTTGCGCGCCATCGGCGTGTCGATCACCCCGGGCATCACCAGCGACACTTTTATGCCGCTGTTGAACAGCTCGACGCGCAGAGCTTCCGTCATGCCGACCAGCGCAAATTTGGTCGCGCTGTAGCCGCCGATCGGACTGACGCCGCGCCGTCCCGCCAGCGACGAGATGTTCACGATGTTGCCTGACTTGGCCTTGCGCATCACCGGCAGCACCGCCTGCATCGCGTTGAGCGCGCCAAAGACGTTGACCCGCATCATCTTTTCGAGGTCCTCGGGGCGCATCTGTTCGACCGGATCGGCGATGAGCAAGCCCGCCGAGTTGATCAGGATGTCCACCTTGCCGAAGGCTTCCTTGACCTGCTCGATCGCCCAGAACACGCGCGCGCGATCGGTCACGTCGCAATCCAGCGCGAGCGCTTTGCCGCCTGCCTTGTTGATTTTCTGCGCCAGTTCTTCGAGTTGCACGCGCCTGCGCGCCAGCAGCGCAACCTGCGCCCCTTGTTCGCCGAACGCGAGCGCGACGTCGTGGCCGATGCCGCTCGACGCGCCGGTTACGACCACCGCTTTGTCGAAGAAGTATCCGCGCACCGGTCCTTTGGATTCCCGCTTGGCTTCGCTCATAACCGTCACCTCGATATGGGCGCCGTGGCACGGAATTGATGGTGGGGGCGTCGCGTTTCCAACATTGTGCGCCGGTCAGAGGCGCGGGCGCAAACCCCGTTTGCGGCGGTTGCTGGGGAGATAGCGCGTGGTTAGTTTTACTTGCGAGTCTCAGCCGGGAGCAGGGAAAATATTGAACTCGAGAACTGTCGTTGCTGAAATCGCTGCTGCGGGCGCATTACTCGGCTCCTATCCACTGGATTGGCTGGTCAGACGAGGCGAGCCGTACTTGGGCGCGCCTTCGAGCGAACCCGTCATACTTATCCACGGCTTCGGCGGCAGCCGCGCCAATCTCCTGGCGCTGGCGGCGTACCTGCGGCTGGCAGGATTCGACAACGTGTCATATTTCGAGTACCCGCGATGGCAGATGCTCGGCGATTCCGCCGCGCAACTCGGCCGCATCGCCGGGGAAAAATCCGGCGGCCAGGGAGTTCATCTGATCGGCCACAGCCTCGGCGGCACTGTCGCCCGGCGTTATGCGGCCGCGGCGCCAAAACGCGCGGTGCGCTCGCTCATCACGCTCGGCTCGCCGTATTCTTACGGCCAATGGAGTCCCAGAGAGGTCGGGATTTTCGGCGATGATGACCCTATCGTGCCGGCGCCGATCGAGTCGCTGACCAATCGCGCCGCGTTCGCGCGGATCGTGACGCTCCACGACGTCGGGCATCTTGCACTGATCTTTCATCCCGAGGCGCTGCGGGTCGTCGGCACCGAGTTGCGCGCAAATCGCGCGCCGGAGAGCAGCGCCGCGGCGCAATAGTCTATCGAAACCGAAGCACGCGCCCTTTCTTTTGTCGGCAATGTCCCCCCGAATGTTGAAATTTGAATAGGTAGCGGCGGCTCCCGGCCGGCCTGAGAATGGGTCGTGCCAACAACACCGTCCCCGAGGGGGAAAGGAGCCGCCGATGAGGAACAGAG
>Ga0074044_10004826_pt1 | contig 11095 bp, 10 predicted proteins | sample BogForMeECP23OM1_FD_94443 | JGI IMG/M metagenome (GOLD analysis project Ga0074044, IMG submission 94443) | Bog forest soil microbial communities from Calvert Island, British Columbia, Canada - Bog Forest MetaG ECP23OM1 | ecosystem: Environmental > Terrestrial > Soil > Wetlands ...
AATCTCCGGGCTTCAAAGAGATGGGGGGATAGGATCGCAGGGACGCGTCGAACCACCAGGACTCATCGGTTCCGTCATTGAGCCGGGAATCGAATCCGCTTTTGCTGTTGGCGGTCGGTAGATTCAGAACCGAGCCATTCTCGTAGGGCAACGAAGTGGTGGGCGCGGGATCGATGGCTGTGATCGTGACCGGGCCAACCACGTAATAGTCGCCATTCACAAACTGCCCGACGGGTACGGGCTGGCTGAACGTCCAGGTGATGCCGTCTTTCGAAACGGAAGCTGCGGTTCCCGCCGGAGGGGGTGGGGGAGAGGTGGAAACCAGAGAACTACCGGTTCCTCCACAGCCGGTGACGCTCAACGTAAACAGCACAAGCAGCACGAGAACGGCCGTTTTTTGATTCCCCATGAACACCGCCATCGTTGCTAGATTTTGGCCCTACCAGCATGCGGTGTTTGGGTCGACAACCCAAGTATCGAAGGTGCAGGCTCAAGCGGACGATGCCGATGCCGGTGGGTTGGACGAGGGGCAGTGGTACGGATTCCCGAAGGGCTACAGACCGATGCTTACCTCATTAAAGGGCGCGGCTGAAGTCGGTTCCTTCGCAGACCCGTTTGGTAGTCTTCCTCAGCATCGGCGGGAAACTGGCCGATTACTTCGCATTGCCGGTTCACTCGGGAACTATGGTCAAGCCTCAGGGATGGCGACGCTGGATGATTAGGAATTTTCAGGCGGCCTCCGCTCCGTCGCTTGAGTCCAAAGCGCCAGACATGCATCTACGTAGGCATGGCAAGCTTGACGGATTTCAGCCTGGCCGAGGCCATCGCAGTTCTCACCCGCACTCCCGCAGCCCTAAATGCGCTGTTGCGCGGCCTGCCCAATATTTGGGTGCGCTGCAACGAAGGAAAAGATACCTGGAGCGCGTTCGACATAGTGGGCCACCTGATCTTCGGGGAGCGCACCGACTGGATGCCGCGAGTGCGGATCATACTGGAGAACGGCGAAGCGCGGCCATTTGATCCCTTTGACCGCCTTGCGCACTTGAAAGAGAGTCAAGACAAGTCGATGGAGCAGCTCTTGGACGATTTCGCCCGCCTGCGAAGGGAGAATCTAGCTGCGCTGCAGGCACTGAATTTACAGCAGGAAGACTTGACGCGGCGAGGAAGGCATCCAGCGCTGGGTGTGGTGACGCTATCGGAACTTCTGGCGACATGGACCGTTCACGACCTCACGCATGTGCATCAACTATCCCGCGTGATGGCCCACCAGTATCGCGACGCAGTTGGTCCGTGGAGCGCCTATCTGGGTGTGCTGCAGTGTACTGGTCATAGCGCTCCATAGGCAATCGAACTCAGGCAGCGCTTCCGCCGCGACAGACGCGACTTTCCCTTGCCGAACGCCGCTCTGAGGATCGCAAACGCTTTAGCGCAAGCGTAGAATCTCGACCGTGATGTTATCCGGCCCGCCGCGTTCGCGAGCTAATCCGATCAGCTCGCGGCCCGCTTGTTCCGCGCTTTTGTTTTCGACGGCGTCGAGAATCTCGGAGTCGCGCACCTGTCCCCACAATCCATCGCTGCAGATCACGAGCACGTCCTCCGGGCGCAGCGGCTCCGGCTGTCCGGGCGAGTCCATGATGAGGTCGGGGTTCGTGCCTAGAGCGGCAGTCAGAATGTTCCGCTGCGGATGATGCTCCGCTTGTTCCTCGCTGATCATTCCCGCCTCCACCAGCCTTCCCACATAAGAGTGGTCGCGCGTTACCCGCGTAATCTGGCCATCGCGGATCAGGTAAAGGCGCGTATCGCCAACATGCACGTAATAGAGCGCGTCATGTTGCGCACCTCCGTCGGCAACCCTGACAATCGCCGCCGCGGTGCAGGTCGTTCCCATCCCTCGCAGTTCCGGATGGGCAAAGCTGTATTGCCGGATCTGCTCGTGGGCTGTCTGTAAACCCTCGACCAGCGCTTGCTGCGGGTCGTTGCCGCCAAAGTCGCGATAGACGGCCATCAGCGTTTCCACCGCCAGGCGGCTCGCTTCCTGCCCGCCTTCGTAGCCGCCCATGCCGTCCGCTACCACCGCCAACCGCCCCTTGCGCAGGAACTGCTGGTCGTCCTCCGGCTCCCAATAGCCGAAGGAATCCTCATTGTTCTGGCGCAGGCAGCCGATGTCGGACTGGTACGATACCTCAATTCCGGTGCGAACTTTCATCCGGGCACGACGTCAGTTACGGGAATGACGAGCATAGGCAAGTATCGCGCTACGTGCAAAGTTAAGATTATAAAGGTTGCGGGCAGGACGCTCAAATGTGCTTCGGGGAAGTGGATTTTCTCGAAGGTGTGGGGCAGACTCTAAACGGAGACGGGGACGGCCGTCGAGCAGCCGTCCCCGCATAAGTCAAACAACACCGATCGTTAGCCGACCTCTAGAGCCGACCTCTAGCTCCCAGAGGGGCACGCCCCGGACGGACCCGACGACGACGCCACCGGAATATATACTGGCTGGGACGTAATTCCTTGAAAGGAAACCGTCACCTCGTAAGCACCCACATACACATCAGCACCCTGATCGTCTATGAATGTGCACGTGGCCGGCTCCACGGCGGTGATTAAGCCAGTGCCATCATATTCAACTGTGCCGTTAGTGTAGGGCGGCGTGGACGGAACTGGGCAAGAAGGAGCTTGGCAGGGAGGAAGCAGCGCGTTGCCGAACGCGTCCACATTGTGGTTTGCGTCAACAATCACCGTATACGTAACCCTGTTCGTCAGGTCGGAGGTTTTGGAGTTACTGTAGTTTCCGATCGCCTGCAACTGGATCGTCCCCCCGTTACCCTGCAAGGTAATGAAGCCAGACTGACCCGTGGGGGCCACGCCGTTGACCAAGCTTGCCTGAAGCGTAATGGACTTCAACTGGTTGGTCTGTCCGCAGCCCAGCATGCCGAACACCAGCAGCGCGCAAGCTAACGCGGTAAAGAGAGTTTTGAGATTCACCGCCAAGTACCTCCAAAAGGAAATCTTCCGCATCGTCGCAGCATCCGTCACATGAGGCAAGGTAACCAAAGTCACCGCACCGCGCGGATGTAAGCCATGTCCGGGAGCGTACCCACGGCCACAGCCAAATGTGCAGAAGGGCAACGGCGGAAGGCTGAAGTCATCTAAAATCACCCCATGCCCGATCAAATGTCCGATCGACCAGCGCCTCCGCCGCCCCCACCCCCGCCGGCATCGATCATCGAGTTTCACATCGGCGAAGAATTCGGAACCGCCAAGCGCAATCTTCCCCCGATCGGCATCGTCCTGATCTGCATCGCCGCCGTTGCCGTCGTGGTGGGAATCTTCGCCTTCAAGGAGCGGCCGAAACCGCAGGGTGCGGGTTCGATCGATTTTGTCGCCGCAGCCGAAGTGCCCGGCCAGAACATGGTCCTGGCCGCCATTACTATGACCCTGCGGAATACCGCGGTAAGACCGCTTTGGATCAAGACGCTCACCGCGCAGCTCACCACCGCCGATAACAAGACCTTCGACGATGACGCCGCTTCGGCCGTCGATCTTGACCGCTATTTCCAGGCGTTCCCGGCGTTGAAAGAAAGTTCCGAGCCGCCGCTTTCGCCCGAAACAAAGCTGGCCGCAGGAACCGAACAGAGAGGAACCATCATTGTCGGGTTCAAGGTTACGAAAGAGACCTTCGATCAGCGCAAATCCCTGATCGTCACCATTCAACCTTATGACCAGGTGTTGCCCGTGGTATTGAAATGACGGACGATGGAGCGATGGGCGTTTCGCGAGCCTGCCCTGAGCGAAGTCGAAGGGTCCAGTGGGGCCGGGCGGGGCGCCCGGCTCTCCACCGGCAAGCGCTAGACCGACTCCTCACTCATTCTCGAGTTGTTTACGCGCTTGCGCCAGCGCAGCCTGCTCGGTGCTGCTCACCTTCGGATATTTCAAGTTCATATCCTTCAATGCATCCACCGCTGCGTGCGAGACTACCAGTCGCGTAAACCACTTGTTATCTGCCGGTACGACGTACCAGGGAGCGTGCTCACTCGCCGTGTGCCGAATCATGTCCTCGTACGCTTCCTGATAATCGTCCCAGAATTCGCGCTCCTTCACGTCGGACGAAGAAAACTTCCAGTTCTTGTCGCGATGGTCGAGCCGTTCCATGAACCGGCGCTTCTGTTCTTCCTTGGAGAGATGCAGGAAGAACTTCACTACCGCAATGCCGTTCCGTGTAACGTAGCGTTCGAAGTTATTAATATCTTCAAAGCGCTGCTGCCAGATATGTTTTGTGAATAACTCCTTCGGTAGTTTCTGGTCTTCCAGAATCTGGGGGTGGATGCGTACCACCAGTACCTCCTCGTAATATGAGCGGTTGAAAATGCCAATGTGGCCTCTCTCTGGCATGGCCTTCATCGTTCGCCAGAGGTAGCCGTGCTGCAATTCTTCCGCCGACGGAGCCTTGAACGACCACACGTCCACGCCCTGCGGATTCACGCCCGACATGACGTGTTTGATGGTTCCGTCTTTCCCGGCCGCGTCCATGGCTTGAAAAATCAGGAGCAAGCCCCAGCGGTCCTGCGCCGCGAGAATGTCCTGCAAGCGGCTCAATTCTTTGACGCCGTCCGCCAGCAGCTCCTTCGCCTGCGGTTTCAGTTCTGACTCCAGCCCATGCGTGTCCGCCGGGTCGTGATCGTTGAGGTGGAAATCCTTCCCGCGTTCGACGCGGTAGCGCTTGAGCAGTTTGTCGATTTTCATAGCGTCACTTATAAAGCAGCTTAAGCGATTGTCATTCCGAGCGAAGCGAGGGCTCTGCGGCTTGGACCTTATCGTTGCTGCTCATACACCGTACTGTTCGGCGTGGGCTCGTCGTACTCACGGCCATACATGTTCTTGTGCACCATGCTCTGCCCAGTGGCTGCCGGGACCCTGATCACTCCTAAAGATGAGGCATTCTCCCCGATCGTGATCTCCCGTGTAAGAGGCTGAGTTTCCGGCCCCATGCCCTCGCTCCAGACGTGCAGCACATAACGCCCATAGGGAACGCCCGCCAGGCTAAGCTGTCCGTCACCATTTGAAACCGCATAGAGTGGCGTTGCTATCGTAATGACAACCGCACTCATGTCCGGATGAATATTGCAAAAGATGTAGCTGATTCCTGGCCGGTCGAATCGCACCGTTTGCAAAGAGCCCGCCTCATACAGACCGAGATTAAACCTCTTGCCTTCAAAAAGTGAAAAAACGTTATGAAAAAAGGGATCGCGATTGGGGAATTCCACTACCGATCCGGCCGGAACCACCAGGATGTGCGGCTCGAAACTCTTGTTCTTCTGGACCAGCCGAAGGTTTGCCGCCGGAGGTGCTGACGGACTTGGCGTGGCCGCCGTCGCTTCGCCTCCCGTTCCCGTCGTCGTTATTGGCGTCAGCCAAACCACGGTTGCGGGAATCTTCCCATGCCGTGTCTTGCCCGCTCCCCCGGCAGCGATGACCTCGACACGGCCGCGCACCGCCGTTACTAGCGGTGTCGTTACCGCGGTCGATGCCTGCGGGTACGATCCGGCTGCGCCAGCCCACAGCATCGCGGCCCAGATCAGGATCCTTCCAGGGTTCATGGTTGATGACTCATCTTAGAACGTGTTTCATAAACGATTGTCCCCATCTGCTCAGAAAAGAACTCCCATCATCAGATTGAGGTGCCCCGCGCTGTTCCCGCCGTTAGTAATCGAATACGTCGTCAGGTGCCGATATTCAGCGGAGAATAACAAGTCGGACCGGGGACGGTAAATCATGTTCACAAAGCTTCCCTGATTTCTCGCCAGCGTCGGATCCCCGTATGACTGCGAATACGGGTAGAAATATTTCAGGTCGCTGGCGTAAGGGTTATCCATGCCAAAGGCCGCATTGAACTCCCATTTATTCGCGGGGCGGTATTTCAATTGCGCCCAGCCGCCCACATCGTTCAATGCTTGTACTTCTGTGCTGGCCATTGTCGGATCGCCGCTGAACAACACGCTTCGTCCAATTCCGCCGTACAGTCCGCCAAGCGCCCTTCCGCGATACAGCTTTCCGCTCAACGAAAACTGGTGACTGAGCGGCAGTTCGATGTCGGTCATTCCGGCCCAGCCATCTATGTTCCGGCTGAAACCATAATCCTGCCGACTGTAGTACCCTCCGACTCCCACCCGCAGCGGCTGTCCGAAAACATTCCGCATCCACGCGACACGTGTGCCATACGCCGGTTGACGCGATGCTTCCCCGGGCCCCGCCTGCCGGTTGTACCCTGTGCCCGGCATTGTGCCCGGCAGTGCACTCGGCGCTGCACCCGGCACTTCCCCGGTCAGCGGGTCGAGAATCCCGCCCTGAAACATCAGACTCGACTCTTCCCCCAAAGCGATTTTGTGTTCCACCCTTATCTGGGGCATCCAACTCCACAAGTTCCCGGCGTAGGAAAGCGCTGGAATCGCCAGCGAGGCAAATGATGTCGGCGAGTTCGGTGAGAAGAAAATCGTATCTTGCCCGACCACGACCGAGGTGTTTGTCCAGTCCATGCGCATCGTCGCAGTCCGCAACCGCACCAGTCCGGAGTTGATCCCGTTGGGGACCGGCGGGAACCCGCCAGCCAGATCGAGTTGCAGATCCGCCATGGTCTTCGCCCCTGCCACATTCGGCCCGAAAGCCTCGAACCCGATCTCTGACTGCCGCAGCGTCGCGCCGAAACTTCCTCCTGAATCGCCCGCCGGTCGGGCGTACGCAAGCATGGGAAGATCAATGCTATCGACCCCACCTTGATTGCTCACCAGATTCATCAGAACGATGCCCGACAGTCGCAATCGGTACTTCGATGCGCTTTCCACCTTCGTCTGATACTGGTCGTCCACTTTCCCGCTCAGCAGTTGATATTCCTCTTCCAGGCTGGCCGCATGCTCGGCTTTTTTCTGATCTTCTTGATCTGGTTTCTCATCTTGCGGCCTGCCGTTCTGTAGGACGTTCGGCAAGACGTCCGCGGCCGCCCCGGAGTTGCTAGTCACCGACTTCGCCACCGCGTCCCTCAACACCGCATTCCGCGGCTCTGTGCCGTCGCGGAATTCTCCCTCGCGAATTTCGTCGAGCTCCCGGCGCAGTTCCGCCGTTTCGGTGCGGGCGCGCTGCCAGTCGGAGCGTATCCCGGCGACCGCAGCTTGCAACTCGCGAACCTGTTCGCGCAACTCGCGAACTGAGTCGCTCAAGGAATCACTCAGTGGCGACTCACTCGATGACCCGGCAGAAGGCGGCTCTGCCCGACTCACAGCTTCCTGCGCAACGCCGAATGTAGTCCAGGTCATCGCACCCATCAGCGTCATCCATCGCAACCATTCAAACCAGCGCGTCCGACTTATACTCATGTCGCCTCCTGCCACTCTCCGCACTTAGATTCTGCATTTAGAGTTTTGATTTGAAACCTGCACTTCAAAGGAGTGTTCAAAGGAAACCGGCCGCCTAAATAACATGACGGGCTGCCAACGCGTTTTCCGCCGCGGGATTCAGCGGAACGCTTACGCGGAACGTCGTACCCGAAGCCGATGTCTGCTCCACTCCGACATCGCCCCCATGGTCCTGTAGAATCTTCTGCACTACCGTCAATCCCATTCCGGTCCCATTTTCCTTGCCGTGGCTGACAAACGGCTCGAACAACCGGTCACGCACCGCCTCCGCGATTCCCGGACCGTTATCCGCGATGCGAATTTCCAGATTCTCACCCTTGCGTCGCAGCTCGATTTCGATTTTCCCGGATTCCGCCGGCACCACCTCACAGGCGTTTAGCAGTAAGTTGAGCAAGGCGCGCTCCAGTTTCTTGAAATCGAACCAGCCCTCGGTCGACCCTTCCGCGGAAATCCGGATCCGGATACGCTGGAATTCCGGATGCGCTTTCACTCCCTGCACCGCTCGATCTACCGCCGACCGAACGTCGCCGTAGGTAGGACGCAACGACTCTCGCGTGCGCGAGAATTCCAACAGCGACTCGATCAACTCCGTCATCTGGTTGACCGCAATTCGTATCTCGGCGTAAAGATCTTCGCGCTGAGCCGGCGTCAGGTTGCTCTCACAAAGAAACTCCGCATTGGCGACGACTGCCGCCAGCGAATGCCGCAGATCGTGCGAGATCGAGCTCGCCATTCGTCCAATCGTCGCCAGCCGTTCCGCATCCAGCAACTCGCGCTGAGTTTTCTGCAGATTCGTTCTCATCCGATCGAACGTTCCGGTGACTTCGGCAACTTCGTCTCCGCCCTGCGCATGCAGCGGATACGCATAATCGCCCTGCTCCAACGCCCGCACCCCCGCCACCAGATTCTCCAGCGGACGCGTGAAGGTATGCGAGATCAGGAAAACCAGCAAGCTGCCCGCCAGCACCGCCGTCAGCCCGAGCGCCAGCAGCAACTCGTTCAGGCTGCTCAGGAATGCAGTGGCCTGATCGAACGACTTCAACACCCACAGATCCAGGGCCGGTCCGCTTGGCATAGGTAGATCCACCGACGTCGCCAAGAAACGTTCCCCGCCCAGCCGGATTTCATCCCCTTGCGGCGGGACTCCAGCGGCCGTCCTCGGTGACACTCGCAGCAACTCCGATTCCTGGGCAGGCTTGAGAGTGCTGCGCACAATCGCGTCTCCATAACGAAACGCCACTTCGCTCGCGGCCACGCGGCTTAAGTCGCGGGCCACGCGGTCGTCAATTTCGTAACCCAGAAGCAGGTATCCCAGAACCTGGCACCCGCTCGCCGGACCAAAATAAATATCCTGGAGGAAGACCTCGTAGAGATGTCCTTCGACGTACCACCAATGCCGCGTCTCTTCGCGCGACACCACGGTCGGGAAAAAATCCTGCCCCTCACGGACCGTGATCTCCTGCGGAGTGGTCTGCAGCGCCATCACCTTCCCGGAAGAATCGGCCAGCAGCAGCAAGTCACTGCCCGCCAGCTGCCACAATTCTCGCGATGCATCCTGGATGGTTGCCGGATCGTGGGTGGTCATCAGCGCCCGCACATTGGGCAGGTCGGCCAGCAGCGCCGCCGAGCGCTCGAGCATGACTTCTCTCTGCTTCTGAGAGTTGTGGAATGCGGAAACGGAATTCTGCAGGTCGCGCTCGATCCCGAGCCGCACCTCCTGCTGCACGGTGTTCCGCACCACCAGCAGCGTCGTGAACGTCAATGCCGCCGATACCGCCACCATGGAAAGCAGGAACTTGGTCCGCAACCGAATTCCGCCCATGGCCAAACCTCAATCTCCCTCTGCTGAATCCAATCTTGCGGGTGGAGAGCCGGGCGTCCCCGCCCGGCGTCGTCATCGATGGACGGGCGAGGACGCTCGTCGCACCATTGTACGTTTACGTTGTTGGAGTTCGCTTACGGCACAAACTTGTAGCCCGAACTGTGCACCGTGCGGAAATGCAGAGGATTCGCGGGATCCTTCTCCAGTTTCTGCCGCAACCGCAGAATGTGATTATCCACCGTTCGCGTGCTCGGATAATTCCGGTATCCCCAAACGTGGTTCAGCAACTCCTCGCGCGACAGCACGCGTTCCGCATTCTGGATCATGAACTTCAGCACCTTGAACTCTTGCGAAGTCAACTGAACCAAGTTCCCGTCCCGCCACAATTCCATCTTCGTGAAATCAACCTTCACGTCGCTAAACTTGAAAGTCTCGCTCAGCGGAGTCCGCGCCGACCGCCGCATCGCCGTACGCACCCGCGCCAGAAGTTCCCGCGGACTGAACGGCTTGGTCACGTAGTCATGCGCGCCCAACTCCAGCAGCAGCACCTTGTCCATCACTTCTGTCCGCGCACTGAGAATGATGATCGGCAGCGAGGGCGCCGCCTGGCTGATTTCCCGGCAGACGTCCTGCCCCGGCGTCCCCGGCAGGCTCAAGTCCAGCACCAGTACGGCGGGCGCCGCCGCTCGAAACATCTCCAGACCCTCCGCCCCGTTCCCCGCGATATCCACCGCAAAGCCTTCGGCCTCAAACAAGCGCTTTAGCGCCTTTTGCACGGCGCGGTCATCCTCAATCACCAGGATCCTCTCCGAACTCGCTGGAACCATTTCCATCGTCATCGTTGCCGCCGCTGCTCCCAAAGATATGCTCCTGTTCACAATCGTCCCCCACCCGTAACCGGCATGAATCATACCCCTAAACTGTAGCCTGATCTCAGGTTAATGACGTATTTCGGGGCAGAAAGTGACATCAATTTGACAATTTGTTGACAAATGCGAGGAGCAAGAGAGGCGGCTTACATGACGGATCGTTAGATAAGCTATGCAATTGGTTCGAATGGGAGTGACACCGTGATCAAAACGCCGTTCTTAGTACTTTTTTTCATAATCTCTCTGCTTACATCGTCAGTGGTTGCACGGAATGAGCAACTGAATCTCCGTCACCCGGAATCCGGACCATCCGCGTACGCGCTGCGTTGGTCCATGTTAGACTCCCGTGTTGCGGCCAGCATCGAACCGACCGATGAGCTTTCCCCAACCGACTCTCCGACTGACGGCAAGGACAATAACTGTCTTGGCCATGGTCGCCGCACTCGTTGCCTGCGGCGATCCCAAATACCAGCCTCCTGCGATTGTGGTGACCTTTGACCCTAATTTTCTGCCTCCAACGTCGATCAACGCCGGCGCCTATTGGGATCAGGGCTTAGCGGCCGATGTGGCCAACGACACCAAGAACGCCGGGGTGGGTTTCTCCTGCGCACCCGCCGGGGAGTGTGGCACGTTCAACCCAACCAGTGCACCCCCGACGGTTCCGACGTGTTACCAGGCGCCCAGCGTCGCTCCGGCCGGGGGTACCGTGACCATAACCGCAACCTCTGCAGCCGATCCAACCAAGTTCGTCACGTCGGCCCCGATCACCATAACGAGCGGTCTCCCTGGGACGTCATGCGAGCCGTGACGGTGCCAGCCGTCATTTGACTTCCCGTCACGTCCCGCCCAGAATAGAGGTAGTTCTTTAAAGGCCAATCCCACCAGTGGGGGCGTCACGGCTTCGACGGAGATGCTTGCGGCCAGGAGGCATGCCGGGGTGCACACACCCGTAATCGCGTGCAAAATGATAATTGCCAATCAACAGATGGCATACGCAG
>Ga0074044_10004827_pt1 | contig 11094 bp, 11 predicted proteins | sample BogForMeECP23OM1_FD_94443 | JGI IMG/M metagenome (GOLD analysis project Ga0074044, IMG submission 94443) | Bog forest soil microbial communities from Calvert Island, British Columbia, Canada - Bog Forest MetaG ECP23OM1 | ecosystem: Environmental > Terrestrial > Soil > Wetlands ...
AAGGCCGTTGCTCTTTCCACCTGAGCTACTGGCGCGATCGGGGCGAGCCGATTTGAACGGCCGACCCCCTGCTCCCAAGGCAGGTGCGCTACCAAGCTGCGCTACGCCCCGAGCCCTTAGGAACTAACATACGGACGATCGGCTCTCAACCGATGCTCGTGCGCGCACCGATTTTGCTCATCCATATTCTCGCAGCAGAGCGCACCGGTCGAGCGCATTCAGCGGGGCGTCATCTGTATCGGTGCATGACCCAAAATGCGCGCCGTGCAGTCTGCTCGCAGCAGTCCGCGGGATGCATTCTAAAGATGCGAACATTTCAAGATCGCATCCAGCCACGAGGTCGCAACTTGCAAAAGCTTAATTTTCCAAAGGAGAGTCGGCGAATTTCAGACTTTCAGACCTCCCGGGTCGCAGAAAGAGAAAAAAATTTCGACGCGATGCCTTGAATTCATCTTGGGTTTTTCTAGGCACAATGTTTGCTCCAAATAGTATCACGCTGACAATCTCCTCCCCCGAGACCAGCGTCTGTCCCCAAGCAAAGGCCGGGCTACTTGTCCGTCGGCTCCCCACCGCGGTCCCCACTCGTAGCCCGGCCGTTCTTTTCCCCTCGAACGCCTGATTCCGACCGCGCGCGATTCGCAATGGCTGGCGACCCGTGCATCCACGAGATCGATCTCGCGGGGCGAGATCTCCCGGCATTTTGTGCCCCCTAATTTCTGCTAGGCTGACCGAAACCGGAATGCGGCGTCCTTGCTCGAAACGATCATGGGTGCGCTGGCGGTTTGGCCGGGGGTTATATCGATCGCTTGAGGCGGCATTTTTGCGCGGCGCTGGTCGCGATATTTGCGGCTGCGGTCGCCGTCGGAATCAGCGGATGCTGGATGGCGGCGGCTCAACTGGCGCCCATCGCCGTCAATGTTGCGGAGGATGTCGGCGCTGACATCGTTGGCTTGACGGCGGGCGTTGCCGAGAACGTGACCGCGTCCAGGCATCAAGCGGATGATCTCGCAAAGCATCAAGAAGAAGGGCGTGAAAGCGCAATGAACAGCGGTGACAGCTGTGACCGGCTCGAAGTCGAAGTTCCCGGCGTGATCGAGTTGCGAAGGAGTGTTGGCGGGACGCCCGAATATCGGGAGCTGCGCCTCAGCGATACGATCGGCGAGCGGCAATGGCTACCGGCTGCGGACAATGAAACGGCGGCCGATGGATGGCGGCCGGCGGTCAATTTCCTTCAGATGAATTTCTCGCCACCGCTGGGCGCTGTCGTCCCTGCGCCGGCGAGCAACTTTCTGGCGTATGCGCCCTCGCAGTTCGTCTCACCGGCCGACCGCGATCGGCTTGCCGCGATGACTTCGAATTTTGGCGAACCGGCCGGAACGTTCACCTGGCAAGGGCGCTATTACCATTACGTGGTGACGAGCACGCTGCCATGCTTTCCGCCTCCGCCCGAGCGAATTGCCGAAGATGCATCTACCACCCCTACGGGCTTCTAGATTGTGCTCTATCGGTTGCCCTCTACGCCGGTAAATTTTTCAGAAAAGATGCCGGCCGCCGTCAACACGGATACACTCACCGGTGACGAAATCCGTCTCGACAAGGAACAGCACGGTCTTGGCGATCTCCTCCGCGCCGCCCCATCGCGCCAGCGGTACGGCCTTGATGACCAGCTCGCTTTCTTCGGGCGTCAGGTCGGGTGGCGCCGCTATGGGGCCGGGCGCGATCGCATTGACGAGAATGTCGGGCGCGAACTCCAGCGCCAGCGTCTCAGTCAGCGCCGCAACCGAGGCTTTCGATACATAGTACGGAATGTAGCCCTTGTATCGTGGCCGGCCGCTCAACGCCGTCCAGTCTGAAAAGTTTACTATTCGCCCGGTGCCGCCCTGCTTCATGATTGGCGCCGCGTGAATCGAATACAGGAAAGCGCTCTTCGCGTTCGCATCCAGGCTGGCGGACCAATGGGCGCCGTCGGGATTAGGCGTCTTCTGATATGTCGAGGCCATGTTGATCAGAATGTCGAGACCTCCCAGCGACTTCACCGTGTCGTTAACCGCCGCGACAATCTGAGCCTCGTCGGTCGCGTCCGCGCGAAGCACCGTGGCCTTGACGCCCGCAGTTCTTGCCGACGCTGCGGTCGTTTCAGCCGCCTCGCGCGAGTCGCGGTAGGTCAACGCCAGCGAGCATCCACGCCTTGCCAAAGCAGCCGCGACGACTTGTCCGATGCGGGCGCCGCCGGTGATTAACGCCACCCTTCCCTTGGGGTCCATAGTGCCTCTCGGCGGTATTCTTTCGACATAGTATTGCGCGGCTACAATTCAATCGAGATCGTGAGGCCGGCCATCGTAGCCGAACTCAGCTCCTGGCTGCGGAGCTTCAATTTCACGAGCCACCGGAGTGTAGATCGCGACCCATGCGCTCGCGGCCCAGCATGATGACCACCACCGCGGACAGCATCACGATTGCGGCTACGACTGCCAGCGTGGCGGCGTATCCGAATCGCTCGGCCAGCACAGCTTGGCTGACGGCCGCTCCGGAAGCCAGCAGGACTCCGGTTTGATACGCGAGGCCCGAGAACAGGCCGCGAACCTCCGGCGGCGACAGCTCGGTCAGATGCGCCGGGATAACGCCCCACGCGCCCTGCACCATGAACTGCATGATAAACGCGCCAAGCGTCAGGACCGCGAGCGTGCCCGGATAAATCCACAGCGGGATGACGAGGCCCGCGCAGGCAACCGCGGTCGCCATCGTGCGACGCCGTCCCCAGCGGTCGGACAGGTAGCCGAAAGTCAGGCCGCCGAGGATAGCGCCGACATTGTAGATGAGCGCGATCGTCGCGACCGTGCGGGTATCGAAGCCGCGCGTCTTTTCCAGAAAGGTTGGATACATATCCTGGGTGCCATGCGAGACGAAGTTCATCATCGTCATCAGCGCGCACAGGTAGAGGAACAACTTCCAGTTGGTGCGAATCGCGGTGCCGATCTGCGAACGGTCGGGGCGCGTGCGTTGCCATGCCTCGGACTCAGGAACTTTGGTGCGGATATAGATGGTCAACAGCGCGGGCGCGCCGCCGAGGAAGAACATCGCGCGCCATCCATAGTGCGGGAAGACGAAGAAGAACGCCGCCGCCGCAAGCAGATAGCCGACCGCGTAACCCTCCTGAAGCAGGCCGGAGAAAAATCCGCGCAGCCGCGGCGACACCGCTTCCATCGCGAGCGACGCGCCCACCCCCCATTCACCGCCCATCGCGATTCCGTACAGCGCGCGCATAGCCAGGAACCATCCGTAGCTCGGCGCCAGGCCGCTCAACACTTCGACAACGGAATAGAAGATGACGTCGGCCATCAACGGGATGCGCCGGCCGTACCGGTCGGCGATCCAGCCGAACACCAGCGCGCCGACCGGACGCAGCGCGAGCGTCGCGGTGATCGTGAAGGCGACGTGAGAAATGGGGCGATGGAACTCGCGGGCGACGGCCGGCATCACGAAAATCAGGATGAAAAAATCGAAGGCGTCGAGCGCCCAGCCCAGAAAGCTCGCGAGGATGGTGTGCGCGGCCTCGGCGGAGGTGACGGCGCGCACGGGCTCGCGAGCGGCAGCGCTGGAATCCATGGCGTGTGATGATTAATCGAACCGGCGCAGTTTGTCATTGGATGCAGCGGCGCAAAACCGGAACCGGCTTCGCTGGCGCGAAGCTGTCCGAGGTCCTTCCTCAGCTTGCGTTGCGCGCATCGTCAGGATGACGGACGAGGCAGCTTGAGTTTGGCGGGCGCGATGCGCGATAAGTGTTTCGGGCGCTCGAGCGAAACAGCGAAATCCTTGCCTCGCGGGGAGGCGAATCCCAATGTTCAATGGCAACAAGGTTATAGACGCCGACGGCCATGTGATGGAGCCCAACGAGCTCTACGATGAGTACCTCGAGGCCAAGTTCAAGCCCGATCTCGCCGAACTGAAAAAGGTCGCGTCAACGCGCGCGTCGAAATATTTCTTTGGCTACTTCCATCAGTTGAACACTGGCCGGCCGCTGGGCATTGCAGCGCCCGACAAGCCGCTGATGCGAACCGGCCGTAAGCCGCGCGGCGAGCGGCCCGACATTCGCGGTGGATTCGATCCGCACGTGCGCATGAAGGACATGGATCGCGAGGGAATCGACGTCGCCGTGCTGTTCGCGACGGTGGTGTCGAGTTTCTGCGCGCTGAGCAGCGTCGATTTCGAAGTCGCGATGATTCGCGCGTACCATCGATGGCTCGCCGACTACTGCGCGGCCTATCCCGACCGCTTGAAGGGGGTAGCCGTGGTGCCGATGCGCGCGCCCGAGCGCGCGGCCGCGGAAATCCGGCGCGTTGCGGACGAGCCGTGGTGCGTCGGCATCTACCTGTCCGCGCACATGGAGGACAAGCTGCTCGACCATCCGGCGTTCCATCCGATTTGGAATGCCTGCGTCGATACCGATCTGCCCGCATGCTTCCACGGCGGCACGGCGCGCCCGCCGTACGGGATGGGGACCTTCGAGATGGGCAACAATCTGTTCATCCAGCATTCGGCGACCAATCCGTTCGAGGTGATGCGCGGGATTGCGGCGCTCGTCGGCGGCGGCGTTCTGGATATTTTCCTGAAATTGCGCGTCGCGTTTCTCGAAGCGGGCGCGGGATGGCTGCCGTTCTGGATGGAGCGGCTCGACGAGCACTACGAGCTGATGCCGGAGTACGTGCCGTTTCTGCATCGCAAGCCGTCCGACGTGATTCGCAGCGAGAATTTTTTCATCTCGTGCGATCCCGACGAGGAGACGCTGCCGTTCGTGGTCGAAACCGTAGGCGCGGAGCACATCCTGTATGCCTCGGACTATCCGCACTTCGACGGCAGATTTCCGCACACCGTGAGCCTGACCGCGGGACGCAAGGAGTTCAGCCCGATCGTGCCGAAGAAAATCCTGCACGAGAATCCGATGAGGCTATACCCGCGGCTCAGAGGAACCTAAGTGTTTGGTTCCCCTTCGGGGTGTTGTTTTTTTGGTTCCCCTTCCCGCGCGGGAAGGGGTTAGGGGTTAGGTTCTTCAGAATCGGCAACCAGCCTATGACACAAGGGAGTAAAATAACGCGCGTCCAAAGTGTTGAGGCTGACAAGCTGTCTTTCGCCAAACGATTGCGCCACGAAATGACTCCGGCCGAGCGCATTCTCTGGAAGGCCCTCCGGCGAAATGCAGTGGACGGGTTTCACTTCCGCCGCCAGCAAGTGATCGGAGGACATATCGTCGATTTCTACTGCGATGCCGCCAGGCTTGCGATCGAACTTGACGGCGGCGTGCATGATGAACAGTGGAAGTACGATGAGTCGCGCGACCGGAAAATCTCAGGCACGGGGGTGCGGGTTCTCCGGATTTCGAATGAAGCGATGCTCGACAGCGAAGCGGTTATTGAGTTCATTAAGAGCGCGCTTCGAAAGAGCTCAGGAACCTAACCCCTAACCCCTTCCCGCGCGGGAAGGGGAACCATAACGGAAGGGCCTCGGCGCGAAGACTTGCCGTGTAACTTGACTGCAATTCCGGGGACTCCCTATAGTTTTAGCTCGGAGTCCGGCGAATCTGCGGCGAACGCCGAAAACCCCGTTGAGACAGTGGATTTGGCGCTGGTTTAGCGATGCAGAGAAGCGAACAAATGACCTTCTGGGAGCGGATTTATATCCCCGAAATCCTCAGAGGTCTTGCGATCACCAATTACCACTTTATGCGCAACCTCGCGCTGCATACCGCCCATCTGTTCGGCATGAAGAAGGGCGTCAACGCGACTTCGACGACTCAATATCCCGAGGAGCGCAAGCACTATCCCGACAATTTTCGCGGCAGCCATCGTCTGACGCTGCGCGAAGATTCTTCCGTGCGATGCACCGCGTGTTTTCTGTGCGCGACCGCGTGCCCGGCGCAATGCATATACATAGAGGCGGGCGAGTCGCCCGATCCGCACGTCGAGAAATTCCCGGTGCGCTACGAAATCGACACTCTGCGATGCATCTACTGCGGGCTGTGCGTCGAGGCATGTCCCTGCGACGCGATTCGGATGGACACATACGTTCATCCGCGCATCTGGGGTTTCGACCGCAAGGATTTCGTCGAGACCAAGGAACAGCTGATGCATCGCTCGCGCGTGCTGGCCGAGAAAGGCCGCGACGGCAATATGAACGAGATGCTGCAGTGGTACCGCGAACAGGATGCGGCGGTTTACGATCCGAATCGGCCCGAGATGAAGACCTACACCAATCGCGAAGCGCCCAAGCATTACGCGCAAGCGCCGGACCATATCGACGACCTCACGGTGATCGACCGGCATCCGGCGCGCAGCGCCAAATAGCCAGATGACCCGGGTGACTATTGGCCTGACGCTGGCCGGGCTGATCGTTTTGTTCATCGCCTACGCCAAGGGCGTCGGCGTGATTCACGGCGGCGACGTGGTCAGCCACATGTACTGGGCAACCGGAGCGCTGACTCTGGTGGCGCTGGCCAACTTTATCGCGGTGGCCCACCTGGCGCGCGCCGAGCGCATGATCCGGGAATTGCGCGCTCTGTGCGAGAAGAACGGCATCGAGTACGGCGAGGATTGAGCTATACTTAAGGGTCCAGGGCCGGAGCGCTGTGCCGGCCGCGGAGGTGACGCGATGACGCAGATTGAAGCCGCCCGCAAAAATATAATTACCCGGCAGATGACCGAAGTTGCCGAGGCCGAGGGTTTCGCGGCCGAAGAGATTCGCGCGCTGGTCGCCACCGGCGAGGTCGTGATCCCGCACAACATCCATCACGACTTCAGGGCAATCGGCATCGGCAAGGGCCTGCGCACCAAAGTCAACGCCAACATCGGCGCGTCGAACTTCCATCAGCTCATCGAAGAGGAAGTCGAGAAACTCTACACCGCGGTGCGCTTCGGCGCCGACTCGGTGATGGACCTTTCGACGGGCACCGACCTCGACAAAATCCGCGCCGAGATCCTGTCGCGATGCACAGTGATACTGGGCACCGTGCCGATCTACCAGCTCGGCTCGGAACGCTCGATCATGGAGATGGAGGCCGAGTATTTTCTCGACGTTATCGAGCGCCAGGCGCGCCAGGGCGTCGATTACATGACGCTGCATTGCGGCGTCACCCGCGAGAGCGTGAAGCACTTGCGCGGGCAGCAGCGCATCGAAGGGATCGTGTCGCGCGGCGGCGCGATGCTGGCGGCATGGATCGAGCGGACCGGCAACGAGAATCCGCTCTACGAGCACTTCGACGAAGTCTGTGCGGTGCTGCGCGAGCATGACGTGACGATCTCCATCGGCGACGGGTTGCGGCCGGGCGCCACCGGCGACGCGACCGATCGCGGGCAAATCGCGGAGCTGCTGCTGATGGGAGAATTGACCGATCGCGCACGGGCGATGGGCGTGCAGGTGATGATCGAAGGCCCGGGCCATGTGCCGCTCGATCAAATCGAGGCCAACGTGAAGCTCGAAAAGCGAGTCTGCGGGGGCGCGCCGTTTTACGTGCTCGGGCCGCTCACGTGCGACGTGGCGCCGGGCTACGACCACATCACGGGTGCGATCGGCGGTGCGATCGCGTCGGCGGCGGGCACCGATTTTCTGTGCTACGTGACGCCCGCCGAACACCTGCGGCTGCCCGATATCGACGACGTCCGCGAGGGAGTGATCGCGACCCGCATCGCGGCGCACTCGGGCGACCTGGTCAAGGGCGTGCGCGCGGCGAAAGTCTGGAACGATCAGATGTCGCGATACCGCAAGGCGCTCAACTGGGAGGGGATGTACGCGATGGCGATGGACCCCGACAAGGCGCGCCGCTACAAGGAAGAGAGCGAGGCGGCGGGTTCCAACGTCTGCACGATGTGCGGGTCGCTGTGCTCGATCAACATCGACAACGCGGCGATCAAATTCACCAGGCGGCGCTCGCTGGCCGAGGCTGAATCGCATGCCGCCGGCTGACGCGAACAACATCCCGGACCTTTCGGCGGCGCTCGAGTTGGCAATCCCCGACGCTCGCGGCGAGATGCGCCGGCTCGAGCATTTTCGCGGCCACAACCTCGTCGTTTATTTCTACCCGAAGGACGACACGCCCGGCTGCACGGTCGAGGCCAAGGAATTTCGCGACAGTTTCCAACAGTTCCAGGCGCTCGATTGCGTGATCGTCGGCGTGAGCACCGACTCGGCCGAGCATCATCGCGCGTTCGCCGAAAAGCACGCCTTCCCGTTCATCCTGCTGGCGGACGAAGCCGGCAAGCTGGCCGCCGAGTTCGGCGTGCTCAAGGGCAAGTATGCGGCGCGCTCGACCTTCGTGCTTGACGCTGATCTTCGCGTCCGCCGCGCCTTTCATGACGTGACGCCGCGCGGACACGCGGCGCAGGTGCTCAATTTCATGCGCACGCTGGTCGAATCGCGTCGAATGATTGGCGGATAGCGGCATCGCGCGCGAGGCGTGACTCGCGGGCGTGGTTGTAGTGGTATATTGAAACTGACTCCGCCAACGGGCCGGACGGACAAAATTTATGGCGAAAACTTCGAAGAATATTCTCGACGAAGCCCGCTCGACGATTAAGCAGATCGACATCGACGAAGCGCGCCGCATGATCGAAAAGCCCGCCACGGTGCTGCTCGATGTGCGCGAAAGCGACGAGTGGCGCCAGGGGCATATTCCGCAAGCGGTCGCGATTCCGCGCGGTTTCCTGGAGCTGCGGATCGAGGAGAAAGTCCCCGACCGCAAGACGCCGGTCATCCTGCAATGCGCGTCGGGCACCCGCTCGCTGCTGGCGGCGCGAACCCTGCGCGAGCTCGGCTACGAAAATGTGCACAACCTGACCGGCGGCTTCAACGCGTGGAAGGATCGCGGCCTGCCGTGGGTGGCGGATCGCGCGTTTACGGCCGAGGAGCTGACCCGCTATTCGCGCCATTTCGTAATCCCCGAGGTCGGTGAGAAGGGACAGGCGAAACTGCTCGACGCCAAAGTGCTGCTGCTTGGCGCGGGCGCGCTTGGCTCGCCGTCGGCGCTGTATCTGGCGGCGGCGGGAGTGGGCACGATTGGGCTGGTGGATTTCGACGCGGTCGATATGTCCAATCTTCAGCGCCAGATCATCCACACCACCGATCGCGTCGGGACGCCCAAGACCGAGTCGGCGCAAAAGGCAATCAACGCGCTGAATCCAGGCGTCAAGGTGATTCGTCACGACCTGCGGCTCACCTCCGGGAACGCGATGGACATCATTAAGGATTACGACGTGATCGTGAACTGCGGCGACAATTTCCCGACTCGATATCTGATCAACGACGCGTGCGTATTCGCCAGGAAGCCGCTGGTTGACGGCGCGATCTTCCGCTTCGAAGGCAACACCACGGTTTTCTACCCGGCTGCCGGCGGACCGTGCTATCGATGCCTGTATCCCGAGCCGGCGCCGCCGGACATGGCGCCGTCGTGCGCGGAAGCGGGCGTGCTCGGCGCGATTCCGGGCCTCATCGGCTCGATCGAGGCGCTCGAGGCAATCAAGTTGATAACTGGCGCGGGAACTCCGCTAATCGGCAAGATGGTTTACTTCGACACGCTGTCGGACAAGGATTACGTGCGAATTTTGAAGATCCGCAAAGATCCCAAGTGCCCCGTCTGCAGCGAGCATCCCACTCAAACCGGGCTTATCGACTACGAGGCGTTCTGCGGCCTGGGCGCGCCTGCCAACGGAACTGCGCATCCGGAAGAAACAACGCATCCGAGCGCGGCGGCGTCGGCGCGGTAACACTCGCGCGCTGGTCAGAGAAGTCGAAAATCTGGTTTGATTGCGGCGGGCGCATGAGCGATGGCCCGCCGCCATTTTTGGGGCTGGGATTTCATCACCGGGGTGACTTCGATGGCGCTGGGGCCGTTTTATGTCGCGGACAAGCTTAAAGGTGGAAGCGGGATGAGGGGAACTGCGCTCTTGATGCGCCATGGCGAGACCGCCTGGAACCGCGAAGGCCGCGTGATGGGACGCAATCCAATCGAACTCGATGAAGAGGGGCGCGCGCAGGTGGAAGCCTCGATTCCGTTTGCGCGCCTGATAAAGCCCGAGTTGATCGTCACCAGCCCGCTGGCGCGTGCGCGGCAGTCGGCGGAGATAATCGCGGCCGGCCTTGGCGGCATCCCGGTTGCCGAAGATCCGCAGCTGTCGGAAGTCAAGTATGGGCGATGGGAAGGGCTGGTGTACGCCGATTTGGTCGAGGACGCCGACTACCTGAACTATCGCGAGCATCCGCTGGACATGCCGACGCCCGGCGGCGAGACGATCGCGCAGGTGCAATCGCGAGGCGTCGAGGCGGTGCGGCGCGCCTTTGGGGAGAACAGCGGCCGGCGCATCCTGTTCGTCTCGCACGGCGACATCATCCGCACCGTTTTATGCCATTTCATGCGGCTCGAACTCGCGCACTTCCGGCGGATTCGCGTGGACAACGCGGCTTTCTCGGGTTTCCAGCTGATCGGCGATTTCGCCGAGGTGAAATTCCTGAACCTGTTGCCGGATCCGGATCGCGCGTTCTTCGCGCCGTTTGTATCGACAAAGCGCGAGTCGCCCTGAAGCGGCGAGCCTGGGAAAATAGGCTCAGGGTCCGCCGGCGACCGACGGATCGAGATCGGCCGGCGCCGCGCCTGCCGCACCAACTTCGACTCCCTTGCGGACGCGAACGTCTGCGCCTGATTTGCCGGGAACGTCCACTCTCAGGCTGCGGTATCCGCCCGCGGCGGGATCCGGCGCGAGAAATCCTATCGTGTATTGCTCGCGCAACTCCAGACTGATGTTCTCGCACGCGCGGCGCAGCGCCTCACCGTCCCCCGCCTGGCGGATTATGTAGGTCTTGGCGCCGGTTTCGGTCGAGAGCGTGTGCAGAGTCTCGGCATCGACGTGTTCGCTATCGTCGCCGCCCAGCACGAATGGCCCGATCGAGACGGACATTCCACCGCTGCCCCCGTTGGGATCGCCGATTCCGATCGAGTACACGAGCACGCCCATTCGCCGCGCCTGGGCAACGACGTCATTCACCGTTGACGCGCTGGTGTTGTCCATTCCGTCGGTGACGACGAGCAGCGCTTTCTTGTCGTAGCGCCCTCGC
>Ga0074044_10004828_pt1 | contig 11094 bp, 11 predicted proteins | sample BogForMeECP23OM1_FD_94443 | JGI IMG/M metagenome (GOLD analysis project Ga0074044, IMG submission 94443) | Bog forest soil microbial communities from Calvert Island, British Columbia, Canada - Bog Forest MetaG ECP23OM1 | ecosystem: Environmental > Terrestrial > Soil > Wetlands ...
CGCGTACCGCCGCCGCCTTGGCCGGTCTTCGGTACGTCAATCGAAACTGGAGAACTGAAAGTTGCCATTTTCTTGCTTTTAGCGCCGTTTGCCGTGGCTGTCGTGAGGGCTTCCCGCCTTCCACGTCCGAGGGCAGGATGCCGGCGCTACAAAACCTAATGCGATGCTACCGTGGCCGGATCGGTTTGCATTACATAGTCGCGTGGCGCGCCCGGTACGCTGTACTCATAGGGTCCATGATTTACCACCGGCGTATGGCCTCCAAAGTTGTCATGCGGCGGTGGCGTAGCCGTGGTCCACTCAAGGGTTGTTGCCTCCCACGGATTATCGCTTGCCTTAGGACCTTTAAACATGCTCCAGAACAGATTGATGACGAAGATGAACTGAGCCGCGACGGTCACGATTGCCGCGTAGGTCATGAAAGTGTTGAGCGGGATCAAGTGATGCAGGTAGGCGACTTCCGTGAACTGGGAGTAACGCCGCGGCTGGCCGGCCATGCCCAAATAGTGCATGGGCATGAAGATGGAATAGGTTCCGATTAATGTGATGAAGAAGTGAATTTTTCCCCAGGTCTCGTTCATCATGCGGCCAAACATTTTGGGAACCCAGTAGTAAGTTCCGGCGAACATGCCAAAGATGGCGGCGACGCCCATGATGAGATGGAAGTGGCCTACGACGAAAGCGGTGTCGTGCAGGGGAATATCGAGTACCGGCTGCGCCAGGAAAGGTCCGCTCAATCCGCCGGAGACAAAAAGAGAAACGAAGCCAATGGCGAAAAGCATTGGAGTCTGGAAGCGGACGCGTCCGCCGTGAATAGTTCCCAGCCAGTTGAAAGTTTTGATGGCGGAAGGGACGCCGATGGCCATGGTCATGAGCGAGAAGGCGAACGCCGTATACGGGCTCATGCCGCTCATAAACATGTGATGGCCCCAGACCATGAATCCCAAAAAGCCGATGGCCATGATCGCGTACACCATGGCTTTGTAGCCGAAGATGGGTTTGCGCGAGAAAGTGGAAAGCAACTGCGAAGCAACGCCCATGCCCGGCAGGATGGCGATGTAGACCTCGGGGTGTCCGAAGAACCAGAACAAGTGCTGCCATAGCAGGGGCGAACCGCCCTTATGGCCCATAACCTGACCGTTGACCACGACCAGCGGGACGTAAAAGCTCGTGCCCAGATTGCGATCGAGCAGAAGCAGAATGCCGGCGGATAGCAGCACACCGAAAGCCAGAAGGCCGAGGATCGCGGTGATGAACCAGGCCCAAACCGTCAGGGGCATGCGCATCATGGTCATGCCTTTGGCGCGCAGGTCGAGGGTGGTGGTGATGAAGTTCAATGCTCCCATCAGAGAGGCTATGCAGAAAATCGCGATGCTGGTGATCCACAAATCGGCGCCTAGTTGTTCACCAGGGCCGGAATTGGTGAGGGCGCTGAGGGGGGCGTAGCCGGTCCAGCCGTGCAGGGGGGCTCCGCCGGTCACAAAGAAGGCTGCGAGGATGGTTACGAAAGCAACAAATGTTGTCCAGAACGAGAGCATGTTCAGAACTGGAAATGCCATGTCCGGCGCGCCGATCTGGATGGGGAGGAAATAATTTCCGAACCCACCCTGCGGCGCCGTGGTGAGCACAAAGAACACCATGATCGTGCCGTGCATGGTGAGCAGGCTGAGATAGGTTTCGGGCTTGATCTCGCCTACGATCGGCAGAACGGCGGTCGGCCAGATCATGTGAACCCGCATGAGGATTGACAGGAACATGCCGACGAACACAGCCACCAACGCGAGAAAGTAGTACTGAATCCCGATGACTTTGTGATCGAGGCTGAAAATATATTTGCGGATGAAGCCCTGAGGAGCGTGCGAGTGAATTGTCGCGCTAGTCGCCATTATTGTTTCTCCACCTCCCGAGTCGCCAGCCATTTATCGAAATCTTCCTGACTCACCACGTGCAACATGCCGTGCATCTTGTAATGCCCGAGTCCACAAAGTTCGGCGCAGGCAATTTCATACTCGCCAACTTCGGTGGGTGTGAAATGCATATGGATTGCGAGGCCGGGAACGGCATCCTGTTTGAAGCGCATTTGAGGAACGAAGAAGCTGTGGATCACGTCGACCGCGCGCAAGGTGAGATCGACCTGCCGGTTGACGGGAAGATACATGGTGCCAGTGACGACGTCATCTTTTGCAGCGGGATCGGTCGTATCCAGCCCGAGTGCAGCTTCGTTTCCGGCGGAGGGATCCATGAGTTTGGGATCGGTGCGGCCAAATTTTCCATCGGGGCCGGTATAGCGGAAGTACCAGGCAAACTGCATGCCGGTTACCTCGACAGGAACCGAGCCGGTTTCCGCTGGCGCAAAGCGCTCCGACGCCCAGATCGGACTGCCCATAAGGTTCAGGCCGATAAAGAGGACGGCGGTCAAGACAGTCCAAACCGCTTCCATCGTAGTGTTGCCGTGAGAGTAAGTGACCTTGGTGGCGGTTCCGCGATCACGGTACTGCCACACGAATAGACCGAGCGCGCCTTGGGCGGCCACGAAGACGATTCCCATGAGCAGATAAGTCAACGCGAACTGATGGTCGATCCAAGGCGTGGACGTGGATGCGCCGTGGGGTAGCCACCAGGTTTTTGCCGCGAAGAAGTAAGTGCTCACAAAGGTGATCAGCCAGATAATCGCGAGCAGAGCGAGGCCCATCTAGGAGACCTCCAGAGGTCGTGGTTTGTGCATAGTCATAATGTTCAAAAAACCCCGAGGCGGCGGTTGGACCCGCAGTTTATCACAGGCAAGTGTGATGCGCACAAGCCCTGTTGTGGAAGGAACCGATTCAGGAACGTGGGAGACAACGGGAGCGCCGCGCGATCGGAATTCATAGCAGAAGGAACTGAAATCAATAACCACAGAGGACACAAAGTTACACGAAGGACTTCCTTTGTGCACCTTATGTGTCCTTCGTGGTTTAATGCCTTTGATCCCTATGCCTAAGAAATCATCTGGACACGGCCACGATACGCGCTACCTGCGACTGCAGAAGAACTATTGCTTCGCCTGCGGCAAGAATAATGCTGAAGGCATGCGCCTCAAATTCACCTATGACGAAGAGCGCGATTGCTTTGTGTGCCGCTTCCGGCTGAGCAAACGCTACACCGGGCCGCCGGGACATGCGCATGGAGGCATTATTGCTACGATCCTTGACGAGGCGATGGGCAAGGTGAACAAGTTGCGTCACGTAGTGGCTCTGACCTCGCAGATCACGGTGGACTATTTGAGGCCGGTGCCGCTGAATAAACCGCTGCGTGTGGAATCCCGCGAGGTGCGCGTGCGTGGGCGGCAGCATACCAACATGGCGGAAATACTCAATCCCAAGGGCGAGGTGCTCGCGCGTGGACGCGGGCTGTTCATCGCCATCGATCCGCAGAAAATGTTCGCCAAGTTTGTCGATCGATAGTTAATGGCGGAGGGGGCGTCTCGCCCGTCCCCATACTCAAACTTGGCACGCTTCCAGGGCTCTTGCCAGTTGCTCAACTCCGCGTCGCAGTTCGCGGGCGTCTACGGCGGCAAATCCCAGCACGATGCCATCATGCCTCGAACGGCCGTAGGCATAGCGACTCAGCGGAACCACTTCGACATCGTACTTGGCGGCAGCCTGGGCGGCCCGCTCGGCGCGAATTCCACCTTGCAGCCAGGCCACTGTCCGCAAACCGGCTTCGACCGCCGGAATTTCCAGCAACCCCGTCAGCCGTTCGCGAGCGGACTCCAGTAACACCGATAACCGTTCGGCGTAAAGCTCGCGCATCCGGCGGACGTGCCGCGCAAAGTGACCTTCACGGATGAAATCGCACAGGATGGCCTGGTCGATCAACGGGGGGTGATGCGTGCTCACGGATTCAGCGGCGGCAAAAATGTCAACCATGTCAGATGGAACCACGAGATACGCAAGGCGTAGAGCGGGGAAGAGAACGTCGGTGAAACTGCCGGCGAAGATGACCACTGCAGCCCGATCCAGGCCCTGGAGCGCGGGAATCAGCCGCCCGGCGTAGCGGTATTCACTGTCGTAATCGTCCTCAAAAATAATGGTTCGCGAGCGGCGCGCCCATTCGAGCAGCGACAAACGCCGGCTCAGGCTCATGGTTACGCCGAGAGGAAACTGGTGCGCCGGGGTTACGTAAATCAATCGAGGACGCTGCTGCGGCCAGCGTTGCCGCCCGGCCTCGAGATTCAAGCCTTCGGAATCGACGGGCACGGGACAGATCTTCGCCCCCACGGCGCGGAAGACGACAGCCGCGCCGGGATATCCCGGCTCTTCCATCCACACGGGATCACCTGCGTTCAGCAATAAGTGGGCCGTGCGATCCAGCGCTTGCTGCACGCCGGAGATGATCAGTACCTGATCCGCTGTACATTTCACGCCCCGAGACGTATTCAGGTACTCAGCCACCGCTTGGCGAAGCGGGCGATAGCCGAGAGCCTCGCCGCCGGCCAGTAATTGTGCTGAGACGCGGCGCAAGCGGCGCGCGGCGACCTGCGCCCAAAGGGTGGTGGGAAAAACATCGAGTGCAGGTTGATTGGCACGAAATGCGCGGGCGGGGCGCAACTCGGCGCGAGGTAACGGCTGCAGCCGCCGTGCGTAGGCGGAAAGCGGAATGCCGCGCCTTCGGGTCTTCGCCACTGATTTTGCGCGCGGCGCCTGCAACAGTTCGTCGGGAAGAGTTTTGCTGACGTAGGTTCCCGAGCCCACTTTGCCCTCCACATATCCCTCGGAGCGCAACTTTTCGAAGGCGGTGACGATAGTGGGACGGGAAATTCCATATTGCGTAGCCAGATCCCGCGTAGCGGGCAGGCGTGCGCCGGGGTGCAGACGCCCGGCGAGGATGGTCGAGCGCAGTTCTTCGTAAAGCCAGCGATACAAGGGCATTCGTGGCTTCGGCCCTCGTAAGTTCAGCGGCAGAGTGCTCGATTTCTTAGCCATGATTTCGGAAGTCTTGTTATGCCGAGCGAAGAGAGGAATCTGTAGTTCGCCTGCGCGGAGGAAATACAGATCCCTCGCTTTGCTCGGGATGACAGGCTTAGAAAAGTGGTATGCAGATAATATAGGAAAATGGATATTTCAGACTAGCCAATAATCTTGTATTGTAGAAGTAGTTTTCACTGAAAAGAGGACTTATGTCGAACAACGGAAGAACTACAAGCCTGCGCTTGAAGACCGGCCTGGCGGAGATGTTAAAGGGCGGCGTCATCATGGACGTCACCAATGCCGAACAAGCCGTGATTGCCGAGAAATCCGGCGCCGTCGCGGTGATGGCCCTCGAGCGGGTGCCCGCGCAAATCCGGGCGGAGGGCGGCGTGGCGCGCATGGCTTCGCCCAAGAAGATTCGCGAGATTATGGCCGCGGTCTCGATCCCGGTGATGGCTAAGTGCAGGATTGGACATTTTGCGGAGGCGCAAATTTTGCAGGAGTTGGGGGTTGACTATATCGATGAGTCCGAAGTGCTCACTCCCGCCGACGAAGCGCACCACGTCGACAAACACGCCTTCACCGTTCCCTTCGTATGCGGTGCGCGGAACCTGGGCGAGGCTTTGCGGCGCATCGCCGAGGGTGCAGCCATGATTCGCACCAAGGGTGAGGCTGGTACCGGCGACGTGGTCCATGCCGTGAAACACATGCGCCAGATCGTGCAGGAGATAAAGATACTGACGGTGCTCGGCGAGGAAGAGCTTTACGCCAAGGCCAAAGAGCATCAGGCGCCTTATGAATTGGTCAGGATCGTCGCCAAAGAAGGGAAGTTGCCAGTACCGAATTTCTCCGCCGGCGGCATCGCTACACCAGCCGACGCCTCGCTGGTCATGCAACTAGGTGCCGAATCCGTCTTCGTCGGCTCCGGCATCTTCATGCAAGATTCCACCACCTTCGCCAATCCGGAAGAAGCGGCGAAGCGCGCCAAGGCAATCGTGCAAGCCGCGACCCACTTCAACGACCCTAAAGTATTACTTGAAGTTAGCGAAGACCTTGTCGGCGCGATGAAAGGCCTATCAGTAGCCGCGCTGGACGAGGCTCACATGCTGCAGACCAGGGGCTGGTAATCGCAGCGCCGACTTCTTGCTGGTTGTCCTGAGGGCAGCCTGCGCTCCAAGTGCGGGCGAGACGCCCGCACGACAGCCGCCGGGACGGCGGCGCTACAAAGAAAACATATGAAAATCGGAGTGTTGGCTCTCCAGGGCGACTTTGACGCGCATCGCAGACGGCTTGAAGAGCTGGGTGCTAAAGTCGTGCTCGTAAAGAAACCTGAGCAACTGGACGAGATTGACGGCCTGGTAATTCCTGGCGGAGAATCGGGGACGTTTCTCAAGCTGCTGGGCGAGGCGGGATTCGAAAAGCTGAAGCAGTTTGTTCATGCGAAGCCAACCTTCGGTACCTGTGCGGGCGCAATCCTGCTGGCCAACGAAGTCGAGAATCCGAAACAGTCTGGGTTGGGCGCGCTCGATATTCGCGTTCGCCGCAATGCTTATGGACGGCAGATTGACAGCTCGATTCGCGAAGGCCGGTTGGGTAATGAGCCGCTGGAGATGGTTTTCATCCGCGCCCCAAAGATAGAACGCGTTGGGGCCGGCGTGGAAGTGATTGCGACTGAGGGCGGCGATCCGGTGGCCGTTCGGCAGGGAAGTGTGATGGCGGCAACCTTCCATCCTGAGCTCAGCGACGACACGCGCGTGCATCAATCCTTTCTCGAACTGGTCCGCAACGGAAGTTAACCCCCTACGTGGTGCGGGCATTCTGCCCGAGTGGCGGCAGAGCCTTCAGTTCGTCCGAGCTGCCGAGCGTTGCTTGGCGGGAGAGCCGAGGGCGGCTGTCCCCACGTAATCCAAAAAAGTTCTTGACATCATATTTATGTAACCGTATAGTTACGCATTATGCGGAACCGTTCGGTTACATATTCGGCCGAGGATACTTTTAACGCGCTGGCCGATCCGACTCGACGGGCCGTGCTCGACCTGTTGCGGCGGGGGAGTCAGCCTGCGGGACAAATCGCTCGGGCTTTTCCTGTTTCCCGCCCGGCGATTTCGAAACATTTGCGCTTGTTGCGCCGGGCGCATCTGGTGCAGGAACGGCGGGAAGGCCGCCACCGGCTTTATCAGCTTAATGTGGAGCCCCTGAAAGCAGTGGATTCATGGCTGGAGCAGTACCGCATGTTCTGGCAGACCAGCCTGGCTAATTTGAAAACTTTTGTAGAAGCCGAGTATGAAAAAGAAACTGCCCGCCATCGGGCAAAACACAAATAACTTTTCAGGAGGAATGAAGATGAAAGCATTACGCATGGCAGTGTGCATGGTGATGTTACTGTCCGCAACCGCCGTATTCGGGCAATCGGACGCGCAGAAATCATTTAGCCAACTGAAATCACTGAGCGGTTCTTGGGAAGGGAAGAACTCGCTGGGTGAGCCGGTGCAAGTCTCGTACCGAATGACGGCCGGAGGATCCGCCTTGATGAGCGAAATCAATGGCCACGGGGAGGACATGATCTCCATGATTCACCTCGACGGCGGGAACCGTCTGCTCTTGACCCACTATTGCGCCGCCGGCAACCAGCCCCGGATGCAGGCCAGCGCTTCGCCTGATGGCAAGACGATTACGTTCAACTTTGTCGATGCCACCAATCTTGACAGCCCGCAATCCGGGCATATGGATCATGTGGCGATTTCCATGCTCGACGCCAACCACCACACCGAGGAATGGACCTTTAGCGATCATGGCAAGGAGATGAAGGAAGTCTTCGATTTGAAGCGCACGAATTGAAGCCGGTTATGTGATTTCGAAAAACTGAGCGGTGCAAGCAGTCAATTGAGGAGCCAGCTATGGCAGAAGCTGTGGTCACGCCCGATCAAGATGCAATCGTCAGCGAAGTGCAAATCAATGCGCCGGTGGAGCGTGTGTTTGAGGCGCTCACCGATCCCCGGCAACTCCTGCGGTGGTGGAACAGCGAGGAGTGCCAGACCGATTTCTTTGAAATGGACGCCCGACTGGGAGGCCAATGGCGCTTCGGAACCAAGCAGAGCAGTTTGAATGTCAACGGAGTGAGCCAGTTCTTCTGCCAGGGGGAGGTGGTGGAATTCGATCCGCCTCGCCGGTTGGCGTATACGTGGATCGCGAATTGGCACGACGACAAAACCCGGAAAACGATTGTGCGTTGGGAATTGACGCCGACCAAGGACGGAACCCACGTCAAAGTTACGCACGGCGGTCTGGCGCAGGAAGGGGTCGCACGCAAGGATTACAGCGGCGGCTGGCCCGGTGTTGTGGAATCGCTCAAGAAATTCGTCGAGAAATAGACAGGAGATCTCATGGCTACAAGTGCAATCACTTCCGATCAGGACGCGGTGGTCGCGGAAATCTTTATCGCGGCGCCACCGGAACGCGTCTTCCAGGCGATGACTGATCCCAACCAAATGGCGCAGTGGTGGGGACAGAAAGGCATGTATCGCATCACGGAACGTAAAGCGGATTTCCGTGTGGGCGGCAAATATTCGAGCGTGGGCGTGGGCGCGGACGGCACGTCATTCCGAGTGGACGGCGAATATTTGGAAATCGATCCGCCGCGCCTGCTGGTCCATACGTGGATCGCGAGCTATCGCGGCGGGCTGAAGACCGTGGTGCGTTGGGAACTGGAGCCGAGGAACGTTCATGGATTACTTCATCGTGGACCGCAGAAGGTTGGGACGGGCACGATGGTGAGGGTTCGTCAGGAAGGATTTGCCAACGATCCCAAGGCCGCGGCGGATCACGCGCAGGGATGGACACGCGTTCTTGGCTGGATGCAAGCGTTCGTCGAGAAGGGAGAGACTGTCGACAGCCGCAGTTAACTTTAACGATTCGCAAATGTCGCTGCGCAAGACATATGCAAATAAACCCTGCGCGTCGCGGAGAAACCCAGGTTTCGAGCCGAAGCACAACATCTTGCGATTCGAAGCGCACGATTTTGAGTTTCGTAACAGCCTCAAACCTGCGAGACCTGGGGCACCCAGCGGATCAAAGTCCCCACCCTAACGTCGAAAAGCACGACGTTAGGATGGGCCACCCTGGGATGTTAGTGGACCTTGCCGGATTCGTCTGGCTCGCGGGTTTGATCTGTAATCCAGTTTACTTCCCAGGTTTTGCCTCCATCGTCGGAGAATGACTGTTCAAAGTGGGGCGAGTTCGTGGTCATATTCGTCCAATCAAATCGAATCAGGATGGTTTTTCCATTAATCGTATCCTGGGCGAAAAACTGGCCATGTCCATCCTTAAATTCGCCGACCTGGGGTGGGTCCAAGATCCCAATTTTGCGATTGGCCCAGTAGAGCCTCCATTGATGGGATTGAGGATTGTATACGCGAAGGGTGAGACCTTCGATGTGGCCGGTTGGACCATCGACCTCGATCGTGTCCAGTTGGGCGCCGCCATCCCAAACCTTGAAACACGCCCCGGTGCCTTCGAATTCGACCCAGGTATTCGTTCTAGTCAGGGGATTCTGGCGGCGCTTCAGGTGATATTTCCATTTGCCAATGAGGGGGTCGAAATCGTGTTGCCCATCCCGTGCTGCCTCTGGTTGAGATACTGCTTTCGCGGCGTCTGAATTCTGTTGCGCGAGCCCCTGAATCGGTCGCAAGACGACAGCCAGACTGCACAGCATGAGATAAGCCCGAATGTGTTTGATGTTCATCGCGGTCTCCTCTAGTTTGTTTGCTCTGCTTGGGTGGTTTGATCCGGATGAGGATCAGCCCGGAGGCAAACATAGTCGAAGAAGGGAGCGGATGTGTTACTCGAGAGTAAAAACAAGTAAACAGTTGTGAACGAGTTGCTTTCGCGATCACTTCGAAGATCAACCCCTTAACGTCAAGAGCGGCGGACAGGAGTGTCCGCCCTACACGGCCGGGGTTTGGGGCCTGCGTTATACTGGCTCTACGTATGGCGGGTGAGGCGCAGAAGACTTTCTATCTCGAAACCTTTGGTTGCCAGATGAATGCGCACGACTCGGAAAAAGTTGTGGGCACGCTGGTGTCCGAGGGCTACCGGCAGGTTTCGACAGTCGAAGAGGCGGGGTTGGTTCTGTATAACACGTGTTCCATACGCGACAAGGCAGAGCAGAAGGTTTTCAACCGGCTCGCCGATTACAAGAAATTCTACAAGCAGGGCAAACGCTTCGGCGTGCTGGGCTGCGTGGCGCAGCAGGAAGGCGAAAAGATTTTCGCACGCGCGCCGCATGTGTCGTTGGTGTGCGGATCGGCGTCGTATCGAAACCTTCCGCAGATGCTGATCCAAATCGAGAAGGCCCAGATCGAGGCAGGGAAGTCCTTGCGCGTTACGGGATTGGACGACCGCGAAACTGACGAATGCTTCGAAACGGAATTTACCGCGCGCACCAATCCTCGTCGTGGCTACATCACCATCATTGAAGGCTGCGACAAGTTTTGCGCTTACTGTGTGGTTCCCTTCACGCGCGGCAAGGAACGCAGCCGCACGGCGGAGTCGGTGCTGGCGGAAGCCCGACAGATGGCCGACCTGGGTTACAGCGAAATCCAGTTGCTGGGGCAGAACGTAAATTCCTACAAGGATCCGGCGGGGAAGAAGAGCTTCGCCGAGTTGCTGGCGGCGGTGGCTGAGATTCCAGGCATCAGGCGGGTGCGGTTCATGACTTCCCATCCCAGGGATTTTGGCCGTGACATTGTCGAGGCTATCGACGCCGTTCCTACCCTGTGCGATCACGTCCATCTGCCGGTGCAGAGTGGTTCTGCGCGGGTGCTAGGGGCGATGCAACGGCTTTACACGCCCGATGAGTATCTGGAGCGAATCTCATGGATAAAGGCGGCGCGGCGCGAGATCAGCATCACTAGCGACATTATTGTCGGGTTTCCGGGCGAGACTGAGGTTGAATTCGAGGAAACTTTGTCGCTGCTCGAGGAGGTCGGATACGATAGCATTTTCGGGTTCAAGTATTCACCCCGGCCCAACACTCCGGCGCTGAAGCTGGAAGACGCAATCCCGGATGAGGAAAAGGCGCGCCGTTTGGCGGTGCTTAACGAGAAACAACGCTTGATCCAGAAGCAGCGCAATGAACGGTATCTAG
>Ga0074044_10004829_pt1 | contig 11094 bp, 8 predicted proteins | sample BogForMeECP23OM1_FD_94443 | JGI IMG/M metagenome (GOLD analysis project Ga0074044, IMG submission 94443) | Bog forest soil microbial communities from Calvert Island, British Columbia, Canada - Bog Forest MetaG ECP23OM1 | ecosystem: Environmental > Terrestrial > Soil > Wetlands ...
GCGGGGCCGAAATCGCCGATGCCGCCACGCGAAGGCAGCGAAGTGGGGTGGAGCAGAATTCCGGTCAAGCGGGGAAATGGCATGTATGACTAGTGTTCCATATGAATTATGAGGCTATGATCGGAGCGAAGCGAGATTGGATTCGCACCTCTCGCTTATTGAGGTTGCATAATAGTATGACATTCAATTTCCCATTGTCATTTCGAGCACATCAGGATCATCCGCAAATGCGGATGGCCTGTGGAGTCGAGAAACCTGTTTTTTCGCTCGCGCCGACCTAACAGCAGATTCCTCGACTTCGCTCGGAATGACAGGAACGTGTTGAAATCTACGTGTGTAAACTACTACGTTATTCGCCCTCGTCTCCCTGGGACTGCTGCTTGGTTAAGCTTTTCATCTCTTGTTCATTAATCTTGATCTTGCCGGATTTTTCCATTTGTTCGCGCAGGTTCGCCATGAAAAGGCCGAACAGTTCGGATTGCTTGGTCTGCACCAGGGTATCGCGGATTTGATCTTTCTTGGCGGCGAAGTCGGAGTCGGTAGGCGCTTGCTTGTCCAGAATCGCAAGCACGACGCCGGTGTTGCCACTGTCGACGGGACCGCTGATGTCGCCCGGCTTGAGGGTAAAGGCGACGGAAGCGGCTCCGGACATGGAGCCGATATCGGGAACCTGTCCATCGGGCAGCACGAAATCGCTGGACTTCATGGTGGCGCCCAGTTCTTTCGCGGCCTTTTTCAAATCGTGCTCGGCCTTGGCGCGATCGGAGAGTTCCTGAGTCTTCTGTGTCAGCAGAGTTCCGGCGCGCTCGTTCTTGAATTCGGTTTCCACGCGGGTGCGGATCTCCTCGAAGGTGGGCGTAGCGGGCGGTTTGATAGCTTCGAGCTCATATATCACGAAGCCCTGCGGCACCTGTACCTGATCGGGCGGAGATTTTTCGGCGGCGTTGAACACTGCCTCGGTGAACTGCGGCGAACTGCCGATGCCCGGAAGCGAATCGGTGCGGCTGATGAAGTCGGTCGCGACGACCTGCATGCCTTTCGCAGCAGCGGCTTTGTCCAGATCACCGGTCCGTGCTTGAGAAAGCAGTGCGCTGGCCGCGGCATCGGCGGCCTGCTGAGCTTTCTGCTGCTTAAGGATGGGCTCGATCTGATCCTTGACTTCGGCCGCGGTCTTCAGGTGAGCGTCCTGCTTATCGTCCACGCGCAGAATCACGAAAGCGTAGCCTGCGTTGATCACGTCGCTGGTTCCACCCTTGGGCAATGAAAAGGCGGCTTTATCGACTTCGGGGACAGGGAAGCCTCCGCGCTTGATCCAACCTACCGAACCTCCGCTTTTGCTGCTTGGGTCTTCAGAATACTTTTTGGCCAGGTCTTCGAATTCAGCTCCAGCCTTCAATTGCTTGAGCGCGTCGTCAGCTTTCTTGTGGGCTTCGTCGATGCCCTTCTGATCAACCTTGCCGTCAGTGCCGGGCAACGGAGTCTTGATCAGGATCTGGCGAACATTGACTTGCTCGGGCACGCGATATTCGTCGCGGTGCTGATCGTAGTATTTCTCCAAATCCTGCTGGCTGACCTGGGCCTCGCCCTGAAGCTTGGCGGTGTCGATGAGCACGTACTTGATTTTGCGTTTCTCTGGAATCGAGTTGTTGTAAGTGGCCTTGTTGCGATCGTAGAAGGCTTTTAATTCGGAGTCGGTGGGATGCAGGGCTTTGAGAATGTCATCTTTGCGGAGAACGGCATAGTCGAATTTTATTTTGGTGTTATCTTTCTCGAATTTTTCGCGAATTTCGGCATTGCTGACCATAGCGCCGCCTGCGATCAGGCTGCGGAGTTTGTCGATCAGGATCTCATCCTTGACTCCGCGTTCGAATAGAGGGACGGTGAGGTCGTGCTGTTGCAGCAATTCCTCATACTCTGCTTGTCCGATGAAGTTGCCGCCGGGGAAAAAGGTTTCGGCGTAGCGGCCGTGTTGCAATTCGTCGCGGAGGTCTTCGTCGGTGGCGCGCAGGCCGAGATGGTCAGCCTCCGCGATCAGGACTTGCCGCTGGATTAGCTGCTGGGCTGCCTGCGAGGCGAAGAATGGCAGCAACATCGAGGCCTGCGCGCCGCCGCGCGGGAATTGCTGGCGCACCATGTCGCGGGCCTGGCGCTGCACTTCCTGGCTGGTGATATCGGTTCCGGCAACTTTCGCTACGACCCCGCGGGTCGGCGCGCTGCCGAAGAAGTCGGTGCTGCCGAAGCCTGGGACTAAGGTGATCACCATGAAGACGGAAATAATGGTCAGCAGGCCACCGAGAACAACCTTCTTGATGGGGCCAGGGGTTTGCAGAAATCGAATCATTGTTTAATCACTCCGGAGTAGTAGGGCGAGTTAGTTATTATAAACCAAGGAAAGCTATTCGACTGCTGACGCGAGTTCTTACTTCCCTCTGCAGGTGTCTCCGCGGAGATAGCGATTCGCTTCTGCCGGAGTCTTCGAGCTCAACTCTCTTCCGGGGGGAGCTCGAAATCCACCAGGTTGCCGCGGAAGCCGTGCGTCTTCCAGGCTCCGAAGGCGATTCCGACGGCCATCCAAATGGCTCCAAAGATCAGGGCCATGGTGCTGAGGTTCAACCACAGGAGCAGGCAAATGACGAAGCCTAAAACCGGTGGCAGCAGATTGGTCAGCTTTTTTTTCTCTTCATGGAGATAGTAGCGAACAAACGACGCCGCATTTACCCCCATGAAAGCGATCAGGGCGCCGAAATTGAGCAAGTTCGCGCCAAGTTCGTAGCCACTGGTCGTCGGCGGCGTCAGATGGCCGCTGGAGAAAAATCGGCCCAACACCGACGGGATCGCCGCCACCCATGGCAGAAAGAAAGCGCCAGCCAGAGCCAGTGCGCCAACGAAGAGCACGTTGTTGCGGGGAACGTGGCGCTTGGCATCCACCGCGCCGAAAAAAGATTTAGGCAGAGCGCCGCTGCGGCCCATGCCATAAAGCAGGCGAGCAGCGCCCAGTTGCGCTCCCATGCCGGAGCCGAAATTGGCGACGACCAGAGTGAATCCGATAATCGCGAAGAGTGGATGCCAGGCGCGGCCGGCCACGAAGGTGAAGGCTGTGTCCACGTCAGGATAAGGCTGGGACGCCGGCCATATCAGCTGCGCAGCGTAGACTTCGACGGCTGACAGGATGCCGATGACTAGGCAGGTCAGCACGGTGGCGAGCAGGATGTTCCGCCGCGGATTCTCGGCCTCTTCGGAAAGCGTGGAGATGCCGTCAAAACCAATGTAGGTCAGTACGGCGACGGAAGTGCCGCCCAGCACGGCTTTCGTGTTCCACATCTGCGGATCGTAAAAGGGGTGGATAAAGAATGCAGCCCCGTCGTGCGGATTTCCAAAGACGTAGCGGGCAGCGGCCACAAAGAATATTGCGATCACCACGCCCATGGCGGCCGCTAGCCCTGAGTTCACCCGCGCAGAGGTTTTTACTCCCTGCACGTTGAGACCGGTAAAAACCAGGGCAAAGAAAACGGCCCACGCCGCATAGGGCACGCCTGGAGCAAACACGTGAGCTTGCTGGCTGATCCAGATGATGCAGATCATGGGATTCAGCATGTAGTCCATAACCATGCTCCATCCGGTGACGTAGCCGAGCGCGGGATTGATCTCCTGTCCAACGTAAGTGAAGGCCGAACCGGCGCTGGGATAGGCGCGCGCCATGCGGCCATAGCTGATGGCGGTAAACAGCATGGCTACCATGGCGATGAGGATGGTCGTGACGACATGTCCGTGGCCGCGATCGCTTAATACTCCGAAGACGGACATGGGCGCGACCGGCTGGATCACGATTACGCCGTACAAGATAAGGTCCCAAAGAGTGAGCGTGCGCCGGAGACGCGCGGTGGCAGGAGTGCCGGTGGATGCGGTTGCCATGTGCGGGTATTGGATTATGCCACGGGGAAACTGTCAACGATTAAAACGATTTCGTAGGATGATTTTTGTGGTCGTCGCTCATGCCAACCCAGAATCGCACGTGTTAATGTCCACCCGGATCTGGGCGAATCCGTCTTGACCCGGTTCTACTTGCTTAAATGTGCTGCGTCCTGGTTGGTCTCGACTTGCGCCAGCCAACTTTCGAATTGCTTTAACGCCAACTCGCATTGCTGGCGATGGCGCTCCGGGCGGTCTCGAATTTTTCGATCCAGCGGCGGCAGCAGGTCAAAGGTTATGTTGGCCGGCTGAAATTTCTTTGGGTCCGCGTGGGTGATGTAATTCGTGAGCGATCCAAAAGCAGATGCCCGAGGGGGTGGTAGAGGGGCTGCGCCCGTGGCCAGTGCCGCTGCGTGAATTCCTGCCATGAGTCCGGTGGCAATAGATTCCACGTATCCTTCGACTCCACAAATTTGTCCCGCGAACAACACTCGCGGGTGTTGCTTCATTTGCAGAGTTTCCGAAAGCAAGGCCGGCGCATTGATGTAAGTATTGCGATGGATCTGCCCGTAGCGCAGGAAGCGAGCGTTTTCGAGCCCGGGAATTAAGCGCAAAACCCGCGCTTGCTCGCCGAATTTCAAATGGTTCTGAAAACCGACGAGGTTGTAGGAATCCGCGCGCAGATTTTCCTGGCGCAATTGCACCGCCGCATATGGGATGCGCCCGGTGCGCGGGTCTTTCAGTCCGACCGGCTTCATGGGCCCGAAGCGCAGGGTGTCGCGGCCGCGCCGCGCGATCTCTTCAATGGGCAGGCAGCTTTCGAAATAATTCAGCTTCTCCCATTCGCGCTCTTCGACGGATTGCGCCGCCAGCAACGCATCGTAAAAACGGTCGTATTCTTCTCTGGACATGGGACAGTTGATGTAGTCAGCCGAGCCTTTGTCGTAGCGCGCCGCCAGGTAGACCTTCGCCATGTCGATAGAGTCCGCTTCGACGATGGGGCTGATCGAATCGTAGAAGAACAAGTGCGACGCCCCGCTTAAGCGACCGATTTCCTGGGAAAGCGCATCGGAGGTCAGCGGGCCGGTGGCGATGACGGAAATTTGATGTTCATCCACCTGCGCAGCTTCTTCGCGCCGTATGGTGATCAGCGGTTCGCGGGAGATGGTTTCGGTGACGCGAGCGGCAAACGCAGTGCGATCCACGGCGAGCGCATGTCCGGCGGGAACGGCGCATGCTCGCGCAATTTGCAGCAGCAACGATCCCGCGCGCCGCATTTCTTCTTTCAAAAGCCAGGGGGCGGTGTTCTCCGTGTCGGACTTCAAGGAATTCGAGCAGACCAGTTCGGCGAAATCCGCGGTTTGATGGGCGGCCGTGGAGCGGACCGGACGCATCTCGAAGAGTTCAACCGCAACCCCTCGCCGCGCACACTGCCATGCTGCTTCCGGTCCCGCCAGCCCCGCGCCGATGATGCGCACTCTGTTCATCAGGAGATATCGGTGTCCCCGAGCGCCTTCGGGGCACGTGCTTTATTATACGGAGTGCGATTCTCATTTCCGTCGAGGTTCCAATGGCACGCATCGCGTTGATCGAAGCTGAAAATGCCGGTCCCGAAGTAAAAGAGATTTACGAAAAAACTTTGCGTGGCAAACCGGGAAATGCGCAAAAGGCGCTGGCGCACCGTCCGGAGATGCTGAAGAATTTCCTCGCGTTCTACGCCAGCGTGGGCAGATCGCTCGACCGCAGGTTGTACGAGATGATTTACCTCCGCGTCTCCTTCATCAATGGCTGCCATTATTGCCAGCAGCATCATCTGGCGTCATCCAAGCGCGTTGGGTTAACTCCAGAAGACTGGAATGCGCTGAAGGACGGCAGCTTCGCCGGCTTCAGCGAGAAAGAACAGATCGCGTTGGCGTATGCGGAAAAGCTGACCCGCGCTTCGCGAGAAATCACAGATGTCGACTTCGAAAAGTTGAAGAAGCATTTCTCGGATGCGGAGATCGTTGATTTGCATCTGCTGGTTGGCTTAGCCAACTTGACCAACCGCTTCACCGATCCGCTGGGGCTGGAGCTCGAGTTCCCGGAGGAGAAGATATAGCGCTAAGTCTTAGGTCTTGGGGAATGGCTTTAGACGCGCAGAACAAGCCTGTCGGCAAGGACGGATGAGGAGGCTCTACCCGTGCGGACGAACGCGGGTAGAGCTTAAGTTGCGGCGTGAGAGAGTTGGGGCGTTATTTGATTATGCAGCCGGCGGTGCTGAAGTTCAGGGAGGGGTTGCTGGCTGGTCCGCAGACCTGCTGATTCCACTGCTTTTTCAAATCGCTGGCGTTGGGAATGGCAACAAGCCGTTGGGCCACCCTTTGTTGCAAATGTTGCGAGGAGGTCTGTGGAATCAGAGCTGCAAAGCTGGCGACCGTGGTCAGGATCAGATTGACTCCGGCCGCAATGCGGGCCGATAGAACCGGATCAGCGATGTGTGCGGCCTGCAGAAGAGCTGGCAGGCTCTGGTTGATGTCCGCGATCGCGCTTTGGATTTTTTGCAGGGCGCTGGTGGTCGAGTTCGATTTGTAATCGTTGTAGAGCGATTCCAGCAGATTCAGGTCCTTGCTGGCTTGAGCGGAGATGTTCTGGATGGCAGTGGCATCCGCGGAACTGATCTGCTGGCCTGACTGCAGCGTGGTAATGATAGTGCCGATGTTAAGGGCCATCTGGGTTAGGACCGGTAAATCGGCGAGCGCGATGCTGATCCATTGGGCGCTGCAGGCGGTTGCCAGGAGCGAGATCGATAACACAATCGCGAGTAGCATTTTGGATTTTGAGATTGAGTTTGACTTCATGATGAAATTTCTCCTTGGTTCTGGTTGGTGTTGTTTGCGAGTCCTGACTACTTGCCGGTTCGCGGACTACAATGCAATGCAGGCGGCGACTGGCAACTAACGGCGGAAATGAAATCTCTCGACGAATATCTTCAGGAAGCGGAACAGGCGCATGGTCATCTGTGCGCCGGACAGGTCCTCGGTGTTCGCCTGGCCATGCTCGGGCTGACGAAGCTGGGCATAGACGATCCTCGCGGTAAGGACCGAAAACGCCTGGTCACTTTTGTGGAAATCGATCGTTGCGCGACGGATGCCGTCGCGGTGGTTACTGGCTGCCGACTGGGCAAGCGCGCGCTGAAGTTCCGTGACTGGGGAAAAATGGCTGCCACCTTCGTCGACGTGGACAGCGGCAAAGCGGTGCGCATCGCGGCCAAAGAGTCATCGAAGGCCCTGGCGCGGCAGATGCATCCTGAAATCGCAAATAAGAATAGCCAGCAGATGCTGGCTTATCGTGAGATGGCCGCGGATGAGCTATTCACGACTCAATGGGTAAGAGTCGATTTGCCTCCGGAAGAATTTCCCGGATACAAGGGTGAACGAATTGTGTGCGAAGGCTGCGGCGAAGGGATTAATTTTCGCCGTGAAGTACGTCGTGATGGAAAAGTGCTGTGCCGCGGATGCGCCGGTGAACGATATTACGAGCCCGTCTAAGGCTGGAATCGTTTCACGCCTACTGTGGGGAGTGCCTGTGGCGGCGATCTCCGTGGTGCAGGCAAAAACCTGGATCCCTCGCTTCAATCCGGATTGACAATGTGTTCTGGTGCGCGCTAAGAACAACCTGCCGAGCGAGGCTCGGCCCGGACGGTCGAAGACGCGTCCCCACACAGATCTTGCTAGTGCTTGCTTGCTCGCTCCAGTTCGTAGCTATGGGCTATTCGCAAGATTGTGGCTTCGTCGAAGTGCTTGCCGAGAATCTGCAGGCCGATCGGTAGGTTCTCTTTCGTCTGGCCGCAGGGGATGGAAATTCCGGGGATGCCCGCCAGGTCTGCGGTCACCGTGAAGATGTCGGCGAGATACATGGAGAGAGGATCGTCGACTTTTTCGCCCAGCTTGAATGCGGCCGTGGGACTGGTTGGAGTCACGATCGCATCCACTTTCCTGAAAGCTTCGTCGAAGTCGCGGGCGAGTAGAGTGCGCACTTTCTGCGCCTTCAGGTAATAGGCGTCGTAGTATCCGGCGCTCAGGGCGTAGGTGCCCAGCATGATGCGGCGCTTCACCTCGGGGCCGAATCCGTGATCGCGGCTGCGACGGTACATTTCGGATAGGGTGCGCGCGTCGCGAGCCCGGTAACCATAACGGACGCCATCAAAGCGGGCCAGGTTCGACGAGGCTTCTGCGGTGGCCAAAATATAGTAAGTCGGAATCGCGTATTCGGTGTGCGGCAGGGAAACCGGAACGATCTCGCAACCCAATTCCCTCAGCTTTTGAATCGCGGCTTCCACCGATTGGCGAACTTCGGAGTCCAATCCTTCTCCGAAATACTCTTTGGCTACGCCGAGTTTGAGGCCGCGCACCGGCTTGGCGAGTTCGGCAACGTAGTCCGGAACGGGCACTTCGGCGGAAGTCGAATCCATGGGATCGCGGCCGGCGATGGTGCGCAGCACGATGGCCGCATCCCTGACAGTTTTTGTGAGCGGACCGATGCGATCGAGCGATGACGCGAACGCGATCAGCCCATAGCGCGATACCCTGCCGTACGTCGGCATCAGGCCGACTACGCCGCAAAACGACGCGGGTTGGCGGATTGAGCCGCCGGTGTCGGATCCCAGCGTGGCTACAGCCATGTCCGCGGCCACTGCTGCCGCCGATCCTCCGGAGGAACCTCCGGGCACGCGGCTCAAATCGCGGGGATTGTGAACTGGGCGCCAGGCGGAGTTCTCGTTGGACGATCCCATGGCGAATTCGTCGCAGTTCAGCTTGCCCAGCACGATCGCGCCGGCTGATTCCAATCGAGCCACGGCGGTGCAGTCGTACGGTGGAATATAGTCGCCGAGAATTTTCGATCCGGCCGTGGTGCGCACATCGCGGGTTACCATCACATCCTTGATGCCGACCGGAACGCCAGCGAGCGGTGGCAGTTCCTCGCCCTTTGCGGCTGATGCGTCAATCTGGGCAGCCTTTGCCAGCGCCCGCTCCTTCGAGAGAATCAGGTACGCGCCAATCTCGGGATCATGCTTTTCGATCTTGGAGTAGAACGCCTCTGCTAGCGAGGTGGCAGTGGTTTTGCGTTCCTGCACCGCGGAGCGAGCGGCGTCGATTGTGAGTGAAGTCAGATCCATAAATTTCACAGGCGCCTATACGACTTCGAAACTTCGCCTCAGGGGCCAAAGCCCTATTCTTTCAAGGTCTTCTTCGGCGCGGCTGAAACCGTGCCCCTTCAAAACTCCAGAGGTCCGAGGGGTTTTCCGCAGCTTGTGCAGCCATGCCCTCCCACTCGGCCCAGTAAATTCGGGCCCTTGCACGAGACCGCTTGGGGACCAGTTCTATTGATTCGTGGCCATGGGAACTGCCCTCGGTCACGTAGTACGATTTATCGCTCGATCACCTTGGGCACTTTGAAGAATGTTCCGTCGGAATCGGGAGCGTTCTGCAGCGCTACTTCGCGCGGGAGTGATTTTCTCAGGCCTTCGAGAATATCTTCACGGCTGGCGTAAGCAAAGCGGGCACTCCCGGTTTTCGATTGATCAACCCCGTATTTGTCCGATACCTGTGCCATCGGCGGAACGTCGGTCGTATCCAACTGGTTCAGCCGATCCATATAGTCGAGAATCGAGTTCAGATCGCGCAGCAAGATGGCGCGTTCGTCTTCTGTCAACTCCAGGTTTGCCAGGTCGGCGACGTAGGCGACATCTTTTTCAGTGACTTTCATTTTGGTGTGGCGCTGGCCAGGCGTCGTCCGCATGCTCTTGCGGCTTCGAGCAGGACGGGTTGGTTATTTTGTGCCTAACTTTCAGAATAGCAGTTCACAAAGGGTAAACCCGCCAACTTTCGAACAATATATTCCATTTGTTTTCAGCTGGATAAACGAATACAAGCGTTTGCGGGAGCTTGACAGGATTCTGGCTGAATCGCAATTCTGCACCATTTTCGGTGCATACTCGCTCGGCAAGCTGTCCTACCCTCTGGCTGGAAATTCGCTTTCCACGAACTCCATGGCCTCGTCTTTGTTGCGCAAGCCTCCTTCGAGTTGTCCATCCTCTACCGCTGAGAGAATTTTCTTGAATTGCGGTCCGGGTGCGTAGCCGGCCACGATCAAGTCGTCCCCGGTGATCAGCGGTGCTGGCCGCATAGCTGCCGGCGACATGGCAGCCATCTTCTCGCGGGTGAAATTGTACGAGGTAAGATCGCCATGGCTGGACTGGCAATCCAAGCGATGCAACTCCAAGTGTTCGTCGAAGCGCGGCATGCGCACAAACCTTTTGAATGTCGATTCCTTCATCTGCTGCACGTGCGCGAAGCGCATGTGGTTGTCGACCAGAGCGAGAATCTGGTCGGTGTCGTGTTTGGAGAAGCGCAGACGGCTGCACATTTCTTCGGCGATTTTGACTCCGACGTCGACGTGACCGTCGAAACGGATGCGGTCGGGAGCGACTCGAAACGTCGCCGGCTTGCCCACGTCATGCAGCAATGCGCCCCAGGCCAGAGTGATTGGACAAGGATGCGGTAACTTATCCAGCAATAGCAGCGTGTGTACAAACACGTCGCCCTCAGGATGAAACTGCGGCGGCTGCTCAACTCCCTTCATGGCTTCGATCTCGGGCAAAACTTCGTGCAGCAATCCGGATTGGTCGAGAAGAACAAAGGCCTGGCGCGCGCGGCCTTCGGTCAGCATCTTGCTGAGTTCATCGCGAACGCGTTCCCGCGAAACCTGATGAATCTGCGATGCCAGCTTTTGAGTTGCCTGAAATGTTGCGGGCTCGATGGCGTAATCAAAACGTGCTGCGAAGCGGACCGCACGCAGCATGCGGAGCTTGTCCTCGGCAAAGCGGCGATTCGGGTCACCAATGGTTCGAATGATTCCGGCTTCGAGGTCTTTGCGTCCGGCGACGAAATCCAGGACTTCATTCGTGACCGGGTCTAGCAGCAGGCCGTTGATGGTGAAGTCGCGGCGCTCGACGTCTTCACGCGGATCTTTGCTGAAACGAACCTGATCGGGATGACGGCCGTCACTGTATCCGATGTCGCCGCGAAATGTGGCGACCTCAACGGCGTTTGCTTTGGGCGAGACGTAACAAGTTACGTCTCTACAGCGGGGCGTTTCTGGGGAAACGTTGCTTGCAACTTCTTTTTCCGGCTGTGGCACGAGCAC
>Ga0074044_10004831_pt1 | contig 11093 bp, 9 predicted proteins | sample BogForMeECP23OM1_FD_94443 | JGI IMG/M metagenome (GOLD analysis project Ga0074044, IMG submission 94443) | Bog forest soil microbial communities from Calvert Island, British Columbia, Canada - Bog Forest MetaG ECP23OM1 | ecosystem: Environmental > Terrestrial > Soil > Wetlands ...
CGAAGCTGAAGGCCTATCTGCGCAAGATCGCCGAGCGAACCGTCGCCGGCCTGATGAGGGCGCTCGAAGCCTGCGCCGACATCTTCAAATCTGCCGAATGCACAAACTACTTCGACGCCTGCGCCTATGATACAACTTGATCGGAGTCTGCTCTAAGTTGGCCTCGGAACGCTGGCTTCGGGAAGCGGCTTCGTCGCGCCTCCGTTCCTTATTAGGTCAACACGCCTTCACGAGATCTTGCTCATTCTGGGCTCATTCAACGCTGTTAGGTCGACTTCAGGAACAGGTCCGTAGTCACGGCTGCGCAGTGGAGAACACTTTCTATGAATTCACCCGGCCGTTTCGAAGGAATGACGTTCCTGAGCAAGGTCCCTGAAATTACTATTTTCTTTTGGATCATTAAGGTGTTGTCAACCACTGTCGGAGAGACAGCCGCTGATCTTTTGTCTGTCCGGCTGCAACTTGGGCTGACCGTTACGTCCTATGTCATGAGCGCTGCATTCCTGGTGGCGCTGCTCATTCAACTCAAGACGGACCGGTATCTTCCCGTGCCCTATTGGGCGACCGTCGTGCTCATCAGCATTGTTGGAACCTTGATTTCCGACAATCTCGTCGACGGTATGGGAATCAGTCTGGTCACTACGTCGGTCGTCTTTTCTGGGATCCTCGCAGTCGTCTTCGTCGTCTGGGCCCGCTCGGAAAGAACCCTCTCCATTCATTCGATCGTCACGCCACGCCGTGAAATGTTTTACTGGGCGGCGATCCTGTTCACCTTCGCTATGGGAACGTCCGTGGGCGATCTCATCGCCGAAACTCTGGATCTCGGCTACGGCCCGACTGCGCTCATCTTTGCCGGAATGATCGCCTTCGTTGCGTTCCTCCACTACGTCCTCAAGATGAATGCAATTCTGTCGTTCTGGATCGCTTATATTCTGACGCGGCCACTGGGGGCGTCGATTGGCGACTATCTCGCCAAACCGGAGATTGCGGGTGCCTTGGGCCTGGGGACGATTACGACGAGCCTCATCTTTCTCGCCGCGATCCTGTCGCTCGTTCTCTTCCTTGCCGCGACCCGGATTGACCGTCCGGACCAGGCGGAGGCGGGCGCAAACGCGGAAGCGGACGCGAACGCTTAGGCACAATCCGAATGTCCAGCGACGGGGGCTCGCCCTGCCGAGGGTGGCCCGCTTGACTCCAATTCCGATCAGCAACCAGGAAGGAAAGCAACGATGACACGAAACGCCATGACGCTTTTGCTCGTTTCCAGCACCCTGACCCTCGTAACGGCGGGCGCGGCGCTGGCGGATTGCGAGAGCGACCTCGTGCAGCTCGAGCAGGCATTCAAAACTCCGGCGCTTTCCGACACCGCGAAGGCGGCGTTGAACGACGCCAAAACCACGGCCGTCGCGGCGCTAAAGAAAGACGACGACGCTGCGTGCCGCAAGGCGGTCGCCGACGGCGTCACGAAAGCAGGCGTGAAAATGAAATGATGGTCAAGCGCGCGCGCCTTGAGGACCGGCGTCCCCGAGGCTCGCTCAACCAGGAGCAGCGAGCAAGCACTCGCGGCGTCGCAATTTGAGCATGGGATTGGGTCAGAAGACCGTCGCGGCCGTCTCGAAGGCCAAACATGCGGCGTCGGAGTCGGGTTAGGCTAGTATGCGAATCCTGCTTATCGAAGACGATCGAATGATCGCCACGAGCCTGACGACCGCGTTGCGCCGTGACGGAATGAGCGTGGACTGGGTATCGAATTGCGTGGACGGCGCGGAGGCCCTCGCAGTCGGCGGTCATTCGATGCTTCTGCTCGACCTCGGCCTCGCCGGAGGTTCCGGACTGGAATTGTTGAAGGCCGGACGCGCGAATGGCGCTCTGACGCCCGTCATCATCGTGACGGCTCGCGACGGCGTCGACGACCGGATCGTTGGCCTCGATCTTGGCGCCGACGACTATGTCGTCAAGCCGTTCGATCCGCGCGAACTGATCGCGCGGATGCGGGCGGTCTGGAGGAGACGCTCCGGAGCCGCGCGCTCCCTCATGGAGGCCGGCGACATTCGCCTCGATCTCGCGACGTACGAATTGCACTATCGCGGCCGCGCGGAAGCTCTGCCCGCGAGAGAATTCGCTCTCGTCCGCGCACTCATCGAACGTCCCGGCGCGATTCTGTCGCGCTCGCAAATCGAAGACAAACTGTACGGCTGGGGCGACGACGTCGAAAGCAACGCCGTCGACGTCCTGATCTACTCGATTCGCAAGAGATTTGGCAAAGACATCATTCGCAACGTGCGCGGCGCTGGGTGGATGGTTGTCGCGAGTTCCCGATGAAGTCGCTGCGGCGTTCTGCGCTCCTGTGGACGACCGCGCTGCTGGCGGGAGTGGGCTTGATCGCTTTCGCCATCGCCTACGACCTTGCGCGTCGCGAGTCGGGCGACTTCCTCGACGGCCAGTTGCGCCAGATTGCTCTCAACGCCGGCGATGGTCTGAAGGACGTCGTTGCGCCGGGAAAGCGTGCCGACCCTGAAGACCAGTTCCTCATCATGATCTGGAATGCGGCCGACGAACCTCTGAGGCGTTCCAAGGCCGCAGTCGAACTGCCCCGCGCATGGCAGCAGGGGTTCGCCACCGTTCGCGCTTCGGGCGAGGACTGGCGGGTTTACATGGTCGGCGACGGCCAGCGTTTCGTGCAAGTCGCCCAGCGCATGGGCGTAAGGGAGGAGATGGCGCGAACGGCCGCGATCCAGGCTGGAGCGCCAATCCTGATCGTCATTCCGCTGGCCTGGCTGGTCATCGGCTGGTCGCTCAGGCGCGTTCTCGGCAGCCTGTCCACGATCTCACGCGCGATCGCCGAGCGCGGGATTGACAACAAGGAGCAGATTCCTGCCGCAGACGCGCCCGCCGAATTGAGACCGTTGATCGACGCGATGAACGTCCTTGCTTCGCGCCTTCAACACGCGCTAGCGGCGCAGAGGCGCTTCGTGTCCGACGCGGCGCATGAATTGCGGACTCCCTTAGCGGCCTTGAGAATTCAAATCAGCAACCTGCGCGATCAGGCGCGCGACGACCAAATGGCCGTCGTTGACGACCTCGAGGCTGGAATCCGCCGCGCAACGGCGCTGGTGCAGCAACTGCTTCGACTTGCGCGCGAGGACGAGGCGGTTGCGCCCGCTGCGTCTGAAGCCGTCGAACTGACGGACCTCGCGAAGCAATGCATCGCCGATTTTGTGACTCTGGCCGCCGCGAAGGACATTGATATCGGCATCGGCGAAACGGCTGCGGCAAGCTGGCGGGGCTCATCGGCGGATTTCGCGACACTGGTCGGAAACGTCCTCGACAATGCGATCCGCTATGCGCCCGAGGGTGGCACGGTCGACGTCTCCGTACAATCATCCGAATCGGGGCCGGGGATCGAGGTTCTGGACACTGGTCCTGGCGTCGCGAAATCCGAGCTTCCACGGCTGTTCGATCGCTTCCATCGCGCCGCCCCGGCCGGCTGCGAGGGGAATGGACTGGGTTTGGCGATCGCCGCTTCGATCGCCAAGCGTTACGGCTTGACGATCGACGTCACCAATCGGCCTGATCGATCAGGGCTACGAGTCACGATTCGTCAAGGCGCGGATCGACCGACGCCGCTTGCCGCGCCGCCGTCGGGCCCCGGCCAGGATCATACGCTGTCATGAGTCGCCCTGACAAAGCCGCGTTCAGATTCCATTCAGCGAGGGTGCGCCCGTCCGGCAGGTGGAGACGTCCTTCGATGAAGCAGCTGTTTCTTGCCGCTGTCGCGTTTATCGTTCTGGCCGCGCACGCCCAGGCTGCAGAGCGACGAATTGCGCTCGTCGTCGGAACGCAGCCCTTCGGGGGCGGCCTTGCTGACGCGGAGGGTGGCAGCGCCACTCGCGCAGCTGGCGGCGGGGCATGGAAAGCCGGCGCACATTCGATCGAGGAATCGCATTCGCGGTGAACCGCCAGGCCGCGACGCGCGCCATCAAAGAGGAAGACCAATGGGAATTCCCAAACATCGCGCGCGCACCCGACGCGACCTTGTGGTCACGGCGCTCGGCGGGGCCGTGCTCATCGCCATTCCGGCGTTCGCCCCGCTTGCACAGGAGACGCCTGTTGCGCCCGAAGTGAACCCGCCCGGCGATATTCCGGACAACCAGGTCTTCGTCACTTATGCTTCTCCATTGGGATTCTCGCTGAAAACGCCGGAAGGTTGGTCGCGCAAGGACGGCTCCGACGGCGTGTCATTCTTCGACAAATATGGGCGGATCGAAGTTACGATTTCCCGCGATGCGACGGCGCCGACGCTTGCGACAGTCAAGACGGGCGAAGCTGCTGAATTGGAAAGGAACGGCCGGGCAGTGAAGATCGACGCGGTGAAGGCGGCAACGCTTCCTTCTGGGCCGGCGGTGCGCATCGACTTCACCTCGAATTCAGAGCCCAACGCGGTCACCGGCAAGAAGCTTCGGCTTGAAAACCAACGCTATCTAATCGCACGCGCCGGAAAGCTGGCGAGACTCACGTTTTCAGCGCCGGCCGGGGCCGACAACGCCGATCAATGGAAGCTGATGAGCGATTCGTTTGCCTGGAAATGACATGGCGCTGCTCGAAGTCGACGATCTCTACCGCTTCTACCATCCTGGCGACGCCGAAGTGCGCGCGCTCCGCGGCGTCAGCCTGAGCGTTGATCGCGGTGAAACGCTTGCGCTGGTGGGCCGTTCGGGCAGCGGCAAGTCGACCCTGCTCGCTTGCATAGCCGGACTGGATGAACCCGACGGCGGCGCTGTCGTCATCGACGGCAAGCGCATGACGAGGCGGCCCGAGGCCGAGCGCGCGGCCCTCCGGGCGAAATCGATCGGCTTCCTCGCGCAGTCTGGCAATCTCTTCGCCCATCTCACCGTCGCCGAGAACGTCGCGCTGCAACTGGGCCTTCGGGGCAGGCGCGGCGACGCCGGCTCGATCAAGTCACTGCTGGACCTGGTTGGATTGGCGGGACGCGCCTACGCTCTGCCGGCGATGCTTTCGGGCGGCGAAGCAGCGCGCGCGGGTCTGGCTGTGGCTCTTGCCGCCGATCCGCCCCTTCTCATCGCGGACGAGCCGACTGCGGAGGTGGATCGTGAAACGGAGAACCGCATCCTTGACGCGCTGGAACGACGGCGCGGCGTTGGCGGCGCGACGCTGATCGCCACACACAGCGCGGCGGTCAGCGCGCGCGCCTCGCGGACGGTCAACATCGAGGATGGACGCCTCGTTGCGTTCGAGCATGCGCCAAGGCGCGGGCCGGCAAGCTCCGCCTCATCACAAGACTCCGACGCCGTGCGGCCCCGCCCTGTCGCGACGAACAGGACCTTGATCGAGTTGGCCGGGGTGAGCGTCCAGTTTGCTAGCGACGGCCAATCCGTTGTCGCCGTTGACCACGTCAATTGCCGCCTCACGGCGCGTGATCGCGTAGCGATTGTCGGGCCGTCGGGCAGCGGCAAATCGACGCTCATGAATGTCATGGCGGGCCTGGAAGAGCTGAGCGCCGGCGCTGTCTCATGGCCGGCGCTGGACGCCAACCGTCCGTTGCGCCCGCTGCAGATCGGGTTCGCCTTCCAGTCCCCATCGCTCTTACCAGCGTTGACCGTGATCGAAAACGTCCGCCTGCCGTTGGAAATCGCCGGTCTCGATCCTGAAGAGGCCATGACCCCAGATGAGGCCCTCGCGCGGTTTTCGCTGACCGAGATTGCGCACAAGCTTCCGGATCAATTGTCGGGCGGCCAGATGCAGCGCGTGGCGCTGGCGCGCGCATTGGTTACCAGACCGAACGTCATCTTTGCGGACGAACCGACAGGGCAACTCGACCGGGCAACCGGCGGCGCGGTGATCGAAGCGCTTCTTGCCGCCCTCGATGGCGGCGATTGCGCGCTCGTGGTCGCGACCCACGATGAAGAGCTCGCCGCGCGGATGGACGAGATCTGGCGGATGAGGGCGGGGCGCCTCGAGAGCGGCGTCGCCAAAAAGGCCGTGGCATGATCTGGATGTGGATCAGGGGCGCCATCGCCACGCGGTCCGGCTCTCTTGGGCTGGCGGTGGCCGGCATCGTCGCGGCTACCGCGCTGATCGGCGTGATCGGCGCCTTCGGCGCCTCGAGCGCGCACACCATGACGCAGCGGGCGATGAGTGCTGTCCCCGTCGACTGGCAGGTCGCGGTCGCCGCCGGCGCCGACGCCTCTGCGCTCGCTGAAAAGCTCCCCGCTTCCGCTGCGATCCACGCCATCCGAATTGTCGGTTACGCCGACGTCGCCGCCCTCGTCGCTAAGACCGGCGACACCACCCAGACCACCGGGGCGGGACAGGCACTGGGCCTGACCGCCGACTATGCGCAAACCTTCCCCGGTCAAATTCGCGGCTTGCTGGGACGCACCGAAGGGGTACTGCTGGCGCAGCAGACGGCGGCGAATCTGCACGTGACCGTCGGCGATGTGGTCACGGTCCAGCCCGAAGGCGGGAACGCCTTCGATGTGAAGATCGACGGCGTCGTTGACTTGCCGAACGCCGACGCAATGTTCCAGACGATTGGCCCAGCCAAAGGCCCGGCGGTTACCGCTCCGCCAGACAATGTCGTGATCCTGCCGATGGATCAGTGGAGCGACCATTTCGCCGCAAGGACACGGCGGCCTAACGGCGGCGCAAGGATCCAGATTCATGTCGGGATCGACCGCGAAAGCCTCCCGGCGTCGCCTGACGAAGCCTATCGCCACTCGGAGGCCAAGGCGCGCAACTTCGAGATTCGCGCCGCCGGCGCGGCGATCGTCGGCGACAATCTGTCGGCGCGGCTTGGTGCCGTGCGGGAGGACGCCTTGTTCGCCCGGCTGCTGCTGATCTTTCTGGGTCTGCCGGGGATCGTCCTCGCCTTGTTGCTGACAGCGTCCATTGCGCGAGCCGATTCGGGACAGCGAAGGCGAGAACAGGCGCTGCTTGATCTTCGCGGCGCAAGCTCCGGCCGGATCGCCGCCCTGGCTGGCGTCGAAGCCGGTCTCGTGGCCATCGCCGGCAGCCTCTGCGGGGTCGCTTTGGCCGCGGTCATTGCCGGCGCGGCGCTCGGCCTCGATCTGCAAACGGCTGAAACGCGCATGTGGCTCACGGCGTCGGCCTTTCTTGGGTTCGCCATTGCGCTTGCGGTCGTTCTCGCGCCGGCGCTTCGCGAGCTTCGTTCGAGCAGCACCGTCGCGCGCCGCGCTTGGATGGGACAGGCGCCAACTGCAATGTGGCGCAGGCTCTATCTCGACATCGGACTGATCATGCTCGCCGCCGCCGTCTACTGGCATTCTGCGAGCACCGGATATCAGGTCGTTCTGGCTCCCGAGGGCGTAGCTGCGACGGCGATCGACTACACAGCGTTCCTCGCGCCGCTGCTGTTCTGGATCGGCTGCTGGCTCCTGGCGCTTCGCCTGACCAGCGCCGCTTTGCGCGTCGGCCGCGTGGGCCTGACGAAGATGCTCGCGCCTCTCGCGGGGCGGCTCGCTCATCCGGCGGCAGCGGCGCTCTCGCGCCAGAACCGTCGCGTCGCGGCGGGCGCGGCCCTGGTTGCGCTTGCCTTCGCCTTCGCCGCGGCGACGTCGATCTTCAACTCGACATACAACGCGCAGCTGCTCGTCGACGCGCAGCTCACCAATGGCGCCGACGTCACTGTGACGGGGACGGGCGCGGCGCCGGCCGGCGCAGTGCTGGACAAGATCCGCGCCGTTCCAGGCGTCGCATCGGCCGAGCCGATGCAACATCGCTTCGCCTATGTCGGCCAGGACCTGCAGGATATGTACGGCATCGATCCGGCGCGCATCGCAAACGCGACCTCGATCGCCGACGCATATTTCGCCAATGGCGATGCGCGCGCGACTCTCGCGCGTCTTGCGGCGACGCCAGACGGCGTCCTCGTGTCGCAGGAGACGGTGAACGATTTTCAATTGGCGATCGGCGATGTCGTCAATCTTCGCCTGCAGAGCGTCGGCGACCGCCAATACAAGACCATTCCGTTTCATTTTGTCGGCGTTGTCGAGGAATTTCCGACGGCGCCGCACGACAGCTTTCTCGTCGCCAATGCGGGATATATCGCAGCGCAGACTGGCAATGCAGCGGCCGAAATCGTGCTGGCGCGCGTTAGCAGCGATCCCGCCGCTGTCGCCAATGTGGTGCGCGCCAGACTCGACGCGACTGGTCTGAAGACGACCGATCTTTCGCAAGCTGTCCACGCGATCGGATCCAGCCTCACGGCTGTCGATCTGCGCGGTCTCGGTGCCGTCGAACTCGTTTTCGCTGTGCTCTTCGCCGCGATGGCGACGGGCTTGACGCTGTGGCTCGGACAGTCCGAACGGGCGCGAGCGAATGCGATTCTGCTATCGCTCGGGGCGTCGCATTCCGAGGTGCGCTCTTTCCTGTGGAGCGAAGGACTGGTGATGCTCGGCGCGGGCCTCTTGTTCGGAGCGCCGACCGGTGCGGCGGCGGCGTGGATGCTGGTTCGCTTGCTCAGCGGCGTGTTCGACCCGCCGCCTGAAGCATTGTCGATCCCCTGGACCTATCTCGCGTTCGTGCTCTGCGGCGCGATCGCCGCGACGATCGCGGCAATCATGGCGCAAGGCAATTGGTCGAAAGAATGGGCGGCGCGCGAATTGCGCGCTGGACGATAAGGGATCACGCCGCAGCTTCGAAGAGAGCGAACGGCAGAACTCAATTCCCCATGCCGACCTTCTCAAGTCGGTAGCGCGTCGGATCGTCGATCGGCGCGTGCTTCATCTGATCAGGATGTGGCTGGAGTGCCCGGTGGAAGAAACCGACGATCATGGTCGGAAGACGCGCACAACCGGGGCGCGGGACAAGCGGCGCGGCATTCCGCAGGGTTCACCCCTCTCACCGTTGCTGGCGAATCTTTACATGCGCCGCAACAAGCGAAATCGAGATCATTCCTGAGGCCAATAAATTCATGTCGATGCCAATTTCTTAATTTTGACGTGCGATTGTCAAACGCTCTGATGGACTATCGTCGACATAGGCCGCCGACATGACGTCGATCCACGATTTCGGCCAAACCAACCAGAGCATAAAGCATCGTCGAAACTTCAGTTCGCGTGAGAGCGCGCACGACTTTGGAGATCATTAATGTCAGGCACTACTGTTCCGTCCGCCCCGCTAGCGGCACCCCCTCCCCCGCCCGCAACAGCGCCAGCACCGGGTCGCGCAGTTAACGGGTCGGCCATTCCCGCTCGGCGGCGGATGGCGACTACAAGGTCCGTACCGCACATACTTCGCAGATCAAGGGGGAGCGGACATTTCGAGGGGCAGCGACAAAGGACGGCGCCCCTCAGGCCAGCCGGCCGTTCAAGCTTATGACCGAGGCCCTCAACCTCCGGTCTTCAAAATGGTTAAGGTCGCATGAACTGCGCTTGAACTCTGCGTGGCCGGCGAACTCGCGGGAGCAATGGCCTTGTAGTCGCCGTCCACGTCGTTCTGTTGGGGCTTCGGTCGATGCCTGCTTCGGGCGGCGACTTGCCGTTCGCACGGCAAGATTGAAGGCCCGCTTCCCGCCCGTAGGCGAAGTTCGTGTCCGCCTTCCGATCGGCTGTCCTTGACGCACCGGGACGCCGGCGCAAACCTCCGCCTGAATGACTGCAGGCCGACACCCATTCCAGCGGCTAGAGAAGAACCCCAAGGGCGTTTCCGAGGAAGAGTTCCCCATCCCGGACGTAGCGCGAGAGCATGGCGTCGGATGCGTGCCCGGTCTGCTGCCTGATCTTGAAGGTCGAGACGCCTGCCCGAGTCGCGCTCGTCGCGAAACCGGCCCGCAGGCTATGGCCGGAATACCCGGCAGGGTCGAACCCTGCGGCGGCCATCCGCTCCCGGACAATCAAGGACACGGCTTCGCCGGATAGTCGACCGATCGAGACGCGCCCGTGTCGATCGACGGGCCGGAAAACCGGACCGTCCTCGATCCACGCGGCGTTGAGCCAGTCTTCCAGCGCCCTGACAGGGCAGTGAATGGTTCGGCCGAACGGGATGCCGATCCTCCGGCCGACGCCGTCCTGGTCAGTCTTCGACCGCCGGATGGTCAGTATGATCCCCTCCCGAACCCGCTCGATGTCTTTGAGGTCAACCGCAGCGAGTTCAGAACGCCGGAGGCCCCCTGCGAACCCGATCAGCAACAGCGCCCGATCTCGTAGGTCCTTGAGCCGGTCGCCCATCGCCCTGAGAACGACAAAGAGGTCCTCACGGAGAAGCGGCCTGGCCTGACGTTGAGCCGCCCCGTGAACACGGCGAATGCCGCGCATGGTCGCCCGAACCAAAAGACTGGCCAGGTTTGGGAGGCCCCTGGCCCCGTGCGCGATCGAGATCGCGGCAAGACGCCGCGTCAGAGTGGAGACCTTCAGGGCGGCGGCGTGATCGGCAATATACGCGGCCACCATGTCGTCGGTCGCCGGGATAGTTCCGCCCCACGCCTCGAAGTGGTCGAGGTCAGCGCGGTAGGCCCGCCGCGTCGCGGGCGCGACGCTGCTCTGAACATAAGCCTCGACCTCGGCTGGCCACCATTTAGTGCAGTCACTTGCACTTGAGAGCATCCCGTTCGATTGCCCCGAGGCGTCCACTATGACCTCCTGCGCGGCCACGTTGGCCAAGTCCTCTGTTTCGACGTCGCCAGGCTTCATGGCGTGGCCTGCTCAGCGGCGGCAATTATGTTCATGAGGGCGCGCTCCTTGTTCTTGAGGCTTCCACCCTCGACCTTGCCGCCGTGCGCCTTGATGGCCTTCTGGAACCGCTCGTAGTGGTTGGGCTTGAGATACAGAACCACGCACTTGGTCCCGCGAACCGGCCGGCCGCCGTTCATGATGATCCGCAGGTCACGGGCGGAATGCTGCTGCGCCTCGGCCAGCAGCTCGGGCCAGTTGTCCGACGTCACGTGCTTGCCGATGATCTCGGCTCGGGTCCAGCCGATGCTGGCGAGTTGAGCGTCTGTGATCGGTAGCCCTTCGAATTGCTTCACGATCGCGACGAGGTAATACCCCTTCCGCCGGCCCAGGCCACTGTCCTCGCATACCTGCTTGAACAATTCCTTGTCGCGCTCCTTCAGC
>Ga0074044_10004832_pt1 | contig 11091 bp, 10 predicted proteins | sample BogForMeECP23OM1_FD_94443 | JGI IMG/M metagenome (GOLD analysis project Ga0074044, IMG submission 94443) | Bog forest soil microbial communities from Calvert Island, British Columbia, Canada - Bog Forest MetaG ECP23OM1 | ecosystem: Environmental > Terrestrial > Soil > Wetlands ...
CCTCGCCCGCGTACGCGAAGCGTCCGCCTGAAAAAGCGGGAGAGGGCAAGCGGCGCGCTGGTTGCATTGTTTCGCAACCAGCGTGACGCGCGGGTGAGGGTTCTGTAGAATTCGCCCACCATTCATTTTCGGATTAGGGTTAAAAGTGGCGATGCCCTTTAGTGGCTGCGCAAATTCCGTTCAGCATGAATCACGCGCTTTCGCGGTTAGGGCTGGCGCCAGGAACCTGACCACTCGCTAAGTACTCCGTTTCACAAATACGACGACGCATTTGGAAGCGCGGTAGCAGCGACCGCACAGACATCCGGCAGTTCCGGGATTGTGAAATTGCAACGCCAAGCTAAGCCCCTCGCCCGCTTAGTTGCGGGCGAGCGGCTTACGTCGTCGCATTTGTGAAACGGAGTACTAAGTTGGCTTTGGTGTTTTAGTCGGCTTCGGCGTTTTGGTCGGCTTCGGCGTCTTGGTCGGCTTCGGCGTTTTGGTCGGCTTCGGTGTCTTGGTTGGCGTCGGCGTTTTGGTCGGCTTCGGTGTCTTGGTCGGCGTCGGTGTTTTGGTCGGCTTCGGGCTCGGCGTCGGCGACAATGTCGGGCTCGGCGTTAGTGTCGGCGATAATGACGGAGTCGGCGTCGGCGACCGCGATGGGCTTGGTGACGGTGTCAGACTCGGCGTTGGCGACAACGTCGGGCTTGGTGACGGTGTCAGACTCGGCGTTGGCGACAACGTCGGGCTCGGCGTCGGTGTCGCTGTCGCCGTCGGAGTCGGCGTCGGTGTCGCCGTCGGAGTCGGTGTCGCCGTCGCCGTCGCTGTGGCCGTCGCCGTCGCTGTTGCCGTCGCCGTCGCTGTGGCCGTCGCCGTCGCTGTTGCCGTCGCCGTCGCTGTGGCTGTGGCTGTCGCCGTCGGTGTCGGCGACGGAAGGGTCGTGACGTTAACTTCTGTACCCACGCCGCTTCCGAACGCATCCACCCCATTTACGAGGAAGTAATACTGCTGGTCGCCTTTCAGGCTCGCTATCGTCGCCTGGGTGGTGGAAACGTTCGCTGCAAGTGAGGCCGGGCCGGTTCCCGCGCCGTTCTCAAAGAAGACCATATAGCTGGAGGCGCCCGAGGCTGCCGTCCAGTTCAGATCGGCGCTGCCGCTGCCGGCCGTCGCCATCAGGTTGGTGACGAGACCGGGCAACAGCACCTGCATGCCGTTGGCAGCGGTTAGCAGTGGATGCTGCTGGCCGCTCGGCGCACCGGATATGAAGTCGCCTGACAGTTCGAACAGGAAGACTCCTCCCAGTGTGCCGCCGACGCCTGCTTGGCCCGGGCTCAGATCCTGTCCTTTTTGAGAGATCGACGTCGCGCTGTCAAAGGAGACAAACTGGTCGTTCTGTTCGTTCATGGCGCCGGTCCCGGAGGGGTCATAACTGAGCCATGACTGGTCGGCGATTGCATCGAAGTTCTGCGTGTACCCGGGCGCATTCATCAGAGTCGCGGCCATCTGCCAATACGGAATTGTAAACCACGAGGGTGCGCCCGGGTCGGGCGTCACACACAAGTTGTTCGAGTAGGTCCAGGTTTGCTTGGGCTGGGTGACGCCCCCGGTGCTGGTGCCCGAGCCCCCCTGCCAGACGGCGGCATCGAATTGGATGCCCATCGCCAGCTTGTTTTCGGGAATGCCATCTCCCGTATAGTCAGCCAGCGCATTGATGATCGAAGGCAATTGCTCCGACGGCACCGTGAAAAACGTGGCGCTGCCGTTATTCAGCGGCGAGTTGAACCAGGTCTCCCAGCCGCAGTACGGGCCGGACATGACGTAGGTCTGGATGTTGATCTGATCCAGACTCGAGTAAATCTGCGCGATCAGATCGGGGCGGCCTCCGTCAGGCAGCGTCTCAGGCGCCATCGTCAGCAGCGGTCGCGGTGTAATCGTATTGAGCTTGGCGCGCAAATTGGTGATGAAGCTGGTGAAATCGGTATTGTCGGCGGTGGTGATCTGCTCCCAGTTGATGTCGACACCGTCGAAACCGTATTGCTGCATCAGGCTGACGATGTTGTTGATGAACGTCGCCTGGTAAGTGTTGCTGGTTGCGCTCTCAAAGCCGGCGGTGGCGCCGGACGACGCATCTCCACCGATTCCGATCAGCGCCTCGGCGCCCGCGGCATGCGCCCGCGTGACCAGATCGGTAGCACCGGCGCTGAACGTCGCGGCGGATAAGCCGAACGGCGTGGTATTAAGAGTACCGTCGGAATTCGGAATCACTGGCCAGTAGATGATGTGCGTCAGCTTGGTGTAGTCCACCTGGCTGGTGGTCATTACGCTGTAGTTATAGGTCGCGTAGTAACCGGTGAGCCAGCGACCGCTGGCCGCCGCCCGTGTCGGCAGCAAGCTGCATGCGGCCAGCGCCAGTATCGTGACAACGGCGCGAGTCGCCGAATGCCACGACATTGCCGGCTTCTGAGGATTGGGACAGATCACGATTCCACGCAGATTTCAGAACGCCGTGAAATCTGCGGATTCCTCCTTCCGAGGATTCAAGCTAAGGGAGCCGTTGCGCCGCGAGAGTCTCGTCACTCTATTGAGCCCTGCATGTCATAGTGACAATTCTGGTCGTGCCGCATTCCTTGCTTGTCATTCTCGCGCGTGGCTGCCGCAAGAAAGCCTGTCCTGAGGAGCCCACGGCGACGAACGGAAACACGGTCCGTTGGCCCGCCGCGGATTCTGGATTCCTCACGCGCGCCAGACACGCGCGCGGGAATGACAGATGCGACCGCGCGGAGCAAAATCGGGGTAACTATCTTTTGCAGGACTCATTTAGTACTACCAGGTCATAAAACTTGTGTAGTCGCAGCAACCAGAAAGTCGAGCATTTTGCAGGGTTAATTGGGTTTGTTTTGCAAAAAAACCGCTCGAGGCTCCGCTGATGCGGTCAACTCCGATGATCCTCTATGCCATTCCAATATGCCACTCCAGGAAACGGCGGCCCTCAACTTCGAAGAGCGACCCGACGGCGGCAAGAAAACCGGACGAATATGCCGGCTGGAGCATACGCGAGAGCGTACACGCCCCCGCGCATCGCCTCGAAGTGGAAAAAGTATAGTTCGTTCCTGGACTAGCCTCTGTTTCTCGAAACCGCGTCGGATCGAACCAGCACTACAACATATACGCACGCCGTCGTCTGGCGGTTCTCGAACGCGCAGTTCGCGGGAGATCCCAGGGTCAAATGATCTCCGCGCCGCAGGACATGCGGAAGTTCACCTTCCAGAAAGTGCAGAACTCCTTGCCGCATCCAGATCTGCTGATCGACAAATGCAAACGCTTCCTTCGGAAATGCGACTGTCGCGCCCGGCGGCAGCGTGATTTCGGTCACCTCGATACAGCCGACGCCCGGCGGACAGATCGCCCGGCGAATATAGCCGGTAGCGGGATCTTTCCACACCGATTGATTGGCTTGCCGCACCAGGCGATTCGGCGCTGCGCGCTTGTTCTCCAGCAGACTCGACATTGTCATTCCGAATGCGCCGGACAGCCGGCCGAGAAGCGCCGCGGTCGGGCTGGCCTCCGCGCGTTCGACTTTGCTGATCATGCTTTTGGACACCGCGGCGCGACTGGCAAGTTCTGACAACGACCAGCCTCGACGCTCACGTTCGCTACGCAATCGCTGCGCCAGGCTTGCGCTCTGCTCGTCCACTATCATATCCTTCTCTTCCACTATAGAGGACGAGGCGAATAAATGGAAGTTCGCGACGCTTATCTCGCCGACCTGCAGGGAATTCTCGAGATTTATAATGAAGTCGTGACGAACTCGACCGCTGTCTGGACCGACGGCTCGGACGATCTCGCAAATCGCCGGCGCTGGTTCGAAAGCCGTCAAGGGAGAGGATTCTCCGTACTGGTCGCGGTCGAGGACGGGAATATCGTCGGCTATTCATCCTTCGGCGAGTTCAGAGCCTGGAGCGGCTATCGCCATACTGTCGAACATTCCATCTACGTTCGAGCGGACCGCCGTCGAACCGGTGTGGGCAGGGCTCTCCTCTCCGCGCTCGTCGAACGAGCGCGCGCATACGGCGCGCATGCGATGATCGGTGGGATCGAAGCTGGCAACGGCGGCTCGCTCGCGCTCCATCAGCGGCTGGGCTTTCGCGAAGTAGCCAGGATGCCGGAGGTCGGGTGCAAGTTCGGCCGATGGCTCGATTTGGTCTTGATGCAGCTTCTATTGGATTCGTGCCAAAGCCCGCGACGCCAATTTCCAAAATTGGGGGCTGGATTGGCGGTGTGGTGGAAAAAATCGCCTGCCATTGAGCGAGCCTTATTTCCTGAGTGGCGCCGGCGTCTCGCCGGCGTTTTTTCGGATCACTCAGTCCATTGCTGCTGAGGGGCTCCGCCTTGCGGCGGCAACTCGCTATGGGGAGGTACTTCGCCTTGTTGCGGGCTTTCACCCGATAATTCCTGGGCCGGCTCGGAGTACAGGGGACCGCCAACCACGAGTGAGCCATTGACGATGAGCGGACCTTGAACCGTCAGCGGTCCGCCGACTGCGAGCGAAGTTGCGAAAGTCTGGCCTGCTGGGCCGGGCGGCTCGCCTCTAGGAAACGAAGTCGAGACCGGCCCGCCAACGGTCAGCGCGCGCGCCTGCACCGGCCCGTGCACTGTCGCCGGGCCGCCGACATAAAGGTCGCCTTGCACCTGCAGCGGACCGTCGACATTCAAGGGCCCGCCAATCTTCGCGCCGTTCCCGACCCCTACCACATTCACGCTCAGGCAGGACGCGGTCATGAGGCCGCACCAAGCGAGCGCAAGAATAGCCACCACCCCCTTCATCGCAGCTTCCTCCCGTGCGGCTAGCGCCGCGCACGTAGTCGCATAATCCGTTACTGCCGAGAGGCTTCGTTTTGGGATGGCAACTCGTCCCGCAGAGGAACTTCGCCCGGTTGCGGCGTCTCGCCCGATAATTCGCGGGCAGGCTCGGAAATCAAAGGACCACCAACCACCAGCCAGCCATCGACGACGAGCGGACCTCGAACCGTTAGCGGTCCGCCTACCGCGAGTGACCTCGCAAAAACCTGGCCCGCCGGACCCGGCGCTTCGCCTCTCGGCAACGGGCTCGTGACGGGGCCGCCGACAGTCAGTGATCGTGCGTGTACTGGGGGCCATGCACCGTAGCCGGGCCGCCGATGTAAAGGTTGCCCCGCACCACCAGCGGACCGTCGACGGTCAAGGAGCCGCCGATCTTCTCGGTGCGCGCCAGCCCCGCACGGACCCGATTCACGCGGGAGGCGACGTGATTAAATGTGTAGGCGAGCAATCCGCACAGCGCCAGCAATCCGGCCACCGTCAGCCATACATCAACTGGGTCTCGTCGCTGCATCGGCCTGGTTCCTCTGCGTCAGCGGAGTTGGCAGGGTCCCTACTCAGTTGCCCGCGGTATGCGGATGGCCATTCGCGGCATCGGCGGCCTTGGTAAAGATGTCCATCGGCGCCAGCGGCGGACGGCGGCGGCGCTTCAGGTCCGCAAGCTCCGCGGCGGCCTTGGTCTCGGCGTTGCGGCGGCGGATTTCGTCGAGCTTGGTTCCCAGCTCCGAGTCGCCGAGCTCGCGATCGACCCCGGCCTGGGCAAGCGTGCGCTGAATCGATTCGCGCACCTCTTCGAGCGCGCGGACGTCATCGTCGTAGGAAAGACTCTCGAGCGCTTCCTGAATTCTGACCCGCGCTTCGGCGTTCTTGAGCCGCGCGAGCATCCGTACTTTCTCAACCTTCAGGCTTTCGATCTCGCCCTTGAAAGCGATCAGATTCTTCTTTGCGTCGTCGGCCTCACGCGTCAGATCGCCGAGTTCCTCGCGCAGCCTGGTGCAGTCGGCGTCCAGCTCGTGCTTGCGCTGGATCAGGATGAGCGCGCACTGGTCCTCGTTCATGTCGGCCGCCTGCCCCGCCTGTTCATCGACTTCCTTCAGCTCCGCGGTCTTGGTGCGCAGTTCCCGCTCGAGCTTGTTGCGCATATAGATAACGCCGGCGGCCGCGCTCTTGAGCTGATGATAACGGCGCAGGCGATCGGTGATCGCCGCTTCGTAGACCGCCTCGGGATCGCGCGCCTCGCGCGTTTTGAGCCACCGCCGCAATTTCCCGCCTATCAGGCTCAACATGCGTGAAATCATTTGCTTTCTCTCCTCGGCCATGCGCCCCGCCGCAGCGAAGCCGCACGGCGAATTTCTATCTGTTTCAGAGCCAGCGCCTTACCCGCGCCTTGTAGTCCCGGTACTGCTCGCCGAACAGCCGCTCCATCGAGGCTTCCTCGTTCGGAATCACAATCCGGTCCAGCGCCACCAAAAATCCGATTGGCGCCAGCAACATCACGATCGATCCGAAGAACACCGCAAACCCCATCAACGTCACCGTCATCCCCAGGTACATCGGATTGCGGGTAAACGTGTACGGGAGCTGGGTCACGAAGCTGGATGGCTCACGATACGGATCTTTGGTCGTGTCGCGGGCCTGGAAAATCGCCGCCGCATAGAAGCTGACTCCAATTCCGCCGGCGACCAGCAGCAGCCCCAGCAACTCGCGCGGCTCAACATCGCCATTCTCGACCAGCGAGTGCAAAACCAGCGTGCCGACCAGCAGTCCGCCGCCGAGCAGAGGGGGATGAATCCGGTAGCCGCCGCTCGAGCCAGTCGCAGTTTCGTTGATTGGGGTCTCGTCCATTGCAGTCTCGCTCCCTCAATCCTCTTCGGACTTGAGTCCGAGTTCCGCGACGGTAATTCCGAGCTCGCGCATCTTCTGCTGGAAGCTCTGCCTGTACATTCCGGTCCGCTCGGCCGCGCGCGAAATATTGCCGCCGGTGGCACGGAGCGCGCGCACGAAAAACGCGCGTTCCCAGTCGCCGACAAATTTTTCCTTCGCCTCGCGGAAGGTCATTCCGTTGGAAGCGGCGGCCGCCGCGACGTTCGCGTCAGCATCACCGCCATCGCCCGCTACGGCCGCGGCGGCGGAATGATTCCCGCCGGTTTCCGGCTCGGAGCCTGAGAACAGGTCTCCGGCCGTAATCTCGGCGCCTGAAGAAAGGATCAACGCCTGATCGATCGCCGCCTTCAGCGAACGCGCGTTGCCCTTCCACGAATGCTCCATGCAGGCGCGCATCGCCTCCGGCGTCAGCGCTTTCTCGGGCTTGCCGTAACGCTCGCAGGCTTCCCGTATAAAATGCTGGACCATCAGCGGAATGTCTTCGCGCCGCTCCCTCAGAGTTGGCAGGCGAATCTCGACCACCTTGATTCGATAGTAGAGATCCTCGCGGAAGCGCCCCTGCTTGACCATCGCCTCGAGGTCCTGATTGGTCGCCGCAATTATGCGCGCATCTACCGAGAGCGGCTGATTTCCGCCGATTCGTTCGAACTGTTTTTCCTGGATCACGCGCAGCAGTTTTGCCTGCGTCTCCAGGCCCATATCGCCGATTTCGTCCAGAAAGAGCGTGCCGCCGTCGGCCGCTTCGAACTTGCCCTCGCGCCGCGCGACCGCGCCGGTAAAGGCGCCTTTTTCATGGCCGAACAGCTCGCTCTCGACCAGCTCGCGCGAGAACGCGGCGCAGTTGACGGCGATGAACGCCGCGCGAGCGCGGGGACTGCGAAAGTGGATCGCGCGCGCGACCAGTTCCTTGCCGGTGCCCGACTCGCCGCGGACCAGGACCGTCACGTCCGTCGGCGCAACCTTTTCGATCGTCTCGAACACCCGCACCATCGCGTGCGAGCGCCCGATCATGTTTTCGAAACTGCCGGTCTCGAGGCGCACGCGGTCCAGCAACTGGTCGTGGGCCCGGCGCAGGAGCTGCGTCTCCATTACTTTGCGGACCTTGAGTCGCAGTTCGTCGTTGTCAAACGGCTTGGGCAGATAATCTTCCGCGCCAGCCTTCATCGCCTCGACGGCGATCCGCTGGTTGCCGTACGCGGTGATCATCAGCACCGCGCATTGCGGATCGAGTTCACGCACCTTGCGCAGCAGGTCCAGTCCGCTCATCCCTTTCATCGAGAGATCGGTGATGATGACGTGGAAGAGCCCGGCTTTGACCTTCTCGAGTGCTTCTTCACCCGACTCCGAAGTTTCGACCTCGTAGCCTTCCTTGGTGAACAGCCCTTTGAGCGCGATGACGATACCGCGCTCGTCGTCGACGATGAGCAAGCGTCCCTTCATTGCTGGCCTCGCGGATTACCGCTCGCCGGCGCCGCCGCCATCATCGCGGGCGCCTGCGCGGCGGCCGAATCGGGCGTGCTGCCATTCATGGAAATAGGCGTTGTGGCGGTGTTCAGTGTTAGCGGCTCGGTCACTTCGGGGGCCGTGTCGCGGGCCGCATCGGCCAGCGGAATCGATACCGCGAACTCGGTGCCCACGCCGACCTGGCTGGAAACCGCGATCGTCCCGCGATGCGAATCGATCACTTTCTTGGCAACCCCGAGTCCCAGTCCGGTCCCGTTCTCCTTGGAAGTGTAGAACGGATTGAAAATCTTGCCGATCTTGTCTTCGGGAATCCCGCAACCGTTGTCGCGAAGAATGACGGTAGCGGCGCCGCCGCGGCCGCGTTGAATTGCGACTTCGATTCGGCGCTCGCCGGTAGTCGAGGTCATCGCGTCGACCGCGTTGTCAATCATGTTGGAAAAAACCTGGCGGAGCTTGTCGGCATCGGCGCGGACCGTTGGCCCGCTCAGATAATTGCGCGATACCTTGATCGAATTCGCCTCCAGCTTGCTGCGCATCTGCGTCAGCGCGCCGTCCAGCACGCCGGACAGGTTCACGTTGTCGAAGTTGTAGTCCTCTTCCTTGGCGTACTTCAGCAGGTGCGACACGCTCCGCTCCACGCGCGCGAGTTCGTCGAGCGCCACCTTCGCGTACTCGACGTTCTCAGCCGAGGTGGGGTCTTCGCCCATCTGCTGCACCAGGCTCTTCGCGGCCGCGATCGGATTACGAATCTCGTGCGCGAAAGTGGCGGTCAGCTCGTCGAGCGAAGCCTGCTTCTCGGTGCGAAGGACCTCTTTCTCCTTGGTGACTTCGCGGCTGACTTCACGCTGGATAGCGGGCTCGAAGACCCGTTCATGAATCCATCGCCATCCGAACACCGCGACGAAATGGCTCGCGACGCCGAAACCCCATCCGATCGCCGGGAACACCCACCACTGCTCCGAGGTCGTCATCAGGTTTAGGAAGAACAGGAACCCGATCACCACGCCGTACCACATCAGGTGGACGTAGAATGCGGTCTCGGCGGCCGCGCGCTTGCGGGCGCGCTGATAGGCCTTGTACGCCTCGACCGAGGCCTGCACGCCTTCGCGCATGCCGAGTTCGCCATCTTTCGGCTGCACGGCCGGACCATCTTTTGGCGGCACGGTCGGACCATCGCCGGAGTCGGCCGCAAGACCTTCCGTATGCTCTTCCCATCGCCGCGTCTGCGTATCGAACTTGCGGCGCATTTTGCTTTCAAATCGCGCGGCCTGCCGCTCGAACTTCGCCGCCATCTTGCGTTCGAAACCGGAACCCGAACGCGCGGCCTGCCGCTGGATTTTGGTGGCGAGCCGATGCGGAAACTCGGCGGCGAATTCCTCCGCCTTGTCCATATGCCGGCGGAACTCGTCGTTGCTCCAGTAATGGTCGCGCCATTTGAGGGCGCGGCTGCGGCGATGCTGCCGAATGGCGAAAATGACAATGACTAATATTAGAAGGCCAATCATATTTGACTAAGCCTCTGAGTCGGTGCGGTCTGCTTCTGACCTACTCCGATCAACGGGACGCTCGCAATCCGCTATGCCGATCATGATAGAGACGCTATCAGCAAGGCTGATGCCGACCCAGCCCATCGGAAAATATCTTGACTTCAAAGGGTTTTATTTGCTGTTTCGCCTCGGCCGCAGGAGATTCACTGCATGCTCTCGATTGCACCACGTTCGCAACGGTCACGCTTCGGAGACCCTTGCAAAAAGTCTCTTTCGGGGCCTCTGTTCGCCTGTGCATTGAAACGCGGGGCGATCCTTCCTGATACCGAATCGGCGGCGCATAATTCCGCTCAAGCTTCCGGCATCCTGACAGGAAACGGGCGATGACCCAGTACTGGCCATTTTCGGGCCTGCTTCGGCACGGAGCGCCACGTGAACGGCTGATCGTCTCACTCGATCACGTCGAGCGAGCGGAGGCGCTGCGGATCGTTGATCGGCTGAGGCCCGTGGTCGGGATGTTCAAGGTCGGCCGCGCCCTGTTTCTCGGCGGCGGAGCCGATTTCGTTCGAGAGATGCGCCGGCGCGGGGCCGAAGTCTTCCTGGATCTCAAGTTTCGGGATTATCCGCAAAACGTCGTGCGCGCGGCAATCGAAGCGACGCGCCTGGGCGCGAAGATGTTTGATATTCAGCCCCACGGGAATCTCGAGCTGATGACGCGCACGCGAATTGAGGTCTCGCGGGTGTGCCGCAGCGAGGGCCTGCGGCGCCCTCATATTCTGGCGGTCGCGATGGTGGCCTGCATCCGGCCCGGCACGAGTGAGCGCCACTCGATGGAAACCGGCGACAGCGTCGTGCGCCTGGCCAAACTTGCCTCGGAGGGCGCGCTCGACGGGGTGTTCACTCCTGCACAGGAAGCGCGGCGCGTGCGCGACGGCTGCGGCCGCCGGTTCATCATCGTCGCGAGCGGCGTTCATACCCGCGAAACCGGCGAGCCGCTGGCATTGAGCACGGCAGATGCGATTCGCGCGGGCGCCGACTATGTGGTGGTCGGCGGCTCGATCTGGCAGGCTGCGGAACCGTTGCGTGTGGTTCGTGAAATTACCGAAGATGTGGAGCGCGGGCTGCGCGCCAACGGGCGCGCCGCGATCGAACTATTTCCGCCCAGACAGGCCTAGATTTTCTTCGGCGCGGCGACCCGGCGGCACGCGGTGTGCGCAGCCGATTGTTTTGTCAGTGCGAATGCAATAATATCCCGCCGATGCACGGAAAGCCCAAATCGCACTCGATCATCCTTCTGGGGTGGGGCTGCTGTCAGGCGCGGAGCGATGAACCGTGCTGAAAATCCTGGGCGGACTGCTCGCGCTCGCGTTCGGCGCGGGCTTTATAGGCTCGCTGTCGGGACTCGGCGGCGGAGTGTTCA
>Ga0074044_10004833_pt1 | contig 11090 bp, 11 predicted proteins | sample BogForMeECP23OM1_FD_94443 | JGI IMG/M metagenome (GOLD analysis project Ga0074044, IMG submission 94443) | Bog forest soil microbial communities from Calvert Island, British Columbia, Canada - Bog Forest MetaG ECP23OM1 | ecosystem: Environmental > Terrestrial > Soil > Wetlands ...
CATTGTTCTAGGTATTGAGACATCAAACACCATCCGTCAAGCGCCGCTTGTCAACCGCCGTATGGGTGTCAACCGCCGCTTGTCAACCGCCGTATGGTGTCAACCGGTTGACAGGTTGACGGGCAGCGCAGTTCGCCTCCGACTGCGTCATCCGCCATACAGCCTTTCAGCTGGGACGATTCGATGCGCAATCGCGCAAAACACGGTTTGGCGCGTCTCATACCGCTAGAGTGGGACCGGCGAAAAGCCCGGTTCCTCGGATTCCAGCCCCTGACGATTCTTTCCAAGTGCTCGCTAGCTAACGAAACTAATCGGAGTTTTGGACTACGAGAAGATGCGCGGCTACAGCGGCCTCGCATCGATCAGCACGGCAGCAAGCAGCGCTTGCTCGCTGCCGTTGTCCATCCACGCATGATTGATCCCGCTGCGATCTCCGCGTAGCTACAGCCAGCGGCTACGGTAGAACCAATAGAGCATCACGGCCGGGAGCGCGATACAGAAGACGATCTCCAGATATAAAAGACTGTGCGAGTCGAATGGCAGTGCGGTGAAATTCTGTCCGAAGAAGCTGGTGATGAATAGCGGCGGCAGGAAGATGGCGCTTAGAATCGTGAGCTGTTTCATGATGACGTTCATCCGGTTCGAAATCATCGACATGTGCGCGTCCATCGCGTTGCCCAGTAGATCGCGCTCGATATCGATTTGCTCGTAAGCCCGCACCAGATGGTCGTAGCTGTCGCGGAAGTACGGCAGATTCCTGTCAGCGATGCGTGAATTGCCGTGGCGCAAAAGGCTCGCCAGCACATCGCGCTCCGACGCCAACACCCTCCGCACTGCCACCATCGATCGCTTGAGCTTCAACAGTCCGGCCAATTCCCTGCCGTCGGCACGTTCAACGATGTCCTTCTCGATTTGCAGTAGTTCGTCAGAAAAACGATCGATTATTGGAAAGGTCTTGTCCAGTATGGCGTCCGCTATCAAGTAGTATACGTAGTCGGGGCCGTGGCCGGCGCATATCGGGTTCGAAATGACCTGCTTCCAGACGTTGCCCAGCAAAGCGATCGGCTTGCGATGGACTGTGACGAGGAATCGTTCGCCCAGAAAGGAATCGAGTTCCTCGAACTGCACGCTTTTGGCGGAACCCGGCGGATACGTCATGTCGTGTATGATTATGAAGGAGTGCCCGTCATACTCGTCGACTTTCGCGCGCTGCGTGCGATTCGCGCAGTCTTCGATCGCGAGCTGGTGGAAGCCGAACCGCTGCTGCAGCAGGTTCAACTCCGCATCGTCAAAGCCTTCGAGGTCGACCCAGCAAAACTCTCCCTCCTCGGGAGCTTTCACAGCCTCCGGACCCGTATGTTCGGTTATTGGCGAGCCGTCACTTGATTTGAGGACACGAAACATTGCGAAACCCTCCGATCGCGCGGGCGAATCATGGCGCGGCGTGCAAATGAATATGCCCGGACGATTAGGCGAAGATTACCGGCGCGCTACGGAGGCAGAAAGAACCACCTCTGCAGATCATGCAGATTTCAAACAGATTTGTTCGATCTGAATCTGCGTCAATCTGCGGATTTCTGTCTCACGATGCGAGCGGCGCGAGCGATCCGACCGACTCGGGAATGCCCGAGGCCGGCAGCTTGCGCGAACCCGGCGCCACCTCGAAGGATGAGACGAGTCCGAGTTCCTTGGCGATTTCGCGGGTAGCGGGCAGGACTTCCTGCGCCAGCAGGCGGATATTCGTGGTCCGCGCCTCGGCGGAAATCGGCCCGTCATTCTGCCAGAAGCCGAAGATTCCCGGCCGCAGCACTTCCAGCACCTTGCGAATCTTGGGAATGACGCTTTCCGGCGTCCCGCAGATTACCTGCATCGCGCGTTCCACCTGCGGGAACGCATCGAGGATCTGCTTGCGCATCGCTTCGACATCGATGTGTTCTTCCTGCCAGGCGCCGGTACGGTAGTCGATCTGCGATGCGGCCACGCGCTCGCTGGCCGACCCGTTGCCGCCGGTGACTGCATTCGCAAACGGACTGCCCTTCGACGAGGTCGGATCGGAAAACTGCCGCGCCACACGGCGGGTCGCGTCCTTGGAGTTATAACCCGGCGGAAACATCCACTGCGGCTTGCCGAACAGGCTGTAGCCGATTCCGGCGCCGCCGAACATGTCCCACTTGGCGAGGTCGCGCGCTTTCTCCTCGGTCTCGGCGACGAAGACTTTTTGCAGATAGCCGAAATTCTCCGAGCCAACCTGGTAGCCTTCTTTCGCGGCCGCATCGCGATAGATGTTCCACAACTCGACCGTAGGCTCGAGGAAGGTCGCCAGCGCGATATACGGATAGCGATGCTGCGCGCACCAGATGACGGTCTCGGGGCTGAGCAGCCCGGGAATCCAGATGGGAGGATGCGGTTTCTGAATGGGCAGCGCCCATGGATCGACAAAGCGATAGTGGAAATGCTTGCCCTCGTAGCGCCAGGGTCCGGGCCGCGTCCAGGCCTGCACGACGAGGTCGTGCGCCTCGTTGAAATATTCGCGGTTGTAACCGGGGTTCGCGTTGCTCGCGAACTGCTCGCTGCCCGCGCCGCGGACCCATCCGGCGACCAGCCGCCCGTGCGAGATCATGTCGATCATCGCGAGCTCTTCGGCGAGGCGCAGCGGGTTGCCAACAACCGGAAGCGGATTTCCGAGCAGCACGATCTTCACGCGATCGGTTATGCGGGCCAGGATTGCGGCTTCGACGTTCATTACCGATCCCATGCAGAACGCGGTGTCGTGATGCTCATTGAGCATCACCCCGTCGAACCCAAGCTGCTCGGCCAGAATTTTCTCGTCGAGATATTCGTTGAGGAGCTGCGATCCCTTGACCGGATCGAAATGCTTGTTGGGGATGCCGAAGAATCCGTTCTTGATCACTTCATCGTTGGGAACGGGCCGGTACGGACGCTCGGTGAAGTACATTATGTGCATCGTCGCATCTCCTCTCCTCAGTCTCCGAGGAACGCTTCGGCTTCGCGGATGAACTCCGCGGATTTTTCGATTTCAGGGCGATGACCGCAGTTATCGAAGGTGACCAGGCGTGCGCCGCCGATCGCGTTGCGATAAGCATCGCCCGCGCTCATCGGAACGACCGCATCCTGCCTGCCCCATACGATCAGCGTCGGCAGGCCCGCGGCGACGCCCAACAGATGAGGCAAGGTCGGATTGTGCATGTACGGCGTCCATGCCAACCGCGCCGTCTGCGCGCGCGCGTCTTCAAACGCCTCGAACTGCTCCGGCGATGCGCCCCCGTAAAGCTCGCTGAACTCGGGCGTGGTGGCGGGATTAAATACGCTCGCCATGAGGTGTTGCGGCGCCATCAGCTGAAACACGTCCAGGATGTCGCCCGATGGCGGCCGGATTCCGGCCGGCGCAACGAGGATCATCCTGCGGAACTGAGTCGGGTTCGAGGCGGCCATCTCGGCGGCGATCCATCCACCGAGTGAGAACCCGATGACGTCAAGGGGAGCGAGAGCATTCTCCTTCAGGTAGCGCGAGTAGAAGCTGGCGAGATCGCGAATCGAAAGCATCCATTCGGCGCGATCGGTGCGGCCGAAGCCCGGATGCAGCGGAATCACGATCGTGCGCCGCTGCGCCAACGCGCGATGCCATTTGAGCCATCCGGGCTGTCCAAGTTCGTCGTGGAGGACCAGCAGCGGCTTGCCCGCCCCGCCCTTTACGACGATCAGGTCGGAGTCGTCCACGCGCACGGTCTCTTCCCGCCAATCCTTCGCGCCGTCTGCCATCAGCGTGCCGCCTCCATTGGTTCGCCTAACACAGCCGACAACGAAATTACAAACCGATCGGTATGGAAGACGGCGGCGGACGTCCGCCGCCGTCTTCTGCGGTTCGCTTAGCCGCTCAGAGGGTGTTCAGGAAATCAACCAGGTTCTGCTGATGCTGCGCGCTCAGCGCCTCGAAGGCAGCGGCGGCCGCTTTGCCCTGACCGTCGTGCAACTCAATGGCGGTGGGCAAGTCGGTGGCGCGGCCGTCATGCAAGAATATCTCGCGCGCCCGGATACCCCAGAGCGGCATGGTGCGCATGAGCCGCTCGTCGTGTGGAATGCTCGGGTCGTCATTGACACCATCGCCTAGCGAACCCATGTCGTGCAGAAGGAAATCGCCGAACGGTTGATAGGTGACGTGGCCCAGGACCTGGTTGACGTTGAACGATAGACCGATTCCATTGATTGTTGGCGGCACGAATGATGCCGGGTTGTAAGCCGTGGTGATGTATGGCGGCGACATGGCAACCGACACAGCCAATCTGGCTGAATATCTGCCTGCCGGTTTGGGCCGAAGCGTTCTCGAGGGCTGGCGGTGGCGGCTGCAGACCCCGCATGAAGTCGGTGAAGCGGTCGATGTCGGCGCGACCGGTGGAGTCTACCGTATCTTCCGGGTCATCCGCGGTTTGCAGCGTAACGCCGAATTGCTGCACTCCCATCGCACAGGTGGTGTTGGGCTGCGAGTTGAGATCATTGGTAATGCCGATCTCATTAAGATAGGCGTCGGCGGCAAAGCCCAGCAGGCTGGAAAAATCGTCTTTCCATCCAAAGCGCGCGACGTGTGGAGCACTTAGGGCGGCGCGCGTCGCTGAACTGACTTCGCCGGCGAGACCGTCGAAGTTATCGATGTCAGAGATCATCCGCACCGTACCTCTGATCGAAGTCGGCTGGGACGCGGCGATGGCCTCAAAGGTGGCATCCGCCGTCGCTTCGACCAACCCATCACCGAACAGCGGCAAGCTCTGACGGTGGGCCACGCAACTTGGCCTCCCGCTGAGGCCAGTATCATTGGAACCATCCGCAATACAGATGGGCAGTTCGGGCGAAAAACCCCGCGCGATCTCGACGTCCTGGCAGACGGACGGCGAATTATCAGGAATGTTGATTTGCGCGCCGAGCGGCGGCGCGATTTGTCCGAATTGAAAAATCGTCGCAACGCCGGCCTGCGGTAATGCTCCGCCAAACAACATATGATCGACCGCGAAAATCTTTACCGGTGGTCCGCCCGTTGACAGCCTCTGCTCCATGAGCGTCAGGCCGCCGCCACCACGAGCCGGATTGCTGTGGCATGCCGCACAGGAGGTGTTATTGAACAGCGGACCAAGTTGCCCGGGGGGCCCGGAAGCGGCGGTCGCCGAATTCAGCGTTTCAACTTCCTGGAAATTCAACAAGCCATTATTGAAATTGGTCAAATCGGCGGAATTGGTCGCCAGGCGTGGAAAGGGCGCGCCAAACCCATAAAACTCAAAAGGCGACACCACCTGTTGATTCAATCGATCGCGAAAGTGCGACGGCCCGCGGTTCTGCGCGTAAGCATTGGCCGAGATTAGCCACAAGCCCGCAGTGATGATCAGGAGCGTTCGGCTGCCAATATGAAACCTGGAGCGATTCATGGTAGCAGCTCGCCGCTTACCGCTGTTTGCCAACCTTCCGATGCATGCCGGAATCATGATGCGCAATACTTTCATCGATCTCCTCCTGAACTTTCGTCTGCCAGAACGAAGTGCCCGCGTCCCATAAAGACTGGTCCAGGTTGGTTTCCCTGTCTATGTCAGGTCTGTCAATCTTTTTAGACAATTTGTAGGGTCTGGCTTAAGACTTCGCTTTTAATGGCGGTTGGACCGCTTTAAACGCAGCCTTGCCTTTGGCGTATAATATCAGTGATGTCCGGCGACCTGAATGAAGCGCGCGCGCGGATGGTCCAGGAACAGATCGAGGCGCGCGGCATCCGCGATTCTCGCGTGCTGACTGCGATGCGCGCGGTCGAGCGCCATCGCTTTATTCCGGCCGAATTCGCCGATCACGCCTACGATGACGGTCCGCTGCCGATCGGCGGCGAGCAGACCATCTCCCAGCCGTACATGGTGGCGCTCACCTGCGAAGCCGCCGCGCTGTCGGGTGGCGAGCGCGTACTCGAGGTCGGGACTGGCTCGGGATACGAGGCCGCGGTACTCGCTCATCTGGTGCGGGAACTCTACACGATCGAATGCCTCGAGCATCTTCACGTGCGCGCGCGAATCGTTCTGGGCGCGATCGGAGTCGCCAACGTCCGCCTGGTCCTCGGCGATGGTTCGGAGGGATGCGCCAAAGGTGCGCCCTACGATGCGATCATCGTGAGCGCGGCGATGCCGGGAATTCCCATGCCCATGCTGCGGCAACTGGGTCCGGGCGGGCGGCTGGTCGCGCCGATCGGCGAGGACGAGTTGCAGAGCCTGGTGCGCATCAGCCTCAAGAACGGACATTGGCAGGAAGAATATTTCGGCGAATGCCGCTACGTGAAGATGACCGGCAAACACGGCTTCACTGAGTAGCGCGGCATCGGTCCGCGGCCCGGATGAGCCGGGCTTGATGGCGGCCGACGGGTTGGTAGTGCGGGAGGGTGGTGATGGTTGGGCGGCGGATGGTGGCGAGACTCGACAAAGCGGCTTTGCCGCTGTTGTTGCTCGCGCTCATCGGCGCGCTCACTCTCGCAGGCTGCGGCGCCGCCGCGCCCGCTCCGCGCTACGCGACGGCGCTTCCCGGCAATCGAACGTACACGGTCCAGCCCGGAGACACGATTTACCACATCGCATCGCGCTTCGGCGTCAGCGTATCGGACCTGATGGCCGCCAACGGCATCAGCGACGCGAATGGTCTGCGCGTCGGTCAGACGCTGGTGATCCCCGGCTCCTATCACGCTACCGCTCCCGCCTACGCGGGACGATCGAACGCGTTTCCATATCACGGCGAACGCGCGGCGCGGCAGTTCGCATGGCCCGTGTCCGACGGCATCGTGTCATCGGGATTCGGGGTACGAAACGGCGCGATGCACGAAGGGATCGATATCGCCGCGCCCGCGGGGACGCCGGTGCGGGCGGCCGACGGCGGCGTTGTGATCTTTGCGGGCCAGCTCCACGGCTACGGCAACGTCGTGATCGTCGGGCACAACGCCGACTACGCAACGGTTTACGGGCACAACGAAGTCAATCTTGTGAACGAAGGCACCCACGTGACGTGCGGACAGATGATCGCCCGGATCGGCAGGAGCGGCCGCACCACCGGGGCGAACCTGCATTTCGAGGTGCGCCACGACAACGTCGCACGCAATCCGCTCGCATATCTGCCGGAGCCTCCCGCCGCTCCGGGCATTACCTACGCGGAGAGCGGCACGTGAAGACTTCGTTGGTTGCGGCGGTGTTGATTGGTCAGTGCAGGAGGCAGGTGGGATTATGGCGATCGCCGGGGCTGCCCGACTCCGATGCGATGGTCTCGGTCGGGCCGCCGTCTCAGGGCGAGGCGCGTGTAATGTGATCCGAACGCGATCCGCGACCTCGCTTGCGGACTGGATGCAGCGACGCTCCCACGCGAGTGCGCTAGCTGTCAGGAAAGCTAAACTTGACGCTGGGTTCGGTGAAGGGTTACGAATCGGGTGTTTTGAAAGTCAAAAAGGAAATTCCGGTTAACCGGTTAACTTTACATCGCGATGTTTGAAGCCGAACGGATCACCGGGTCTGATTTCGAACCTGATCGACTGATCGAGTTTCTGCGGCCGCCATTTAATAAATTCGAACTCCTGACGCCGATGAGTCCTGCCCATGCCGCCCGGGTTCTCCAGGAGATCGTCGAACCGCCCCGGAAGTGGGGATGGCCATCTTCCACGAAGCGCGGATATTTCGAGGGCAAGGTTGCAGGCAGCCGCTTCAAAATTCATCGAGTCACCGGATACCGGAGCGCATTCCTCCCCATAATTGAAGGGAACTTCCGGCGCGACGGCTCGGGAACCATCGTGACCCTGAACATGCGGTTGGTGTGGCCGGTCGTGCCCTTTTGGATCGGCATAATGCTGTTCCTGGCGTGGAGTTCCGTCGCCGTCGATTCGCACGTGGCCGGGCCCTTTGGCGTTCGCATGGCGGTGATGGCGATGACGCTGGTCATATATCTTGTCGCGACGGTGCCTTTCGCAATCGAGGTGCGGATCGCTCTGAAGCGTTTGTTGGAACTTATGCGCTCCGGGTCTGCATGTTCGGCCTTGTCCATCTGAACAGAGCGGGTCGGGCTTTCGTGCTTTACCGGTATGCCTCGGCCGTTACGATCATCGCACGTAGCTCGCACAATGTTTGCAACCGATCGGATCTCTGCGTCTGATATTCGCGCCAGATCGGCTGCGCGAATATCTCCGGCCGCCAATTCGAATCGGCAGTTTTTAAAATCAAAAAGGAAATTTCCGGCTGAGTCTCCGGCAGCCACACGCATCAAGGAATTTGCCGACCGGGAGAAACGAGGGAGAACACGATGAATGACGCGACCGAAGCGACGCGTGCCGCAAACCGGGCAGCGCTGGTACAAGTTCCGTTTGCGGATCAGCAGTTGTTCGAAGACGCGCGGCGCGGCTTTATCGAAGCGCTGGGCGACAAGCTGATTACCCGCGCCGACGGCCGTCACGTGTGGACCCTCAAAGGCTACGAGTTTCTCGGCAGCGAGAAGGCCCCCGACACTGTCCATCCTGCCCTGTGGTGTCACGCCCGAGTAAACATGGCCAACGGCCTGTACCAGGTGACGGATCGTGTCTACCAACTCCGCGGCTTCGATGTCTCCAACATGACGATCATCGAGGGCGACCACGGTCTGATCGTGATCGACCCGTTAATCTCCACCGAAGTCGCCAAAGCGGCGATGGACCTGTACTTGAAGCATCGGCCGAAAAAGCCGGTGGTTGCGGTCATCTACTCTCACAGCCACATGGATCACTTCGGCGGCGTACGCGGAATCGTCAGCGCCGATGACGTGGCGGCAGGGGATGTGACGATCTGGGCGCCGACCGGCTTCATGGCGGCGGCCGTGGGCGAAAACGTGATCGCCGGCAACGCGATGCTCCGGCGCGCCCAGTATCAGTTCGGCTCGATGCTGCCGCGCAGTGAACGCGGCCAGGTCGATACCGGGCTGGGCAAAAGCGTCTCGCTCGGGACGGTCACGCTGATTGCGCCGACCAACCTGATCGAAAAACCGGTCGAGACGCACCGGATTGATGGCGTAGAGATCGTCTTCGAGCTGACACCCGACGCTGAGGCCCCGGCCGAACTGATCATGTACTACCCGCAGTTTCGCGTTCTCAACATGACCGAAATCACGACTCAAAATTTCCACAATCTGTTGCCGATGCGCGGAGCGCTGGTGCGCGACGCGCTTGCATGGTCGAAGTATATCGGCGGCGCGCTTCATCGTTACGGCGCGTCAAGCGACGTCCTGATCGCGCAACACAACTGGCCGGTATGGAGCGGCGATCGCGTGCGCGGTTTTTTGCGCAAGCAGCGCGATGCCTACAAGTTCGTGCACGATCAGACCGTGCGCCTGATGAATCACGGCTACGTCGGCGCCGAGATCGCCGAAATGGTAAAGCTGCCGGCAAGCCTCAACCAGGAATGGTCGACGCGTTCCTTCTACGGCAGCCTCAAGCACAATATCAAGGCGATCTACCAGCGCTACCTGGGCTACTACGATGGCAATCCCGCGAACCTCGACGCTCTGCCGCCGGTAGCGGCCGCAAAAAAGAGTATCGACTACATGGGCGGCGCCGATGCGGTGCTCGAGAAGGCACGCCAGGACTACGCGCGCGCCGAGTACCGATGGGTCGCGCAAGTGGCCTCGCAGCTCGTGTTCGCCGATCCGGCCAACCGCGACGCGCGCGAGCTTGCCGCCGACGCGTTCGAGCAGTTGGCCTATCAGGCCGAATCTGCCACCGCGCGAAACTCTTATCTGCAGGGCGCACTTGAGCTGCGTACGGACGCGCCCAGGATCCCTGGCGGCGCCGGCGCGGTGCCAGACCTGTTCCGGGCGCTTCCTCTCGACATGTATTTCGACTTCATGGCGGTGCGGCTCAACGGCGACAAGGCCGTCGACAGGACTATCGTGCTTAACTGGCGGTTCACCGACACCAGGCAGGACTATCTGCTCAACCTCGAGAACAGCGCATTAACCTACGTGCCTGACAATCAGGCAGAGACTGCCGATGCGACACTGACCTTGACCCGCGCGACGCTGGAAGAGATCTCGCTGCAGAAGACCACCTTTTCGGCAGCGATGCATTCCGGACGGATCGCCGTCGCAGGCAAGGGCGAGAAACTCCTCGAGTTGCTGGAGATGCTCGATACGTTCCCATCGCGGTTCCCCGTCGTCGAGCCGCGTCCATGAAAACCTGACCAGATCCGAACTTCTATCCGTGCTTTGAAGAGGTTTTAGATGCCGAAAAGATTAGCGCCTCGCGAATCCACCGCATCTTCTGCGCGGGCTCGCTCGAACGCGGCAGAGGAGACCATCGTGACGCACGCCGCCGAGATCGACGGCCTGAAGCTGCATTACACAACCGCTGGTCGCGGCACGCCGCTCATTTTGCTACATGGCTACGCGGAAACTTCGCTGATGTGCGCCGGTTGGGCGTACTTCGTCTCTTCCAGCAAGCCGCAAAGGATTTGAAAGATACGGGCCATTGGCTGCTGGAGGAACGGCCGCCTATGCAGTTGGCTTTCGCCGCCACGAGGCTCGCCAGTGATCGCGGCGCCGTCGCAGCGAATCAACGGGCCCTCCAGGTGTGGGACGAGATACGCCACGATCTATGGTCGCATCTGCAAATCGAAGACGAGTTGGTGTTCTCGTGGGGCGAGGCGCATCACGCAATTTCAGGTACATTGCTCGATACCCTGAAGAACGAACGTCAAGAGATGCGCAAGTTGATGGCGGCTCTGCATGCGTTGTCGTCGGGTGTAGATCGTGAACCGCAAACGGCCGGGGACCGCAGCGGCTTTGGCCCGGACGCTCGACTCGCATGTCGAGCGCTATGATGGTGAAGTCCTGCCGTCGATACTCCGCGCACTTTTCCTCAGATAGCATGCCATTGGCCCGCGCAGCAGAACCCGGGGGCCCTTCTTGCGTCCCTTAGTCAGCCCAGTTCATCGACGATCAGAAGCTTGCGGGGCGGATGGGCGCTCAATCACTGCGCTCATCAGGGACCATTTCTCGTTGCACAGAGCCTCCGCCGCCGTGCCATTCGTGACCAACTTGTCCCCCACCGGCACCAC
>Ga0074044_10004834_pt1 | contig 11090 bp, 11 predicted proteins | sample BogForMeECP23OM1_FD_94443 | JGI IMG/M metagenome (GOLD analysis project Ga0074044, IMG submission 94443) | Bog forest soil microbial communities from Calvert Island, British Columbia, Canada - Bog Forest MetaG ECP23OM1 | ecosystem: Environmental > Terrestrial > Soil > Wetlands ...
GATGACCGTGGCCTCGGGCAGGCGCAGTTCCTCGGGCCGGTACCGATGGTGGTCGGCGAAGGCGTGGCAGACCGGATCGAGCCCGAGCCGGCGCAGCAGCTCGAAGAACCGCGCCGGATTGCCGATGCCGGCGACGGCGTGCACGACTCCGGCGCGCCAGGCGGCCGGATCGGCCACTGCCTGCGGGCGCGCCAGGTTGCGCCATGGCAGGGGCTCGTGCGTCATCACGCTGTCCCGTCCGCTGCCGTCGTGGCTGGGCGCGGCCGAGTCGCCGGCGCACAACCGCACCAGCGCGTCGACGTGCGCCAGGCGCGAGTGTGGCTCGCGCAGCGGTCCGGCAGGCAGCATGTGCCCGTTGCCCAGCCGGCGTGCCTCGTCGATGACCGCGATCTCGAAGTCCCGCCGCAGCGCGTAGTGCTGCAGCCCGTCGTCGGCGACGAGCACGTCACAGTCCGGATGTGCCGCAAGCAGAGCCTGCGCCGCGGCGACGCGGTCGCGCCCGACCCACACCGGCAGCTTGTCGGCAGCGATGAGCAGCGGCTCGTCGCCGACCACCGCCGGATCATCCCCGGGCCGCACCGCGCGCGGTGCGCCGCTCTTGCCGCCGTAGCCCCGGCTGACGACGCCGGGCCGCCAACCGTGCTCCTGCAGCGCCGCGACCAGCGCGCGCACCAGCGGGGTCTTGCCCACCCCGCCGATGACGACGCTGCCCACGACCACGACCGGCACCGGCAGCGCCGTGGCGCGCAGCAGCCCCTGGCGATAGGCCCAGCGGCGAATCGACATGGCCGCGTGAGCGAGCAGCGACAGCGGCAGCAGCGCCGCGGTCAGCGGCGTGAGCCCCGGCGCATACCACGCGGCGACCAGGCGGTCGGAGAAAGCCACGATTTAACGACGCTTCGCTCCCGCATCCCGCGCGGGAGCGATCATTTGGACGGCGTTTGCGTCGCGAATGTGATGTGGATGAGGCCCGCCTGCCGCGCCGCTTCCATCACGTGGATGACCGATTGGTGGGTCGCATTGGCGTCGGCATTGATGATGACCACCGGATCCTTGGCGTCTCCGGCGGAGCGCTTGAGCGCGTCGGCGAGCGCGGCCACGGTGGTGAACTGGAACACGTCCCTGTCGATCACGTACCGACCCTGGACATCGACCCCGACGTTGATTTCCTTCGGCCGCTGCTGCATCGGGTCGGCGCTGGCCTCCGGCAGGGTGATCTGCAGCTCCGCCACGCGCTGGTAGGTGGTCGTCACCATCAGGAAGATCAGGATGACGAGCAGCACGTCGATCAACGGAATGAAATTGATCTCGGGCTCTTCCCTGGTGCGGCCGGCGCGCAGGTTCATGGGCTGTGGTGGCGTGGCGTCAGCTGCGCTCGCCGTGTGCCAGTTCGACCAGCTTGGTCGCCTGTTGTTCCATCTCCAGCGCCAGGCCGTCGACCTTGGCGCGGAAATAGCGGTAGAAGATCATGCTCGGTATGGCCACGATCAGCCCGAATGCGGTGTTGTAGAGCGCAACCGAGATGCCGTGCGCGAGCTGAATCGGATTCGATCCCGCGGCAGACTGCGAGCCGAAGATCTCGATCATGCCGACGACGGTGCCGAACAGGCCCAACAGCGGCGACATCGCCGCGATCGTGCCCAGCGGAGTGAGGAAGCGCTCGAGGTCGTGCGTCACCACGTGCCCGACCTCCTCGATCGCCTCCTTCATCACCGGCTTGGGGCTTTTCAGGTTGGCGAGCCCCGCCGCCAGCACGCGCCCGAGCGGCCCGCTCCGCGCGGTCTTGGCGAGCAGCTCCGTGGTAACCCCGCCGTGCTTGTATTCCGCGAGCACCTTGTCGACCATGCCCTCCGGGGCGACCACGCTCTGACGCAGCGACCACAACCGCTCCAGGATCAAAGCCAGCGCGATGACCGATGCGAAGATCAGCAGCCAGATCGGCCAGCCCGCTGCTTGGATGAGCGACCACACGAGGCGATACTCCGGCGATTTCGAAGCGTGCACTCTAACTTGGTGGCCCCGATTCGGCAAGACGCGCCGGGCCGCTCGTCGCCTCGCCATCGATGCTTTCGGCAAGTGTTGCCGTGATTGCGGCGCCGACGAGCACGATCACCCACGAGAGGTAAATCCACACCAGGAAAAGCGGCAGCGCGGCGAGCGCGCCATAGACGAGCTGGTAGGTCGGCCAATGGGTGATGTAGAAGGTGAAGCCGTGCTTGGCGATCTCGAACGCCAGCGCGGCCAGCACGCCCCCCACGAGCGCGAGCCGGAACGGCACCCGCCGCGCCGGAACGAATGCGTAAACGAAAGTGAAGGCGGCCAGGTCGACCATCAGCGACACAGAGCCGCGCAGGATGTCCAGGGTCCCGGTGTCCAGCGATGTCGTCCCGAGCGACTGCTCGATCACCCAGTTGATGAAGTACACCGCCGCGCCGATCAGGCCGGGGCCCGCCGTGAAGCCCAGAACATAGATGAAGACCCGGCGCGCGACCGAGTGCGGCGCGCGCGTCCCCCAGATGGTATTGATCTCGGTGTCCACCTGGGCTACCAGGAGGACCGCCGTCAAGACCACGAAGCCGATGCTCACACCTTTGAGCTCGGCCGCCTTGGCGATGAACTCGTTCAAGTAGTGGCGCACCGTATCCCCGCTGCCGGGGAGGAAGGAGCCGACCAGAAGCCCTTCCAGCACCCCCTGGAAGCGGTCAAAGAGCGGATAGTGCGAGACGTAGGCGAAGGCCACCGTGAACAGCGGCACCAGGCCCAGGAGAGTCGTGTACGCCAAGCTCGCCGCGGTACGGAAGAGGTCGACGCCGTTGAGCCTGTGCCACAGGCGGTGCAGGAATGCGACGAAGGCGATGCGACGAAAGAGCATGGGGGCGGCCTTGGCGCGAGATTATCGCATCGCTTGGGCGGCGCCCCGGGTGGCGGCGTGAAACCCGGCGTGGCGGGCCTGGACCTGGCGTGCTCCCCGCGTCCGAACGGCGCTATCCTTGAGCCTCCTTAAATCCGCTTGCCAATGCCATGCCTTCCTCGCCCGCCCCGACTCAAACCGCCGTGCTCGGCGGAGGCTGCTTCTGGTGCCTCGAAGCGGTGTTCGACCGCTTGCGCGGCGTGCTCGACGTCGAGTCCGGCTATGCCGGAGGCCGTGGCGCCAACCCGACCTACGGGGAGGTCTGCAGCGGCGATACCGGGCACGCGGAGGTCGTGCGCGTGAGCTTTGATCCCGCCGAGCTGTCGTTTCGCGATCTGCTGCGGGTTTTCTTCGCCATCCATGATCCGACGACGAAGGATCGCCAGGGCAATGACGTCGGCACGCAGTATCGCTCGGTGATCTTCTGCCAGACGCCCGAGCAGCGGGCGGATGCCGAGGCGGTCATCGCCGAACTGTCGGCGCAGAAGATCTGGCCGGGGCCCATCGTCACCGAGCTCGCCGGCGCCGCTCCGTTCTATCCGGCCGAGAGCTATCACCGGGAATACTTCGAGCGCAACGGGCGAGAGCCCTACTGCCAGTACGTCGTCGCCCCCAAGCTCGCCAAGTTCAGGAAGCAGTTCGGCGAGCGCCTCAAGGCTTGAGGCGGCGCTAGCCTTTTGCGCGCGAAGCCGCCGCCGGTCACGGCGCCAGGCGCTCGATGCGCCAGACGGGCCCGTCGCGCAGGTAGCGCAGGCGGTCGTGCAGGCGCGACGCGCGGCCCTGCCAGAACTCGATGCTGCTCGGACTTACGCGATAGCCGCCCCAGTGCGGCGGGCGCGGGATCCGTTCGCCGTGCGGCGCCAATCGCTCGCGCGCCGCGGCCACCTCCTGCTCGAGCCACTCCCGGCCGGGAATGACGCGGCTTTGCGGCGAAGCCCAGGCGCCGACGCGCGAGGCCAATGGACGGGTGGCAAAGTAGATTTCCGATTCCCTCGCGTCGAGCTTCGCCGCCACGCCTTCGACGCGGACCTGCCGCTCCAGCTCCACCCAGTAGAACAGCAGCGCGGCCGCCGGCCGGGCAGCGAGCTCGGCCCCCTTGCGACTTTCGTAGTTGGTGAAGAAGGTGAAGCCGCCGCGGTCGACGCCCTTGAGCAGCACGATGCGCGCCGCTGGCGCACCGTCGGGGGCGACCGTGGCCAGGGTCATGGCGGTCGGTTCGGGCAACTCGGCCTGCACGGCGTCATTGAGCCAGCTCTGGAACTGACGCAGCGGGTCGGGGTCGACGTCGGATTCGGTAAGCGATGCGCGGTGGTATTCCCGGCGCAGTTCGGCGATGTTCACGGCGGTGGCGAGGCGGCTGCGGCGCCGCCATTATCGGCCATTTCACGCTGCCGCGGGAACCCTTCGCGACCGGCATGGAGCGCATCGACGCACCGCTTCGAAGCCGCGTCGCGCCCTCGAGGGGTCGGCGTTCCGACCGCCACGCGCCGTTGTCGGCCTTCCCCGCCGCGGCCTTGGCGCGGGCCTGGGGGCTGCCGGGCGTCCTTTCGCACGGCCGCCGGCCGACTTCGCCTTGAGCCGCGCTCTTTACGAGCGCCGGGCGGCGAGCGTTCGCATTGCCGCAACACGGCGGTGCCCTCACGGTGGAAACTGCGCAGATTTGCACACCGCGCCGACGAGAATGCGGTATATTTGTTCCGATGGAGCGTCCGGCCCGATGACAGGAGATCGGCCAGATTCCATACCCATCGCCGTCGCATCGAAGCGATCAACCACCAGGAAGGAGAACTATGGCTACTGCCAAGAAAGCTGCAAAGAAAAAAGCTGCGAAGAAGCCGGCAGCGAAGAAGTCGGCCAAGAAACCCGCGAAGAAGTCTCCGGCGAAGAAAGCCGCGCCGAAAAAGGCGGCGAAGAAATCGGGTGCCAAGCGCAAGCCGAATGCGGCGTTCATGAAGGCGATGACCCCCTCGGCCGTGCTTGCTGCGGTTGTCGGCAGCATGCCGATTCCGCGTACCGAGGTCACCAAGAAGATCTGGGACTACATCAAGAAGAACAAGCTTCAGGATGCGATCAACAGGCGTCTGATCAACGCCGACGACAAGCTGCGGCAAGTCTTTGGCGGCAAGAAGCAGGTTTCGATGTTCGAGATGACCAAGCTGGTGTCGAACCACCTCAAGTAGGCCCGCTCTTGCCGGCGTCGCGGAACGCCGCCGAATCGCCTAAGGACGGCCGCCCATCGCTCACGCGCTGGTCGGCCGTTTGTTTTGGCGCCCTGGCCGCGGCCGGCGCCTATTCGCAGGCGCGCATGCCCTTGGCGACGCCCGGACGCGCGGCCATTGCCGCACCCCAGCGCGTGAGCTCGCGCAGGTCGGCGGCCCTGTCGATGAGCGCCTTGCGCACGGCGAACAGCGGATAGAGCGCAAAATCCGCGACCGAGAGCTCGTCGGCCAGAAACTCGCGCCCCTGCAGGCGCGAATCGGCAACGCGCAGGAAGCGCAGCGTCTGCTCCTCGAAGTAGGCGACGTTGGCGGGCGACTTGTCCGGGACCACGGAGGAGCTAAGGAAGATCGATGTGCTGGCGCGGGCGATATCGGTGACCGCGAGCATCAGGTACTGCATCGCCACGGCGCGCCGGAGCGGATCCCTGGGAACGAATCGGCCGGTCTTCTCCGCCGCATAGAGCATGATCGCCGCCGATTGGGCCAGCTTGAGCGGCGCCCCGTCCGGACCCTCGGAATCGACGATCGCCGGTATGGCCCCGGCCGGATTGATGCTGAGGAACTCGGCAGTCCGCTGCTCGCCCTTGGTCAGATCGACCCTGTGCACCCGGTAGGCAAGGCCGCACTCCTCGAGCATGATTGCCGTGCGTTGTCCGTTGGACGTGCCGAAGCTGTACAGGTCGATCACGGGAGGCCTCGTTGGTTGGCTCGCGGGGAGCGCCCACTCTATACCGGGTGGCGAGCCGGATTCAATGCCGCCGGGTCGGCGAGTCCGCGTCGCGACGCGGGCTAGGCGCGCGGGGGCCGCGCCGGCCAGTCGTCATCGTCGCTCAGGATGCGGATCACGCGCGTGCGCTTGCCGCCGCCATAGCGCTCCATCTGCACTTCGACGGGGTAGAGCTCGGCGAGCTTGGCGCGCGCCTCGGCTTCGCTGTCGAACGTGAGCAGGGAACCGTCGGCGCCGCGCACGTCGCTCCAGAGACCGTTGCCGGCCTCGAATTCGATCTTGAACCTTCCCGGCTTATCGGCTGCCATGATCAGCCCTTCGCCTGCAGAGCGCGGATGCGTGCCTCGATCGGCGGATGGGTCGCGAACAGCGCCATGAATCCGGGCTTGTCGGTGATGCCGAAGCCGGAAAGTGCTTTCGGCAGCTCCCCGGGCGGCAGCCCTCCCAAGCGCGCCAGGGCGTGCATCATCGGCTGCGGCGTGCCCAGATACTTCGCGCTGCCCGCGTCGGCGCGGAATTCGCGCTGCCGCGAGAACCAGGCGACGATGATCGAGGCCAGCACGCCGAACACGATCTCGCACACGAGCACGGTGATGTAGTAGCCGGGGCCGATGCCGCGCTCGGTGCGGAACACGGTCTTGTCGACGATGCTGCCGACGACGCGGGCGAGGAAAACGACGAAGGTGTTGACCACGCCCTGGATCAGCGACAGGGTCACCATGTCGCCGTTGGCCACGTGCGCGATCTCGTGGCCCAGCACGGCCTCGATTTCCTCGCGCGACATGGCATTGAGCAATCCGGTCGAGACGGCGACCAGCGCCGAGTTCTTGAACGCGCCGGTGGCGAAGGCGTTGGGCTCGCCCTGGTAGATCGCCACCTCGGGCATCGCGATCCCGGCCTTGTCGGCAAGCCGCTTGACCGTCGCCAGCAGCCAGGTCTCGTTGTCGTTGCCCGGCGAGGCAATGACCTTCGCTCCGGTCGACCACCTGGCAATCGTTTTCGACAGCAACAGGGAGATGAACGCCCCGCCGAAGCCGATCACCGCCGAGAACACCAGCAGCGCCCCGAGGTTTAGCCCGTTGGCGGCCAGTGCCTGGTTGAGGCCGAGCAGGTTGGTGACGATCGACAGCACGACCATCACCGCGAGGTTGGTAATCAGGAACAGGACGATGCGTTTCATGTGCGCCTCCTGGAAAGAGTCGGGCAGGTCGTGGCTCTTGGACCCGTTGTGGGCCGACAGTATCGGCGACCCCTGTTACCGACGCTTGACTGGCGACTCCTTGCCCCACGAATCGCGCAGCGTCACGGCGCGATTGAACACCGGATGTTCCGGCCCATGGTCCTTCGCGTCGGCGATGAAATAGCCGTGGCGTTCGAATTGGTAGCGCGTCCCGCGCGGCACGCCCAAGAGCGAGGGCTCCACGTACGCCGCCACGGTCGTTCGGGCTGCGGGGTTGAGGTCGTCGAGGTAGTTGCGCTCCGTCGCCTCGTCGAACGGCGCCTCGTCGTCGAAGATCACGTCGCCCGAGGCTGCGCCGGGCCGCGCCGTTTCCGCGGTCGATTCAAACTGGGGCGTCAGCCGCCCCGGCTGCGGCACCACGAACAGCCGATCGTAGAGGCGGACCTCCGCCGCGCGGGCGTGGCGCACCGACAGCCAGTGGATGTTGCCCTTGACCTTGCGTGCCTCGGCTCCCGGGGTGCCGCTGCGCGTGTCCGGATCGTAGGTGCAGTGCACCGCAACGACGTTGCCTTTAGCGTCGCGCTCGGCGCCGACGCACTTGACGATGTAACCGTAGCGCAGGCGCACCTCGGCACCCGGCGAAAGGCGAAAATAGCCCTTCGGCGGCACTTCCTCGAAATCATCGCGCTCGATCCACAGTTCCCGCGTCAGCGGCAGGGCGCGCCGTCCAGCCTCCGGCTTTTGCGGGTGGTTGGGGGCGAAGCATTCCTCCTCGCCGTCCGGCGGATAGTTGTCGATCACGAGCTTCACCGGATCGAGCACCGCGATGCGCCGATCGGCCCTGGCGTTCAAGTCCTCGCGCAGGCAGTCTTCGAGCACGCTGATGTCGATCCACTGATGCGCCTTCGATACGCCGATGCGCTCGGCGAAGATGCGGATCGACTCCGGCGTATAGCCGCGTCGCCGCAGCCCGACGAGCGTCGGCATGCGCGGATCGTCCCAGCCGTCGACGTGCTTGCCGTCGACGAGTTCGATCAGCTTGCGCTTGCTCATCACGCTGTAGGTAAGATTCAGGCGCGCGAACTCGTATTGCTGCGGCAGCGGGCGCAGCAGCAACCCGCCTTGCGCGAGCTGCTCGATGACCCAGTCGTAGAGCGGCCGGTGATCCTGGAACTCGAGCGTGCACAGCGAGTGGGTGATGCGTTCCAGGGCGTCGGAGATGCAATGGGTGTAATCGTAGAGTGGGTAGACGCACCATCGGTCGCCGGTGCGATGGTGGGTGGTATGGCGGATGCGATAGATGGCCGGGTCGCGCATGTTGATATTCGGGCTGGCGAGGTCGATCTTCAGGCGCAGCACGTGCGCGCCATCGGGAAACTCGCCATCCTTCATCCGCTCGAACAGATCGAGGTTTTCGTCCACCGGACGGTCGCGATACGGGCTCGGTCGCCCCGGCTCGGTGAGCGTTCCGCGCAGGTGCCGCATTTCTTCCGGGGTGGAACTGTCGACGTAGGCGAGCCCGGCCTTGATGAAGTGCCGGGCGAAGGTGTAGAGGCGGTCGAAATAGTCGGAGGCGTGGTAGAGGTGGGGGCCCCAGTCGTAGCCCAGCCAGCGCACGGCGTCCTTGATCGAGTCCTCGTACTCGACGTCTTCCTTGACCGGGTTGGTGTCGTCGAAGCGCAGGTGGCACACGCCGCCGTTTTCTGCGGCCAGGCCGAAATTCAGGCAGATCGACTTGGCGTGGCCGATGTGCAGGTAGCCGTTGGGCTCGGGCGGAAAGCGCGTGACCACGCGTCCGCCGTACTTGTGGGTGTGCAAATCCTCGGCAATGATCTGCCGGAGAAAGTTCGAGCTCGGCGCGGCGCCGGTGGTTTGCGGCAGCGCAGCAGTGACGGGTGCTTTGTTCATGAACAAAGAGGTTTCGGTTCACATTCTAACTGCAGGGGTGGGGTGCGTCACCCGCGGCTATGCCACACGCATGGGGCCGATGCGCCGCAGGCCGCATGCAGCAAGGCTTTGCGGGCCGACCCTCTCGCCGGCCGGGCAACCTTGTCCACAATATCTGTGGATAAAAGTGTGCGTATCTTGTAAATTCGACTGCTAAGTCCTACCCCGTGTAGGAATTTCTCTGAGATGCCTAAATCTACACCGTCCGTTTTGTCATATTTTTCATAAAGTTGATCAGGCCTTTCCATGCGTTCCGAGGCACCGTGGCGAGCCTGAAAAAGCGGCCGATTCAAGCCATTTCCGGCCGCCGGACGCGCACAATGTCCTGGACAATAACGCTGCTGCAACCGCGATGTCGAACCCTCCCGACGATCCGAGGATGAACCTCGCCGCCGGCGCGTGGCCGGTCTGGCCGGTGTCCCTGCTGGTGAGCTCGGCCCGCCTGCTCATCGAGCGCCATCTGGCGCTGGCGTGGATTCGGGGCGAGGTCTCCAATTACAGCCGCGCCAGCTCGGGGCACGCCTATTTCATGCTCAAGGACGCCCAGGCCCAAGTGCGCTGCGTGCTGTTCCGCCACAAGGCCCAGCTGCTCGGCTTTGCCCTGGAGGACGGGATGCAGGTAGAGGTGCGCGCTCTGCCGACGATCTACGAAGCGCGCGGGGAATTCCAGCTCAACGTGGAAACCGTCCGCCTCGCCGGGGTCGGCGCGCTCTACGAGCAGTTCGCGCGCCTCAAGGCCCGGCTCGAAGCGGCCGGCTGGTTCGCCCCGGAACGCAAGCGTCCGCTGCCGCGGTTCCCGCGCGCCATAGGCATCGTCACGTCGCGACGCGCCGCGGCACTGGCGGACGTGCTCACGACCCTGGCGCGGCGCATGCCGTTCGTGCCGGTCATTCTCTACCCCGCCTCCGTGCAGGGCGGCAGCGCCGCCGCGGAGATCGCCGCCGCCATCGGCGAGGCGAATGCGCGCGCCGAGGTCGAGGTGCTCATCGTCTGCCGGGGCGGGGGGTCCATCGAGGACCTGTGGGCGTTCAACGAGGAGGCGGTGGCGCGCGCGGTGCGCGACTCGCGCCTGCCCATCGTCAGCGGCATCGGCCACGAAACCGACTTCACCATCTGCGACTTCGTCGCCGACGTGCGCGCGCCGACGCCGACGGCCGCCGCCGCGCTCGTCGGGGTCGACCGCGCGGCGCTCCTGACCCAGCTCGCGGCGCTGCTCGCCCGCTGGCGGCGAGCCACCGAACGCGGGCTCGAAACGCGCATGCAGCGCCTCGACGGCGTGTCGCGTCGCCTCGTGCATCCGGCCGACCGCCTCGCCGCTCAACGCGCGCGCCTGGGCGCGCTCGCGTTGCGACTGGCACGTGCCGTGGCCAGGGTCCAGGCGCACCGTCATCAGGGCCTCTCAGCCCGCGCGCAAGCGCTCGCGCGTCTGCTGCGCTCGCCGCCGAGCGAGCGCCTGGCGCTCGAGCGCCTTCGCGGACGATGGCAGCGCGCCGGCGGCAATCACGTCGACCTGCTCGCGCACCGGGTCTCGCGGCTCGAGTCGGGGCTTCGGCACCTCAGTCCGCAAGCGGTCCTGGAGCGCGGATACAGCATCGTCACCACGGCGGGTGGGCAGATCGTGCAGGACGCGGCACACACCGCAGTCGGCGATACGCTGGGCCTGCGCTTCGCCCGCGGCACGGCGAGCGCGCGGGTGACCGGCAAGCGCTCCGACTAGAACGCCTCGCGCCGGAGCGCATCGCCTCTTCAGGCCTCGTCCGGGTCGGGATCCTCGATCGCGGCGTGGCCCGCCGCTTTGCCGGCCGCGGCCGGCGGGGCCTGGGCCGCGATCGTCGGGCCGGGGCAGACGACGTCGCCGTTCTGCCCGCGGTGACGAAGCGCATGATCCATGAGCACGATGGCGAGCATCGCTTCGGCGATGGGCGTGGCGCGGATCCCGACGCACGGGTCGTGCCGGCCGTGGGTATTGACCACCACGGCGTTGCCGGCCTTGTCGATGCTGCGCCGGTCGAGCCGGATCGAGGAGGTCGGCTTGAGCGCGATCGACAAGACGATGTCCTGGCCGGTGGAGATGCCGCCAAGGATGCCGCCGGCATGGTTGGACAC
>Ga0074044_10004836_pt1 | contig 11088 bp, 7 predicted proteins | sample BogForMeECP23OM1_FD_94443 | JGI IMG/M metagenome (GOLD analysis project Ga0074044, IMG submission 94443) | Bog forest soil microbial communities from Calvert Island, British Columbia, Canada - Bog Forest MetaG ECP23OM1 | ecosystem: Environmental > Terrestrial > Soil > Wetlands ...
GTCGATCCCTGGAGGGCAAAGACGGTCACGGCGTCGAAGCTCTCCTCGGCCTCCAGCAGCAAGGTCCGATCGTACCTGGCTCGGGCCTTGGGCGACGTGAGATGAGACTGGGCGTGCGCGATGATCTCGAGCCAGGCCGTCTTTTCGGCCGTGACCTGCGCTTTCCTCATCCACCGCTGCCGCTCCTCGTCGGCTCGGGCCGTGATGATCGACGCCGGAGCATCGCGGAAGAGCCCCAGCGCATCGTACAGGTCGCGCCGTCCCAGGTGCTCGAGGGCCCCGCGGATCTGTCGCCGGGTCGAGGGGTCGAGGACATCGGCGGGAGGATCATCATCCAGTTCCTCCACGTCGGCAGGCCCGGTGGTTGTTGTCAGGGTGGGGATCAAGCGGGTCAAGCGATCAAGGACATCGCCGTCCAGCCCGAGCCTGGCTGCCTCAGCGCGCAGCAGGCTCCGATCGGCGGTTGTCAGGCCCCCCTTGGCCGCCCGTAGCCGGACCCGCCGCTGGAGCTCGTCGAGCTTCTGCTCTCGCTCGGCGATCTGGACCGCGGCCAGCTCGGCATCGTAGGCCGCACGGGGTTCCGGTCCGCTCAGTAGTGCCCGCCGCAGCGCTGGCACCTCATCGAGATAGAGTTGGTTGGTGTGCCGCGTCTTGGGGTTTCGCGTGCCCATCGACCATACCGGCTGCTGCTGCTTCAACGCAGCCTCGATCTCCGCCGCGTCAGCCCCCGGATCAACCCCCAACCTCGCGTAATAGTCGGGCACCATTCTTGCTTGCGCCGCCCCTGTTTCTGTCGAAGATCATGGCACCTCCCTGTCGATCTCACTGACCGTATCCCTTGATAAAGTATTGTCGAGCAGCATCAAGGCGGCGTCCAGTCATTCCGTGGAACAAGTGTCCCGCGAATCCGCTCGGCGACGATTCGGTCGCCAAGGGTGCTGTCGGCGGTCAGCGCCACCGAGAAAACCCCCTGAATCTTCCCTCCTTCGCCACGAATCGGAACAGCTACTGATCGGCTCGCGCCGAAGGCGCGAAGCCAGCCGCCGGAGCCAGAATCCGCTGGCAGCTCTGCCACACGCGAGACGGCCGGTTGCCCCATGAGCGCCGCGGCCACGATCCCCAGGCTCGTCTGGCTCAAGGGCACCGTTGCGGTCGCGACCGCGAACTGGCGGCCGATCTCGGTATCGAGTCCCACACCCGGCACGAAGACGAGCTGGACCAGCCGCTCGGCTTCCGGATCGATCTGCCAGTACCCTGCGGCCCGTGCGCCGAGCTCCGCGCAGGCCTCCGCAACCCTTGCGCGCAGATCGTCCAGGTTCCGGGCCGAAGATGATTCCATGATTGACCTTTTCGAAGCGCCGATCGCGAAGTCAGTAGTGCCATCCTCGCACTCCCTCCATGTTTCATCCAGGCCTTGCCTGGCTTGCTTTGAGGAACCCGGCCATTGCCGCGTCATCACGATCGGACTAACCTGGTTCGGGTCGTGCGAACCCGAACGATTCAGCGCGGGAGCCAGTTCTCTGCCGATCGCTGTTTTCGAACATTTCAGACAGCCAGGGGGGGAAACCGAGCCATGACACCGAGCGTCAAGATCACGGTGAGCGAGCGGAACGGCCAGGATTGTGCGTCAACGGGCTCGGCCTGGGAAACGGCCATCGGCTATTCCCGGGCGATCCGCGCGGGAGACTTCATCTCGGTCACGGGGACGGTGGGCATCGAGGCCGACGGCCGATACGCGCCGACCATGAGAGGGCAGACCCGCCGTGCCCTGGAGATTATCGTCGCCGCGATCGAGGCCCTGGGCGGCAAGACTTCTGACGTGGTCCGCACCCGGATCTTCGTGACCGATATTCAGAAGTGGAAGGAAGTGGGCGAAGTTCACGGTGAGTTCTTCGACCAGATCCGGCCCGCGCTGACCATGGTCCAGATCGCCCGGCTGATCGATGACGCCGCCATGATCGAGATCGAGGCCGACGCGATTGTCCACTCGGAGCATAAAGAGCACATCTAGCGCGCGGATCTCCACGTTGCTGCGCGGGTGGACCGGGTCTTCTTCAACTGGATGCCTCGAATCTGGTTGTGGGAGAAAACTCGATCCGCCTGCTCAGCGCGTGGATTGACGCAGTAACTCCGGCACGGGCTGCCGGGCCAGGTAGAAGACATAGGCCGTGACGGCGTGGAGCTGGGCGGGTTCGAGCACCAGACCCCAGCCGGCCATGCGTGTACCCTCGACGCCCTTGGAGATGACGCCAAGCACCTCCTCTGGCTTGCCTCCGTGCTTCCACTTTCCGTCGCTGATGTTGCCGACGGGCGGACCCAGCAGGCTACCGGCAACTGGGCCGTCGCCGCGACCTTCCAGACCGTGGCAGGTCGCGCAGCGGCCGAGGTAGATCGACCTGCCTTCGAGCAGTAGCGGATCGCCCGCGACTTCCGGGGGCGGGGGCGGCGGTGAAGTGCTGAGCATGAAGTAAGCCAGAACCCCCGCGATCATCAAGCCCAGCATTCCCAGAAAAACCCAACGCGCCGCCGCGGCATCAACCGCGCCGGCCCCGTCGTCAACTGAGAGCGGATCGTCGGGGGCCAAGGTCTGAGGATTCCTCTCGATCCGGGGCGAGACGAATTCACGACGAGGTCAACCTTGCAGTGCGCTCATCCAGGCTTGCAAGTCCTGGATGTAGGCAGATGATCGCGGCAGGCCGAAGATCCCGCCCCGGAAGTCGGCTCGGTCCTTCAACTAGTCCTGCCTCTCTCTTAAACTCGACGAAGAGTGATCGTTTACAGTCCTGGGAAACGAGGCCACCGACGATGTCGAGGCGAGACACCCCCGAGATCCTGACAATTCAAGAGGCTTACAACAAGAGCACGCTGGATACGCTCCGCCCGCTCGCCAAGCTCCTCGATCCGAACGCGCCCAGCAAGAAATCGGATATCGTCCCGTTCTTGACCCGGAAAATGGGCAGCAAGGAGCAGGTCCAAGAGCTCTACGAGTCCCTCGGTGACCTGGGGAAGTCAACGGTCCGTGAGGCCGTCCACAGTCCGATGGGACAGCTCGACCCCTCGCGTTTCGCGGCCAAGTACGGCCAGCTACCGAGTCGCGGGATGAGAGATGAGCCGGGCAAACTCAGGGCGTTCTTTCCTGTCGGCTGGTGGCTGCCCAGCGACCTCCGGTCGATGCTCCGGGGGTTCGTGCCGGAACCCGAGGTCGCTTCGGTGAAGACGGTCGGTGAGCTCCCGGAAGCCGTTGCCGAGGCAGGTCCGAGCTGGCGCTTTCGTGACGGCAAGCGGGAACGAGAGCAGGCCCCGCTCCGTCAGAGGTTGACGTCACCGGCCGCGCCGGGGGAGTTCGCCACCATGCTCCGGCTGGTGGAGGCCGGCAAGGTCCGCGTGAGCGAGAAGACCCGCAAGCCCTCCCAGGCCACGGTCGAGACGATCGTGCCGCTCCTGATCGACGGTGACTTCTATCAGGCCGAGGAACGGATCGAATACGCCAAGGAGACCGGCCAGGACCTGACGATCCGGGCGTACGCCTGGCCTTGCATCCTCCAGGCGGCTGGGCTCGTCTCGCTGGTAGGAGGGCGGCTCGAACTCTCGCGGGAAGGCCGCAAGGCGCTCACACGGCAGCCCGAGGTCACGATCCGCCACGCCTGGAAGAAGTGGGACGCCACCAAGCTGTTCGACGAGTTCGATCGCGTCGAGCAGGTCAAGGGCAAGTCGAGCGCCCGGCTCAGCGCGGTGGCCGATCGCCGCCGCTCGGTGGCTTGCGCGCTCGCCAAGTGCCCGCCCGGTGGCTGGATCGAGATCGACGAGTTCTTCCGGTTCCTGAAGGCCCTGGACCTGGATTTCACGCTGGCTCGCAACGAGTGGAAGCTCTATGTCTCCGACGCGAATTACGGGAGTTTCGGATACGACGGGCGCCATGACTGGGAATTGCTCCAGGGACGCTTCGTCATGGCGATCCTGTTTGAGTACGCGGCAACCCTGGGCCTGGTCGATGTGGCCTATGTGTCGCCCGAAGGCGGTCGGGACGATTTTTGCGATCGCTGGGGCGCGGACGACCTCTCGAGCTTCAGCCGATATGACGGTTTGAAGTACATTCGGCTCAACCCCCTCGGCGCCTGGTGTCTGGGCGTCGCTGGCGACTATCAGCCGGAGTCCTCGGCTTCCGGGGCCTCCTGGCGTGTCTTGCCGAACCTCGAGATCGTCTCGGGCGATGCCCGGCCCGACCCCGGCGATGCGCTCTTCCTTGACCGCGTCGCAGAGCGCACCTCCGAGGCGGTCTGGCGGCTGGAACGCGACAAGATCCTCGTGCGCGTCGAGGAAGGGCTGAAGCTTGACGAGATCGCCGCCTTCCTGGAAAGGCATGCTCAGGGGTCGTTGCCCGGCACGGTCAGGGCATTGCTTGACGACCTGGAACAGCGATCGGGACGGCTTCGCGACCTGGGGACGGTTCGAATGATCGAATGCACCGACCCGGAAACGGCCCGAATGCTCTTGCTCGACCCCAAGCTAAAGACTCTATGCGAGCCAGCGGGAAAACGCGGAATCGTCTTCCGCGCGAATGTGGAATCGCAGGTCAGGACCCAATTGCGAAAACTCGGGTATGTTCTTCCGTCAACCTGATAAGGAACGACGAGGAAGTCGACTTTCGTGAAGCGACCAACCATCCGTCTTCTCGCGCTCTTGCTGATTCTCAGGGTGGGCCATGCGACTACCCCGGCCCTGTTGCAGGCCCAGACCATCTGGGTTGAAGGGCAAAAGCCTGCTCGGGCGACCATGAGCCGGCATCCCTGGTGGTACGACCAGGTCAAGAAGAACTTGCTTTCCGGAAGCGATTGGATCTCGAACTGGTCGGATGACAAGGACGGCGTGGCGGAGTATGTCATCGAGGTTCCGGTCACGGGTCACTACACGCTCTGGATCAGGGCCAACCCGGTTGGGACCCGGCTGGCTTACGACGGCTCGACGACCAGCTCCAGTTCTTCGCGGCGACGATGTACCGATTCAACCAGGAGATTGCCCGCTACCTCCGCGAGGAGCTGAGCTGCAAGCAGCTTATCAACGCCGGCAACTGGAAGACCGCCGACACGGCCCGGCTCAACGACGTCGAGCGCTGGAGCTACACCGCCAATGAAGTGCTTGCGGTCAACAACTACTACAGCCCCGTGCACATCGGACCCGATCGGGGCTGGCGGATCGACAGGGGAGACCACTTCGAGGACATCTCGGCCCTGGTCAACCCACGAGCCTTGCCGCTGAATCTCAAGCAGGTGGGCGGGCATCCCATGATGGTGACCGAGAGCCACTGGGTGCCCCCGCTGGGATATCAATCGGAAGGACCGTTCCTTGTCTCCGCGTATCAGTCGCTGACCGGCGTGGATGTCTTTTAATGGTTCTGCACCGGCGAGCCCGAATGGTCGAGCTCCGACCGCTCTGACTGGGACGCGGCGTCTCGACAGAAGTGGTCGATCGCCACCCCCATGGTCCTGGGCCAGTTTCCGGCCGCCGCGCTCGCTTTCCGCAAGGGATACATCAAGCAGGGCGAGCCGGTCGTCGTGGAGCACCGTTCCTTGCAGCAACTCTGGGGGCGCGTGCTCCCTTTGATTTCCGAGGACCTCAGCTACGACTCCAACCGCGACCGGGGAGACTCGGCCAGGCGGTCGACCCTCCGGAACAGCGCTGACCCGCTCGCGTTCCTGGCCGGGCCCGTCAAGGTCGTCTATGGCTCCGACCCGAGCAAGACCAGGGTCGTTGACCTGAAGCGCTTCATCGACCACAAGCAGAACGTGGTCCGCAGCGTGACCGGCCAGATCACCTGAAACCATGGCGAAGGCATCTGCACGGTCGACGCTCCCCGGGTCCAAGGCGCCTCCGGTTTCCTCAAGAAGACCTCGCCGATCAAGCTCAAGGACGTGACGATCCAGGCATCGAACGATTACGCCACGGTGCTGGTTGTCGCGCTCGACTACCAGCCGCTGAAAGCGAGCAAGCGGGTGCTGGTCCAGATCGGCACGACCGCGAGGCCCACCGGCTGGATCGAGCGCGAGACCACGTTTCAGGGAGACGACGGCAAGCAGACCTACCATGGCAAGCAGGTCGTCGATACGGGTAAGATGCCCTGGGCCATAGCCGATGCCCAGATCACGCTGACGGCTAACCCAGGCCTCACGGCGGCGACGCAACTTGACATCAATGGCAACCCGCGGGCGAAACTCAAGACGACCGCTCAGAGCCAGACGGTTTGGCTGCAATTGCCCAAGGATGCCCTGTACGTGGTGCTTGAGGCGAAGTGAGGGGGCTTCTAAAATGCATCGGCGTTGATGACCTCGCGGCCATTACGGGTGATCAAAGCCTTGAACACGACCGCACTGATCGAATTCTTGATGAACCGGACCGATCCATCAGCAAACCCGCAGTTGAAACCACCGGGGTGAGACGAGCCCGCACCGTAGAGCGAGGGCTGTGCCTGCGGATCGAAGGGCAGGTCGGCGGGCTTGGTCCAGGGAACGGCCTCGCTGGCCTCGGTGACCGCGATCGTGTTCGATGTGCCATCGGTGACGCTCGCGATGCCGATGTCCTGGCCGGTCTCGAACATCGCCCCCGCGCCCACGAAGCCGCGATAAGTCGTCGTGAAGGGCTCTGGCTTCGCCCGGGTGGGACAATTGAAGCTCGTGGGCATCTCCTTGAGCAGTTCCTTGTTGTGGGGACTGTCCCATGGCTCGTCGAGCTTGAACTTGTTGTAAAGCTCCGCCTGCTCGATATACGGCAAGATCGCCACCCGCCAGCTGAGAAGCGGCTTCCCATCCTTGTCGGTGATGTCCCTGGGAAAGGAATTGTTCGCAGAATGATAGTTGTGCATCGCCAGCATGATCTGCTTGATGTTGTTGGTGCATTGAGCCCGGCGGGCCGCCTCACGGGCACTCTGGGTGGCAGGCAGCAAGAGCCCGACCAGGAACCCGCTGGTCGTCGGCGAGGTCAGGCTGGGTACCGCCTCGCGCTGGAGGATCTGGATTCCCTGGGCATCGACGGTCAAGGACGTCGAGGCGGGGAAGAGCAGGGGCCGCAATTGATCGGCCCTGGGAAGTTTCTGCGGATCGACTCGAAGGTTGAATTCCGGACCGTCCCTGCCTCCGCGGGCCTGCGCCATCTGGGTATTGAGCGCCTGGACGATGGCAGGCAGACTTTCGATCACAGCGGGCATCGTCTCGCGGGGATCGGTGATGACCAGCATCATCAAGTTGCGCGGAATCCGTTCGGCCACGCGAACGTACGCGTCGGTGGCGGACCAGCGCTTGTCGGCCGGGCTGGCGACGAGAGCCAGCGCCTTCTCGGCGGCGGCCGACGTGGCGCTGATGCTCAGTTGCTCATTGTCCAGCGCGATCGTCGGCGACAACATGCCTTGGGGACCGTCGGGAATCGAACCCGGAGGGAACTCCAGCACGTATTCGGTGCGCGGCCCGTCCTTCTTGCGAAACTGGGGAGGATCGCCCCCGGCGGCCGCCGGCCGCTGAACAAGAACCCGGTTGATCCCCTTGATCAGGACCTCGAGCTGCCTCCTGACCGCCCCCTCATCCCGCACCTGGAACGTCAGCGTCACGCCTGTGTAGGCCGCCATGATCGCGGCCATCGGGTTCCCCCCGGCGGAGGGGCCGTGGCCTGGGAATAGAGCGCCAGCTTCGGCCCCAAGTGCTTCAGCAGATCGTTGCGCAGATCCAATCCGAACTGGCCGCGAATCGCGTTCTCGAATGCCTCAACACCCTGTTCACCCCCGGGGTCCGTGGCCTTGACGAGTGCGACGAACTGATCGTAGGTCCTGGCCAGATCGACCGAGAAGACGGCGAACGCAGGATGGCCCGCGGGGAGCGGTGGAAGCGATCGAAGATCAAACGTCGGCTGGTCGAAGAAAGCGAGAACTCCCCGTCGGGGGGACGGGGCGACAACCCGGACCAGGGTCATCAGCGCTTCGTCCTGGAAACCCCACTGGAGCTCGATCCGCTTGACCCCGTTGAAACCCGCCTTCGCCGCTTTTTCGGGTACTGGAGGCAGGGCCGCAAGGTCGACGAATCCGTAGGCCGCCGGCTCAAAGCCGTCTTTCGCCTGGGTCAAGGCCGCGCGCAAGGGATGGCTCGCCGCGCTGGGCTGCTTGCCATCGATGACGCCCACGATCGTATCGAACGAGTCATTGTCGATCAGGATCAGGTCGTCCTGCTCGACCCACCAGACCATGTCTGTGCCCAGAGCGTGAACGGCCCGCCCGTTTTTCTGGGCCGGTTCCGGCTTCTGCTCAGGCTGACAGGGGCCGGCGGCTGCCAGGGTTTCCAGGAGCCGTGCGATCTCGGGCTGGTTGCCTTTGCGGACCACGACCACCACATGGGTGTTGTCCGGCCCCTTGCCGAAAACGCCGAGGGCCAGCCCGTTGCGCGCTGCGTGCTTGAGCAGGTTCAAGTAATCGGCGGCGGCAACCCGCTTGTCCTCGCGTCCGGACTTCTGGGCCTGATCAATGGCCTGGGTCGCGATATCTTCCAGCAGCGTACCCAGAGACGTGTCGCTCAGCAGCTTGTATGCGGTGGACTTGTGCCAGGCCGCGGCATGGGCGTCCAGTCCTTCAAATTCCAGATACGCTGCCAGGTCTTGCTGGGGCAGATACCGGGCCAGCGGAGGCGCCGCGGAAGAGCCCGGCGTCTGTCCGATTGCCCCTCGCCCGCTCAGAACGATCACCGCCGCTACCAGCAAGACAAGGCGGCTGCCCTGTGCCCAGGGCCGGCCCATGGGGACGATTGAACGGTTGGCTAGACGCCTCATCGAAGTTCCTTTCGCCGAAATCCGCAGCAGGGCGATTCTTCAGGAGCACGACCCTGAACCACGATTTCCATCAGCATAAGGTCGCCAAACAGACCGATCCACGAAAAAATTCGGGCCCAAGGCAGGCGTTGTGGATGAAGACCACCGGGACACAGCGGAAACTTTGACCTCATTGCTCCCGAGGCCTGTTCCCACGAACGGAATCGGCACCATGACGCGACTGTCTGTTTCCACGCCTGTCAGGTCTTTGGTAGGGTAGCCTGCCGCGGGAACGGGATCACCTGCGGCCGGGAACCTCGACCATGATTGTCATACCGACCGGTACCGACGCGCCCATCTACCACTGGCCCTATGCCACGGTCGCGCTGATTGTCTTGAACGTGGCCTTGCTCTTCGCGGTCCCGCCCGTGGCGGGCACGGTGCTGCTGGACGAGAACGACAAAGTGATCGAGGATGTGGAAACCGTTTCGAACTTCGAGCGCTACTCGCTCGCAGTGGGCGACGGCCGCCTTCACCCTGTCCAGTGGGTGACGCACAACTTCCTCCACTTCGGGTTCCTGCACCTGGCCGGGAACATGCTGTTCCTGTGGGCCTTCGGGATCGTGGTCGAGGGCAAACTCGGGGCCCTGAAGTACTTGCTGGCGTACCTGGCGATCGGCACGCTTCACGGCGCCTTTGTGCAGATATTATTGCGGAATTCGGGCATGGACCAGCACGCAGCCGGGGCGTCGGCGATCGTCTACGGGCTACTCGCGGTCTGCATGGTCTGGGCGCCTCGGAACGAGCTGAACTGCATCGTGATCCTGCTGTTCGGGTTCCGCACCTTGGTCTTCCATTGGGATCTCTACTACACGACCGTGGCGCTGCTCTATATCGGTGAACAGGCCTTCGGGCTGGTATTTTGGGGGACGCTCGGCGGCAAGGTGATGATCTCGGAGCTGGGCCATCTCTCCGGCGCGTTCTGGGGGGCGGTCGTGGCGGTTGCCCTGCTCAAGGCCGGTCTGGTTGATTGCGAGGGGTGGGACCTGTTCGCGCTCTGGAAGAAACGGCGAAAGCTCACCCAGGATTGGGAAAAACGCGGCCGTCGCCTCGAGCACGAGAAGATGGTTCTACGCTCAAGCGTGAAGGCGAGTGCCCGGGCGAGGTCGTCCCACGACGAGCGCGAGGACGACGGCACTCGACCCAGTCCGGAAGAGCGCGCCAGCGCGGCCGTCCGGCGCATCCGGTCATTAATCGACGAGGGCGATGTTCCCGGCGCGCTGGCGGCTTACGACAAGGCGGCGCAAACCCTGTTCAACTGGCCGTCTCAGCCCGACCTCTACGAGCTGATCAAAGCCCTGCACGCGAGAGGCGCCGAGCCCGACTCGGTCCGGCTGATGCGCGATCACTGCCGGTATTACCCCGCAAACTCGTTCAAGATGCGGGTCAAGCTCGCGCAGATCTTGATCCGCGATATCCAGCGTCCGGTCGCCGCGCTGCGCGTTCTCGAGGAGATTCCCCCCGGCTCGCTCCCCATGGACCTGGAAGCTGCCCGAGCGAGGCTGGCCCGCAAGGCCCAGCAGATGCTCGAGGAGGGAGTGCTCGAGCTGGAAGGGGACGATTGAACGTTCGAGCAAATTCCGATGGCTTCCGGCAATTCAAGTGCAGCGTAGTTCTGACACGGTGCAGGACAAAGTTTCTGGGTCCTTGGCGTGGCAGCGCGGGTTCGTGTATGATTCTCCGCATTCATGTTCTCTTCGTCCCATGGTCTTCGGGGCGGTCTTGGCCCCTCCTCCGTTGAAAAACTGTTTCAAAAATGACGTTTCCGACAGAAGCCCGCGTGTGAGAACTCCATGATTTCTGATCAGGCGGCGAGCAAGGCTCCAAAATCATGCGGACGGCCGTGAGAGCCCCCAAAAACCGTCTGGAAGTCGTCCCATCGCCGCAAAACGAGGGCGCAAAGCCGCTCATTTGGCCCAGATTCTCCCCCTTTCAGTGTCTGGGCCACTTGACCGCTCACCCACGCGCGCATCTTCTTCGACGCCGCCGCCCGCAGCACGTTCCAGTCTGCCACTTTGTGCAGGATCACACGGAACACGCTTCCGCGACCCCGCACCCTCAGCCGCTTCAATCCCAGCCGATTCTTCAAGCCGCTGTTGGTCGACTCGATGCCCGAGCGTCGCGCGCACCGCTCCGTAAACACCGGGGTCTCTTGTTCCCGCCGCCGCCCAGCCAGGCGATGGGCCTTGTCGGTGAACTCCAAGGTGTAGCGGCCGTCTCGAGTCTTGTGGATCGGGCACGCGTTGCGGA
>Ga0074044_10004837_pt1 | contig 11087 bp, 6 predicted proteins | sample BogForMeECP23OM1_FD_94443 | JGI IMG/M metagenome (GOLD analysis project Ga0074044, IMG submission 94443) | Bog forest soil microbial communities from Calvert Island, British Columbia, Canada - Bog Forest MetaG ECP23OM1 | ecosystem: Environmental > Terrestrial > Soil > Wetlands ...
ATTCTCGACTGGGTCCCATCGCACTTCCCTTCCGACGGCCACGGCCTTGCCTTCTTTGACGGCACCCACCTGTTCGAGCACTCCGACTCGCGGCAGGGCTTCCATCCCGACTGGAAGACGATGATCTTCAATTACGGCCGTAGCGAAGTACGCAGCTTCCTGATGTCGAGCGCCATGTTCTGGCTCGACAAGTATCACGCCGACGGCCTGCGGGTTGACGCCGTCGCTTCCATGCTCTATCTCGACTACTCGCGCAAGCAGGGAGAATGGATTCCCAACCAGTTTGGCGGACGCGAGAACCTTGAGGCCATCGACTTTCTGCGGCGCTTCAATCTCGAAGCCTACAAGGAGCATCCCGACATTCAGACCTTTGCCGAAGAGTCCACCTCCTACCCCATGGTTTCGCGGCCCACCCATCTCGGCGGTCTCGGGTTCGGCATGAAGTGGGATATGGGCTGGATGCACGACACGCTTAACTATTTCCAAGACGACCCCATCCATCGCAAGTATCACCACAACCTGCTGACCTTTCGCATGCTGTATTCGTTCCACGAGAATTTCGTGCTGCCCTTGAGCCACGACGAGGTGGTGCACGGAAAAGGTTCGCTGATCGGCAAAATGCCGGGCGACGAATGGCAGAAATTCGCCAACCTGCGCCTGCTGTTTGCCTACATGTTCGCGCAGCCCGGCAAGAAACTGCTCTTTATGGGCTGCGAGTTCGGCCAGGTCAGCGAGTGGTCCCACGATCGCAGCCTCGACTGGAACGTGCTGGAATACCCGCTGCATCGCGGTCTCATGAGCTTCGTGGAGCAACTCAACCGCGTCTATCGCAGCGAATCTCCGCTGCACTGGTTCGATAACGATCCCAAGGGCTTTGAATGGGTGGACTGTAATGACGCGCCGGCCAGCATCGTCTCGCTGCTGCGCAAAGGCAAGGACGACGAGAACCCCGTGCTCGTCGTGTGCAACTTCACCCCCGTGCCCAGATTGGGATACCTGGTGGGTGTGCCGACGGCTGGTTACTGGAAGGAACTTCTCAACAGCGACGCGCGCGAATATGGCGGCAGCGGCTCGGGCAACATGGGAGGCGCCGAGGCCCTCCCCATAAAAACCCACGGCCGCCCCTATTCGCTGCGGCTAACCCTGCCTCCGCTGGGAGCGCTGTTTCTAAGAAAGGCCTAGCCGGCGGGTATGAAGCAGCGGCCACGGATTTCAGCCGTCATAGCTGGAACTCGCCCTTGCGGCGCAGCCGAGGTGAGGGAGGGTCGGCTCAATCCTCTTGCTATGGTTTCTTGGCAGGAGCCGGTTTCGGAATGCGCAGTGTCCACGAGCCGCCGAACACGATCGTGCGTCCTTCTGGACGAGCCTTGGCGGAATACTCGTCGTAGTATTTAAAGAAGAGAGCAAGATCCTTTGCGGGCAGAATGTAATTGGCCTGAAAACCGATTCCGTGAACTGAATAGTATGGAACCTGGCTCGCCGGGACAGAGTTACCGTTCACCAGATAATTGCCGCCATTACTCGAAACCTGCCATTGGTCATATCCAACCAATCCGAGTTGGGCCAGTTGGCTCATATCCTTTTTCAAGGGAAGCACCTGGCCAATTCCCCACTCATCGGTGAAGGCCTGGCCGGGCGTTATTTTGCTGAGTTGCCCACCCGAGTTGACGCTGGGGGCCGTTTTTTGCCCATGGATTTCCCAGGCGGTGGCCAGGTTTGCGCTGGTTCCTTTGTTCTTGGTGATATAGAACGTAGTTCCAGACGTAATATTGTTTCCCCAATATCCGGAACCCACGTTGTCGCTCGCTCCCGCCGTGTATCGCCCCGTAGGCGCGGTGAAAGCGTATCCGACGTTGAAGTCGACTCGCCCGCCAAAATGCCAACCCAAATTCACCGGCTGGACGAACATATCGGCAAAACCGGACCCACCTCCGCCGCTGCTGAGGCTGGTCCCGGTTATGTTTGCTACCAACTCTCCGCTGGCGTAGCTGAGTGCAACATAGGGCATGAAGTACCCGCCGAGGAACTTTTGCTTCGGGACGTAGTAGAAAATGTTCTCATCCACCCAGAACGAATAGTTTCCATTAACCCCTGAAATGCTGTTTCCGTTGGAATTATTCAATTGGCCAGCGGAGTAATTCAACGCCAGGTTGGCATAGGTAATCCCGGGATCGGGAATTGCACCGGCATTGAGACCGAACAGTCCCGGCACCCATTGCCCCTTCTGTTGACCGAGCAAAGGCGAAGCCAATCCCAAGATGATGAGTGCAAGCGCCAAGACTCTACATTCGATCTGCGAAAACATGCATCCTCCTCGACTAAAAAGTAGTCTTCTGACGTTCCCTAATTCATTTCGTGTAGCCCTTGAAGTCCTCGCCGACCTTGATGTTGGGTATTTCTTTTGGCTGCCTTCGTATGCACCGATGAGCTTGAAATTCGGCGCCAGAATCCAACCGCAAGTTAGATCTGCGTAAAATCAGGTTGTTGTCCTCGTGCGGATCGCTGCTCAGGTCGTAGATCATGGGAAAGTGCGGCTTGATGTAGGGTTTTTCGACGGAATCCTCTGTCGCGCGTTCAATCCTGAGAGAACTCCAAGTCCTGACCTTTCGAGCGAGCGGCGTTTCGTGTTTGATGAGGTCGGTCATTTCACTTTGGCGGCGTATACGGATCGGGCGTGCCGACTTTGATTGGCGGATACTTTTTCAAGCTCCCCATGAACTGACCGACTATCTTGACCACCGGTTCCATGACCCAGGTGTTGTAGCCGACCACGTCGCGCTCCTCCTTCAGGTCGGTGAGGAGATTGATGAGCTTCGGCAACGGGAGTTTCTGAGGCGGGTCGTACATGTTGACCTGCCAAACGAAGTGAACTTTCCAATTGCGCCACTTGACGGCGGACAACCTGTCGGCCACGTAGGCGGGGAATCCTTCTCGGTTGGAGTTCTCCTGTTTGCCAAGGAAGAAATCCAATTGGTCCACACCGTCAATGACGCGATCCTTCGGAACTTCTGCTCCGGCTATGCGGGCAAGGGTCGGGTAAATGTCCACGATGTGAACAATCTCGTTGCTAACTACGCCAGCAGGCACTTTGCCGGGCCAGCGGATGATGAACGGCGCGCGGAGTGATGCCTCCATCGCCGTGAAATACGTACCTCGCCACGGGCCGCTGTCTCCCTCGAAAGGGTGGGTCGCCTCGGGGCCGTTGTCGCTGGTGAAGATAACAATCGTATTGTCTTCAATGCCCGCTTCCTTAATCGCATCCAGAATTTGTCCGGTGCGGTAGTCCATTTCGGCAAGGCAATCGGCCCAATCACCATTGCCAGTTTTGCCGGCGAAATCGGGATGCGGCAGAGTCGGCATGTGAACCATCGAGGAGGAAACGTAGGCAAAAAACGGTTTCCCCGCACTCGCGTTGCGCTGGATGAACTCCACAGTGCGGCTTGTGATCTCCGCTTCCATGGTTCGTCGATTATCCAAGTTCAGTTCAGCGACTTGTCGGGGCTTCTCGCCTTTGCGTGCTTCGTAGATGTATTCCGGGTGAACCACATTCGCGTTCCAACCCTGCTTGTTGCCGACCGACGGCCACATGCTATTCGTCTGGTTCAATGATGGCCACAAAGCCTCGTCGTAAGTGCGTGGGATGCCGTACCACTCATCGAATCCCTGACATGTAGGGAAGCGTTCTTCGGCGCTGCCGAGATGCCATTTGCCCCACATACCAGTGGCATAACCCTGTGCCGACAACAAATTCGCGATGGTGACCTCCCACAGCGTCAACCCGTCCGGTGCCCCGCCGATCGGGACCTCGTACGTACCGGAGCGGATGGAGAAGCGGCCTGTCACGAACGCCGACCGCGAGGGGGTACACTGCGCCTCGACATTGAAGTTGAGAAGCCGCATGCCTTCGCTGGCGAGTTTGTCGATGCGAAGTGTGGGCGCACCACGGAGAATGCCGCCCCCGTAGGAACCCAGTTCGCCGTAGCCTAGATTGTCGGTCAGGATGAAGACGATATTCGGTTTCTTCTGCTGCGTCGACGGGGTCATGCGCTTTTCACTCTTTTCCTCCAGACTCGTTCTAATTCAGGCTTCGGGGATAATGCTAGTGACGAGGAGATTTGGCGGATACTGTCAATATTGACAATGACTTCCGGGAAGGGGCACACTTGCAAGACAACCGCATCCCAAGGACGCTGCGGAGGTTGCGCTCCAGGTTTTACTATCCTGATGCCGTTCGAGATTTTTTGCCCGGCAAAGTGACAATCCGACAGAAGTGCCTTCGGACCCTGGCGTAGCGCACCCGGCTTCGTCTAACAGTAGGGCGCGCAAGGGGCTAAGAGCTTGCCCTTTACGGTTTCCACACGCCTACGTGCTCCAGCATTTCGTCCAATTTCGCTTTCTTCAGGATTTCGCTTACCGCTGCGTGATCGATATGCGGCGCGATCGGCGTTTCGCTTTGTGCGATCGCGTAGGCGGTCACCGCTACAATCACCTCCCCGCCCTTGAAGTCCAGCGAATCGACTTTATCGAGTGTGTCGCTTGATTTGTGATGGATCTCCATATAGTGCGTCATGTCCACCCACAGATCGAGCGCCGGAATTCCCTGCAACATAAACGGACCGTGGTCGGTGTCGTACGATGTTTCCAGCGAAAGATCGCCACCGTTCAAGTTTTTCAATAGGCCGTCGCTCCAGGGCTGCATCGCCTTTCTCAGATCTTCGCGGCCTTCCACTTTCCATCCCTTCGGATGCCCGGCGCCATTGTCGGTATTCAGGACGGCCACGCACTTGTCCAACTCGCTCTTGTGCGACTGCGTGTAGGCGTACGACCCGAGCACTCCCTCTTCTTCTCCGCCCCAGAGAGCCAGGCGAATGCTGCGCCGTGGCGCTTTGCCGAGCGTCATCAGCGCGCGGCCGACTTCGAGGACGCTGACCGCGCCCGTGCCGTTGTCCTGCGCGCCCGTGCCGAAATCCCACGAGTCCAGGTGCGCGCCGATCAGGATCCACTCGTCCGGCCGCTCGCTGCCCCGAATTTCGGCCACCACGTTGTTGACGGTTATCTCTCCCGAGGTTTTGTTCTCGACTGCCAATTGGACGGTGACCGGCCCGCGCTCAAGCTCTCGCTGAATGAGTTTCCCGTCTTCCATGCCGATCTCGACTCCCGGAAGCGGCAGCAGCTTCGCCGTCCAACCGACGCCGTGCGCATTGATTACGTTGTTTCGGTCGCGATCGGGCGTCAGCACCGCCAGCACGCCCGACTTCTGAAATGCGATCCACGCCGCCTCCAGTTTCGGCATGGCCTTCCCGTAGCCCTCAGCATAAAGCTTGCTGGTATCGAGCAGAACAATCTTGCCGCGCAATTCGCCTTCGCGGGCCTTCAACCCCTCGGGCGAGAAATCCGCGACCACCACTACCGAGCCTTGCACGCCGCCCGCGGGCGTTGACGGTCCCCAGCCCAACGACGCGACGTTCAGTGGACGCGACAACGGCGACAGCATCGCGCCCGTCGCCGTGCCTCGCTGCCAGCCTGCTGGGATGGTGAAGGGATCCAGCTTTACATTCTCGATCCCGTAGCTCCGGAACTTCGCTACTGCCCATTCCGTGGAACGAACGTAAGCCGGAGAGCCGGTCAGCCGCCCGCCGATACCGTCCGCGAGTTCTCCTAAAGTTGCCATCGACGGCCCGTTGTAGATCGACGCGGATAGCCGGTCGGTCACTATCTTCATTTCCGACGGCGGCTGCGACCACGCCAGCACCGGGATCGTCCACCACACCGACAATGCAACTACACGACGCAGATTCATCTTTCCTCTTTCTTCCGGTCAAAAAATCTCGCTGGCGCGCTTCGCGAGGCGAATGGGCATTCTCTATGAACAGCAGCCGCATTGCAAATCTGTTGCAGCGCCGAGTGATGAGTCGAATTGGTGGAGGACGGGCGTCTCGCCCGTCCAAGGCAGGGCTGCCGGGCGCGGACGCCCGGCGCTCCATCGGCAATCACCCGCGGCCCGCTCTCATGCTAGACTCGCAATTGAGTCAACAACTTTGCGGATGCGCATCCTCACCCGCTACATTCTGGGCGAAGTCGTCTCTCACGCCTTGATCGGCGCGGCGGTTTTTACTTTTGTTCTTTTCACCCGCGCTCTCGACCTCATCCTCGAACTGGTGGTTCGCAACAGCGCTCCCCTGCCGAGCGTAGCAGAGGTGTTCTTTTTCACCGTCCCGGGCGCACTCACCTACACCATTCCCATGGGCGTGCTGGTTGGCATTCTCATCGGACTTAGCCGTCTGGCCGCGGACAGCGAAATCACCGCCATGCGCGCCAGCGGCCTGGGCGTCTGGTACTTCCTGCGCGTGATCTCAATTTTCGTGGTGGTAGCCTGGCTGCTCGCGCTCGCGAACAGCGTCTATCTCGCGCCCCGCTCGCTCGCCGCCCTCGGACAACTTCAGGACCGTCTCAAGTCTTCTCAAGCTTCTTTCGAAGTCCAGCCCCGCGTTTTCTACGAGGAATTCCCGAAGAAGGTCCTCTATGTGCAGGATGTCAAAGCCGTGTCCGGCGGGGCCCTTTGGAAAGGCGTGTTCCTCGCCGATTTGACCGACGCATCCGCGCCCAGCATCAGCTTGGCGCGTGAAGGCCTGCTGGTCAGCCAAGGGCCCGATACCCTGGACCTGCATCTCAGCAACGGTTCCACTCATGAGAACGATCCCAAGAATCCGGACCAGTACCAGATTTCCACCTTCCAGACCACTGATATCCCGATCCAGATCCCTCCGGCACAAAACGGTCAAGAACACGAAGTCGCATCGCTGCATGAGATGAAAGTCGCCGCCCTCCTTCGCAATGCGCGCACTGCCGACCCCGCCACCCGCCGCCTGTACCTGATCGAATACCATGGCCGCTTCGCTCTGCCGACCGCCTGCGTCGTGCTTGCCCTGGTCGGAATTCCGCTCGGCCTCTCGTCGAAAAAAGGCGGCAAGTCCAGCGGGCTTGTCCTGACCATTCTGCTGGTCTTTCTGTACTATTCGATTTCGTTGATTGGGGTGTCTTTCGCGAAACAGGGACACCTCTCACCGGGGGCCGGGGTTTGGCTCGCCGACTTCGTGTTCTTCGTGGGAGGAGTTTTCCTGTTGTGGCAATCGGAACGCCGACCGATCGAGTTGGCTGGGTTCCGCGCCTGGTATAAAGCGGCAAGGTTTAAGACACCAAGGTTTGGAAGCGCAGGGCCCGAAACTGCGGTGGATCAATCTTCGCGGCCCGGCCTGCCGGCGCTGCCAGAGAACGGCGAGGCGTCTCGGCCCGGGTTTACCGGCGGCGCCAACCAGGGCGCCAACCACGTCGTCAATCACAGTTTGCCCGGTCGCCGGCGCCTATTCAATCTTCGCTTCCCGACGATTCTCGACGAGTATGTGCTGCGCGACTTTGCCCTCTACTTTGCCATGATCGTTGCCGCTTTCGTGATGCTGCTGCTGGTCTTCACCCTGTTTGAGTTGCTCGGCGACGTCCTGCGGAACCAGGTCTCGCCGATCACGGTGGGCGAATACCTGCTCAACGTCACGCCCTACTTCCTTTATTATCCGATTGCGCCGCTCAGCATGCTGCTGGCGGTGCTGGTGACTTTCGGTCTGCTGCAGCGCTCGAACGAAATCACGGCGATCAAGGCCACTGGCATCAGTCTTTACCGCGTCGTCGTCCCTGTCCTGATCGCCTCCAGCCTGATTGCCGGCGTGCTCTTTCTCTCCGACCAACTCTATCTTCCCTACACCAACAAGCGGCAGGACGCACTGCGAAACCAAATCAAAGGCAAGCCCGCACAGACCTACCTTCGCCCCGACCGAAAGTGGATCTTCGGCCAGCACTCCGATATCTACTATTATCAATTCTTCGACCCCGACCGCGATGTTTTCGGCGGCATCTCCGTTTTCCAGTTCGATCCGCACACCTTCCAGATCACGCACCGTATCACCGCCGACCGCGCACACTGGTCGAGCTCCATGGGCCGCTGGGTCTATGAGCAAGGATGGGAACGCAGCATGAGCGGCTCCGCCATCGAGAGCTATCGCAAGTTCGACGCCACTACCTTCCCCGAACTCGCCGAAGCGCCCGCCTACTTCAAGAAGGAGATCAAACAATCTTCGGAAATGAGCTACGACGAACTGCGCCGCTACATCTACGATTTGGAGCAGAGCGGCTTCGATGTGGTGCGGCTGCGCGTGCAACTGCAAAAGAAGATTGCCTATCCGCTGATCACGTTCGTGATGGCCGTCCTCGCCATCCCGTTCGCGCTTTCTGCCGGCAAGCGGACTGCTCTGACAGGGGTGGCGACCGCCATCGGTATCGGCCTGGTCTATTGGATGATCTCTGGTCTGTTCGAGGCGATGGGCAACTTCAGCCAACTCCCGCCCACGGTCGCGGCCTGGTCTCCAGATCTGGTCTTCGGTTTTCTCGGAGGCTATCTGATTCTCAGGATGCCAACGTAATTAAGAGGATTGAGGCATTGAATCATTTAGACATTGAATCATTGAAAACCGCCGGGAACTTAGGTTTTCAATGATTCAATGATTCAATCACTCAATGATTCAATGCATCAATCAGTGCGCTGCCATCCCGCTCGGCGCCGACGGCGTAATCACCGTAGTCACATTGCTCATGGACCCGGTTGTCGTACTCAAGGTAAAGCCGGCAACGCTTTGCGAGTTACTGTTCGACACGTAGAGATACTGGCCGGTGTTGTTTACGCTTGGGTGCAGCGCCATTGACCCCGGCTGCGATCCCTGGCTGGGTTGGGGCGACCCAGCTAGTGCCGTCAACCTGCCCGCCGTCGTGGCGATGTTAAATCCAAACACCTGGTTCGAGCCTTCGGTCACCACGTAGAGAAAACTGTTGGTAGGATCCACCAGCATGCCCACCGGGCTTTGCCCCGCCGAAGTTGGGGGTACCTGGCAATCTAGTGAGGAACACGTTGCCAGCGGAGTCATCAGACTAACGCCCACATCCGCCGACGTGCAGACCGCGTTGACCACCGTGCACACCTGGAATGGATACAGCGCGCCGATCGCACCCCCCTGGCCCACATAGACAAACAGCCCGCCGGTATTCTCCGTCGCCGGGTTCGTGTCGACCGCGATCACCGAGATTGGATCGATCGCAGCAACGGCGTAAGGAGAATTCTGTTGCTCGGTCAGGACGCCCGAAGAACTCACCGCATACACGCTGACCGCATTGTCATTGGGTTGGTGCGCGGGAACGCACCCGACCGTACAAAGGTCATAATTGTCGGTTACGAAGAGAAGTTCCTGTGCCGCTCCGCCGGGCGGAGTAAACGCGATGGCCGAGAGCCCGCTCGGAAGCTTGCTGAGGAAGAGCGGACTTTGGTAGGTCGTACTTTGACTCACGAATGTGATTGAACCCGACCGCATGGCAAATACCGAAATCGACGGGCAGCCCAAAAAATCAGTGGCTTGCTCAGCATTCGTAACTGCCGAAGCAATCGAGGGGCAGGTCGTCGGCAGGGGAAACACGCCCCGATTGATCACGAACAAGAACTGTCCGGCGGCATCCCGCGCCATGGCCACCGCAGTGTCGGTGTAGGCGTTGGCTTGGGTACAGGGAGTCGCGGACGGGCTAACGCAAGTCCAAATTACCGGCGTGCCTGGGTTTGACAGGCTTCCATCCGAGTTCACCGAATAAGCGGAGATCGAAGCTGAAACAGGATTATTGGAGCCACACACGTCGTTCACGCACGGTATTCCCTGGTTCAGAACGAAAGCCGATCCGCCCGTCGGATCGAGCAAAATGTCCAGGGGAAGTCCGCACGGTTGGGGATTAGCGTCGCTCGGCGCTGTCTGGCAAGTACTGGCATTCGAATTGATCAGCGACAGGGTGCCGTTATCAAAATCGATGGAGAAGGAACTCACGTTGTACCCTATGCTGGGAATCCCCTGAGCGTTAGTCCCCTGGGTGAGCACATACAGGAGTCCCGAGGGACGGGACGAGGAACTGCCGCAATTGAGCAAAAACAAACTCAGGGCACACAGGCCCGCGAGCGCAACGACTCCACCTATTTTCTTCGACATCTATTCTCCAAGGGATTCTCAATCGGCACGCTTTAGCCGATTGGGGGTAGTCAGCCGCTTCCCATCCGCAGGCGATGCCCTGCCCGCCGTCACGGCGATTGCGGCCTGTGGCTGAAACAATTTGTTTATCAGGAACGAGCGGGAAGAGCAAACCCCTAGACAGGCGCACCAGCCGGAATCCGGATTTCCATCTCTAACCCACCCTCTTTGCGATTGGATGCACGAAGTTGCCCACCGTGCAGCCTGATGGCCCGATCCGCAATGGACAGGCCCAGACCCGCTCCTCCGGTCTGCCGGTTGCGGGCATCGTCCAGTCGATAAAAGGGCTCGAATATCTTTGGCAGTGCTTCGTCAGGAACGCCGGGGCCGGAATCCAGCACGCGAACCACAACCTCTTCGCCGTTGCCGTTCGCAGACTGCTGCCGCTCCAGTCGCACCTCCACCGTCGTGCCTTCAGCAGTATACCGCGTGGCGTTCCGCACCGCATTCTCGATGGCGCTGCGCAGCAGGTCGGGATCGCCATCGACCGGGAATTCATCCGCGTCGTCGCCCGGCACATCGGCCGGAGAGGTCACGCGGCAGCCCCGCCCCGGCGTTTCGTACTCGGCGTCGTGCGCCACCTCCTCGACCAACTCCCGCAGTGAAAAACGCGTCTTGCGCAGGCCGTCGGTCCCCGACTCCAGCCGCGCGATGGTGAGCAGTCTCTGGATCAGCTGATTCAGGCGGTCGGCTTCCATTTCGATCCGGTTCAGTGCGCTTTCGAGTTCAGGCGCGACTTCCGGGTCGACTGTAGAAGCAGTCCGTTGCCGCGCCAGCCCCAGGGCCACACTTAGCCGGGCCAGCGGAGACCGCAGTTCGTGGGAAACATCTTTCAGCAGCCGGGATTGCGAATCCACCAGCCCTTCGATCCGTTCGGCCATGCGATCAAAATCGCGCATCAACCCCGTCAGTTCGTCGCCGCGACCGCCCAAGGGCGCTCCGGTTCGCGCGCTCAAGTCCCCCGCCCCTAGACCCTGCACC
>Ga0074044_10004838_pt1 | contig 11087 bp, 10 predicted proteins | sample BogForMeECP23OM1_FD_94443 | JGI IMG/M metagenome (GOLD analysis project Ga0074044, IMG submission 94443) | Bog forest soil microbial communities from Calvert Island, British Columbia, Canada - Bog Forest MetaG ECP23OM1 | ecosystem: Environmental > Terrestrial > Soil > Wetlands ...
CGGGCTTGTTCGATTTGCTGGGGTCGGATGCCGCATCGGTCAGCGAGCGGTAGACGATAGTGTTGAGATTGGAATCGGTGGTCATCTCGGAGCCCCAGAAGCTCACGTTCATGGTGCCATCGGCGTTGATCGACTCGATGCGAAATTCGCGATCGTCACCACGGATGCGGTCCACCCATACGTCTCCCGCGTGCAAAGCGGGTGCGGCGACTTGAGGAGTGTCGGAGGCGGCGGCTAGCGCCGGCGCGGATGGGGGAGGAGGCGATGCGGAGTCGTGTGCGGGGGCGCAGCCCGCGATCGTCACTGCGGCAAGGATGACGGCGAGGAACGCGAGCTGGCATCGCGCGCGGTGCGCAAGGTTTCTGTCGACTGGAACCATGGTCACCCCGGGACTGGAATCACTTGCCGGTAGTCTAACGATCGCGCAGGCGGCAATCACGGAGCTTGCGTGACCGGCGATGTGCAAGCCGGCGGGCAGCCGGCAGCGCAGGATAAACCCTGTCCCTATTGAAATTTCCGTCTGAACCGGAATCTAGCAGCTGCGAGAATTGACTGGCGGCCCATCCCAAGACTCTAGACTTTTGACGCATTCGGAGTTTTTAGTAGCGACAGGCCAATTCAGCGTTCCGCTCAAGTCCAGGGTCCCGCCTTTCATCGAGAGTGGAGCATCGCGAGGAGAAAATTGAACAGGTTTGATCGAGTCTTCTGGAAGAAGGTCTGGTCGCTCACCAAACTTTACTGGTTCTCAAGAGAACGCCGCCTTGGCATGAAGCTGCTCGCGTGCGTGGCGGTGCTCAGCGTTTCTGGAATCGCCCTGGGGGCCTATAGCTCCTATCTGAACCGGGACTCGACCAACGCGCTGGTTGGGAAACATCTAGCGCAATTTTCTCATCTCATGTTGATCTGGGTGGCGGTGACCGCCGTCACGGTGGTGATGACAGTCTTCAGCCTTTACCTGGCCAGCTTACTCTACATTGAATGGCGCGAGTGGCTGACTCACTACTTCATCGATGCCGGATTCGCCGATCGCGCATTCTACCGCATGGGACTGCTTGGGAAGGTCGATAATCCCGATCAACGAATCAGCGACGACATCAGCGTTTTCGTCGCCTCAACCCAGACCTTCACTGTGACGCTGGTGTTCGCGTTGGGCGGGGTAGCCACCTATTTCGCAATTCTGTGGTCGATTTCATCATCACTGGCATTGATTCTGATCGGCTACGCCGTGCTGGGCACGTATTTCTCCGTCATGATCGGACGGCGGCTCGTCGGCCTTAACTACTACCAAGAGAGGTATCAGGCGGATTTCCGGTTCGGGCTGGTTCACGTGCGCGACAACGTGGAACCGATTTTCATCTATGGAGGCGAACAGCACGAGAGCGAGCAGTTGCGTCGGCGCTTTTCGAAAGTCGTCGGAAACTTCAAGCAGCTCATCCTGTGGCAGCGCAATCTTGGGTTCTTCACCGGCTCCTATGGGGGCGTGGTGGCGCTGGTTCCGTATTGGTTTCTCGCCGGGACCTACGCCGCCGGCCGGCTCCAATACGGACAGGTGGTCCAGGCCGCCACCGCTTTCATGGCGCTGCACGCGTCCCTGTCGATCATCGTCACCAGTTTCCCGTCACTGGCCCAGTACGCCAACGTAGTAATCCGCCTGGGCGAATTCCTCGACGAAGTGGAAGCCGCCCGAGAGGCCGAAACCGACGGGCGCGAGAAAATTGAAATTATCGAAGGTTCACAAGTGGGGCTTGAACACCTGACGTTGCTCACGCCCGGTGGAGGCAGGACCTTGGTCCGCGATTTGACTGCCGACGCCACGGCGTTTGAACCACTCCTTATCCAGGGTCCCAGCGGCACGGGAAAGACCTCTCTGATGCGCGCGATCGCGGGCATCTGGCGCGAGGGGAGCGGCAGGGTGACCCGTCCCGCGCTGTCGGACGTAATGTTCCTGCCACAGCGCCCCTACCTGATACTGGGCTCGTTGCGCGATCAGTTGACGTACCCGCGAGCTGCCGGAGTGAGCGATGAACAACTGCATGATGCTTTGAGAGCTGTGAATCTTTCGGACCTCTGCGAACGATTCGGCGGACTCGATGCGGAAATGCATTGGGCCGACGTGATTTCGCCGGGTGAGCAGCAGCGGCTCGCCTTCGCGCGTCTCTTGCTCGACCATCCGCGCTACGCATTCCTCGACGAGGCAACCAGCGCGCTGGACGTTGCCAACGAACACTTGATGTACGAGCTCTTGCACAAGCAGCGTATTCCATTCTTGAGCTCGGGCCATCGCCCGAGTCTGCTTAAGTTCCATCGCAACATCCTCCAACTATCTTCTGACAATAGCTGGAAGGTGGAACCGAGTTCTGAATTCGAAATTCTTACCAGCGCCGCGTGAGGATGCCGTCTGCAATGGAAGAGTTAAAGGGAAAAACCGCGGTCGTGACCGGCGCGGCGAGCGGCATCGGCAAAGCCCTGGCGGCGAAAGCCTGCTCAGAAGGGATGAACGTCGTGTTGGTGGATGTGGAGGAAGGCGCTCTCGCGAAGGTCCGCGATGAACTGGTGCGCGGCGCGCCCAAGGTTATCAGCGTGGTCGCAGACGTATCTCAGCCGCAAGCGGTTGATGAACTTGCGCGCGAGACGTTGGACGCCTTCGGAAGCGTCGACCTACTGTTCAACAACGCCGGAGTCGGCGCTGGTTCGACGGTTTGGGAAAGCACGCTCGAAGACTGGACGTGGGTGCTTGGGGTCAACCTGTGGGCCGTAATTCACGGAATCCGTACTTTTGTGCCGATCATGCTGAAACAGAATCGGCCGGCTCACATCGTGAATACCGCATCGATCGCGGGGCTGATAAAGGGACACCACAGCGCACCCTACGCCACGACCAAGCATGCAGTCGTTGCACTGACAGAACAACTGGCGGTGGAGTTCGAGAGAATACACGCTCCCATCAAAGCGTCGGTGCTCTGTCCCAGTTGGGTCAACACGCGCATCAACGAGTCGGGGCGCAATCGGCCAACGAATCTGCGCAACCGGACCCAGACCGAGCCAACTGCGGAAATGCTGAAGAGGTGGGAACAGATGCAGGAATTCATCAAGCGGGCCACCCCGCCTGCGGTTATTGCCGAGGTGGTCTTCGAGGAAGGAATTCGCAAGGAAAAGCTGTACATCATTCCTCACAAGGAAACCGCGCAGTATATCCGGAATCGCTTTGACGGTATCCTCAAGGACGTTTAAGGAAGGAGCATGAAAAAGGAAGTCACCATCTGGAGCGAAGGGACGCGGCTTGCCGCAGATCTGTTCCTACCCGATGATCTTCGCGATGGCGAGAAAAGGCCCGCGATACTGCTCTGTCACGGATGGGCTGGGCCTAAGTCTCATCTGAGCGCGACCTACGCCCCCTATTTCTGCAAAGGCGGGTTCGTATGCCTGACGTTCGACTACCGAGGGTGGTACGAAAGCGACGCCCGCATCGTCACACCGGAAAAGCAGCCGCAAGTCGATGCGGATGGTTTCATCACCGTTCGCGGAAAGCCCGTCAGAGAGGTAGTCGATCCGCTCGACCAGAATCGGGACATCAACAATGCGCTCGATTACCTGATCGCCGAACCTGCCGTGGACCCATCCAGGCTCGGTCTGTGGGGATCCAGTTTCGGCGGTGGTCATGTCCTCTACGTGGCGGGATACGATCCGCGTATCAAGGCAGTCGTGAGCCAGGTTCCGGGCATGGGACCGGCGCCGGATCAAAACGGGTTCGCCGCGCCTGCGCCGCAAGTGCAGAAGCTCGCCAGCGCCATGGCTCGAGGTGAAATCGATGCGCTCCCGCGCCCCAAAGAACAGCCCGAGTCGCTCAAGGGTATCGGAGACTTCAGGACGATGTGGCACTACCTTCCGCGGGTCGCCGCGGCGAACATAAGAGTGCCGACATTGATCATCGATCAGGAGCAGGAAGAATACGGCGGCCGCGAAAATTCGGGCCTAGCCGCGAAAAATGCGATTCCGCCAACCACTATCGTGAAGTATCACGTGTTTCCCGGAACCCATTACGATATCTACGAGAAAAATTACCGAGAGAGCGGGAAGATAGCGAGGGACTGGTTCTCGGAACATCTGATGCCTGAACGTTTGTAAGGCAATCATCGGAATAAGCCGCTCTGTGGCTCCTCAAAACCCGATCCGCATGGAATTTTCATTAAGGACAGCCGTCCGGGCCGCCCTTTGCGTCTCGCTTCGCGCGGATCAAGTTTTGAGGAGCCACGGTGCCGCTGACTGCCTTGTGGAAGAATGGAAAGCGCTTGACGGGATGGCGGAGGGGGTGGGATTCGAACCCACGAGCGACTTGCGCCGCTGCCGGTTTTCAAGACCGGTGCTTTCAACCGCTCAGCCACCCCTCCCTGGGGTCTCCGGGATTTATAGCATTTTTGATCGCGGCGCGACGGCATGAGATCGGCGAGGCTCTGATTGACGGCGGGATCGGCGTGGCGAGGAGGAGGTTTCCCCGCCGGCGATACCGGAAAGCATGACGGGATCGCGGTCGGTGAATTCGGCGAGGAGAGATAGTCTAATCGGGTCCGCCGTTGCGTGCGGATTTGTTGGCCGCGAACTCGCCGGCGGCCAGCGTGAGGCGATTGTAGAAAGCCTCGCCGAAGCCCGCTTCGATAGCCATGCGGCATTCCGCGAACATCGGGTCGCCTTGTTGCATTTTCAGACACGGAAGCAGCAAATCGTTTTCCGCTTCCAGCAGCGACGCGGTATCGCGCGAGATCGCGGTCAGGAAAGTCTCGCCGGTTTCAAAGCGATAGACGACGAGCGGAAAAAGAACGCAGGTCAGCGGTTTGATCGAGGCGACCGGGACGCCCTTTTCGAGCGCGAGGGAATGAATCCCACAACGCAACTGGCCCTGCCCGTCGCGATAGGAGAACCCGCAGCGGCCTTTTTCCTTGACCAGCAGAGTTTGATTCGATTCCCCGAAAAACTCCGTGACCTTTCGCCCGGCCGTGACTCGGTCGCCATCGTAGCGGTGCAATAGCGCGATGATTTCATCGCCGTTGGCGACGATCCGGTTCCGCTCTTCCGGAGTGATTTCGACCTGATAGTCGGTGCAACAGGACTCGGTGGAATGATCGCGATCGATGCCGGCGCACGTCCTCGTGTCGCATCGAAAGCGCGTTTCAAACAGCGCACCCGCATCCACCATGATCCCATCTACCGTCGCCAGCAGTCCGCGCCCCTTGAGCGCATCGATGTACCTGCGCCACGGGCTCTCGTTGTAATCGCGAAGCCATCGCGTGAGCGTGGAACTGGGATTGGTGGGTTCGGTTGTGCTCATCTGATTTCCCGCATCATGCGACGTGCAGTCTTTTGAGCTGCGGATCGTCCCGCCGCCCCTCCAAGTCTTGCAATATGCTCACTCCGCGATCGCCAGTCTACCAAAACCGTTGATTGGAGAGAGACGCGCGCACTTTGCCGGTCGTGATGGTCTTTTTCTTCTCGAACGCCGGGAAGGAAATCACGCGGCGAAGGAATGCCGCGCGAGATCACGTTCGCCGCCTGCGGCTCCTCAGTGCAGGCTCTTCACTCCGCAGACTGCAGAGGCCCCTCTCCCTCCGCTCAGGGCGCCGAAGCGGCGGTTCAGGATGACGGATAAGTTGGTCAAGTTATTTATGGGACAGCACGCCAGCAGGACTTTTCATTCCTATCGGTTCGAATGGTTCTGTCTCCTTTGGCGCCATCTGGTGCGTTTAGAAACTGACGCCGGCGCAATTGCCGCGATCATTTCTGGCATGACTTTGGCGTACTCCCGGGCACGGCGACCGACGGCCGTCCGTCGCGTGACCGCGTTAAACGGATTCGGAAGGTGTGGACCAATGGCCGAGTACCAGGGATACGAAATCAGGCAGAATCGCGAGACTGGAAGATGGGAAATCTTCTGGAAGGAAAAGAAGCTGGAGGGGGAGTTTGCGCGTCAAGCGGATGCGGAAGAATGGATAGATGACCAATTCCCCTCGCACCGGTTCTGAGTCCGATGCTCCGCCGACGTCGCGCGGCACGTCGGACCGGTGTCGTACGACCTTCAGTACCGGGCGTCGCTAATTATTCTGTGAGGTGCGGCCCAAGCCGTTCTGGATCGTTTGCAGATATGCCACGAGTTTCGCGATACGCGCCTTAATATCCGCCTCGTTTGCACTTCCTTCGACGTAGAAGCGTTGGCCCCATACCGGCATATCGCGGGTGCCATGGGCTTTGACGTCCGATCTGCCGTCGATAAAGCGCGCGATCTGGCTTGCGGGCAACGGATTCCCATAGCGTTCGGAGAGCAAGCGTAAATTCGCCGGCGGCGTGGTCAGTGTTCGAGCGACGGGGCCGTTGCCCTCGCCTCTGGGGCCATGACAGGAGGCACAATATTGCAGATAGAGCGCGTGCCCCTGAGCGACATCGCCGGCGGCGGCGATCGGCATGCGCGGCAGCATCAGGCAGATCGCAGCAAAGATTCCCGTAACAATTCGTCCAGTTGTTTGGTTCATTCGGTTTCCTGCTAATTCGGGAGTTAGGCTATCATTCTCCAGGCGAAGTCGTGGTTTGTGGTGAAGATTTCCGGTCATTCGTTTAAGCTTAACAAAATGCAGCTAAAACCGTGCCAGCGAAAGCAGGAGCGCCAATTTTGCGCAACAGAATTTTGAGGATTAGGGTCGATTTGACGGGGTATTTTTGATGTCTTCCGCAGAATCACTGGAGAAATGCGATGCCGGTCAGCAGCCGTCCGCCCCTGATGACAATTCTGTCACCGGCGCGAGCCGACCCGGTCCCCGACACTATCATCTGCTGTGGGACTACGAGCTTAAGTCTTTAGAGCCGATCGCGAAGATCATGCTGGATCGGCTCGAAGAGGTGGTCGACTACTGGCAGAAGCTCTACGCTCTCCATTTCGGCGAGGAGCGTTCCCTGGCGGAGAGCGAGTTCCACGAGATTTTCTTTTCGGCCCTGTCCAGAAACATCAAGGACCTGCTCCGTGGCGACATGGATCAGTATGCAGTCGACACGATTCGCACCGGCGAACTGCTGTGCGAGCGGCACGTACCGTTTGCCGAGGTGGTTGCGTCCCTTCATTTGTACGAGGAAAGCGCCTACCAGGTGTTTCCCACTCCCCAGCCCTCGCTTGAGATTTACACGGCGTTCGACAAGCTCAGTCACGTCCAGATGATTCTGCTCGCCGATGCGTATTTTCGATCGGCGTCGGCCACGGCAGGTGCTCGCATCCAAGCGCTTGAACGGCAAGCGGCGCTGCTGGAAAAGACCGAGCGCCGCGTTTTTCATGGTTTGGTCGGCGGCAGTCCGCTCATGTGGGATCTGTACGACCGGATCGGAGCGGCAGGTGACACGCGCGGCACCGTGCTGATAGTCGGCGAAAGCGGAACGGGCAAGGAGCTGGTGGCACGCGCGATCCATGAGTGCGCCGCGGCGCCAGGCGCCCCCTTCATCGCGTTCAATTGTGCCGCGATTCCGAAGGACCTGATTGAGAGCGAGCTGTTTGGCCACAAGCGCGGAGCATTCAGCGGTGCGAACGCGGACCATCTGGGGCTCTTCCGTGCCGCCGAAGGCGGCACGCTGTTCCTCGATGAAGTCACGGAGATGAGCGCGGAGACTCAGAGCAAGCTGCTCCGTGCGGTTCAGGAACGGACGGTACGGCCGGTCGGCGCCACGCGCGAGATTCCCGTCGACGTTCGCTTGATCGCGTCAACTAATCGCGACCCTGAGGAAGCGGTGCGTGCCGGGGCGCTGCGCGAGGATCTCTACTACCGGTTGCAGGCGGGAGTGCTGCAGGTGCCCCCGCTGCGCGAGCGACCGGAGGATATCCCGCTGCTCGTGGAGCATTTCATCCGGCTTTTCAACGAAAAGCTGCAGCCAAAGGTTCCCGTACAAGGCATCGAGAAAGACGCCCTCGAAGCGATGCGGCGATACCGATGGCCCGGCAACGTCCGCGAACTCTCCAACGCTATCGAAGGCGCGTTTACCTTCGGACGCTCGCCGATGATTCGGCTGCGCGATCTGCCTCGTTCGGTTGTCCAGAGCAACGGCACCGGGCGGCTACAGGCGCACGCCGCATTGCCGCAGGAGCCTAGTGTGCCGGTTGGGTCGTTTGCCGAGGCCGAGCGTGATTTGATTGCGCGTGCGCTCGCCAGCACGGGCGGGAACAAGGTTGCGGCGGCGAGTCTTCTGCGCATCTCGCGCAAGAAACTCTACGCAAAGATCGCCAAGTACAACCTATAGTCCTCGGTCCCGCTTCAAGCCTCGCCTCGGGCCGCTTTCTTTCCGCCCTCGGGCTTTTTGGCCTCGGTGTTCTCGACCTGAATCTTTATCTGTTGGGGCGCGTGTTCCTTGGGCATCGTCGCCGTCGTTTCGAGCACACCGCCGTGGTAGCCTTCAGATCTTCGGCCTTGATTCCTTCGGGCAGCTGGACGCTGCGCTCGAACGGGCCATAGTGCGTCTCGCGCCGAAAAGTAATGCGCATTCCTGGTTTCGCTCGTTTCCTCGCGCGAGCCTTTGATGGTGAGGAACCCGCCGGTGACTTTGATATCGACGTTCTTGGGATCGATACCGGGCAGATCGGCGCGCACCGTGAATTTGTTGCCATCTGCAAATGATTCCAGCGCGGGCCGAAGCGGAAGCGACTCCTACTCCTTGAACCAGTTGTGGCGCTCCATGCCGAACCGTTCGACCAGATCATCGTGTTCGTGCCGAAACTTCTCCAACTCCTTTGACGCACGCCATTTTTCCATCAATGTCACTTGCCGACATCCCCCTGGACTAGTTACTTTCGTGCATTTCAGCGGGCCGCTTCGCGTGCAGGATGTGCATGACTTCGTCGTCGCTAATCTGATGAAAGTCACGGTAGAACTGGCCGACCGCGAGGAAACCTTCCGGCCTTTCCAGGCATACGATCTCATCCGCATCGTCCCGCAGAGCTTCAATGGCCTCCGGCGACGCGACCGGGACCGCCAGCACTATGCGTTTCGGCCCGGCCCGGCCTCAATAACGTCCCGATTGAAAATCGAGCGTGGATAGTCGCCGTCGACGAGGAAGTCGATGTCAAAAGCGTTGTCGCGATCGGACGCTTCTTCCTCAGTAAGCAGATCGAACAGAAGCATGCCGATGCCCCGGTGTTGCAGCCTCGCAGCGAAGAGTAGACTGCGCGGGCTCAAGCGGCCGCTGCCGTGGGCAAACAGTACGATGCCAATGGCGTCCCGCGGAATAGCCAGTTCGCCTTCCAGCCTCACCGAGTCCGAGGGAATGACAACTGGCTGCGGCTTATGTACTGTTTACTCATTGCGGCCTGCAGCCGCGCGCCTAATCGAAGCGCGGCGGTGTGCGTTCTTCCTTTTCTTCGCGAACCTCCGTCAACGTCGCTTCGCTCAGAAGCAGCAACGTCGCAGCCGAGGCCGCGTTCTCGAGCGCGAGACGAACGACCTTGGTGGGGTCGATCACTCCCGCTTCCATGAGATCGACGTAAGTTCGGTCGGCTGCGTCGAAGCCCCAGTTGCCGGTGTGCGTCTGCATTTCGTGAACGACTACGCCGCCGTCCACGCCCGAGTTCTCGGCGAGTTGACGTGCAGGCTCCTTGAGTGCGCGGGCCAGGATTCGCAGGCCGGTAAGTTCATCGCCTTGGCAGGTTGCGGCCTCCTGCTCGATGGTTGCGGCTGCACGCAACAGGGCCAGCCCGCCGCCCGGAACGATGCCTTCGGCAACCGCGGCACGGGTCGAGCTGATGGCATCGTCAAGGGCTTCTTTGCGGCTCTTCAACTCGGATTCCGAAGGAGCCCCAACTCTGATCACCGCAACGCCACCCGCGAGCTTACCGAGCCGTTCCTTGAGCTTGTCGCGATCGTAATCGCTCGTGGTCTTGCTGATCAGCTGGCGGAGTTGATTCTTGCGCGCCTCAATCAGGTCTTTCTTGCCGAGACCCCCGATGATCTTGGTGCTCTCATGATCGGCGACTATCCTCTGGGCCCTCCCGAGACAGGACATATCCGCATTCTCGAGTTTCATTCCGATGTCTTCGGAGACGACGCGCCCGCCCGTCAGGATTGCGATGTCTTCGAGCATCTCCTTGCGCCGGTCGCCAAAGCCGGGCGCCTTGACCGCGACGCACTTGAGCGCGCCGCGCAACTTGTTGACCACCAGCGTGGCCAGCGCTTCGCCGTCCACGTCTTCGGCGATGATCGCAAGCGGCTGTCCTTCGCGCGCGATCTGCTCGAGAAGCGGAATCAAGTCTTTCATCACGCTTATCTTTCTGTCGGTGACGAGGATCAGCGCGCCTTCCAGCACCGCTTCCATCTTCTCGGGATCAGTGACGAAGTAGGGAGACAGGTACCCGCGATCGAAGGCCAGGCCCTCGACCACCTCGAGTTGTGTTTCGGTGGTTTTGGCTTCCTCCAGCGAGACGACGCCCTCCGCGCCAACTTTCTCAAACGCGTCGGCCACCAGTTCGCCGACTGCGGCATCGTTGTGAGCGGAGATCGCCGCGATTTGCTGCTTCTCGCGGCGGCTCTGAACCGGACGCGACAATGAACGCAGAGACTCCACCGCACTTTTCACGCCGCGATCTATGCCTCGCTTCAAATCGATGGCGCTGGCGCCGGCCGCGACGTTGCGCACGCCTTCAGCGAAGATTGCATAAGCCAGAATAGTGGCGGTGCTGGTTCCGTCGCCCACAGCTTCGCCAGTGCGTTCCGCGGCCTGCCGAATCATCTGCGCGCCGAGATTTTCACAAGGGTCCCTGAGCTCGACTTCTTTGGCGATCGTCACGCCGTCGTTGCAGACGACCGGCACGCCGAAGCTCTTCTGAATGAGGACGCACTTGGACTTCGGTCCCAGCGTTATCCGGACCGCGTCGGTGAGCGTTCTGGCGCCGCGAAGAAGTTTCTCGCGAGCCTCGGATTCGAAGTGTAATTCCTTGTAAGCCACGTTCCTCCTGCCATCCGCTTTTCAGTTTTCAACTACTCGGCCTGTGCCTCGGCAATTCGATGGCGGGGCGTTGAAATTGACGCGAGCGTGCGCGTCAGTTCGGCATCGGTTGCGGAAAGCGCCACGCGCTC
>Ga0074044_10004839_pt1 | contig 11086 bp, 11 predicted proteins | sample BogForMeECP23OM1_FD_94443 | JGI IMG/M metagenome (GOLD analysis project Ga0074044, IMG submission 94443) | Bog forest soil microbial communities from Calvert Island, British Columbia, Canada - Bog Forest MetaG ECP23OM1 | ecosystem: Environmental > Terrestrial > Soil > Wetlands ...
CATGAGCTTGAAGACACGCCCGCCATGCTGCGCGACCAACGGCATCAAGACATTGTGGCGGCGTGCCCGCAGCAGCGCCATCGTGCCCACCTCATCCTGCTCCATGAGGCGGCTATAGCCAACCACGTCGGCGGCAAGAATGGTGGTGAGACGGCGTTGAGCGCGTTCTTCGACCATTCCGAACGACTGCTTTCAGAGAAGGCTGTACACGAGATTGTATCGCCACTCTCTTTGGGAGTCTATCGGGCCGGACTTCCGGAAAGGGTCAGGGACGGCTGTAGGGGCACCTCCGCGACGGGTCCGCTCGTGCTCCATGACCGGACCTTGCCGGCGCTGATCGCCTCGACTGGATTGTGCTAATAGCTGTCGTTCACGAGCGACTGGGCGCAACGCCATTCCTAAATCGGCGGACGCCGCAAGGAGACGCCGCGCTAGTGGTACGAATCTGACATTTTCCACCCGCGCAAACGCGGACCCCCGGACTGAGACCGAAAGCTTGGCGGGGTGGTTCGCAGATGCGGCTGGCGGCGTTCTGTTCGGGATACTATCCTTCTATCAACCGCCCATGAGCGGACATAGGGAGAGTGCAATGCGGATCGCAGTCTGGGCCGCCGCGTGCTTCCTCGTTTCTCTGACCTAGCCGACGCCGTCATCGAGCGCGCCGCCCGGCTGGCCGGCCTCACTGACGATCGGCACGGCCTCGCCGGGCGGCGCCTATATTGTCTATGGCCCCCCCTTGGCGGCCATCCTCACCGAAGCGCTCGGCATCCCGGTGTCAGCGGAATCGACGCAGGGCCCGGATCAAAACATCCTGCTGATCGAAAGAGGCACCCTGCAGCTCGGGTTCGTCTCGACCGGGGCAGCACTGCAAGCCTGGAATGGCACCGGCACCTGGACGGGCGGCAAGCAACTCCGGACAATGCGCGCGTTGTTCCCAATGTACGACACCCCGTTTACCGCTCTCGTTCTGAAGAGCGCCGGAATCCACACCTTCGCCGAAATGGCCGGCAAACGGGTCAGCGCTGGCCCGCACGGCGGCACGGGCGGAAACTACGTTGCGGACTTCTTCAACGCGCTCGGGATCCCGGTGAAGGCGCACTATGGCGCCTGGACCACGATGGCCTCGGAGATGAGGTCCGGGTTGCTTGACGTGCTGGTGGGCGCGGCCGGCGTTCGGCATCCCACTTTGGCCGAGCTCGACGCCACAGAGGCGGTTGAGTACATCGCGCTGAATGCCGGCGAGATCGCCAAGCTGCGTGCGGCAATGCCCGAATTCACTCCGTCGGTGGTGCCGGCGGGCACCTACCCGTCGCTGAAAAGCGATTACGCGACCGTCGGCTTATATAATTTCGCCGTCGCCAGCAAGGATCTGCCCGACGACTTGGTCTACAGCATCCTCAAGGCGTTCTACGCCAATCACGATCGCATGGTGAAGGCATACGCGCAAGCGACGGAAAGCGTCGTCGAAAATGTGAAGCGCAACGAGTTTATACCGTACCACCCGGGCGCCGTGCGCTATTACCGCGAGATCGGGGTCGAGATATCGGCGGCCTTGGTCCCGGCAAACTGAGCCGCTACGCCGCCGCGCCCAATAGCGCCATACTTCCCGCCGACGCTGCTCGCCCGCGCCGAAAAAGTGATCGAATGGGACGACGCGACTTCTGCTGTGGATCAAATTGCAAAGAACGGCGCCCTTCGTGCCGTGTCCGATTGGCACCTGATTCCGGAAGTGCGGCTGCACGTGACCGCGCACCCCAACCGCGGCACCGGCCGTCATATTGTCAACCGCGTAGTGACGATTACAAGGGCGGGTGGGGGCAGCGCCTCACGCGGCGCGCGCTTGGGCGTCGAAGCCGATGCAGGCAAGTCGCACGGTTTTAGGCAGGAGATGCGAGCCTGCCTCATAATAGCGCCACATCCGCGGGCTGACACCCAAGGCCCTCGCCGCCTCGCTCTGTGTCATCCGACGTGCCTTGCGCCATGCGCGCAGCCAGGCAGCTTCCTGTTCCAGTGCGAGGCGCCAGAGCGTGTCCGAGGAGATCTCCAGATCGGGCGACCAATGGGCGCACCAGCCCCACTCGCCAACCTCGACCGCGCGAAATAGCTTGTCGCCGCGGCGGAGCGGCGCAAGAACCGCGTAGTGCGCCAAGTGCCTCGATAGATCGACGATGCTTTCAGCACCACCCTTCCAGGTGATGACCAGGCGGCGAGCTTTGTCGGCGCGAACCGCCCTTATATTCGGCGTATTGGTAGCCACGCTCAAACCCTCCGATTTAGACGCACCCATTCGGCGTGCAAGAGATCGCGGCTCTCCTTGGCCCAGGCCATCGCCTCGCGCACCTGACGCACCTCGCCAGCCCGCGCGGCCATCGTCTTGATCTCGACAAGAACGCGGAACCCGCGGCCTTCGATGTGAAAGTGCGGCGGCATATGATCACCCGCGTAGATCGATATCTTGCAGTTGGCAAAACGGCGGATGGTCGGCACTGCGGCGCCACCTCAAAGCTCGAGTTAGGCAATGGTTGCCTCAAAGTCAAGCGGCAAAGAGAGCGCCTCAAAGCGCCACGCAAATCTTCCCGAAATGCGCGCCCGCCTCCATGTGGCGCAGTGCTGCGGGGAGCTCGGCGAAGGGGAAGGTGCGGTCGATCACCGGATGGAGGCCGTGCGCGACGATGGTGCGGTTCATCGCCTCGAACATCTCCTTGGAGCCGACGCTGATGCCGTAAAGCCTGGCACTCTTCATGATGATGGGCATGGGATCGAAGGAGGAGCCCTTGCCCGAAAGCACGCCGATGACGGCAATGAGGCCGCCCGGACGGAGGGCGCGGAGCGAGCGCTGAAGCGTGCCGGCGCCGCCGACCTCGACGACGCGGTCCGCACCCAGGCCTTGGGTGAGCTCGAGCACGCGCTCGTCCCACGCGGAGCTCGTGCGGTAGTTGATCGTGGCATCGGCGCCGAGCGCCTCGAGGTGCCGGCAGCGCTCGTCGCGGCTCGAGGTCGCGATCACGCGGCAGCCCCTCAGCTTGGCGAACTGAAGGGCGAAGATCGAGACCCCGCCCGTGCCTTGCGTGACCACGGTCTCCCCACTCCCGACCGGCTCGTCCGCCTCGAGTGCGTGCCACGCCGTGACGCCGGCGCAGGGCAGGCAGGCGGCCTCCGCGAAGGAGAGGTGGGCCGGCACGGGCAAGAGTCCCGCCTCGTCGAGTGCCACATATTCGGCGAGCATGCCGCGATAGCCCGCACCGAGTGCCGACGCCCGCGCCTCCGGCCCGATCGGTCCCGCAAGCCAACGCTGGAAGAAGGCGGCGACGACGCGGTCGCCGGGGGCGAAGCGGCTCACCCCAGGGCCGATCGCCGCCACCTCGCCGGCACCGTCCGAGCCCGGAACGAGCGGCAGCTTGAGGCGGCGGCTGTACTCGCCCTTGACGATGAGGAGGTCGCGGTAGTTGAGCGAGACCGCGCGCACGCGCACCAGCACCTCGCCCGGCCCCGGCTCGGGGCGGGCGAGCTCGACCGGGCGCAAGGCGGCGAAACCATAGGGCTCGAGAAGGTGATAGGCCTGCATGGGATACCTCAGGTCAAATGCTCGAGGTCGATGTACTCGGCGGTCTGCATTTCGATGAGCCGCGAGGCGGCACGGCGAAAGAGCCCGGCCACGTCGCCGATGGGGCAGATGCGATCGGGCTCCGCGTCGGCCGCGCAAACGAGATGGACCCTGTGCTCGTAGAGCTCGTCGATGAGGGTGACGAGCCGGCGCGCCTCGTTGCGCCGCTCAGGTCCGAGACGCGGAATGCCGTCGAGCACGACGGCGCGATAATGCTGCGCGATCGCCAAGTAATCGGCGGGCCCGAGCGGCGCCTCGCAAAGCTCGGCGAAGCTCGCGTGGAGCACGCCGTTCGCGGCACGCGCAAGCCTGAGCGTGCGGCCCTGCACGATGATTGTGTCGGGGCCCGCCTCGGCGCCGTCGCTCAAGGCCTTGAAGGATTGGCTCAAGGCGGCGCTCGCCGCCGCACCGAGCGGGGTCAGGTAGGTGCGCATGCCGCGCAGGCGCTGCCGGCGCCAATCGACCCCCCCTGCAAGATGGAGCACGTCGAGCTTCTCCTTGATGAGTGCTAAGAAAGGCAGGAAGAGCTCGCGCTTGAGGCCTCCCTTGTAGAGCTCGTCGGGCGCGAAGTTGGAGGTGGCGACGACGACGACGCCGGCTGCGAAGAGGGCCTCGAAGAGGCGCCCGAGAATCATGGCGTCCGCGATGTCGGTGACGTGGAACTCGTCGAAGCAGAGGAGCCATGCCTCTTCTGCGAGCGCGTGCGCCAGAGGGGCGATGGTCGCGCCCTTGCCCCTCTGGCGGAAGCGGTGGATGCGCTCATGCACCTCAAGCATGAAGGCGTGGAAGTGGACGCGCCGCTTGCGGGGGGTCGCCGCGTGCGCGAAGAAAAGGTCCATCAGCATGGATTTTCCCCGCCCGGCGTCGCCGCAAAGATAGAGGCCCTGCGGCGTTGCCCCGTGGCCGCTCAAGCGCCCGAGCCGGGCCTTCCAGCCGTTGCCGTTTGGCACCGGCCGGTAGCGCTGCAGCGCATTCGCGAGCGCCTGCAGCTTCTCGGCGGCAAGGAGCTGGGCGGGATCGGGGTTGAGCTTGCCGGCCTCGCGCAAAGCGCGATAGGCACCGAGCGGTCCCCGTAGGCTTGAGGTGCTGGTCATCAACCGGCGAGCGGCATCGCGGGCTCCCCGCCTCAGCGCCCGCCCGAGACGCGGAGCGTGGTGCCGGTCACGTAGGAGGCGGCGTCGGAGAGGAGCCAGAGAATCGCCTCGGCGACCTCGTCTGCCGTGCCGCCGCGGCCCAGCGGGACCATGGGCCCCAATTTCTCGACACGGTCGGGCATCCCCGCCGAGGCATGGATCTCGGTGTCGATGAGGCCGGGGGCGACCGCGTTCACCCTGATGCCCTCGCGCGCCACCTCGCGGCTCAAGCCGATGGTGAGCGTCTCAATCGCACCCTTGGAGACGGCGTAATGCACGAACTCGCCGGGTCCGCCCAAGAAGGCCGCCATGGAGGAGAGATTGACGATGGCCCCCCCCGCCCCGCCGCGCGCGGTCGACATGCGGCGCACCGCCTCGCGCGCCGCGAGGAAGGCGCCGAGCACGTTGACGTCGAAGAGCTCGCGCAAGGCGGCAAGCGGCACGTCGGCGGCCCGGCTCGCAGGACCGACGATGCCCGCGTTGTTGACGAGACCGCGGACCCTGCCGAAGGCCTGCTCCGCCGCATCGAAGAGACGCACGACATCGGCCTCCTCGGCCACGTTGCCGCGCACGGCCAAGGCGCGGCCGCCCGCCTGCTCGATCGCGGCCACGACCTTGTCCGCGGCCTCGCGGTTGCCGCGATAGTTGAAGCAGACGTCATAGCCGCGCCGCGCTGCGAGACGCGCGGTGGCAGCACCGATGCCGCGGCTGCCGCCGGTGATGACGAGCGCACTACCCATGCGAGCTCCTTGGTTATCCGTCATGCAGGGACCGGGGACGGCATGCCCCCCTCCCATCGGCCGCTCCTCAACGGGCGGCCGATCCCCCTCAAGGGGGGAGGGAAGACCTTTTTGACATGCGCTATGCGCCCCCTCCCCCCTCGAGGGGGAGGGTTGGGGTGGGGGGTGGCGCGCCAGATCATCGCTGCAGGTTTCACGGTGCACGACTGCAGCGGCTCCCGCCTACTGCGCCGCCTGCGGGCGGTTGCTGCGGGCGAAGGCCGCCTCCATCTCCCGGCGCAGGCGGACGGCGATGTCGTTCGCGTCAACCGCCACATCCGACCAGCGCAAGGCACTACCGGCCTTCACGGCAGCCTTGAGCTTGACCTTGTGCGCGAGCCCGATCGGGAGGCAGCCGAGCTCGAGCGAGCGCTCGGCGGGCATCAGCTTGCCGTAGACCATGTAGCCGCCCTCGCCGTCGAGCACCTCGCCTGAGGCGAGGTCGCGCTTAGCTGTCGCGACCGCATCGCCCATGAAGGCCCGGGCCGAGCCTGTCGCCTCGCCGCGCAGTGCCGCCGAGGCGACGCTGATGCCGAGCTCGAGCCCGATCAGATGATAGGGGCGATAGAGTGCCGCGTAGCGCCCGCTCTCGTCGGTCAAGAGGCCGTATTCGGCGAAGCAGCGCTTCACATAGTCGCTCGGCGCCTCGAAGGTGACATAGACGCCCCAGCGCAGGTCGCGGAAGACGGGGCTGCCGTCGCGCTTGAGGCTGGAGACCACCTCGACGGTGCCCTTGTGCGCGAGCGTGCCGCCATCGCCGCGCGGCCGGCACACGCCCGGCAGATCATCGACGCCTGCGGGCGGAAAGCCGAGCCCGTCCGCTTGCGGCACCAGCCCCGTCGCGTTCGCCACCGCCGCCATCTCGATCGCCGACTTCGTGCCATCGAGGAAGGAATTGAACATCTGGGGATTCATCCCGCCGGCGGCGGCCGCCTCGGGCGTCAAGCCGTAATAGGGCCACACGGTCTCGGGCGTCGATTGGTGGTACTCGGGGAGATATTTGGTGCCCTTGCCCGCGGCCACGATGTCGAGGCCGATGGCGCGCGCCCAATCGACCTGCTCGGCGATGAGGGCCGGCTGGTCGCCGTAGGCCATGCTGTAGACCACTCCCGCCTCGCGCGCCCTCTTTGCCAGCAGCGGGCCCGCGAGCACGTCGGCCTCGACGGTCACCATCACCACGTGGCGCCCGCGGCGGATCGCCGCCATGGCGTGACGCAGGCCGGCGGCGGGCACACCCGTCGCCTCGATCACCACCTCGAGCCCGTCGGCCGCGATGAGCGCCTCGGCGTCATCGCTGAGACATACCGTGCCGCGCTCCACTGCCTCGGCGAAGCTCGCGGCACCGATCTGGGCGGCGGGCCAGCCGGTGCGCTCGAGGGCGGCCCGCGCTCGCGCGGGCGAAAGGTCGGCGATGCCGACAAGCTGCAGGCCCGCCGTGCGCCGCGCCTGCGCCAGGAACATGGTGCCGAACTTGCCGGCGCCGATGAGTGTCACGCGGACGGGCCGGCCCTCCTCCGCGCGCTTTCCGAGCAAGGCGTTGAGATTCAAGGGGGTCGTCCTCCGCGCATGTCCAGACCGCACCCGGACGCTAGCACGGCGAGCGGCGGCGATCCAGGTTCCGGGCGGCAACTCATGACACGGACCCCTGCAATTGCTATCCTTCCCGCGTCAGGCTGGCATTGTCGGAGCTCGAGCCCATGGCCGTCTCCATCCGCCCGCTCCATCCCACCATCGGAGGCGAGGTCTCGGGATGCGACCTCACCAAGCCCTTGGCGCGCGAGGAGGTGGCCGCGATCGAGGCGGGGATGGACCGCCACGCCGTGCTCGTCTTCCGCGACCAGCGGATCAGCGACGAGCAGCAGCTCGCCTTCACCCACAACTTCGGCGAGATCGAGAACTCGGCCGGCGGCAACATCACCAAAGCGCACGAGAAGCGCCTTCCGCCGCAGATGATCGACGTCTCCAACCTCGACCGGGAGCACAAGCCCCTCGCCCGCGACGACCGGCGGCGCTATTTCAATCTGGGCAACCGGCTGTGGCACTCGGACAGCTCCTATCGCGCGATCCCGGCCAAGTACTCGCTCCTCTCGGGCCGCGTGATCGCAAAGACGGGCGGGGACACCGAGTTCGCCGACATGCGCGCCGCCTATGACGCGCTGGACGAGCGCACCAAGGCCGAGATCGAGGACCTCATCTGCGAGCATTCGCTGCTCTATTCCCGCGGCGCGCTCGGCTTCACCGAGTTCACGCCGGAGGAGTGCGCGATGTTCAAGCCCGTGCGCCAGCGTCTCGTACGCACGCATCCCGTCACGGGCCGCAAGTCGCTCTATCTCGCCTCGCACGCCGGCACCATCCTCGGCTGGCCCGTGCCGGAGGCGCGCGCCTTCCTGCGCGACTTGACCGAGCACGCGACGCAAGCAAAGTTCGTCTACGTGCACAAGTGGCGCGCCTTCGACCTCGTCATGTGGGACAACCGCCAGACCATGCACCGGGTGCGCCGCTTCGACGAGAGCGAAGTGCGCGACATGCGCCGCACCACGGTCGCCGGCGACGCGCCGACCGTGGCGCAGGCGTAACGGCTGCGGAATAATGATGAAGTTGCCCTCGCCCTTCGAGACGGCGGCTTCGCCGCCTCCTCAGGGTGAGGGCAACTCGTTGAAACGTAAACGTCCTCATGGTGAGGAGCGCGGCCGCAGGCCGCGCGTCTCGAACCATGAGGATCTTCGAATGAGTGTTTCCGCAGACTCCTAGGCGCGCTCACGCAAGCCTTCGACAGCGGAACGCCGTCGTGCGATCGAACCAAGGGAAGGGAGCCATGAACGAGGACATCTTCAACATGGACGTGCGCAAGTTCCTGAAGACGGTCGGCGTCACCTCCCAGCGCGAGATCGAGGCGGCGGTGCGCCAAGCGCTCGCCGCCGGCAAGCTCTCGGATGGGGAGACGCTCCAGGCGAGGATGGTGCTCACCATCGACAAGCTCGGCCTCAGTCACAAGATCGCGGGCACCATCAAGCTCAGCTGAGCTGCCGGACCCCTCAAGGCTCCCTTGCCAGCATGAGCTCGGCGAGCTCGCGCGCCATCGCATCGCCCGTCGCCTCGAGCCCGGCGATGGTGCCGCGGCGGTCGGCCTCGCTCTTGATCTGGTTGAGCTTGAACTTGCCCTCGATGCGCTCGATCGGCATCTCGAAGGCGATGATCGCCTTCTGCATGCCCTCGAGGTAGGCCTCGCGCTGGCTCGCGAGCTGCCACGGGCGCGCCGAGCCGCTTTCGAAGAGCCGCACCATGCGCTCGAGAAGGGCGCGCACGCGGGCCGGATCGGCGCTCACCTGCGGCCTGCCGTAGGCGTGGACGACCGTATAGAGCCAGGTCGGCACCACGTCCACGGAGGCGTACCAGCTCGGCGAGACGTAGGCGTGCGGGCCGCTGAAGATGGCGAGGGCCGGGGTCTTGCCGTCGAGGATTTTCCCGTGGGAATTGGCGCGCGCGATGTGGCCCACGATGGTGCCCTTCTCGCCGCGCTCGCGGTCGATCAGGAGCGGGAGGTGGGTCGCGAAGGGAGCGCTGTCGAGGGTACCGGTCAAGATGGCGAAGCTGTGCTCCTCCATGAAGCCGTGGAGGGTCGCGAGATCCTCGATCTCGAAGCCCTTGGGGATATACATGGTTCTGTCCTCTTCTCGCCGGATCCAGGCGCGCGGCCGAGGGCTGAACGTAGCGGGGAAAGTGGCATCCCCGAAAGAGCCACTTTATGGGCTTTTCGGAACCACTTGCCGCCTCAGCGGCGCCCGAGGATGAGCCGCTTGATCTCGCCGATCGCCTTGGCCGGGTTCAAGTGCTTGGGGCAGGTCTTGGTGCAGTTCATGATCGTGTGGCAGCGGTAGAGGCGGAAGGGATCCTCGAGCTGGTCGAGCCGCTCGCCCGTCGCCTCGTCGCGGCTGTCGACGATCCAGCGGTGCGCCTGCAAGAGGACGGCGGGGCCGAGATAGCGCGCGCTGTTCCACCAGTAGCTCGGGCAGGCGGCCGAGCAGCAGGCGCAGAGGATGCACTCGTAGAGCCCGTCGAGCTTGGCGCGATCCTCGGGCGCTTGCAGCCGCTCGCGGTCGGGTGCCGCCGTCTCCGTCTTGAGCCACGGCTCGATGGCGGCGTGCTGGGCGTAGAGCTCGGTGAGGTCGGGGACGAGGTCCTTCACCACCGGCATGTGGGGGAGCGGATAGACCTTGACGTCGCCCTTCACCTCCTCGATCGGCTTGGTGCAGGCAAGCGTGTTGGTGCCGTCGATGTTCATGGCGCAGCTGCCGCACACGCCCTCGCGGCAGGAGCGGCGGAAAGTGAGCGTGGCATCGACCTCGTTCTTGATCTTGATGAGCGCGTCCAAGACCATGGGCGCGCAGTCGGCGAGATCGACGGTGTAGCTGTCGAGCCGCGGGTTCTCGTCGTCGTCCGGGCTCCAGCGGTAGATCTTGAAGACCTTGGGCTGCTTGGCGCCTGCCGGTCCCGCATGGGCCTTGCCGGCACGCACCTTGGAGTTGGCGGGAAGCGTGAATTCGACCATCGGCTCGTTCCTTGTTTCGGCAAGCTAAGGGGATTCACCACGGAGGTCACGGAGAAGAACAGAGGAAAGGCTTAGCGCAGAGGTCGCAGAGGATGCGCAGAGGACGCGGAGGGGAAATTTATACCTTGCGACCTCTGCGCATCCTCTGCGACCTCTGCGCTGAAAGCTTGCTTATCCGTGGCCTCCGTGTCTCCGTGGTGATCGCTGCCCTGCCTAATACACCCGCGCCTTGGGCGGGAAGGACTGCACCTCGTTGGTGAGCGGCTGCAAGTGCACCGGACGGTCGGAATGGCGGAGCTTGCCGCTCGCGTCGAGCCAGACCAGGCTGTGCTTGAGCCAATGCGCGTCGTCGCGCTCGGGGTAGTCCTCGCGCGCGTGCCCTCCCCGGCTCTCGGTGCGCTGCGCCGCGGCGGCGATGGTGCAGAGCGCTTGGGCCAAGAGGTTGTCGAGCTCGAGCGTCTCCATAAGGTCGCTGTTCCAGATGAGCGAGCGGTCGCTCACCTTGAGGTCGGCCCGCTTCTGCCAGCATTCGTCGAGCTTCTTGAGGCCTTGCGCGAGGACGGCGCCGGTGCGGAAGACGGCACAGTCGCGCTGCATCGTGCGCTGCATCTCGAGGCGCAGCTCGGCGGTCGGCGTCGAGCCGTCGGCGTGGCGCAGACGGTCGAGGCGGGCCACGGCCGCCTCTCCCGCACCCTTGGCGAGGGGCTTCAGGCGCTCGCCCGGCTTGACCACCTCGACGGCGCGCAGGGCTGCGGCGCGGCCGAAGACCACGATGTCGAGGAGCGAGTTCGAGCCGAGCCGGTTGGCGCCGTGCACCGAGACGCAGGCCCCCTCGCCGATCGCCATGAGCCCGGGCACCACATGGTCCGGATTGCCGTCGAGCCGCGTCAAGGCCTCGCCGTGGTAGTTGGTCGGGATGCCGCCCATGTTGTAGTGGCAGGTGGGCAGCACCGGGATCGGTTCCTTGGTCACATCGACGCCGGCGAAGATGCGCGCGGTGTCGGCGATCCCGGGCAGGCGC
>Ga0074044_10004841_pt1 | contig 11085 bp, 12 predicted proteins | sample BogForMeECP23OM1_FD_94443 | JGI IMG/M metagenome (GOLD analysis project Ga0074044, IMG submission 94443) | Bog forest soil microbial communities from Calvert Island, British Columbia, Canada - Bog Forest MetaG ECP23OM1 | ecosystem: Environmental > Terrestrial > Soil > Wetlands ...
GATAGAGGGCATCGATCAATCAGGCAAAAAGACGCAGTCTCGTTTGTTAGCGAATAGGATTCGCGAAGAAGGGCATTCGGTAGATGTCATGGATTTCCCTGACTACACTTCGGGAGTAGGGCTACGTCTAAGAGAGTACTTGCACGGTAAGACGCGGTTGGATCTCCACGCAGTACACTTGCTGTATGCTGCCAACAAATGGGAGTCTTTATACCAACTCAATCGAAAAATCCGAGAGGTTGACGTACTGATCCTGGATCGATATCGTGCATCTAATTTGGCCTACGGAGTAGCGCATGGATTGCCAATCGAATGGCTTTCAGCACTCGAACGTGGCCTTCCTGAACCCGATGTTGTGGTGGTATTGGATGTATCGCCTAGGTTGTCTTTCAAAAGGAAAAAACAGTATCGGGACGTTCACGAGAAAAAAAGGGCTTACCTGCTTAAGGTTAGACGTGTATACCTTCAATTGGCAAAACGATCGGGTTGGATCGTGGTTAATGGAGAGCAAGACCGAGAAGCTGTGCATTCGGCAATATGGCGAAACGTTTTACCTCTTCTAAAGTAATGGTCTAAAGTAATGATTCAAAGTAAAAATGCGAATACGTATTGGGGCTTTATCAAAGATCCAATTTACGGGTACATTCGATTAACTGCTGTCGAGAAGACAATTATAGATACGTTAGCTGTTCAGAGGCTCCGACGAATCAGACAACTAGCTGGAGCGGAATATGTGTACCCCGCGGCGAATCATACTCGATTTGAGCATGTTCTTGGCGCTATGTATCTTGCGGGCGCGGTGGTCGATAATCTTCCAATCCAACTTTCAGAATTTGAGAAGCAAAAAGTTCGATTAGCTGCATTGCTACATGATGTCGGTCATGCTCCTTTTTCACATTTATTCGAACCTCTTCTGCTGAAGTACCTGAATCGGAATCACGAGGGAATGTCAACGTGGATCATCGCTGAATCAAATTTAGCCGACGTTATCAGAAAGCAAGGTTTCGATCCGAGCGAAATAAGTAAACTGGCTGTGGGAGAATCGTCGGATAGTGAGAAACGTTTCCTAGGTCAAGTGATCAGCAGTTCTTTCGATGTTGATAAAATGGATTTCGTGGTGAGAGATTCTTACCATACCGGAGCGGGGTACGGATCGGTCGATGTCTTTCGGCTAATCTATACGATGGATGTCCTTGACGGGAATCTCGCGGCTGACATTACTGCACTACCAACATTAGAGAGCCTAATACTTGCACGTCTTGAATCGTTCAGAGCGATCTACTTTCACAGAGCATGTAGAGCTGTTCAAATGATGCTTTTGAAAGCGATTGATTATGCCAAGGATGATCTTTCAATTCTGAAAATAAATAAACCTGACGAATATTTGGAATGGGATGATTACATCGTCTGGTCGAAATTATTTGAAAATCCGAAGTCGCGTGAAATAATCCGAGACCTATCAGCAAGGAAACTTTTGAAATGCGCATATGAGAAGACCTTTTTTGTAAAGGATGAGTTGGCGTCAAATGTCTTCACGAAGGATAGCGTTCGCCAAAAGCTTGAGGAAGAGATCGCGCATAAGGCTGGCGTCCAGGTTGACGAGGTTAGCATAGACGTACCCTCCTTACCGTCAGTCCCGTATCATTACGCAATGGAAATTGGACCGATTGATATTCCTATTTTTAGTAAGACACATTCAGGAGAGAAAATTGCGCAGAAGATAACCGAACTCTCGAAGGTTGTGGATGTGTTGCAGGTCTTCATGAACATAATCAGGGTCTACACTTCGGAACAATACCGCGAGCAAGTTGGGAAAGCCGCAACCGAAGTACTTGGCGAGTCGCCGCTCTCGAATGCCCTATCATACTGAAGGATTAGGTTGGATTGGTTCTTCAGGGACTTTCGAGTCGAGTGTAATCTTTTCGAGAAGTCTAACGTAAAGTCGCAGTGCTTCTGCTTCTCCGAGTTCGGTAAACAACGATACAAGTGAAATTTTTCCACTCTTGGCAGCAAGTTTTTCGGCCAAGGCTCGAGTTGTCATTATGTACTTTCCACCAACCAGAACTGACGACCTTCCAGCAGCAATCTCTCCTGCACCGGGCATAGCAATCGCCAGGGTTCCGAGACGAAATTTCTCTTCATAAAAGAACGCAATGATCGCATTTTCAAGGAGCGCATAGTTCAGTCTGAAGATTCGTGAGTTAAGCTTCAAAGTAACTTCGTTCATGTCCATATGCATTCGTCGGAATCCAGACTCTTATGGTTAGTTAAACGATACCTACTGCTGTCCAACAGATTGCTTTGGATTGGTTGGTTTCCTACGCCGCCAGAGCCGCTTTTTTGATACAGTAGTGCAATAGATCTTATCATCAGAGTTGCCTGAATTCACTTATTCCGAGGAATTCATCTTGGCGATGCTTCCAGATGACATGAAACATGTGGTTAACTACGATGAGAAAATCATCTTGATCTTACGAGGGAATGAAACCGTTGTAGTTAGCAATCAACGCCTAATAATTCGTAAATCATCAGGATTGGGATTGAAGAAGAGCATCGTAGATTATCCGTACTCGAACATGGTGAATATCAAACTGGACGGCGGAATTCGCAGATGCAGTGTAGAAATTCTCATGCGTTCCGGAATTCAAAACATCAAAATCAACAATCTTTCAAAGACAGATGCGTATCAACTTCATCGAATCATACGCGAAAACATCCCGGAGAATTCACATTCACCTCAACCTTTCCCAGTAATTATTCAGTCCCCAAACCAAGCCCGCAAGGAGGAAAATGGACTGTGCATGAAATGTGGCAAGACGGTTTCACCAGACTTTTCGATTTGCCCGTTCTGCAGTTCACCGCTAAAGATGGAATGCCCCGAATGTGGAAAAGAAGTTGACAGAAAATACAAACTCTGTCCCTACTGTGGAGAAGACCTATCTTACGCGCAAGAAATTGACTTGGAACTATGGCCTTCTGAAATTTAATGATTGAATCCAATTTTGAAGATAGCAGTCATTTCTGACATTCATTCTAATCTGGACGCGTTTGACGCGGTCATAGCGGATCTGCCAAAAGTTGACGTTATTGTCTGTCTGGGAGACATAGTCGGATACGGCCCCCAACCGAACGAAGTCGTAGAAAAGGTCCGTGAACTTCGTCCAGTTGTTGTGCTGTCAGGAAATCATGATTATGCCGTCTCAACAGGAGAAATCGAAGGTTTTTCATCGCATGCAGCAGTTGCCGCTAAATGGACAAGAAAACAACTAAAACAGGAGAACTTACGGTACCTCTCCGCTCTAAGCCCTTCTTCACACTTAGTGTTGGGTGGAGTTCGTACCAGTCTTTTCCACGCGAGCCCGAGAGATCCATTGGGTGAATACATCTACCCCTGGATCCCACAATCCGAAGCAGATGCCTTACTTGAGCAGGGTGACGGGAAACTTCTATTGCTCGGACACACTCACATACCAATGGTATATTCATCGACGAAGGGCATTCTTGCAAATCCGGGTAGTGTTGGCCAACCTAGAGATGCTATCCCCAAAGCAAGTTACGCGATCGTTACAGTTTCTGACAGTCGAGTATTAGTTGACATAAGACGAGTGACCTACAATATTGGCTCGACTGGTGAGAAAATCATAAACGCCGGCCTACCTCGCTTCTTGGCCGATCGTCTTTACGTCGGAGAATGAAATCTTCGGAACACTTTTAAGCGACTGACTTGGCATGGCCGAATTTGACGAGGGTAGAATGCGTGAACAACAGTGGTCGACTTTTCGGTGATCACGTTTACTGTGGTCACACCTCAGTCTAAAGCGAATCTTACTGTGAGCCATAATTCACCAACGGTTCAAATTTTGAACCCTCCACCAAGTGGTGGAGAAGCAAATCCAAAGCGAATCGTGGTCAAGTTCGGAGGATCCAGTCTCGCCGATAAAGAACGGATCACAAAAGCCGCCAAACTCATCGCCAATGAAGTTAACAAAGGTACGCGCCTGGTAGTCGTTGTTTCCGCCATGGGAAAGATGACTGACCAACTTTCCAGTTTGATAGACCACGGCTCGGGCGAGACGTCAGATAAGACAGATATGGACGATATCTTAGCAATGGGTGAACGAACTAGCGTCAGAGTATTCTCTACTGCCCTTAAGAGAGAAGGATTAGACGCGAAGTACTTTGATCCATCCGATTCGGAATGGCCTATCATAACAGACGACCAGCACTCTAATGCGAATCCAATTTTGGAGTTATGTTTGCAGAAAGTCCACGAACACGTAAACCCACTCCTTGATCAGGCCAGGATTCCTGTAATTGCAGGTTTCGTCGGTCGATCGACGGCAGGAAAAATCAGTACGATAGGACGTGGAGGCAGTGACACGACCGCGTTCATAATTGCGAAAGGCATCGGAGCGGATGAGGTAGTATTAGTTACTGATGCTGACGGAATTCTGTCAGCCGATCCTAAACTAATCCCGAACGCAAAAAAACTAAACCGTATCGACGTGTCAACCCTAATCGGTCTAGCGGATTCAGGAACGAAATTCATCCACAGAAAGGCACTCCGATACAAGGACCGTGACATACCAGTACGAGTCATTAGCCACCGGAAAGATAGTTTGGATGCAGAAGGCACGGTCATAATCGGCAGTGTTGATAACGAGGTCGAAGTTGCCTTCGCGTCAAACGCCCCTTCGATGTCGGTTACGATTGCGGGGAAGGCAATCTCTGAAAATCCTGCGATCATGGCAATTCTCGTTAAGGAGATCAAAAATCATTCCGATCTGTCCGGTCTATCTGCAGATTTCGATTCGATAATATTCTACGTTCCACAAACCGGTTCCGAAGAACTTCTGGGTAAGATACACGATGTTGTCATCGGACATGAAGAAACGCTTGCGATGGCGATACAACGAGACCTCGCCTTTATGAGGATAAAAGGTGTAGGGCTGGAAGACACGCCCGGCATAATTGGCAAAATTTCGACGCGTTTAGAGGAGAATCGAATCAATATTTTTGGAATGTTAACCCTTGCTTCCAGTATCTTAGTATTTGTCTCTTGGAAAGAAAAAGAAGAAGCCTTGAATTTGATGACGCAAGTCGTTAAAGGTGAAGATTAATGATATTGATGACTAAAGCAATCCATGACGTGGGTCAATTCATGAGAAATCACTCGATTAAAAACAAAAACCCTGGAATGATGTATATGCTTCGCGATTACTCGAAAATAATAGACCGAGGATGGATGTGAGCATATGGAATCTGGCAAGACGAGACGATTGCGAAGAATAATTCGAAGCGACGAACGAACCTTGATAATTGCCATGGATCACGGTGTCTCAATCGGACCAGTCCGCGGACTCGAGAATATGCAGAACACCGTGGACCAAGTCGTGAAAGGAGGCGTTGACGCCGTTCTCTACCACAAAGGAATCGCGAAACATGTCGACGCCAGAACTGCCGGTTTGATAATCCACGTTTCTGCATCAAGCAAACTCGGTGGAAAACCATTACTCAAAGTTGGAGTGTGCACTGTTAAAGAAGCCATTAGACTTGGCGCAGACGCCGTATCCGTTCACATAAACATTGGCGCAGAAGAAGAAGACAAGATGCTCGTGTTGCTTGGCGATATATCTGGGCAATGCGACTCGTATGGTATTCCTCTGCTTGCAATGATGTATCCACGAGGTCCAAACATCAAGAATGAGCACGAGTTTGAATTAGTCAATCACGCAGCACGAATCGGCGCGGAACTTGGCGCAGACGTAGTGAAAACGGTTTACACTGGTGAGATCGATAGTTTCCGTTCAGTAGTAAGTAGCTGTCCTGTGCCGGTCGTAGTAGCAGGTGGCGCGCGAATGTCCAACGACCTAGAAGTCCTAGAGTTAGCCGAGAACTCGATTAAGGCAGGCGCTGCAGGTCTCTCGATCGGAAGGAACGTGTTTCAGCACAAGAATCCCGAAATCATGAGCAGGGCGTTAAATATGGTTGTACACGAAGGTCGATCCGCGCGAGATGCATTGAAACTTCTCGAGGCGGCGAAATGAAAGAACTCTGGATTAGAATCGATCCCAATTTATCATCAACTCTAAAAACTGAACTATTGAGGCAGGCAGACGGACGATGTAATGTTGCTATCCTAAGCCCTGACGATCTGAAGTTCGCCGCAGGACTCAAACTCAAGACTGCGTCAAGCGGTAACGATTCCGATATCCAACTCCTCTCAAGAGGTGTTAGATCCGATGAAAGAATACCTGCACACTCAGCAATCGAAATAGTCGTCAAAGAAAGCGCTGACGAGTCCAGAGCACTGCAACTGGCTGAGAACGGTGCAACTTATTTGATAATTCAATGTCCCAACTGGAAGATCATTCCACTCGAGAACCTAATAGCCAAGGCCGGAAAAGAAACCACCCTCTTAGCCGACGTATCAAACGTTGGAGACGCCAAAATTGCACTGCAGACCCTCGAACTTGGTGTGGACGGAGTGGTCATCAATCCAAAGTCGCCGGAAGAGATCCTTGAGATAGCTAATTTTCTCAAAGAATTTCAAGAGGTCCTTCCTCTCGACAAAGCCAAAATACTCTCAGTGAAGCCTCTCAGGTCCGGTGCAAGGGTATGCGTTGATACGACTGAACTCATGAAACCTGGAGAAGGAATGCTAGTGGGTTCTCAGTCCTCCGGAATGTTCCTTATTGAAGCCGAAGTACACAGAAATCCACATGTTGAACCACGCCCATTCCGAGTCAACGCCGGTCCGGTTTCGTCCTACGTGTTAACCCCCGGTTTCAAAACTCGCTATCTCTCTGAACTAAAGACGGGTGACGAAATCCTAATCGTAGATAGAGCTGGAAAAACAAGACCAGGCCATGTAGGAAGAGTAAAGATTGAAGTGAGACCCATGATGCTTGTCGAAGCTACGGTAAACGGCCACCATTACTCCACCATTTTACAGAACGCCGAAACAGTACGGTTGATGTCTGAAAACTCCTCCAAATCGATCTCCGAAATTAAAGCGGGCGACGACGTTCTTATAAGAATCGAGGAAGGCGGAAGACACTTTGGAACACTGGTGGCCAACGAAACGGTGATCGAACGCTGAACCAGATCTGCCTCTCCCTAATGGTAGACGGCAGCGAAGATATTGACATTCTTTTGGAACAACTTTCACAAAAAAAACCCGACCTAGTCGAATTCCGCTTTGACAGAATAAATGATCTCACAACACTCGAAATTATTGGAGAAACAAACAAAGAGTTCAAGACAATTGCTGCGGATAGGGGCGAAAGAGACGCACCGACTCGGAAGAAGCTGCTTCAAGTCGCCGCCGAATCAGGATTTGACTTCGTAGATGTTGATCTTAAGGATCAAGCTTCGCGTGAAATCATTTCAGTTGTGAAAGATTCGAAGTCCAAGCTTATTGTCTCGTATCACGACTTTTCAGGTACTCCCAGTCATGATGCATTAAGTAAGGTTTTGGATAAAGAGAGATTAAGTGGGGGTAACGTTTGCAAAATCGTAACGACAGCGAAGCACCCACGTGATAATCTTGCTGTCCTTAGCTTTGTCGAAAATAATGCGCCAACGACAAGACTCGTTTCCTTCGCGATGGGTCGGATAGGAATTCCATCTAGAGTGCTCACCACTCTCTATGGGGCCGAATTCACATTCGCTTCGCTGGACGAGCAGTCACAAACAGCAGAAGGCCAGCTGAGCATAGACAATTTACGAAGAGTGTGGCAGATTCTAGGAGTTAGTTGACACGCAAATTTCCGGACAAACCAGCTTATACTGTGTCATAGGCGATCCAGTTGACCATTCGATGAGTCCTATCATCCAGAACGTCGCATTCACTTCGGCAAACATTGATGCTGTTTACGTCGCATTTCCTGTTAGAGCTTCCAGACTAAAACCTACAGTTACCGGACTACGGGCATTGGACATTAAAGGATTCAATGTTACCACACCGCACAAAGTCGCAATTATGAAGTATCTCGACAGGTTAGATCCAGACGCTGCCAAGATAGGATCAGTGAACACGGTTACAAACAAGAACGGTATCCTCTCGGGATACAGCACCGACGGTATAGGTGCCGTTAGAGCAGTTGAAGAAGTCTGCCCGCTGAGAGGACGATCTGTCGTAATCTTCGGTGCTGGCGGAGCTGGTAGGGCTATAGCCAATGCTTTTGCTCCTAGAGTCGGTTCGCTTCATATTCTCAACCGCACTTTTTCTAAAGCTAGAGATCTTGAACGACGAATACGGAAGAGCTTTCAGATTGATGTTTCCTATGGAAAATTTACTGAATCGAAGATCAAAGAATTCGTAGTCAACGCAGATATTGTCGTGAATGCGTCCGCTCTTGGTATGGAAGGCAACAAACAACTGCCTGTCAAAAAAGAATGGTTGAGCCCTAAGCAGTTAATTTTCGAAATAGTTTACAGACCTATCGAGACTCAATTCCTCAAACGAGCCAAACAAGTCGGAGCTAGAACCGTAACCGGGTTAGATATGTTAGTGCATCAAGGCGCCTATTCGTTCGAGTTGTGGACCGGAAAGAAAGCGCCTGTTGGAAAAATGCGGCAAGCTGTATTTCAACATCTTACGGCGTTGTCTTATGCGAGAAGCTGAAGCGGTCTGCCATGGCGCTGTAACAGTAGTCAACGCCATGGCAATCGGGAAAGGTGCGGCTGTAGGAGTAGATCTGTGGACTTGGGCTAAAGTATCTCTCACCAAGAGGCCTGGAGAGGTAGTCTGCAGAAATATCGTCGAACCAAACGAAGATCAACTAATGCGAATCATAGTAAAAAATGTCTTTCGCGAATTCAAGTTACTTAAGAAATATGGTGCAATTGTCGAGACCCGATCGAACATTCCAGTTGCTGTGGGACTAAAGAGCAGTAGTGCCGCAAGCAATGCGATCTCTCTGGCAACACTAAAAGCAGTTGGTGTAGAAATCGACGACTATCAGACCGTACGGCTTGGAGTCGATTCAAGTCTCGAGGCTGGAGTAACGGTTACGGGAGCATTCGATGACGCATGTGCCTGCTACTTTGGCGGACTTATGATAACAAATAACCGTACCTGTCAGGTTTTGAAGCGTCTCATACCTTCTCTAGAGCTCTCGGCTATCATATATGTTCCGAGAACGAAAAAATATACGAAGGACGTAGATGTTCGTAAACTACGCAAGATAAAGCCGCTAATTGAATTTGCATTTCAAGAGGCATTCAGGGGAAATTACTGGTTTGCATTAACACTGAACGGATTAGCTTATTCGGAGGCTTTCGGATACGATACTGATCCTATTAGAAGAGCAATTTTCTCAGGGGCCATCGCTTCAGGTCTTACTGGTAAAGGACCTGCGTTTGTCGCAATCGTGTCGAAAGCGAATCTCAGAAATGTACGGAAAGCATGGAGTTCGCTGCCGGGCAAAGTAATCAGAGTATCATTCAACTTAGAAAAAGCAAAATCATCTGTGGTGAATCCATGAGGATTACGATCTCTCCTTGTGATCAACTTGCAGGAGAAATCATCTCTCCTCCTTCTAAGGCTCAGACTCATCGTGCACTATTTGCTGGGTTGCTGACGAATGGCGCGACAACGGTTAGGAATGCGCTAGCGTCTGACGATACTGAAGCCACTACGCGAGCGATTGTGGCTGCAGGAGCCAAAGTTGTGAAGGGCTCCGATGCATGGACTATAAATGGTATCGGCAGGCCTATCGCGCCGGAGGATGTCATCGACTGTGGAGAATCGGGTGTGACTCTGAGATTTACGATTCCCATTTTGTCATTGACGGGATCCAAAGCCACTCTCAGAGGGCGGGAAAGTCTGTTGCGCCGTCCGATCGAACCGTTATCAAAAGCAATGAGACAACTAGGTATCGAACTTACGACAGGTAGAGACTACCTGACGATTGAAGGCGAAGTCCCGAAGGGTGGGACGATTCGGATTCAAGGGGATGTCAGTTCTCAGTTTATCTCAGGTTTGCTCTTCGCGGGACCATTGATGGAGAAAGGGATGAAGCTCATTATTACATCGAAACTTGAGTCACAAAGTTATGTATTCCTCACGATTCGGACGATGCATGAACACGGTGTCGAAGTCAAGACGAACGAGGTCATGACACAATTTGACATAGCGCCGGGTCAAGTCTATTTGCCTGCGGAGCATCGCATTGCTGGTGATTACTCATCTGCAGCGTTCTTTCTTATTGCTGCGGCGATAACTAACTCTCGTCTTTTGGTTCATAACCTGCAACCAAACAGCCTCGAACCCGATTCGGAATTGATCGAGTTCATGAATAGGATGGGAACACGAGTCGTTTTTCAGGATGATGGGCTTCAAGTAGAAGGCGGATCACTACGGGGTGTTGAATTGGATATCTCTGACTGTCCGGATTTAGGACCTATCGTTGCGGTCCTAGCATGTTTTGCTCAGGGCCAAACGAAAATTACAGGCGCGGCCAGGTTACGCTACAAGGAATCAGATAGGCTTGCAGCGATCAGTTCGGAATTGAGCGCTCTAGGAGCAGACATCAAGGAGATACAAGACGGCTTACTTCTGAAAGGGCCGTCTTCATTAAGGGGAGGTACTGTCCGGTCGCATGGAGACCACAGAATTGCCATGGCGCTCAGCGTGGCTGCCCTCCGAGCAGACGGGAAAGTTACGATCGAACACGCCGAGAGTGTCAGTAAATCGTATCCGCGATTCTTCGATGATTTACGATCATTAGGAGTGGAAGTTAACAGTGGGCAATAACACGTTCGGAAAGGATTTCTGTGTTACAATTATTGGCGAGAGCCATGGCCCGGGAGTCGGAACTATACTGGATGGATGTCCTGCTGGGCTTCGGTTGAGCATCGATGACTTGCAGAGAGAACTCGATCGCAGAATTCCGCCTGACCCGATTTTATCTTCGGCTCGACGTGAGAAGGATGAGATTCAAATATTCTCTGGTCTCTTCGAAGGGTATACGACCGGCGCTCCTCTCACTCTCCTCACTTTGAATAAGGATGTTCGGTCGCAAGATTATGAGAAACTCAAGGTTGTTGCAAGGCCGGGTCATGCAGATTTTCCGACTA
>Ga0074044_10004842_pt1 | contig 11085 bp, 6 predicted proteins | sample BogForMeECP23OM1_FD_94443 | JGI IMG/M metagenome (GOLD analysis project Ga0074044, IMG submission 94443) | Bog forest soil microbial communities from Calvert Island, British Columbia, Canada - Bog Forest MetaG ECP23OM1 | ecosystem: Environmental > Terrestrial > Soil > Wetlands ...
GGCCGGATGAGGGGTCACTTCCGCCCCCCCCCGACCAACAGTCGCCGGCCACGCACAACCGTGGGTTGGCCGTTTGCCGTCAACTTGCTGTGGTGCGAGTGTCAGGATAAGCAGGGTCACTATCCGCCGCGGGACCACTGAAAGTGCACAGCGGTGCTCCCTACAATGCAAAAGCGTACTGCTACAGGCCAAGTTGGCCGCGGCCACCGGCAATGGTTGCTCGTGAAGAGTATAATGCTGGCGCACCCGCTGCGGGGATGCAAGGCGGATGATGACTGAGTTGAGAGGGTCATCGTGAAATTAACAAGAGCGACCCGGCCGATTTATCTATGCGCCGCCGGGGCATGTGCAGCTTTCATCGTCCTGCAGGTGGACCGTACAGGGGTGGCTCAATTTCTTTACGAATGGCTCGCCTTCTTCGGTCCCGCGCTACTGTTTGCTTTTGCCTACGCGGGGTGTGTTTTTGATGGCGAAGCGGGGAAGAGGAGACGGGTTTGGGTCATTGTCCTAAATGGGCTTAGCTTCGTGGCCATGCTGATCGCGTTCCGCCGCCTCCCCATTCGCGATCAGTGGCCTGGCGCTTATTATGATTCGCCGATATTTCTTATCACCGCCTTTCCGATCTTCGCTGCTTCCGCCATTTATCTCTTACTCAAGAAGCGATCAGGCCTCGCGCCGGTCGCCGCAGTTTTGGAGTGGGCCTTCGTACTGGCAGTGTCTGCCTCACTGTTTGCGTCTTGGACTCCAATCGACCACCCTATGTCAGGGTTGGGCGACGTCCTCTGTAGCCTTTCGCCCATTCTGTTTGCCTTCGCTGCTGGTTCCCTGCCGCAGCGCCGGGCGCTCGCTCATTCCGTCGTGCTATTGGCTGCAGCCATTCTCGTCCCGAGAATGTATTCGGCGGAATTTACACACTACCGATTGGAGTCAAACGCCTGGATTGCCTTCAACCGTCCTTACCTGAATCAGCCGTATGAACTTGCCGGCCTGACGGCGAGCATCACAATCCTGACCGTTGCTTTGATAGTCCTCGCCGTTGCCTTCGCAATATGGCGATTGCTCCCGCAAAGATGGGCGATGGGAGAGTCACGAGTTTGTGAGTGGACATGGCCGGGCGTCGTCGCGATGCTTCTTTTTCTCGGCGTGTGGTTCAGGCTATCGGTGCTGCCCTACCGCATTCCCGGCAATATCGATCGCGCCGCGGTTCCTTTCTTTCAAATTTTGCACATCGCAAAGCACGGTCTACAATTCGATGAGATGTGCGTAAGCGTCTATCACGAGCAGCACATACTTTACGTGTCCGAAGATCATCGTAGATTGTTTCGCTATACCTTCAACAAAATGGGTGCTCTTACCCTCGACCTCCCCGACCCGCTGATGCGGCGTGTCATCCAAATGGCTCATTCTGAGAGCGTGGCGAAACCGCCGGGACGCCGCGTCATGGTCCCGCTGCGCGCTTGGAACGCCGAGGGTTGGTACGTATATGCGGAGGATGCAGGCTTCGGTTCATATTCCACGGAAGAAGGGACGGCGCCTCCACCGCGAGAATTGGTCACGCTCTCTCGGGACCTTGAATTTGTTCCGGGAAAGAGCGAGGCACCAGTCGACATTAGACATATGTCTCGGATTCTGCTATAACCCGTTTGCAGCAATGCGCTTGCAGTAGGCTAACGAGCGGTGCCACAACGCTCAGGCTTTCTTTGTTTGCCGCTGAGCCATCGAACGATCTGCCAACGCAACAGTTTCGGGCTTGGCAGAATCATGCAGTACAGTCTCAAGTCCCCTTAAGGTCTCGATCCTTCGAGCGAAGCACTCTGTGGCCGCCTAACGTTTTGTAGCCCAATTAGTGAACGCGCATACGCAATTCAGTTGGACGTATAGTCGCCTTCTCGCGCATGTGATCTGGGCTCCCGTACTTGAGATTGTTAATGTCGGCCTCATCACATTGAACCTATAGGGTCAGTCAGAAGTGATTCCGGGATCCGAATTCATCAGCTTGTAGCTCGAGTAAGCCGTGATACTCATCGGTGGAAGCGTATCCGTGGCGACATCTCCGGCAGTCTCGACGGTGAATTGTCCAACCGGATTCAATTCAAAATGTGGATCGCTGACCGCTGACTCGGTCAGTTGATATTTATATAGAGTCCATCGCGGCTGCGCATGGGTAATCACCAATTTCACGTCCACGTTGGACTGAGTCTTGTTCAGGACCAAGACCGTGAGGTTTCCCTTCGGGCTGAGGACAGCGGCTGCCACCAGATCAGGATTGCCGGTTTCGGTGCGGAGAACCGCCGAATGCTTCGCCGTGAATCGAGTCAGGATGCCGTAGGCGAAAAAGGGAACGGGTTCCGGAACCACCCGCTGGAAGTATTCCCAACGGTTGGTGTCAAACGTCCGGACCATCTGCCATTCGCCGTCCAGGTCGCCACGATTGGTGAAGCTCCAACGGTTGAAACCGTCCACGCCAACATTCATTCCCCCGATGACCTTCTCGGCGTTGACCAGTTGGTTCGGGTAACTCTTGGGCGTCGACGTTGTCCGGTCGGTAAAAGGGTCGCTCCCCGCCCAGTCGCCAAACTCCGACAGGAAAAAAGGAACGCCCCGCGCGTGGGCCGTCTCAGCCCAAAGCTTCTCCATCTGGGTGTTCGGAAAGTAAGCGTAATTGTGGACATCGAATGCGGCAGTCACCTTATCGTTAAAATCGAAATTCGGTGTGTTCTGGCCCAAGACCCAGTCCGGCGCGCAAAGGCCAACGGCGATGCCGCGCCGGTCCAACTCCGCGCGGACCGCATGGAGCGCCGGCATCAGGCTAAGGGGCTGGCCGTCGGCCCCGAGCCACCATCCCCAATCCCGTGCCGGCTCATTCACAATGCACAGCCAGCGGATGCAAGTGTAATGCCTGGTTTTGATCAAGTGCTCCATCAAGACTCCCAGGCCGTGAGCGAAATCTTCCACCGACTTGGGGGCGCTTTGAAGCCGGTTGATCCCGTCGAATGCGTTCCACTCCACATCCCCCCACATCCGGGTCAGAAGGACGTCGACGTTGTTTTCCTGGCAGTAATCAAGGATGCGATAGAGGGTTTGCATTTCATCGTTGTGCCAGTCGAATCGGCCGCGTTCCGGTTCGTACATGCGCATATCGATTCCGATGCGAATAAAATCCAGTCCGAGCCATCGCGCGAGACTCTGCAAGTCAAGCCATGCCTGTTTAGATTCCAAGGGAGGGTTGCCACCCCAGGCGCTTCCGCGGGAATTACGGTTCTCCCGATTTATCAACCCTTCGTACCGATAGGCGGTGGGTCCCAGGGCATCCCACTCGGCCCCGGCGCCGGAGGCCATCGTGTGCCTCACGGTGGCGGCGTCGATGCGGATTTCCGAAGGCGGTGGGACAGGGCCATTACCGGTTTGTGCATACACGCCTCGAAGAGTGGCCAACAGTGCGAATGCACACAGAATCAGCAGGCAAGAATATTGCCTCGCTATCGCGCCGCACCTTGGAGCGGCTGCGCGCCGCCGCCTTTGACTCGTTGTCGGATGGAGCTTTGATTCCATGTCGCCCTGAGTTCTCTGACGGCCTCTCATCACCAGAAGAGTACGCTTCCTCATTCTTACCTCGGCTCCTGTATGGGCTGTCGATCCTTGCCTCGTAGCTCATCTCGCAACGGGAGAACTCCAGAACGGAGGCGTAATCCATTTCAGCGCGACCGTATACCTCTCACGTGTTCCTGTCAAAGCAAAACTTTTGAACAATCGACGATACGCACGTGGACATCCCCGATCCAGAGATTGGCCTTGGTTTGTCGCCTAACCTGATATGTGCCCTCCCTAGCCCCAAAATAGGCGTTCGGGGAAGTGCCTCCTGCCTTGCCGCCTACTGTTTACCAACGAATCTCAGGGTCAGTCCGAACTTCTGGGTGAGTGACGGCGCGCTCGCAAACAACTCTTCCTTAGGTTAATACTTATGGAAAGACGGACTGGGCCCAAACAAGTAAGCATTTAAATCATAACCTTCACATAGCGTCAACAAGCTCCGAAACGGACTAGTCTCAGCCTTGCAGTGCGGAGCGAGCGCGGGCAGAGGGTGGAAGAGGGCTGAAACCAGCACGAATTCGGTCATGTTGTCTGAAATTCAGTCACAATGTGCTATTTCCTAAAAGATAGGTGTTGAATTATAACCGACTACAAAGCTAAACTCCCCATTCCTCGTGCGCCTGCCGAGGGCGCCCCTAGGCCTCAACAGCCAGCCATGCCTTCCATGTGTGCCGCCACACCGCGCCCCTTTACGCACCTGACCACCGCAGGCTGCTCACACCGGGCTGGCTCTCCTTTTAGAGAAAGGCGATGCCATGGGCAATATCGCTGACCCCGTAACGCATTGGGCCTTCGTCATTTTGGTCTCTGTGGTGATGGGAACTGGCCTGCTGATCGCCGTGGCATTTTTCCGGCGCTGGACACAGATCCGTTATGCTCGCTACGTCCACACCCTCCAACGTCAATACCGGCCCGTCCTGGCCGAGGCGCTCTCCGGGGCGCGGAACCCCGCGGGAATAGAGGCCCTGCGGGAATTACCCTTGGCCGACTTGGAACTCCTGCTTGATCCTGTTTTCTCCAAGCGAAAGCTCCCGGAACGGTGTCTGGTTTTCCTACAAGCCCTATGCGCAGAACTGGGGTTGATTGAGCTCTGGCAATGTCGCTTGGCCAACGGGGGCTCAGCGGCCTTCCCAGCCTCGGGTAGCGGGGCGCATTCAGGTTTCCACGACCGCCCGGTTGGGCACTATTTGCTGCGCGCGAAGAGTATCCGGAACTTGGGAAAGCTGCGTCATCGGCCGAGTTGGCCGCTCCTGGTCAATGCCCTGGATGACCGCCACGCCGATATCCAGTCGGTGGCGTTGCGATCCCTGGCGTCACTGGGCGCCCCGGAGAGCTTTCCGGTGCTTCGCGAACGGCTTCACGCGGTGGCCCAAGGGAAATCCCTGTCCCCGCCGTTGCAGGGATTACAGGCCGCCATGGTCAGCTATGACCTTGACTGCGTGCCAGCCCTGCTGCCTTCGCTGCGCCACTCGGACCGTCAAATCCGCATGTACGCCACCGAGATTCTGCGGACGATGGTCCGCCGCAATGCCGCCCGCCCGCAGGGTTTCACGCTCACGCCGGAGCTGCTTACACCTCAGGTCGTGGAATTGCTGCTCACCGGCCTCCCGGTTGACCCGAGCGCGGAAATTCGGGCGCGCGCGGCGGAGGTCATTGTGTTTCTCCCCGACCCTCGCGCCCTAACCGTCCTCGGGGACCTTCTGCGTGATCCCCAATGGTTCGTGCGCCTGCGCACCGTGCGAGCCCTCGCGCATCTGCGCCAAGCCGCCGCGCCTCTGCTTCTGGATATGCGCGAATGCCTCCACGATATTCACTGGCGGGTGCGCGAGGCTGCTATCCAGACGCTCATCTCCCGGGGCCCAGAGGGAAAACGTCAGCTCTACGAACATTTTCTGACATCCACGGACCGCACCGCGCGCGAACAGATTATAGAAGTGCTCGAGCGCGCGGGATTGATGGCCGTCCTCGTGGAGGAGTACAGCGCAGGCGCCAATGGCGCGGAGGCCCTCATGGTCGAGCAACTCGCCAGCGATGCGGCCTCGCAGGGACTTTCAAGAGTCCTCTGCGCGTCGCGCCCGGAGATCCTTCGAAAGTTCCTGGACCGTATGCTCCCAGGTGTTATAGCAAAGTTGCGGTTACTGGAAGAAGCGTCACCGGAAGTGGAGAGCGCCATCAGCCTCCAGAAAGCCCTCACGATCCCGCCCAACCTGGCGGCCTGAAGGAAACCGCCGGCCATGAACCACCTGCGCTTGTTCCTCCACGACTGGGTCACGGTATTCAATCTTGTCGTCCTCTCCTACTTTTTCCTGGGCAACGGAATATACACGATCCTGATGTTGCTCTCGCTGCGCGCCACCTGGGTGCATTTGCAGCAAATGGCCTATCAAGGCCTGGATGCCTTGCGCCATTCCCCCTTGACCCGGCCGGTGACCATCATCATTCCCGCATGGAACGAGCAAGACGTCATCGTAAATTCCGTCCGCTCCGCGTTGCAGGCGGACTATCCGGACCTCCAGGTCATGGTCGTGGATGACGGGTCAACGGACATGACCGTCAGCCGGTTGGTGCAGAGTTTTGGACTGGTGGAAATGGACGGGACCTATCACCCCATCATCCCCACCGCGCCCGTCCGTGCCTGGTACATCAATCCCGCAATTCCCAACCTCCTCGTAGTCAGCAAAGTGCGGGGGGGCAAGCCCGACGCCCTCAACGTCGGCATCAACCTCTGCCGCTCACCCTATTTCTGCAATCTGGACGCCGATTGCCTGCTCGAGCGCGACGCCCTGCTGCGCTTGATGGACCCCATCGCCAACTCCGCCGTGGAAACCGTGGTGAGCGGCGGGATCGTGCGCATCCTCAACGGCTGCGAAACCAAGGACGGGCGCGTGCTCAGAGTAGGCCTGCCGCGAACCTGGCTGGAACGATTTCAGGTGGTTGAGTACCTGCGCAGTTTCCTCTTCGGCCGCACGGGATGGCATCTGCTGGGGGGCACGTTGATTGTGTCCGGGGCGTTCGCGGTCTTCCATCGCGCCACCGTCATCGAGGCAGGAGGATTCTGCCACGACACGGTTACGGAAGACATGGACCTGATTGTGCAGCTCCATCAATGGGCCGCGGAAAACCATCGCAAAATCCGGATGTCCTTCACCTCCGACCCCGTCTGTTGGACCGAGTGCCCTTCCACGCTCGCCATGCTGGCCAATCAGCGACGCCGCTGGCAATTGGGCCTATGCCAGACGCTTTGGAAGCACTCGGAGATCCTCTTCGGAAGAAAATATGGAATCGTGGGCTGGCTCAGCTTCCCCTTCCACTCTTACGTCGAAGGGCTGGGAGCGGCGGTGGAATTCCTGGGATATCTTCTTATCCCCCTGGGCATTTTCCTGGGCATGGTTCCTCCCGGGCTGCTCCTGGTGTTTATCCTGCTCGGCTTCATTTATGGTGGCTTCCTTTCGGTGGGAGCCGTGCTTCTGGAGGAGCTCACCTATCGCCGTTACCCGCGGTTTCGGGATCTGCTGACCTTGCTGGTATTCGCCATGTTCGAAAACATCGGATACCGCCAGTTGGTTTTGTACTACCGTTTTCAAGGGGTCCTGAAGTTTCTGGCCGGCAGCCGCCGTTGGGAAAAAGTGGCCCACGTTGGCGCAACCGCCTGAGTAAATATTCCCCGGCAAAGCAGGGGGCTTTACGACTGCTGGCCCCTCAAAGGGGCCTGACTGCCATCGGCAGGAGGCGCCGGCGATCCGCGCAAGAGACCCCTCACCCGACCTCCTCCGTCGGCCACCCTCTCCCCACGGGAGAGGGAAGAAACCAAAGCGCGCTGGCGCGCTCAATGATTACTGCCCTCTCCGAGGGGAGAGGGTGGCCGTCAGCCGACGGACGGGTGAGGGGTCTTGATCGCGGCGATCACATACCCATGAATGCCGACTCCTGGAAATGTCAAACCCTACTCCCTACTTCGCCAGCCCTGCGCGGCTCGACCCCGCCATAGTTGCCGGCGTCAGTCCGGTGTATACTTCGATCTCCCTGAACCCAAAATGGGAATTCCGGATCAGGCATCAGAGGGAATCACCAAACAAGGTACACTCTGAAATTTGAGGCGACTTATGTTTAAAGTGTGCAAGCTCTGTTTCTGCATCGCCCTCACCGCGTTCTTGATGGCCGCCTCGGCGAGTCCCGGGCAGAGACAAGACTACGATTGCGTGATCAGTGGGGCCCGCGTCGTTGACGGCACCGGCGCTCCCTGGACCTTTGGAGATATCGGGATTGTTGGCGATCGCATCGCCGCAATGGGTGATCTGCGCGACGCAACGGCCAAGAAGCGCATCGACGTTGCGGGTCTTGTCGCCGCACCGGGATTTATCGACGTTCAAGGCCAATCCGAATTCAACGTCCTGGTGGATAACCGCGCCGCCAGCAAAATCACTCAAGGCGCGACTACGGAGATTACCGGCGAGGGGACCTCCATCGCGCCGCTGAACGACCGCCTGGTTGAAGACCTCAAGGACGATGCCAGGAAGTATGGTGTGACGATCGACTGGCGCTCGCTCGATGAGTATCTGCAACGCTTCGACCGTGCCAGGCCCGCCATCAATCTTGGCACGTTTGTGGGGGCCGGCGGAATTCGTACCTACGTGATGGGGAAAGACAACCGTCCGGCAACCCCCGCGGAGCTCGAACAGATGCGCCGGTTGGTGGCGCGAGCCATGGAGGACGGCGCCTTCGGGGTGAGCTCGGCGCTCGAATACGTGCCCGACACGTTTGCCTCCACGGACGAACTCGTCGAATTGGCCAAAGTTGCCCGGAGGTACGGGGGTGTTTACTTTACCCATCAGCGCTCGGAATCCGACCGGATCCTTCCATCCTTGGACGAAGTGTTCGCGATTGCGCAGCGTGCCCGCATCTCCGCCACGATCTGGCATCTGAAGGCCGCGTACCAGGAGAATTGGGGGAAGATGCCGGAGGTCCTGCGGATAATCGAAGCCGCCCGAGCGCGAGGTTTGGACGTTGCCGCCAGCGTGTATCCCTACACGCGCGCTTCGAATGGCCTGGTCGCCTGTTTCCCCAGTTGGGTTTCGGAAGGCGGCACCGACAAGATGTTGGAACGGTTAAAAGACCCCGCGACGCGGGCGCGCATCCGGGAAGAAATGGACGAGCCCGGCACTGCCTGGGAGAATGAATGGCGGGGTTCCGGCGGACCATCGGGCGTAACCTTGATTCAGGTTCTGAACCCGGAGCTGCGCAAGTACGAAGGCATGAACTTTGAGGAAATTGGCCGGCAGATGGGCAAAGATCCGAAAGACGCAGCCATGGACATCGCCATCGCCGATCGCGGCAACAGCCAGGTGGTCATCGCCATCATGCAGGAATCGGACGTTCGTGCCGCGGTTTCCAGCCCCTTGCTGACCTACGGTTCGGATTCCCCCGCGCAAGCGGAAGATGGGCCGCTGAGCACCACCAAAGCGCACCCCAGGGCTTTCGGAACGTTTCCGCGCATCCTGGCGGAGTACGTTCGAACCGAGCACACCATGCGCCTGGAAGAAGCCGTCCGCAAGATGACTTCGCAAGCTGCCAGCCGCGTGGGGATTACGGATCGGGGCATTCTTCGCCCGGGAATGATGGCGGATATTGTGGTCTTCGACTCGGCCGCCATCCGGGACGTCGCCACTTATAACGAGCCTCTGCATTATTCCGTGGGGGTAAAGGATGTCTTCGTCAATGGCCGACCCGTGGTGCTCGACGGCAGGATCACGGGCGAGCGACCGGGAAAAGGATTGCGAGGTCCGGGATATAAACACGCTCCGTAATGGGCTCTCGCGCCCAACACAAAGAAACACGGTTCTTGCCTTCCGGCAGTTTATTGAAGAGGTAGCGCGGAGTTATACCACTTCGAGCGGGATTACTCCGCGGCTTTTTAATCGTGAATGTTAATCGACATATGGATCGTTGTCGTGTCGAGAGCCGCGGAGTAGTGCGCTGCGCGCCCAACTCCGCGCTTATGGGCCGTTGGCCTACACTTTGATAGATCGCCCTGCTGCGGCTTCTTCGCAAGCTAGGAGTCAAACCCCTCACCCGCCCCTTGCACGGATGCTCGCTGAGGTGTTAGCCTGCTTAGTTAATTCGCCCTCGACGCGATGGCCTTCCTGGAACGAGAATGTCGGCGCTGCATCTCATCAGTATGCTGGCTCATGATCCAAATTCCATCGGGAATCGCATCGAGGCCTTGGTCAGAATCCTGGAAGGATCATACTTAAATGGACTCATCAGAATTGAACCGCCTTTATGATTTCAGCGGGAAGACCGTGGTCATTACGGGGGGGACGGGAATCCTGGGGGGAGAAATCGCCTGCGCGCTGGTGGGGTGCGGGGCTAACGTCGCCATGCTGGACCGCAACCTGGACCCCTTCGAGCACATCCGGGAACTCATGGAGCCGCGCGCCAATCGGGCCGTGGCGATCAGCGCCAACGTCCTGGAATTGGATAGCCTGCGCAAAGCCGCGGAGACCGTCCGGGAAAAATTCGGCACGGTTGATTGCCTGTTGAACGCGGCGGGAGGCAACAAGCCTCAGGCCACCACCGGCGGAGATCTCCGTTTCTTCGATCTGCCCCCCGATGCCTTGCGCTGGGTTTTCGATCTGAACCTCATGGGGACCATCCTGCCCTCGCAGGTATTCGGAAAGATGATGGCGGAAAAGGGTGAAGGGGTTATTCTCAACATCTCCTCTATGAGCGCCATCCGTCCCTTGACGCGCGTCGTGGCTTACTCTGCCGCCAAAGCGGCCGTCAGCAGCTTTACGCAGTGGCTGGCGGTGCATGTGGCTCAGGAATACTCGCCGCGCATTCGTGTGAACGCGGTTGCCCCGGGCTTCTTTTTGACGAAGCAGAATAAGTTCCTCCTGACCGAGGAACAGACGGGAAACCTGACCGCCCGCGGCAAAGCCATCATCAACCATACGCCGATGGCGCGCTTTGGCGTGCCGGAAGATCTGTTCGGAGCTGTGCTGTGGCTCCTCTCGCCGGCCTCGGCCTTTGTGACAGGAATTGTCCTGCCGGTAGACGGCGGATTTTCGGCATTCGCGGGAGTGTGAAGAGCAGTGAACAGTGGATAGTGAATAGTGGATAGTGGTTCGACACTGCGCACTGTCCACTGTCCACTGCCCTTGGAGGTGCCAAACCGATGATTGTAGGAAAAGGGTTCGCGGATCGTTATCTGACCCCAGAGGAAACCGGCCAGATCGTGCAGGAGGGGCTGGGCACGCTCCCCGTGGATGGGAAGCGCGTGCTGGTGATCATTCCCGATGGCACGCGCACCATGCCCATGCCGTTGATGTACGACCTGCTCGAGGCTCATCTCGCTCCGCGCGTGGCCGCCCTGGATTACCTTGTGGCGCTCGGCACGCACCCGATGATGAGCGACGAACACCTCAGCAAGCTGGTGGGGCGGCCGGTGACCAACGGGCAATGCGGCGAGAGCCACATCTTCAATCATCACTGGGA